>Ga0105049_10005154_pt1 | contig 15249 bp, 10 predicted proteins | sample MAT06_FD_78087 | JGI IMG/M metagenome (GOLD analysis project Ga0105049, IMG submission 78087) | Freshwater microbial communities from Lake Fryxell liftoff mats and glacier meltwater in Antarctica - MAT-06 | ecosystem: Environmental > Aquatic > Freshwater > Ice > Liftoff microbial mat | place... | reverse complement strand
TTTTTGCTCGACGACGCTGGCAAAATTATTTGGCAGATCGAAGAGTTTAAATTTGGTGATCGGCCAGAGTATTTTTCAAACATCTGGCTAAACGATAAGGGGCAGCTCATGGCGTTTGTTCCCAAGGGATTTCAATTCGTAATCGATATGAAAACTGGGAAGTTAACTGAAGAAGAATTTGTAAGGTGAGACTTCATTTCCTCAGGAGTAGGCTCTCCACCTGATAATACATAAATAATTTCAATTACTTAAAGATTGCCGACCCGTCAGTTTACGGCCCAAATCTTGCGTTCTAAGACTGGTTGGCACCTATGAAAGCTCCTGACGAAAAATCAGGCTCGAGCAGGCTCAACAGATTGTACATTTTATATCGCTCAGTTCGGAAACAGATTTTTCTGCCTTCAGCCAAATTTTAAAAACCCAGCTCAATATTGGCGAGAGCGTTTCGGCTTTCGATACAGTAATTGAAGAACTAAATGCTCAGTCTGCCGTTCTTATCATCGACAATTATGATTTATTGAGAACATCTGAATCCACTTTAGAATTTTTAGTTAAAAATGTGATTGAAGGAAAAGTGATCATTCTCGGCAGTCGCCTTCCACAAGTGGATCCAACTCTAGCCCCGGACTTTAGAATCCATAATTTTACCGGCTTAAGCGTTAAGGAGTGTCAACTACTTCTGGAGAAGTCAGGCGTTCTTTTTTCTCCTCATGATGAATCAAAACTTAAATCTGAAATTTTTAGGATTTCGAATGGAAATCCATTTATCCTGCGAACCGTTATTGCTGCGCCTATTCTTGAGAGCCGAGAACTCTCCCATCTCGACATCCTTGAAAGTCTACCAAAAATTGGAAGCCGCTATTGGACCAAGGTTTTCTCCCACCTTGATGGTAAACAAATTCAGATCTTAACCAACGCGTCTTTGATTATTTATGACCTAGATTTCCATTCAGAAATCATTCAGGAGATCCCGCGGACAGATTTGCAATTTTTGGAAACTTGTGGAGTTCTATCAAAGCACTCTGGAAAGTTTTTAGTTTTGGATTTGGCGAGAAATTATCTAATGACATGCTCTGATCTGTCGCTCGACGATGTCAGAACAAAACTTCTAGATAAATTAACGATAAGAACTTCCAGGTCATCCCTTAAAGACAAATTGAATATTCAAGTAGAACTGCGAGATCATAGCTCAGCGGCTGCAACGGCTTCTCTTTTAGTGCCACTGATGTACAAAGCCGGGGAAATCACCGATCTCATCCAGTTAAGCAATTCAATCTGGAAAGATTTGTCTATTGAAGCGCTTCTAGAACGACGAAAGGCGCTCATTCTTAATAATCAAATCAAACAGGCGCATCGCGAGATGGAACTTATGCTGAATGAGTCAAAGGAATTCGCCAGTTCACCTAATTTCTTGTTGGCCCATGCTCGAAATTTTTATAGCTTAGGAAATTTTGTGCGCTCTTTGAAAATTGTGGATTCTGTTATAGAGGATTCAAAACCGACAGCTCTAGTTCACCTAGAGGCCCTCATTCAAAAATCGATTATCCAGGGAACATCGCAACCAGAAGCTGCTTCAGAAACTTTGAAGAACATTGAGAGCCTTATTCACAGCAATCAGATTCATGGCAGCGCAATAGAAGCTCGATTTTATTTTTCGAAGGGCCTTCTTGCGAATGAGGAAGGGAATTATCTTAAAGCTTTTGAATTTTATGATCGATCCGAGCGGCTCTATACGGATTTAGGTTTAGAAGCCGAGGTTCTTAATCCCTTCCTTTCGAAAGTTTCAGCTCTGATGGACCTCGGAAGAATTGCAGAGTTCAATCAGGAGCTTTTAAAATTAAAGAGGATTTCAGAAAGTCAGGGTAACGAGTTAGTCCTAGATCTTGCACTCGATTTAGAAGCCTATAATGCTTTCTTGTTCGGGGATTTGCAGGCTGCAACGAGTTTGTGGAAAAAGATATCTTGTCGCTCAGGTTCTTTACCTTCGACCAAGCGAGAAATTTATTTTTCGGTCTGGCTTCTGTTTTCAAAGCTTTTTTTGGGCAATATTCCCGAAGCACAAAAGCTCGCCGCTCATTTGGAGGAGCAAGAAGTTATCCAAAGAGATGCCCAAAGAAGTTCATTCGTTAACTTTCTTAGGGGAACGATCGGTATCTTTCAGAATTGTTCGGCCGACAGCATTTACGATCTTGAAGTGAAAATCTTGGGAAGTTCAATCAGAGACGAATTTAAGGCCGCTGCCCTGACTATATTACTGAAGCTGCGATTGGAAAAGTCTGTCGTAAAACACATTTCCGATTTTGTAATCGATGAGATTCAAAAACTTAAACCCACGTATTGGATCGACTCCATTCTTACTTCCGCGGCATCTAAACTCGCTCAGAAGACAGATCAGCAAACCCTGAAAGTTTATCTTTTCGAGAAGGCCAAACAGCTCCGATTAGAGGTTTTGCCGAGCGAGAAAGCAAGTCAGGGGCTTGAGTTAGATTTCCAAGCCGGGCTGCTGAAGTATCAGGGCTTTTCGAAAGATTTGACGGATAAGCCTATTGCACTTCGATTTCTCCAATGCCTTTTGGAATCAAGTCCTAATAGAGTGAGCAAAGAGAAGCTTGTGAATGCAGTTTGGACCGAGTCTTATAACCCACTCATTCACGATTCGAGAATTTATACAAATATTAAGAGATTGCGCGCGACACTTGGTGAAATGAACTTAGCGAATGCCATCATCTCTCGAGACAATGAGTACCAGTTAAATCTAGAATTAATTCGTCTCTAAAAAAAATGTTTGCTCGCCGCACTTCACGGCTATTCCGTCGTGTGATAAATCACAAAATACCTGACCACCGATTGGTCCTGCCGGCCCCACGAGTGAACCCGGAGGAACCGAGCGACCCTCCCCGTGCTGTCCAGCAAAAAATTTAGGATTTGCCACATTAGCCTGAGGAACCGCCCTCACTGACGGATCGGTCAGCTTCCCACCTCCCCCAACAGCAGCCGCTCTCGCGTCTACTCCAGCAAGAAGGCCAAAATAAATTGCGCCGATTCCAATGATAAATGCAAATCCATATGCCCTAAGTCGTGACATCAAAACCCCTCCAACAATGATTAGTGCCTGACTCCTCTATATATATAGAGGGATGCGGCGATCCAGGAACGACCGCAAAAATTGCAGTGAAAAGCTCAATGTGCAAATAATGCAGCCCTTGGACTCGACCCTGGATTGATTTTAAGTTAACTCCCCGACATGTCTTCCGTGATCTTAGCCATCTTGCTCCTCGCCTCTCCCTCTCCCAGAGAGAAATTGGAGGCCAGATCGTGGTATGTAACTTCAGCTTTTTTTCAGAATCCGGACGGCCTTTTCATCAAGCTCGGAAAAGCAGTTCCCGGAATTATTTGGGGCGATCTTTACGTATCGGGGGAAGGTCATACCGAGGTAATGGCGAAATATATGTGAAATCTCATCGAGATTGCCCCGCACGAATCGTTTCAGGCTCAGCCAACTCTATCAAAAATGGCTACGAGATAGCTGAGGAAGGGAAAGCGTTAAACCAGCAGAGTCTGGTGCGCCTCGTCAACTTAGCAAAGCTTATTGATTCACTCGAATCTACTTGGGATCGAAATAAGCCGGAAAATGCAAAGCCTTTGGTGCCGAAGTCACCGTCCTCAGCACTTCGGCCCCCAAAGAATCCGACGTGCTTCGACTAGGAGCTCATCATGAAGCGACGAAAACTCATGGGTTCCCTGATCGGCGGCATCAAAGAAACTCAAGAAATGCTGGATTTTTGCGGAACTAAAAGAGCCTTGGCTGATTCTTCATTATTGAGCTAGGTTTGGCGCCATGATTTCTAAAGGAAAGGTCGTTCAACTTAAGTACGTACTTCAGAACGCTAAGGGCGCCGAGCTTGATCGCTCAGACGACAATGCCGCATTTGAATATCTCCACGGCGGAGGCCAAATTGTTCCGGGCCTTGAAGCAGGAATCGAAGGGCTAAAAATAGGCGACAAAAAGAAAGTCGTCGTCCTCGCCGGCGAAAGCCTGCACTTCGATATCGAAGTGGTTGGGGTACGACCCGCAACACCAGACGAACTCAAACATGGACATGCCCACGGACCCGACGGGCATCACCACCACTAAATGATTTTTTACTCTCTCATTTTTTTCCTTAACGTTTCGGCTTGGCAACTTCCCATCGTCATAATCGAAGAGATCAAAATTACTGGAAATACCTCTACGCGAGACGCCGAGATTCTTCGCATCACTGGGCTTCGTCTGGGCCAGCAGATTATGCCCGAAGTATTAGACCGAGCGAAAAACGATCTCTTGTCGGCTTCGATATTTGAAAGTGCCGCTGTCACAGCGACCAAGGGTTCGACTTCTGAAAATGTGAAGATTGCGATCGAAGTAAAAGAAAAACTCACGTGGTTCATCGTGCCTAATTTGTCTTATTCCTCTTCAGGCTTTGGGGGAGGAGCTGCGTACGGCGAGAGCAATCTCTTCGGAATGGCCAAGAAAATTCTTGCGGCAGGATACGCGTCCTCCAAAAATCGCACAGCGATTCTTGGATACCGAGATCCCAGTATTGCTGGCTCATCGGCGATACTCGCTGTCGATGGAATCTTTCGCTGGGATACGATGATTGAATACGACGACGGCAATGAATCTCGCCGTGTTCGAGTTATTGAATATGGAGTCACACTTTTGCCTGGGGTCCAGTGGAGTCAGCACTTCAGCACTTCAATTGGAGTTTTCCTTCGAAAGGTTAAACAAAATCAATTGGGAACTCCCACTTCGAGTCGAATACTGGACCCCTATTCTCTCAACGACGGAAATGATATTTCCGCCATTGCGCAGTTCAATTACCAGGACTCTACGAGTATTGACGGACTCTTTAAGGGCTTCGAGATGGGTTTGGAATCTCAAATTTCAGATAATCGTTTTTTTTCTGACTTCGAATACTTTCGTCAAATTATTCGGCTGAAATACGGATTGGTCTTTTTGAACGACAAGTTGAGCTATATCAATCAAGTCTCCGGTCAATTCGGTCGAACTCTGCCGTATTATCGAGAGCTCATGGTGGGTGGAGATAATCTTCGAGGTTACAAGAGCCGCGAATTTAGAGGAGATACACGTTACTCACTCAATCAAGAACTCATGGTTCCCCTCTACAGTTTTAAGCGAGCCATCACTCGAGTGGCATTTTTTTGGGACAGCTCCGCAATGTATTTTAAAGACCGAAAGTTTAATCGTGACGTATGGCGTAATGGTGTTGGCGTTGGTGGCCGCCTCTACTTCAAAGGAATCGCCGTACCTCTGATTGGTTACGATCTTGGTTACGGTTTGGAACAAAAAACCCTCGAGCACTATATCAATGTTGGTGTCAGTTTTTAAAATCCTGAGATAGGATTGCGGTCGGGGGATTGATCAATGCTTTATTCTTTAAGTCTATTTTTTGTTTTATTTACAACGTCGAGTAGTGATGCGGCTCAGAACTCCGACTTTAGAATCCACACTGACCTCATCATTCACGGGGTCGAGATCGGCGTAGGAAAGTTTCATCGCTACGACAATCAAGTCCGCCCTTACTCAGATGAAAATGTTTGGAAGAACTATATTCTTCCTGAAAATTCAGGCGCTGAAACTCCAGTGGTTGTGGAGAATGCCGATTCATCTGTGAGTATTTTCTTTTCCAATCTTGAAGAGCTGCTTGTCACACTTACGAATATTTCCAAGGAGCGAGGCCAAGCAGTTGATGTTCTGAACATCAATGCTCACGGACTTCCAGGGGCCATGTGGTTTCCAGTAGACGAGAAGGAGCAAAATTCCGCTGCTTGTACCTCATGGGTCGCTTCGGCAAATGCAAAAGACAAGGCGAATTACGATCAATACTATTCGACGATTTCCATGGCCGACATTGTCCAGCTTACGTTGTTCTCGAAACTCCCAAGCATGCAGTTTGCCGCACCCTGTACAACCGGCGCATCAGAGTGGGAAAAAATTCTCAAAAAGCATCCAGAAGTAAAAACCTCTTTTGCCGACGATGCTCAACTTCATTTGCTCTCGTGCTTAGTGGGACTCGGCTGGGCGGGTTCGAAGTTCACCGCCAAACTTGGAGAACTTTTGTTCGTAGGCGAAAACGCAAAAGTTCAGGCTGCACTGGATTTTGGACTCGGCGATTGGTCGATGCCAGAAGGAATGGGATTTTGGGACTACCAAGATTACAAACAATTTAGCCGCGATAACAAAAACTATCCGGTCAATCGCTCTGATCGAGAGATGATGCAAAAGGGAGAAATCCGCCTCGCGATTAAGAAGAACAACGAGTGGAAACTGGGTGTGGTTTCTGACTTAGATTTTATGTTGGTCCATAAAGATAGTTTAGATTTGCCGGCAGAGAATCGGCTGTTTTCGACAGCGTCGACCGACGCAATTGAGGAAGCCGATCAACCACTTTCCGCGGCAGAACTACAGAATCTTAAGGGGCAGAGCCTGAATTTTAGGATCCCTGGGGCCGCCGCTCAGATTCGAATTGAACTGAAGTAAGCCTGCCGACTTATAATTTGGCCCCCCTCCATTCGCCTTGCCGCTCTGCGTTAGTTAGGTTAAAAAGAAGCGTTAGTGGGGAAAATCGTAGGGGGGAAATCATGAGAGCAATTTACGCTTTGGTTGTTTTACTGGCGTTTACCTTTGAGCTTCAGGCTGCGAATTCAGCCTTTTGTGAGAAATTTGCAACAGGTGAATTTAAGGAAGAATCCTATCTGGCGCTCACACGTTCAGTCTTCCCAGGCAAGAAAGTCGGCTTTGATCGCTGCGAAGAAATTTATTCAAATTTGAAGAATCGCGGAGGCCTCGTTCTTACCGGACGCTTCCCAAACATTCCAAAGCTGCGCGACTTCAGAGTTATTGCTGAGTTCTCTCACTACATTGTTCTGACACTCGACGACCAGGATATCGAAGACATCGGTTTGGTGCGAAATTTTTCAAAGCTGAGAGTACTTTCGCTTTCTGGAAATCAGATTAAAAATTTGAGCGTTCTGCGATCTCTGCCTGAGCTTCGACAGCTTCGCTTGGATCGAAATAATTTTGGAGCGGCATTTAAAACATTGCCGCCGCTTCCTCTACTTGAATCCATCAACCTCGATGAAAATGCTTTGACAGATATTCAAAGACTTCAAGAATTCAAAGCTCTTCAGCATCTTCATTTGCGAAAAAATGCACTCACGAGTCTCAGAGGGATTGAGAATTTGACCGAGATTATCGACCTCTCTCTTGATGACAATCAGCTGCCAAGCCTGTCTGCCATCTCGAGGTTTAGAAAACTAGGCACACTTTCTGCGGTCGGAAATCAACTGCGAGATCTGAGTCCTCTCGCCCAAATTACTTCACTGAAGGCCATGAATTTAGCCGAGAATCAAATTGAGGATTTGTCTCCCATTGCTTGGCTTACTCAGCTTGAGAATCTAACGGCTCCCAAGAACCGAATTTCTGAGGTCCGCCCTCTCAGAGGGCATCCGCAGTTGGCGTATCTTGAGTTAGCGGATAACCAAATCCAAGATGTGTCCGCTCTTTCAGAGATTCCTCAACTTGAGTCACTCGTGCTCGCTGGCAATCCCGTGATTGAACTCAATCCCCTTGTGGGCCATCCGGTTTTGAGGGAGCTCGCGATATCGCTCACATTGATTCCTCGAGAAATTCGCAGCCTCCAAAAAATGACCCATGTCGGAAAACTCTATGTTCGCTCAGAGCAAAAGTCAGAGGCCCTGCGACAGATTCGCCAGGCCTTGCCCGACACCAGACTTCAGCTTTATTTTTGACCCTGGAATATTTTTGCTAGCTGAATCTTTAAGTCTTCCATTAAGACGGAGAGCTGGAGATCCAAATGACAAATTCCGCAAAAATTGGCTTCTTTTCTAGGCATCCCAGGGGACTCTACGTCCTATTTTTTACTGAAATGTGGGAGAGATTTTCATTCTACGGCATGAGAGCCCTCTTGGTGCTCTATATGACCCAGTATCTCTTGTTTGATCCTGAAAAGGCTCGAGCAGTATTTGGCTACGATGGACTAGAGAGTGTTCTAATCCAGATTTTTGGACCGATGAACGTACAGCAGATGAGCTCACAGATTTATGGCCTCTATACGGGCTTCGTTTATTTAACCCCGGTCTTTGGTGGTTTTATCGCAGATCGTTTTTTGGGGCAGAATCGCAGCGTCTATCTGGGCGGAATTTTGATGACCATCGGACATTTTTTGATGGCCACGGAAAGTCTATTTCTCGTTGCCCTGGTGTTTTTGATTTTTGGAAACGGATTCTTTAAACCCAACATTTCAACACAAGTTGGAAACCTCTATCCTGAAGGGGATTCTCGCCGAGATAGCGCATTCACTCTCTTCTATATGGGCATCAACTTAGGCGCCTTCTTTTCACCGATCGTTTGCGGGACTCTGGGACAAACCGTGGGCTGGCACTATGGATTTGCCGCTGCAGGTGTGGGGATGATTCTTGGCCTCCTCGTCTATCATTTTGGACGCCGCTATGTTCCTCAGGATTCAAAAGCTGAGCGCCAGGCGAAACTCAAAGAAGCCTCTAACACGAAAATGACTGCTGATGAGTGGAAGCGAGTGGGCGTGATCTGCTTGCTCTGCTTTTTGAATATTGTTTTTTGGGGAATTTATGAACAACAAGGTAATACTCTTCAGCTTTGGGCCGATGAGCGGACCAATTGGAATTTTTTTGGAGTTAATATTCCATCGACGATTTACCAGTCTTTCAATCCTGGATTTATTTTTATCTTTGCACCAATTCTCACTATATTTTGGGCCTGGCAGTTTAAGAGGAAAAAGGAACCAACGAGTACAATGAAAATGGGAATCGGCTGCATTCTTTGCGGACTCGGATTCGTCATTATGATTGTGGCCGCTCGAGCTTTGGGCGACGAAGGGCGCGGAAGTGTCATGTGGTTAACGGCAACCACCTGGATGTTCACAATGGGAGAACTCTATCTCTCCCCCATCGGACTTTCTTTCGTCTCTAAAGTCGCTCCAAGGCGAATTGCTTCGATGATGATGGGCGTTTGGTTTCTATCGAGCTTCTTTGGAAATTATGCTTCTGGTTTATTTGGAATGCTCTATAGCGTTATGGCGAAAGAATCATTTTTTGCGATTCTCGCAGCTGCGGGAGTAGCGACCGGACTTATTTTTGTGCTACTCAACAAATCGATTGTTAGAGCTGTTGGAAAAGACGCTTAGACTGGGACCGAATGAAAATTGAAATTCCGGCGCTTCCCGTCCCTCGAACGTCTAAGCCTCAAACAGATATTGGGCGCTGGCTGCTGAGTCACCCAGTTGAGTCTCATGTTTCTGAACACCATCCTTGGTATCGGGTACTTTGGCTTACAGGGGTCGATTATTTTTCAACTCTAAGTTACCAACCTGGGATCGCCCTCTTGGCCGCTGGCATTCTCTCTCCGATTGCGACGATTCTGCTCGTCTTGGTTACACTCGTATGTGCGGTTCCCACTTACGGCGAAGTAGCCAAACGCTCTTATGCTGGGCAGGGATCGATTGCGATTTTAGAAAACTTTTTAAAGGGATGGTGGTCCAAGCTAACGGTTCTAGTTTTGCTTGGATTTGCGATTACAGATTTCATCATCACCATGACACTTTCTTCAGCCGATGCCGCACTCCATTTAACCCATAACTCATTTCTTGAGCCTTACTTGAGTGGTCATGAACTCGGACTCACAATTCTTCTCTTAACCGTCCTGACTCTTGTTTTTCTGAAGGGATTTAAGGAGGCCATTCAGATCGCCATGCTCATTGCGATCCCCTTCATCGTTCTCACATTTATCACCTTGACGGTCGGAGTAATCGAAGTCTTTAAGCATCCGGAGCTTTGGACAAACTGGCATCTCGCACTCTTTCAGAAGCAGGATCCCATTGGCATCTTCATCGCTTCGGCAATTCTCTTTCCGCGGCTTGCACTCGGGATGAGCGGCTTCGAAACCGGCGTTTCGGTGATGCCTTTAATTAAAGATGATGAGGCCTCCGTTCACGGGGTCCCCACGACGCGAATCCGTGACACCAAGAAAATGCTCTGGACCGCAGCACTCATCATGAGTGTCGCACTCATACTTTCGAGCTTCGTCACAACGCTTTTAATCCCCAGCAATCTGGCCACAACATCTGAAATTGAAGGGCGCGCGATATCTTATCTCGCTCATCATTTTTTAGGACAATCTTGGGGCTCCCTTTATGATTTCTCAACTGTACTTATTCTCTGGTTCGCTGGGGCATCTGCATTGGCAGCACTTTTACATTTAATTGCACGATATCTGCCAAGATACGGAATGGCCCCGCGATGGATTGCCTATCAACGACCTTTGATTTTGACGATTTTCGTAGTCGCAATCGCCGTCACGATTTTCTTCGATGCAGACGTGAAGAAGCAGGCCGGAGCCTATGCCACGGGAGTCCTCGCGCTCATGCTCTCCGCCTCAGTCGCAGTCTTCCTTGTGATTTGGAAAGAGGAATCGACCAAGCGGATAAAAAGACATCTGAAGGCCTTCTTTTTTCTAGCCGTCTCCGCTGTTTTTCTTTTTGCTCTCGTCGACAATATAATTCTTCGACCAGATGGACTCTATATTTCACTCGTCTTCATTGGGATGATTCTGATTCTGAGTGCCATCAGCCGCTGGCAAAGATCCCTTGAGCTTCGAGTAGACAAAATCACCTTTCAATCGGCTGACTCACAAGAACTCTGGCAAAATATTGTAGGAAAAAAATGCCATTTGGTTCCTTGTCGAACAAATTCGAGAGAGCACCGCGCTGCTAAATTTAAGGACCTAAAGGAATCCTATAAATTCACGGGCCCTGTTGCGTTCTTGCATATTCGTCTCATGGATAATCAGAGTGAGTTTCTCTCGACACCTAATATCACGGTGACGATGGACGGCTCCAACTATGTCATAAAAGTTACAGGGGCCGTTGCGATTGCAAATATGGTGGCCTATATCAGCGAGCTCCTGGATCCAATCAGTCTATTCATTGGATTGACAGGAGAAGATCTCATGACCCAAGCATTTCGCTATTTAATTTGGGGTCAGGGTGAAACTGGATTGCTGGTGTATCGAATATTGATTAACTACTGGGAATGGACGCCCGAGAAAGATGTTCGACCACAAATATTCTTAATGAGTGATCCTTCGAATTAAACATCAATCAAAACGGCTGGCTGCTTTGAGATCAACAGTTTTGAATGAAAGCGTCTAAGAGTAATGGGAAGCAATGTAAGAAAGAGTGTTGCGACTATAAGGGCTCCAGGCCACGGAGCGCGAAGATTAAAACGCTCGTAAAGAATCCCGGTGAGAACAAGTCCGAAAATCAGAGTGGGCAAAGTTGAATTAGCTGTACCAAATGCCTCTATTTTTGGAACTTTTAAGAAGAAAATCATAAAACTCATTGTGGTTAAGATACGAAAGCAGGCAACAAGAAGTCCCAAACCTAGCCCCAATAAAATTTGATCTCGCTCAATAACGAATGCGCTGGCACTGATTCCAGCTTTAAAGAAATAGAACGGCACAAAAAAGAACGAAAAGCTTTTGATCGCATGCAACATTTGCTCAAACGAAGTGCCTGGGATCTCCCTCACGAATCTTCGGGCAATGAGTCCGACAACGAATGCCCCGATGAGATAATAAGCCCCAAGCTTTTTGGTTATTGTGGCTGACGCAATTGCCAGCATGATCATAAAGGCAAACTCTGTTTTAGGTGCGTGCGGGACAGTTCTCCAAAGTATCGAGCAGCAATATAACCAACGATTAAACAAGAAACCTCTGATGGAATCTTAAATCGCTCCAGCATCTTCGGAAAAATAAGAAGGCCGAAAATCAGCCCAATATAGAGGTACTCCGAAGAAAGCAGGCTCAAAGGATTTCGCTCCATCGCGGGCTAACGGCAAAGGCCGAGTTAATAAGCCCTACATGAGAGTAGGCTTGAGGAAAATTGCCCAATTGCTCTCGATTAACGGGTTCAAAATGCTCTGAAAAGAGTCCTAAAGAGTTGGCAGACTTAAGTGTGTCCTCAATAATTTTTTTTGCCTGATCAACTGAACCCATTTGGGCCAGGGACTGCGCAATCCAAAAACTGCACGCAACGAAGGCAGATTGCGGTTTTCCGAAGTCGTCTTCCTGCCGATATCGATAGAAGAATGACTTATTCTTTTCGTGAGCTAGCTTTTGTTGAATTTGAAAAAGAGTTTGCTGAGCAACTTCCTGATTAGGAAATCGAAGTAAACACAGGTGCGAAAGTGCTGAATCTAAATCAGTTCCATCTGAAGTGCTTCTGAGAACCCCTTCTTTCACGGATCCGTAAACCGCGGTTTCAGCTCGCTTGCATTCAGCCCCAATGTCAAATCCAAGATCCGGAAGAAGTCCTTTCCTATTGATTCGATCAAGTCTTTCCAAGCCCGCCCACAACATTAAATTAGTAAAGCTATGCTCTCGAATGACATTCCTCACCTCCCAAAGCCCAGCATCTTTCTGACCAATGGATCGTGATGCCAGTCTACCCAGATGACCCAATAAACTCTGATAGCCCTCGCCGCGCAGATGCTGAAATCTCTCATCGAAGTAGATGGGCGCTAGGGTAAGAATCATTTCGCCGTAAACATCATTTTGGATATGTTCTGCTGCCTGATTATTTGTCCGAATGGGCTTCGAATTCTTGTAGCCCTCCCAGTTGAAATGTGAATTCTCAGGCAGTGGAAGACTTCGACTCAAGGAGTAAAGCGGAGCCAAGCGATCACGCGAAGCCTCGCTTTCAAAGGCAATATCTATAAGAAACTTTAGAAATCCCTCCATCTCTTCGAATTGCCCGAGATTGTGAAACGCTGTCAGAGTAAAGTAAGCGTCTCTCAACCAACAAAATCGATAATCCCAGTTTCTTGTCCCTCCCACTTCTTCGGGAAGACTCGTGGTCGTCGCAGCCAAAATCGCACCTGTATCTTCATAACAGTGCAATTTGAGGACAAGAGCAGAACGAATGACCTCCTTTTGAAACAGAACCGGAATGGAGCAGTGCTTGACCCATCCTCGCCAATAGTCGCGGGTTTGAATGAAGAATTTCTCCGCAGTAGAAATCAAATCCTCCTCTATCGCGATTCCCCAGGTTAGGGCGAAATAGATATTCTCCTTTAGAGGAAACGGAGACGAATCCTCGAGATATGTGAGAGGCATATTGGTCGTAAGCCGAAGGCGTTCATCATCTAGATCAAATCTCAAATGACTATTTCCACGAATTGCTTTTAGTGGCTCTCGGCTCCATCCCCTTATGGGATTGCAGCTTACTTTAATCATGGCACCTGCTCCCAGAGGTTCGACTTTTCTGATGAGCATGAGCGGCCTGAACATTCGCCCAAATTGCTCGAAGCGTGGGCAGAAGTCTGTGATTCGCAAGCCCCCTCCCCGAGCCGATCGAATTTCTGTGATTAAAATATTGGTATTTTCCAGATAGTACTGAGATCTGGATACGGCATCCCCCCCTGCTAAATTGATGGAGAACTGTCCCCCATGGGGATCCAGAATATGACCAAAGACTGGTTCGCTGTCGGGGCGAGGAAGACAGAGCCAATCAATACCGCCCGATTCGTGAACAAGTGCAGAGATCTGACAGTTTCCGATGAGCCCGTAAGAATACATGCATAAAAGTTTATTTTACTTTGATATCAAAGTAAACTCCGCAGACCATGAGGTTATCACTCCGTTTTATCCTTCCGCTTCTCATTGTATTGAGCTCAATTGCTTATATAGTTAGTCCACTCGTGGACTCCCTTACACTGAAATGGTTCACGCATGACTTAGACGTTCGATCAAGACTCATTTTAAATACCATTCAAGAACCATTGGCCGAGCTGATTCAAACAAGTATGAGGGCCAAAATAGTTTCTCTTTTTAATAATGCTGTCAAAGATGAGCGTTTATACGCCTTGGGCTTTTGTGGGCCGAACGACATTTTAAAATTCAAGACCCAAACTTTTCCCTCGGACTTGCGCTGTCACTCTGACTCCAAGAGTCGGAGTGACGTTGTTCATCAAGCTCAGGGTTCACTACACCGGGCAAGTTTTCCCATCACTCAGAATGATGAGTTCTTGGGAACTCTCATTTTGCTTCATGATATGAGCTTCATTGAAAAGAGAAGTGCGGACACTCAAAAATACGTTTGGTACCTCTTCTTGATTTTAGGAATCGTGATCTCTCTGCTGACGGTTGTCATCGCACAGCTTAGCTGGCGAGGTTGGATCCACGGGATGCGTAGCTTGCTTAAGGGCGAAGGAATTATCAGGCCAAATATGGCAACTACTTCGCGGGAACTTATTCCTCTAGAGAAGGATTTGAGAAGCCTTATTCAGAATCTAGAGCGTGACAGGCTGGCCAGAGACGAAGATCAAATGAATTGGACCCCAAAAACATTAAAAAAGATTTTGAATGAGGATCTTTTGGGCGAAGAAATTCTGATTGTTTCCAACCGTGAGCCCTATATACACACAAAGAGAAATCAGGGGATCGAAGTGCAGGTGCCGGCCAGCGGCGTCGTCACCGCACTTGAGCCTATCATGCGGGCCTGCTCCGGAACCTGGATAGCTCATGGTGCAGGGTCAGCCGACCGTGATGTCGTAGACAAATTTGATCGAGTTCAGGTACCCCCGCAAAATCCAGCATATTCCATTCGGCGCGTCTGGCTCTCTAAAGAAGAGGAGCAAGGTTACTACTATGGCTTTTCAAATGAAGGACTCTGGCCCCTTTGCCATATTGCACATACAAGGCCCACTTTCCGCACATCCGACTGGCTTCAGTATGTCAAAGTGAATGAAAAGTTCGCTGCCACGGTTTTTGAAGAAGTCAAAACCGAAGATCCCGTAATTCTCATTCAAGACTACCACTTCGCCCTCCTTCCAAGACTCATCCGAAAGAGACTTCCGAAAGCTACGATCGTCACATTTTGGCATATTCCATGGCCAAATCCTGAAGCGTTTGGAATTTGCCCCTGGAGAGACGAAATTTTGGACGGGCTATTTGGAAGCAGTATCTTGGGGTTTCACACGAAATTTCACTGCAATAACTTTATTGATACGGTTGATCGCTTCCTCGAGACTCGGATCGATCGCGAAACTTCGACCATCTCTTACGGTGGGGATCTGACCGCGATCGAACACTACCCCATTTCAATCGAATGGCCACCTCGATGGCTGAAAGAT
>Ga0105049_10005152_pt1 | contig 15261 bp, 15 predicted proteins | sample MAT06_FD_78087 | JGI IMG/M metagenome (GOLD analysis project Ga0105049, IMG submission 78087) | Freshwater microbial communities from Lake Fryxell liftoff mats and glacier meltwater in Antarctica - MAT-06 | ecosystem: Environmental > Aquatic > Freshwater > Ice > Liftoff microbial mat | place... | reverse complement strand
GGTCGCGCGCAGATCGGCATGGGCGTCCGGCGATGTCGCATGGATCACCAGCGAAGGCCGCACGACCGGCCAGTTCAACGGCCGTGCGGTGGACCGGCTTTCGGCGGAGACGATGGTGCTGAAACGGAACCACGACGGCTGGCGCATCCATCACATCCACTGGTCGTCGCGCGCGCCGGGCTAACGCGTTCGCTGGTTACATCGCCGATGGCGGTGCCAGCGTGCCCATCCATGCGACCAGACCGAGCAGACCAGCGCCGACCGCTGTTTCCGCGATGACGCTGCGTCTCAGGCGCTTAAAAGCCGGTCGAGGGTCCTCGCCTGCGCCCAGAACGGTTCCCAGGGCGGGTGTCGAGCGGAAACGGTGTTCGGCCGCGAGGCCGAGCATCAGGCCGAACAGCGCCAGCTTGGCGATCAGAAGCTGGCCATAGAGGCTGGAGCCGAGGTCGCCGATACGCGCCGGTCCGACCATGAACCAGCTGTTCACCAGGCCGGTCAGCACCAGCAGGACCACAGCCAGGGTCCCCATGCCGGCGAAGCCGTGCAGGGCGCGATGGATCGCAAGGTCGTCCGGCGTGGTTCGGCGCAGCAGCAGGATGGTCAGGACCGCCAGCGCTCCCAGCCAGATTGCGGCGGCGACGGCGTGAACGATGGCCGCCACAAGGTGGACAAGGCCTCCCGATCCTTCGGTCGCGGCTCCATGGCCGGTCCAGGCGAAGCTGGCGGCGATGAGAAGGCCGGCGGCCACCACCAGGCTCCACAGGGTCCGTCCCGGGCGCAGGATGACGCAAACCACCAGGATCAGGAGGGCGATGGCAGCCCGGGCGACCATGGCCTTGCCGAGAGCCATGCCGGTGATCATGGCCCACAAGGTCGCCGGCTTCAGCGCCTCGGTCAGCGACCCTGCCATAACGGCGGTCTGCGCCACCAGGCCGGCGAGCGCGCCCATCGCTACGATCGCGGCCGCCGCGATCAAGGCCGGGCGCGCCCACGTGACGTTCGGACCCCCCGCCTTGCCGAAGCTGTAGAGCAGGAACAGCGGCGCGCCGAGAAGGACCACGGTGCCGCTATACTGCAGCCAACGCAGAGCGATGACCGCGACGTCAAGCACGCCCTAGCGGACCGAGAAGTTGTAGGAACCGGTCATGCGGTGGCCGTCGCCCGACGCGATGCGCCAATCGACCCGATAGGCACCGGCAGCCAAGGGACGCGCGAGCGTGCCCGCGATTGTCTTTCCGTCCTCAGCGACCGAAGTGCTGACCGCGACTTTAGCGCCGGCTGAGTTGACGACGTCGAAGGTCGAGAAAGCGGGAACCATGCGCTCGCTGAAGGTCAGGCTCAGCGAACGAGGGCTGGCCACGGTCGAGTCTGGCGCCGGTGTGGCGCTGACCAGGCTGGCGTGGGCCATCGCAGGACCTGCGGCCAGCGCGACCGCCGCCGCCACGGCGACGAACGGGACGGGATTGAAAATACGCATACTTCTTCTCCGTTGCATGTGGCCGCTCCGGCCTTCGGTTGCATTACGCAGCGCGCCATCGTGTCCCTCATAGAGGATGATCGCAACCGAACCAGGACCGACCGCGCGGTGCCGCAGCTCAAGCCATAGCCTGACTTCCGGCTCCGTGAGCGCGAACCTGGCGAGCCGGCAAATCCGCGGTGGCAGGTTATCTGGCCATGGCCCGATCGACCAACCCGTTCCGCGACGCTGAGCGGGGCTACTGGGCTCATTGATGCCGGTGGTCACGAGCCTGCCAAAAGGCCGGGAGACCGACGAGGCTCTGGCGGAGACGCAGGGATTCGAACCCTGGGTACCCCTTACAGGGTACGACGATTTAGCAAACCGTTGCCTTAAGCCACTCGGCCACGTCTCCGGCAGGCGGCGTGATTAGCCGAGGCGGCGGGCGGGCGCAACGGGTGTCGAAAGCGGCCCCGCGTTAACTGGACAGTGAGGGCGGGCGTGCAAGGTGGCTCGGAACCCCAGCGCGAGCCCCATGACCGACGCCGCCAGCCGACTTTCGTTCGATGCCGATCGCGCCTCAGCCGGCGAAATGGACGCGCCCGGCCTCCAGGCGCTCGCCACGGCGGCCATTGCGGACGGCATGGGGCCGGCGGTCGACAGCGCGGCGCGGCGCGGTCCCTTTCGGCCCGATGTCTGGCTGAATGCCCGTCAGCGTCACGCCTCGAGGCTGGCCGCACACTATTTCCGGGCCTTCGACCTGCTGGCCGTGGCCGGAGTCAGTCTGTTGTGTGCCTGGGCGGCCTCGCCGGGACCGCTGATCCACGCCGAACTGTCGACGGTCCTGCCCTTCGCCCTCGGCGCGGCGACGGTCCTTGGCCTGATGCGGTCGCTCGGCCGCTACCGCTTTGCGCGGGGCCAGAAGACGGCCCTGCACCTGGCATCCGTGGCGGGCATCGTAGCGGTCGGCGCGGTCGTGATGCTGCTGACCGGCTGGTCTCTGCGGGGAACAGCGGCGCAGTGGTCGTCCTATATCGTCTGGGCCGGGCTGGTGCTGATCTCGTTGAACGCCCTGCATATGGGCTGGAGCGACCTGGTCGGCCGCTGGCGCGCCTCCGGCGCCCTGACGCCCAATATCGTGCTGGTCGGGGCGACACGGCATGCCGAAACCCTGATCCGCGAGGCGCTGAAACGGCGCGATCTGAATGTGCTGGGCATTTTCGACGACCGGCTGGCGCGCAGCCCCCGGGCCATCGAGGGCGTGCCGGTGCTGGGCACGGCCGACGACCTGCTGACCCACAAGATGACCCCCTATGTCGACCGGGTGGTGCTGGCCATCGACCCGCGGGCCGAAGTCCGCGTGCGGGAACTGAACGCGCGTCTGCGGACCTTGCCGAACGAGGTGACCCTGCTGGTCGAGCCGGATGGCGCGGCCGAGACCCGGTCCGCGCTGGACCGGCTGGCCGCCGCGCCGCTTGCCGACGTTCAGGGCATGGTCGACCCCGACCGGCGGGCCTTCAACAAGCGGCTGCAGGACCTGGTCGTGGGTCTGATCGCGCTCGGGCTGCTGGCCCCGGTGATGGCGGTCATCGCCGTGGCGATCCGGCTGGACAGCCCCGGGCCTATCTTCTTCCGCCAGCGCCGCCACGGCTTCAATCACGAGGAGATCGTGGTGTGGAAATTCCGTTCCATGAAGCAGGAGGCCGCTGATGCCACCGCCAGCCGACAGGTCACGGCCGACGACGACCGGGTCACCCGGCTGGGCAAATTCATCCGTAAGACCAGCCTCGACGAACTGCCGCAGTTGCTGAACGTCATCACCGGCGAGATGTCGCTGGTCGGCCCGCGGCCCCACGCCATCGGCATGAAGACCGGGCATATCGAGTCGGCCCGACTGGTCGCCGAATACGCCCATCGCCACCGCATCAAGCCGGGCATGACCGGCTGGGCCGCCGTCAACGGTTCGCGCGGGCCGCTGCACACCGCCCAGGACGTGCGCCGGCGGGTCCGGCTGGACATCGACTATGTCGAGCGCCAGTCGCTGTGGCTCGACCTGTGGATCATGGCCATCACCGTGCCGGTCCTGCTGGGTGATCGCAGCGCCATCCGATGACCCGCTCGATGACAGCCGGGGGCCGCTGATGTTCTGGAGAGGCGTCTGGGGCTATCTGCCCGCCAATATCGTGCAGGGTGTGGTCGGCTTCCTGGCCATCATCCTGTTCACCCGCCTGCTCAGCCCCGAGGACTTCGGCCGCTACGCCCTGGCCTTTTCGGTCATGACCCTGGCCCATGTGGCGGTGTTCAGCTGGCTGGAGGCCGCCATGGCGCGCTTCTGGGCCGCCCAGACACCCGGCGCGGCGCATGGGCATTTCGCCAGCCTGTACCGCACAGCCTTCGGGCTGAGCGCAGGCTTCGTCGTCGTGACGGGGCTGGCCATCTGGGTCTGGCCCACCGATCCCCTGTTCAAGCTGGCCCTTGCGGTCGGTCTCGCCGGCGCGCCGGCGCGGTGCCTGGTCAAATTGGCGCAGGAAAGATTGCGTGCGGCAGGCGAAGTGGCCAGATCCGCGCGACTGGACATGGCTGTGACCGCCGGCGGCCTGATCATCGGCGTCGGCTTCGCCCTCGGCGGTCTGGGAGCCGCAGCGCCCCTGCTTGGCCTCGGTCTGGCCCCGCTGGCCGCCCTGCCCTTCGTCCTGCCGGGCGAGTTGAAACAGGCCCGCGGCGGCGCTTTCGAGGCCGCACGGGTGCGCGACTACGCCCTCTACGGCTATCCGATCGCGGCCTCGCTGGCCCTGACAGTGGTGCTGTCGTCGACCGATCGTTTCGTGCTGGACGCCTATTTGGGCGAGGCGGCGGTGGGCGCCTATCACGCCAGCTATTCCATCGCCAACCGGACGCTGGACGTCCTGTTCCTGTGGCTCGGTACGGCCGGCCAGCCGGCGCTGGTCATGGCGCTGGAACGTGGAGGAATCGACCGCCTCAAGGTGGCCGCGCGCGAACAACTGTCGACCTTCCTGCTGGTCGGCCTGCCCGCCGCCGCGGGCGTGGCCCTGGTCGCCCGTCCGCTGTCCGAGGTTCTGATCGGCGAGGAGTTGCGCACGGCGGCGGCCAGCGTCACCCCCTGGATCGCCCTGTCGGCCCTGTTGTTCGGTTTGACCGCCTATTATTTCGGCCAAGCCTTTACTCTTGGCAAGAAGACCAAACGCCTGCTGATCGCCATGGCCATTCCGGCGGGGGTGAATGTGGTGCTGAATTTAATCCTGGTGCCGCGCTTCGGCGTCATGGGCGCGGCCTGGGCGACGGCGGCCAGCTTCGGCCTCGGCATGGTCGCGACGATGCTGATCGGTCGCCGGGTCATGGCCCTTCCGATCCCATGGGAGAGCCTGATCCGCTGCGGCGTCGCCACCGGCCTGATGGCGCTGGTCGTCGCCCGCCTCCCGGCCATCGGCGGGCTCGGCGAACTGGTGCTGGACGCGGGGGTGGGCGCGCTCGTCTACGCCGCCGCCGCCCTGACCCTGAACGCCGCTGGCGTCCGCGACGTGGCGATGCGGCTGTTGACCCAGCGACGAGCCCGGAGAGCCACGGCATGAGCGCGCGCGCGAAGATCACCGACAACAGGGCGTGGAAGACGGCCAGGCCGGCGGTCTCGGTGCTGATCCCCTTTCTGCGGGACGATCCCGCCGAACTGCTGAACCTGCTCGACGAAGAGGCCGGGTCGGTCGGCGGCGCGGTCGAGATCGTCGTGCTGGACGACGGCACGAGGGACGCCACCCTGACCGCCCGGATCGCATCGCAGATCAAGGCCATGGCCCTGCCCGCGCGGCTGATCACCCTGCCCGCCAACGAGGGTCGGTCGATCGGACGCAACCGGCTGGCCTCGACGGCGCGAGGTGGCAGCCTGTTGTTTCTCGACAGCGACATGCGGCCCGACCACCGGCGCTTCCTGCGCGACTGGGCCGATCTGGTGGCGCGCGAGGACCCGGCGGTGGCCTTCGGCGGCTTCTCCCTGCTGCAGGCCCCGACCGACGCCCGGTTCGCCGTTCACCGCGCCATGGCCGCCAAATCCGAATGCGTCCACTACGCCGAACGCGCGAAACAGCCCGAGAAATACGTCTACACCTCCAACCTGATGGTCCGCCGCGACGTGTTCGAGGCCGAGGCCTTCGACGCGGGGTTCACCGGCTGGGGCTGGGAGGATGTCGAATGGGCCATGCGGGTGTCGCGCCGGTTCCGGGTCGTGCATCTGGACAATCCGGCCACCCATATGGGGCTGGACACGGTCGCGGCCCTCGCCGGCAAATACGAACAGTCCGCTCCCAATTTCGCCCGCATGGCGCAGCGCCATCCCGAGATCGTCGCCGCCTATCCCAGTTTCAGGGCCGCCCGCATGCTGAAGCGACTGCCTGAACTGCCGCGTCTGCGGCGGATGATGCGGCGGGGTGCCGAGGCCGGATGGCTGCCGGTGGCGGCGCGCGCCTTTTCGCTGCGCCTTTACCGCGCCGCCCTCTATGCGGACGCCGTGTAATGGCCGATGTCGCGATCATCGTCCCGACCCTGAGGCGGCCCGAAAGCCTCGAGCGGGCCCTGCGCTCGCTGTTCGCCCAGACCGGGGTGGGCGAGCGGGTCAGCGAGATCGTCGTGGTCGACAACGATCCGGTCGGCTCGGCGGCGGCGATGGTCGAGGCCTTGGCTGCCAGTTCGCCCTGGCCCCTCGCCTATGTCCATGCGCCCCGGCCCGGCGTGGCCACCGCGCGCAACGCCGGTCTGGCCGCGACCCGGTCGCCGCTGATCGCCTTTCTCGACGACGACGAGGCGGCGTCATCCGGCTGGCTGGCCGCGCTCCTGAAGGCCCGGACCGAGACCGGAGCCGACGCGGTCTTCGGCCCGATCACGGGCCGGGCTCCCGACGCCCCGCCATGGCTCAAACCCTATCTGGAGCGGTTTTTCGGTCGCGAGGGTCCCGAGCGGACGCAGGTCATCGACCATCCCTTCGGCTGCGGCAATTCGCTGATGGTGCGCAGCACCGCCCTGCCCGGCCCGGCCCCGTTCGACACCGGCACGGATCAGGCCGGCGGCGAGGACGACGCCCTGTTCGCAGCGCTCGGGGCGCGCGGCGGTCGCTTCGGCTGGGCCGCCGACGCCCGGGTCGAGGAGTTCGCCCCCGCCCATCGCGCTACCCTGAAATACGCCGTCGCCCGCGCCTTCGCCTATGGCCAGGGCCCCAGCCAGACGGCGGCGGCGGCAAGGGACTGGCCGGGCGTAGCGCGCTGGATGGCCATCGGCGCGGTCCAGACCATGGTCTGGGGGGCGGCGTCGGCGGCGCTGACCGTCATCGCCAGCCCGAAGCGGGCGGAGATGTATGACCTTACCGCCCGCGGCGTCGGAAAGCTGTTCTGGATGAGGGGGTTCGAGCCGAACTTCTACGGCGCACGAGAACTGGCCCGGCTCAATGCCGCCCGGGTCTAGCCCGTCAACCGCTTCAGGAAGGCCGGCGGATTGTAGGTCGAGCGGTTGACCACCACACCCGCAATCTTGCCGCCCACCGCTTCGAGCTCGTCACGCAGCATCAGAGGTTCGTTGGCCGCCCCGCTCTCGGCCGCCACAACCAGGATCGTGGCGTCGACATAGGGGGCCAGGGTGATGGCCATGTCGTTGCGGTCGGCGGCGGGGGTGTCGATCACAACCGTGTCGGCGTGTTTGCGCAGGGCGTCCCAGTAGCGGGCGTCGCTGACCGCCTCGGCCCGCTGTCCCGAGCGCAGGTGCTCTGCGGCGAACCGGGTCACCCACAGCCGGCCACCGAGGCAGGGTCGGGCGCTCATCAGCCGGGCCGGGTGCACGGGCTTGCCCGCCCGGTCCATGATCCGCGGGGTGACGGCGAAAAAGATGGAACCGTCGGGCGTGGCGATCGCGGCCTTGCCCAGCGAGCCGAAGCGGTCGGGTTCGGCGGCGATGGCCTCCATCTGGCCCTGCTGGGCCAGGTCGGCGTCAATCAGCCAGATCGGACGGCGCGCGCGCACGGCGGCCAGCCGGGCGTATTCCCGGGCGACCGTGGACACGCCTTCGCCCGAGGTCGCCGCCGCGATCTGGACCACGCGACCGCGATGGCCCGGCGCCGGTCCCAGCGCCGCCCAGAGAGCTGCCATTTCGGATGTCAGATCGACCATCGAATCGCTACACGCCCGGTTACCGGCTCCTACGCTAACACGGGCGGGGTCATCGGGCCTTCATCGGGGCCACCGCCAGCACCGGCAGGTCCAGCGTCCGGCCCGTCGAGGCCGGCGTGGCATAGCCCCGGCGCGTGAACACCCGCAGCAGTCCGACGCACAGGGCGGTGAAACCAGCGAACAGGAAGACGGCCGCCAGCAGGGGGGCCTTCAGGCTGGTCCCTTTCGTCGGGGCCTCGGCGCGCTCGATGACATTGACGTTGTCGGCCCCGGCGGCGACCAGGGCGCTGTCGGCGCGGGCGGCGCTCTCGCGCTGCTGGAAGTCGCGCACCAGGGTGGTCAGAACCTCCCGGTTACCGGCCAGATTGGCGTTGGCGGATTCCAGCCGGGTCATCTCGGCCTGACGCGCGCGGAGCTGGTTCAACTGGCCCTCGGCCACCGCCAGCCGGGCGGCCAGACCGTCGCGATCGGCCGCGGCGGTTATCCGGGCGGTCTCGATCTCGGTGAAGATGGTGCTGGGGCCGGTGCGGACCTCCCTGGCACCGACGGTGGTGCCGGTGGCAACATAGGCCTGCAGGTCGACGATCTGCTGGTCGATGTCCCGGACCGGCTGCGCCTCGGGCGTATAGCGCGACAGCAGAGCCTCGCGTTGGGTCCGCAGCGTCAGGATCTGGTCCTGGGCCGAGACGTTCAGATCCTGCTGCAGCACAACCTCGGCGGGCTGCCGGGCCAACTGGGCCTCAAGGGTCGAGAGCCGCTGGCTGGCCTGGTTCAACTGGGCCCGAAGCGACAGCGCCTCGGCATAGGTCGTCTGATAGGTGGCGGCCAGGGTCGCCTTGAAGGTGGCGAAATCGCCCAGATCGTTGGACTCCAGAAAGGCGTTATAGGCCTCATCGGCAGTCATGAGGTCGCCCTCGAAGGCGGCGCGCTGGGCCGCATAGGCCGGGGTGGTCGAGCCCTGGAATATCTGACGGCGCTGGATCAGATACTGGTCGATCACGGCGTTCAGAATCCGGGCCGCGCGCACCGGATCGTCGGCATCATAGGACACGGCGATGATGGCACTGCCGGCGGTGACGCCGACGCCGAGGCCGGCGTCCAGCGCCTTCAGCGCGGCGGCCTCCCTCTCGGCGGGCGTGCCGGTCGCTTCAGGCCCCAGGATGGCATCGGCGCCCAGGGCGCGCACGGCGCGGCGCTTGACCGCCAGGCTGCGCAGGATCCGCGACTCGGCGCCCGCCACGGCATCGGCCTCCAGCGGCTGGCTCGGATCGATGGCCCCGACACGGGATCGATAGACATACTCCTGCCCCGCCCCGGCATAGACACTGGCCGTGGCGGTATAGGATTTCTTCAGCGTCAGCACCGCCGCCGTGCCGAGGGCGAATACCGCCAGGAAGATCACGATCATCAGCAGGGTTTCGCGGAACAGCAGGCCGACGACGTCTGCGAAGCCGTAGCGCGGGCGGACTGTCGTGTAGGCCGACGTGCGCATGGGGGGCGGACTGATTCCAACGTACCGGACTGGGACCAACAGGCTTGGGCCAGCGGCGTTAACCACTGGTTACCCATAAGCGCCGACCCTGCGCTGGACGCTGATTTCGCGGAGTGAGTCCCCATGTCGATCGACCGGCGCCTGGTGTTGTTCGGCCTTGTCGGCGCGGGGACACTGGTCAGCGGCTGTGGCGGCGTCCCCGGGCTGGGTGGCGTGCCGGGGCTGGGCGGCGATGATTACGGTGCGCGCATGCCGCTACCGCAGAGCGCGCGCGGCGGCGACCGGGTCCAGAATATGGGCCGGACCTCCTTTCCCGAGATCGGCTTCGCCGACTGGACCGAGACGGAGCCGGAATACATCCTGTATCCCGGCGACGAGATCGAGATCGCCACGCCCACCGCCATCGAACTGACCCGGACCCAGAGGATCGGCCCGGACGGGCGAATCTCCCTGCCGCTGGTCGGCCAGATCATGGCGGCCGACCGGACCATCGCCGAGGTCGAGGCCGACGCCTCGGCGGCCTTCGCCAGCCAGCTGCGCCGCCCGGTGGTCGAAATCACGCTGAAGACGGCCGGGCCGATCCGGGTGTGGGTTGGCGGCGAGGTGCGCACGCCCGGCGTGATCGAGATGAACGGCGACCTCGACGCCTATCAGGCCGTGATCCAGGCCGGCGACTTCCTGCCGACCGCCAAACAGGGCGAGGTGGCCCTGATCCGGCGCGGTCCGGGTGGCATCCGCATGATGCGGGCGGCGGATCTGCGGCCTCGACGCGGCGAGGTCATCGCCCTGCGGCGCGGCGACATAATCTTCGTGCCGCGCTCGACCCTCAGCGAAGTGGCCAATTTCGTCACCCTGATCCGCAACGCCCTGCCCGTCGGCTTCAGCTATGTGATCGGCGGGCAGTATCAGTCGTTCTAGCCGACCGTCACCCCCGGCGGCGGCAGGCTGTCCGCCGGCACGAAGAAGTCGGGCATCAGGGGTTTGCCGGGCTCGACACTGTATCTGGCGAAATCGCGCTCGCCCCGTTCGTAGAGAAAGCTGTCGTCGATCAGGAACCGGCCGGTCAGGCTGCGGGCCTCGCTGATAAAGATGGCGTGGGCGGCGTCGGCCATGATCTCGGGCGTGCGGCAGTAGGCGAGGCCATCCTTGCCGGTCAGGGCGAATTCGATGGCCGCCGTGGCGATGCCGGTGCGCGGCCACAGGGCGTTGCAGGCGATCCCGTCCTCGCGGAACTCCTCGGCCATGCCCAGCATGGCCAGGCTCATACTGTATTTGGCCATGGAATAGGCCACATGCGGCCCGAACCATTTCGGCGACAGGTCCAGCGGCGGCGACAGCGCGAGGATGTGTGGGTTCGCGGCCCGCTTCAGATGCGGAATACAGGCCTTCGAGACCAGAAACGTGCCGCGGGCGTTGACCTGATGCATCAGGTCATAGCGTTTCATCTCCGTGGCCAGGGTGCCGGTCAGCTGGATCGCCGAGGCGTTGTTGACGCAGATGTCGATGCCGCCGAACCGGGCGACCCCAGCCTCGACCGCCGCCATGACCGAGGCCTCGTCGCGGACATCGACGATCAGCGGCAGGGCCTGGCCGCCCGCGGCCTCAATGTCCGCGGCCGCTGAATAGATGGTGCCCGGCAGGTGTTTGTGCGCCTCGGCCGTCTTGGCGGCGATGACCACATTGGCCCCGTCGCGCGCGGCCCTCACGCCGATGGCCAGACCGATGCCGCGGCTGGCGCCCGTAATGAACAGCGTCTTTCCCTGAAGTGACATCAGACTTGGCTCCGGCATGGTTTCAATAGAAAACGCTTTGACCCGCCAAAGGCGCAGATTCCGGACAGGAGCGAAAGACCCCCATGTCGGCATTCCAGCTTACCCGGGACGCGCCCGTGGCCCATCTGCGCCTGTCGCGGCCAGAGGCGTCCAACGCCCTCGACCTGACCTTCTGGCGCGACTTCGGTCCCGCCCTCAAGGCCCTCGATGCGACCGGCGAGGTCCGTGCCCTGGTCATCTCCGGCGAGGGTCGAAACTTCTGCGCGGGGATGGACATCTCGGTCTTCTCCGGCGGAGCCATATTGCAGACGAACACCGCCGCCGAACGCCAGGCCTTTCACCAGGCCGCCCGCGCGTTGCAGGACACATTGACACAGATCGAGCGGGTGCGGTTTCCGGTCATCGCCGCCGTGCAGGGGGCCTGTGTCGGTGCCGGGCTCGACCTCGTCGCCGCCTGCGACCTGAGGCTGGCGGCGACCGGCGCGTATTTCCGGATCGAGGAAATCAACATCGGCATGATGGCCGACGTCGGCAGTCTCCAGCGGCTGCCGCGCATCCTGCCCGAGGCCGTGGTCCGCGAACTGGCCTATCTGGGCACATCGCTGACGGCCGAGCGCGCCGAGCGGCTGGGGTTCGTCAACGCCGTCCTGCCCGACGCCGACGCCCTGCTGATGGCGGCCCTGGACATGGCGCAGGTCATCGCCGCCAAGGCCCCGCTGGCCATCTCGGGCTCGAAGGCTGCGGTCACCTATGCCCGCGATCACCCGGTCGCCGAAGGTCTGGAATGGGCCGCGGTCATGCAGGGCTCCATCTGGAATACCGCGGACGTCCTCGCCGCGATCCAGGCGCGCGTGACCAAACAGCCTGCCGACTATGCGCCCCTGTCTGCATTTGCCGGGATCGGAAGCGGCACGGGCTGACTTCGCGCCCGCCTGTGACATCAAGGCCATGGGCCGGAACCGGCGAGTACGTCATGGATTGTCCTGAACGATGGCCCGACCGCCCGGACCGAAATCGATCTCGCTGCAACGGACCTCGCGATCATGAAGACGAAACTCATCGCCCTTGGAGCGGCCCTGATGGCCTCAGCCTGTTCGACCGTCGGCGTCCGCTCCGGCACGGAGGAACCGACCTTCACCGAAGTCGAACGGATCGGCGTCATCGAGGTCCGGACCTATGGCGAGCGGATCGCGGCCCAGACGGTGGTGACCGGCACCAGCGAAACGGCGCGCAATCGCGGCTTCCAGCGCCTGGCGGGCTATATCTTCGGGGGTAATACGGCTCGCACCAGCATCGCCATGACCGCCCCGGTGGCGCAGGCGGGAGGGGGCGAACGTTCCGGCGGATCGCGCAGTATCGCCATGACGGCCCCGGTGGCCCAGGGCGCGGCCGGCGGCGACCGGTGGACCATCCAGTTCTTCATGCCGTCCGAATACACGATGGCGACCTTGCCGGTTCCGCGTGACCCGGCAGTCGTCCTGGCCGTTGTCCCGGCCGAAACCTATGCGGTGCTGCGCTTTACCGGGCTCGGCTCGGCGAGAACGGTCGCGGGGAAACAGGCCGAACTGGAAGCGGGACTGGCCGGCAGCCGGTGGGTCCGTCAAGGCGACCCCGTCGTCTGGTTCTATGACCCGCCCTGGACGATACCGACCCTGCGCCGCAACGAGGTTGCGGTCCGGGTCGTCCGGCGCAGTCGCTGACGGTCGAGGTCCGTCCTCAGGCCGCCAGCTTGACCACGCCCGAGTCGATCCAGCGCCGGGCCGCCTTCTGAGCCTCGGCAATCTCGTCCTGCTCCATCTCCTGGCTCATCTCGCGGCGATAGACGCGCGCCTCGATCGAGCCTTTCATGGCCGCAAGGTTGAAGATCATGTGGGCCGAGACGCGGTCCATGGGACAGCCGCCCTGGCCGCTCGAATACATCATGCCCAACCGGAACAGGTCGTCGCCGCTCATTTCGGCGGTCGGCAGGGGCAGGTTCTGCTCCCGATCGATTTCCGACGCCGTTTCTTGCGTGTTCATCACCGTATCTCCCGAACCGGAGCCGTTCTGGCCCCGTCCTCTGATGGGTGATCAAATACCTGCGGTTTGAAGTTAAAGTTAACAGCAGCGGATTGGCAAAATCTTTTCAGTAAAGCGAATATGAATACTAGACCGGCGATTCAGATATCTGAAATATCTTGTCAATCTCCCGGTCACCTCACCTAACGAAGAGTCACCGTGCGCGCTGGCCGAAAAGGACCTTGCGGGCCTCTTCAGCCGCCTTGCCCGACGATGCCAGGTTGCCTCGCAAGGCCTCGCCGAGCGCCCGGCCCGCGATCACGCCGGGTCGCTCCCCGACCCGCTTCGTCCACGCCGCCAGATGGGGAAAGTCATTCAGGCTCTGCCCCTGGTGCTCCGGCAGGATCCACGGCCAGGCCGCCATGTCGGCGATGGAATAGTCGCCCGCCAAAAAGTCGCGGTCGGCCAACCTTCGATCCAGCACCCCGTACAGCCGGTGGGTCTCATCGGTATAGCGCCGGACGCCATAGGCGATCTGGCGTTGGTCCTTGACGATAGCCGGGGCGTATTGGCGGAAATGATGGGTCTGGCCGGCCATCGGTCCCAAGCCGCCGACCTGCCAGAACAGCCACTGGTCGACCTCGGCCTTGCCGCGCGGGTCCTGAGGATAAAAGCGCCCGGACTTGACCCCGAGGTATTGCAGGATGGCCCCGGACTCAAAAATCGACATCGGCTGGCCGTCAGGACCGTCGGGATCGACGATGGCGGGCATCCGGCCATTGGGGCTGATGGCCTGAAACGCCTCCGAGAACTGCTCGCCCCGGCCGATGTTCACCGGCTTCATCTCATAGGGGATCCCCATCTCCTCAAGGGCGATGGAGACCTTCCAGCCGTTCGGCGTGGGCCAGTACCAGAGTTCGATGGGGTGGATCATTCAGGTGTTTCCAGACGCGGGGCCTCAGGTGGGCACGCATCCTCACGCGCGCAACGCCGACGCGCCGAACCTGACATTCGCGTTCAGGGAGAGTTCATCCGGCGCGGCCGAGGCTGGGGCACCATGAACGGGTCCGCCGGCTTCTGTCAGGCGGCCCGAGTGCAGGAGACGTCCATGAACCGCCTCGTAAGGGCAGCGATCATCGGCCTGACGCTGGCCGCCACCGCCGCTCCGCTCGCCGCCCAGGCCCAAAACCGCGGCGACCGGCGCGAAAACCGCCAGGATTATCGCGAAGACCGTCGAGACGACCGGCGCGACTATCGCCACGAACGTCGGGAAGATCGCCGCGACTACCGCAATGGCGACTACGACAATCGCCGCGACTACCGCGAGGATCGCCGCGACGACCGCCGCGACTTCCGGGACGAACGCCAGAACGACCGCCGCGACTACCGTCGCGACCAGCGCTGGGATCGCAACAATCGCGACTGGTGGCGGGGCCGGGAAGACTTCCGCGACTTTCGCGGGGCCCGCAACGGCTACTGGTACGCGCCAAGCTATGGCTACTATCGGGTCGAACCGCGCTACTACGGCCAGCGCTGGCAGCGGGGCAGTTATCTGCCGAACGCCTACCGCAGCTACTATGTGCGCGACCCCTATGTGTACGGCCTGCGAGCGGCCCCGCGCGGCCATCGTTATGTTCACGCCGGCAATGACATCGTCCTGATCGCCATCGCCACCGGCCTGATCGCCAGCGTTCTGAACGGGACCTACTAGACCCGAAGCATCGATCCGGATCAGCGCCCCGCAGGCTTCGGCCGGCGGGGCGTTTTTCTGTCCAATGATTAATATTCGGGAGCAGTCCGTTCAGTTCCGGTTCATGGTGAAAACGCGACCGTCCGATCGAGCCGCCCGCGATGGGCGTACGGGGAAGTACGACAATGAAACGCTCATTGATGATGGCGGCGGCCGTTGCGGCCTTTGCCGTCCCGGCCATGTCGCCAGCGATCGCAGTCGCCCAGGACGGCGACGAGGCCACCTTGCAGGAAAATGGCGAAGTTCGCGGCCGCCGTGGCGCCGCGCTTCAGAATGGCGGCGAGGACCGTCCGAACCGGCCCAACCGCGACCGGGACGGTCGCGGCGGCGGTGAACGCCCCGACCGGCCTGACCGGCCGGACAGACCTGACCGGCCCGACCGGCCCAACGGTGGTGGCGGCGGCGGTGGTGGTGGCGGCGCCGGCGGCGGCGGCGGTGGTGAACGCCCCGACCGGCCTGATCGCCCGGACAGACCCGACCGGCCCAACGGCGGTGGTGGAAACGCGGGTGGCGGCGGCGGCGGCGGTGAACGCCCCGACCGGCCTGACCGCCCGGACAGACCTGACCGGCCCAACGGCGGTGGTGGAAACGCGGGTGGTGGCGGCGGTGGCGGCGGCGGTGAACGACCC
>Ga0105049_10005151_pt1 | contig 15263 bp, 10 predicted proteins | sample MAT06_FD_78087 | JGI IMG/M metagenome (GOLD analysis project Ga0105049, IMG submission 78087) | Freshwater microbial communities from Lake Fryxell liftoff mats and glacier meltwater in Antarctica - MAT-06 | ecosystem: Environmental > Aquatic > Freshwater > Ice > Liftoff microbial mat | place... | reverse complement strand
TCAGACTTCTTCACGAAGTCGAGCGATGCGGGCTGGGTGGGGAGGTGAACTCGATCGTTGACGATCGTGACGGGCGCGGCGTTCTGGTAGCGCACGGTATCGAAGCCCGAGGCACATCCGGTAACGAGAACAACAACGGCAGGGGAGAGGATCTTCATCGGCGTTCCACCCGGGCTCGCGTGTCGTAGATGGGATCGAGGCTGACGCTCAGGAACACGTCCCTCTGCGTGCTGCTCGCGATCGTGAAGCGACCGATGAAGCTCTTCTTCGAGTGAAGCTGGATGCCGCCACCGAAGCCGAGGCGCAGGTCGGCGAGCGAGATGTCCTCGGGTTGCGAGTACACGCGGCCGACATCGGCGAACAGGAAGCCACCCATGAACTCGGTGGTGTCGAACTGGTACTCGACGCTGCTGAGCGCGGCGAAGCGATCGCGATACTGGTCGAGGTTGTAGCCGCGCAGCAGCAGCGGACCGCCGAGCTTCGGGAGATCGTAGAACGAGACCTCCTGGTAACCGCCGGTGACACCCTCGATGTGGAGGCGCAGCGCGAGTGAGCGTGGCCCCTCCTCGATCCGGAGGAAGCGCTGGAGATCCAGCCCGTAACGGACGTAGCGCGATGGATCACCGTCGAAGCCGCGGGTGTAGCCGGCGAAGCCCTGCAGCAACCAGCCGGCTGACGGTGTGGCGAGGCTCTCGAACCGACTCGGGGTGCGGCGCGCGTCGTAGGTCATCTCGAGCTCGCCGTAGGTCGTGGAGCTGCCCTCGATGAACCGGTTGACGGTGGTGACGTCGAAGTTGGCGGCGAGCTGCTGGTCGGCGACGAGGTCACCTTCGCCCGGGCCGAACGTGCGGTGGATGATCGCGCCGCTGAGCGCGATGGTGAGCGCGGACATCGGGCGATAGGCGGCCTGCACCGAGACGCGCAGCGCATCCTGACGGAACCGGCTCGCGCGTAGATCGTTGCCGCGTGCATCGACCGCCATCGGCGGTGGGGCGTCCAGCAGGTCGCCGTTGCCGATGCCGAAGAACTGATCTTTCGGCCTGACCTCGTACGACGAGCGCAGATCGAACACCACGTGCTCGAATGTCTTGTTGGTCGAGAGCTTGGTCGAGAACAGCTGGCGAAACCGACCACCAAAGCTCGCGCGCGCGGTGATGCCAAGGTCGGTGCCTCCGAGGCGACGCAGGATCAAGCGGCCGCCGATGTTGAGCCCGAAGCCAGTCTCGGCAAACGCGACGGGGAACACGGCGACCGTATCGTCCTCGTTGAAGAACACCGACTTGACCTTCGAGCTCAGGTTGTAGAGCTCGAGGAGGCGGAGACCCTTGCTGATCGGCCAGCCGACCACGGCCACCGCGACGCGGATCGGGAACAGCAGGGTGCGCGGGATCCACAGCGCCCACTCCCCGCTGCGATCCTCGGCGCGAACCTGCGCACCGGCGGCTTCGGGCAGTGGTGCCGACGCGACCGAGCTCGTCGTCTGAGGCGGCTCGGTCACGATCGGTTGCGGTGGTGTTGGTGCGGGGAGCTGAGCCGGCTCGGTCGGCGGAGCTTCTGGTCCCGGCGGCTCGTCCGCGAACGTGCTCGCGGGCAGCGTGATCGCGACGGCGATCAGCAGACGGAGGAACACATGCACAGCGGCACGATACCGCATCAGGTCAGTCGCTTGCGTGCCTCGCTCGGGGTCTCGCCGGTCCATCGCCGGAACGCGCGCGAGAACCCTGCCGGATCGGCGAAGCCAACGGCGAGCGCGATCTCACCGATCGGGTAGCTGCCCGCGAGGAGGACGAGGGCACGCTCGCGCTGGATCCCGACCAGCAGGTGATCGAACGTGGTGCCGGCCTCGACGAGGCGCCGGCGCAGCGTGCGTTCGCTGGTCGCGAGCCGCGGTGCGATGTGGTCGAGGGTCGGCACGCCATCGGGCAGCAGCTCGATGATCGCGCGGCTGATCGCGGCGACGATCGGCGCCTGCGCGTGCGAGGTCGCGGCCTCGATCTGCGCGACGAGGAACGCTTCGGTCGCGGGATCCGCGGCGCGCGGCTTGTCGTGGAGGAGGCGCGCGCGGATGACGACCGCGTTCTCATCGGTGTGGCGGATCAGCGCCCCGAAGTGTGCGCGATGCTCGTCGAGCTCGGGGGCGGCGTGCGCGAACCGGACCTCGCGGATCTCGGGATCGACGGTGACCTGGCGGAGCACGGTGGCGAACGATGCGAGGACCTGCTCGTTCGCGAGCCGGAGGCCGAGGCGCGGTTCGCCGTCCCGTTGCCAGCGCACGATCAGGTGATCGCCCTCGACGCGCGTGTCCCAGCGACCCGAGTCGGTGAGCAGGTCGTGGTACCGGCACAGCCGGCGAAGCGCGGTCTGGTTGTCACCGCTGACGTACAGCGCGATGCCGAGCGCGCCGTAGCGATCGAAGCCCGCCCGCGCACCGACGCGGATCGGCAGCCCCGCGCAACGCGTCGTTCGCACCACGGTCTCCCACAGATCGTAGAGCTGCGTGATCGGCAGGCGCTCGTCGGCGGGCGCGCCGATCAGCGGCATCACCAGCTCGCGCGAGGCGCCGTGCGCGATGGCGACATCGGCGACGGCGGCGACGATCGTGCGCAGGACCGTGGTCATAGCTTGGGGCGGACGTTGGGGTTGAAGCGCTCGCTGGCGGCGGGCTGATCGGTCCCGCCGCTGATCAGCACGGTGCCGTCGCAGAGCAGCGAGAGCTGTGGAGCGACACGCGGGATCGAGAGCTCGTCACGCGGTGCGAGCTGGACGTTGTCGGTGGCGGCGTCGAACAGGATCAAGAACACGTCGTTCTGCGCCGGCGCGCCTGCGCGCGCGCGACCGCCGGCCATCAGGATCGAGCCGTCGGGGAGGGTGAGCAGCGAGAAGTCGAGCGCTGGAGCATCGGTGGGGAGATCCTGGATCACCGGGACCACACCGTCGATCAGCGACAAGCGTTCGATCTTGCGCACCGGATCTCCGGCGGCGTCGACGCCACCGATGATCACGACGCTCTCGTCAGGGAGCAGCGCGGCGCGGTGACCGGTGCGCGGGAACCGGAGATCGAACTTCGGCGATTCGAGCGGAAGCGCGTCGTCGCTGCTGGTGCGATAGAGCTCGGAGGTCGCGACCGGACCGAGCGCGTCGTTGCCGCCGGTGATCAGCAGGCGCGCGCCGCCATCGCCGAGCGGGGTGACGACGTGGCGTTCGCGCGCGCGGGTGAGCGCGGTCGAGTTGACGAGCTCGAGCGTGATGAGGTCGTTCGCCTTGGTGCGCATCCGGACGATCTTGTCGGAGGCAGCGCCGAGCGCATCGCGCCCGCCGATGATCAGGATCTGGCCGTCGGCGAGCGAGGTCGCCGTCAGGTTCGAGCGATCGACGGCCTTGGCAGGATCGGCGACCTGCTCGATCACGCCCGCGGGCGAGATCAGGAGCGCCTCGGTGACGGGTACACCGGCGACCAGGCCGCCGATGATCGCTGCGCGGCCGTCCTCGTAGATCGCGATCGCGGCGCCGGTGCGGCCGTCGAATGGCTCGTGCGGGACCTCGTCGAGCGTCGCGGTGCGCGGATCGTAGCGCTCGATCGTCGACGACGCCTCGCCACCGAGGAGCAGCACGCTGTCGTCAGCGAGCGTCACGGCGAGGCCACCGTCGCGCGCCTGCGCCTGTTGCGCGAGCAGCCCGGTGCGCACGACCTGCGAGAAGTAGATGCGTGGCGAGGGGCGATTGCCGGCGGCGAGCGAGAACGGACAGCTGCGGCCGACCGCGACGCCTTGACCGTCGGTGAAGCCGTCGAGGCGCAGCACGAGCTTGTCGCCGAGCGGGACGTCTCCGAGGATGATGTCCTCGCCACGATCGAAGACCTCGTCGAGCGTGGTGCCTTCGACCGCGATCCTGATCTGCGTCAGCTCGGGGAGCGCGTCGGCATCCTCGTTGGTGGGCAGCTCGAGCGTGGGCACGATCTCGATCACCGACGGATCTCCGCAGGCGGCGAGCACCACGAGGATCGCGCGCTTCACCACGTGCTCCCCGGGAGCTTGATCGTCGCACCCGTCGGTGCGGCATCGTGCGTGGCGGCGGCGGTCAGCGGGATCGAGATCGCGGCGGCGACGACCGCGGCACCAGCAGCCCACGCCCAGCGCGATTGATACCAACGAGCGCGCGCAGGGGGACGCAGCAGCTCGCGCACGGCGTCGGCGAGCGGCCCGAGGCTGGTGCGGGTCGAGACCGTTCGGCGATCACGCTCGCGACCGTCGAGGCCGATCAGCCGGGCGATGCCGACCTCGCCGCGGGTCTCGATGGCGATCAGCGCGGTCGCGCCGGCGGTGCGCGCCTGGATCATCAGCTCGGCGTCGCCCGGCGGTGCGAGGCGCGTGGGGCGCGCGACCAGCGTCGTGCTCGGGGCGCGGACCCCGACGCGGGTGCCCCACGCCGCGTGCTCGGGGCAGGTCACGCGTACCCAGTGCGTGCCGGCGACGCGGGGTGCCGAGGGCTCGGCGATCGAGCCGTCGATCATGATCGTGCAGCCCGAGGGTGCGTCGACGGTCAGCGTCGCGCGTGGCCTGCCGGTGACCGCGGTGCGTGCACGCTCGACGTTCTCGCGCACGTCGGGTGCGAACCGCGCCTCGTCGAGCGTGCGGTCGGGATCGACGACGATCGCCTGCACGAGATCGTCGAACGACGTCGGATCGCCGCGCTCCTTGCGCAGCAGCCCACGATACAGAAACAGATCCGAGAGCTGCGCGGCGGTCAGGCCTTCGGCACCGGTGCGATCGATCGCGGCAGTCGCCTCGTCGAGCGTCGTCTGGGCCTCGTCGTAGCGAAGCTTGTCGTAGCCCTCGATGCCGCGGGCGAGGATCGCGGCGATCGCGGCGGGCTTCGGAGCGGTGGGCGAGCGATCGATCACCGCGGCACCGGCGGCGCGTGCCACCCCGATGACCTGCTGGACGTCATAACCGGGTGCCCACACGATCACCACGTCCGCCGCCGGAGCCGCGATCGCAGGCGCAATCCACGTCATGGCGACGGTGACCAGCAACAGGACGCGCACCTGGACCCGAGTCTATACTGTCCCGACATGACTCGCGCGCTCGGGCGATACGAGCTCGTCCGACCGCTCGCTCGCGGTGGCATGGCCGAGGTCTTCCTCGCACGACGGCGGGCGGGTGGCGTGGAGAAGCTGCTGGTCATAAAGCGGATCCGCGCGGAGCGCGCGGGCGACGTGCGGTTCCAGGAGCTGTTCAAGCGCGAGGCGAAGCTGTCGATGAGCCTCGCCCACCAGAACATCGTGCCGGTGTTCGATTTCGGCCGGATCGGCGACCGCTTCTTCCTCGCGATGGAGCGCGTCGAGGGCAAGGACCTCGGCTCGAGCCTGGCGCAGGGTTCGAAGGAACCACCGCCGGTACTCGTCGCAGCGTTCATCGCCGCCGAGTGCTGCCAGGCCCTCGCCTACGCGCACCAGCGCAAGAACGCCGACGGCACGAGTCGCAACATCGTCCATCGCGACGTCACGCCGCGCAACGTGCTGCTGTCCTGGTCGGGCGAGGTCAAGCTGACGGACTTCGGCATCGCGAGCCTCGCGGGCGACGACGCGAACAAGCTGGTCGGCACCCCGGCGTACATGGCGCCGGAGCAGGCGCGCAGCGAGCCGGTCGACGTGCGCACCGACGTCTACGCGCTCGGCATGGTGCTCCGCGAGGCGTTGACCGGCGAGCGTGCACGCCCGGGGGACAGTCACGAGGCGCTGCTGGCCGCGGCACGTGCGGGGACGCTATCTCCGTGGCCGACGGTCGATCCGGTGCTGACCGCGATCGTCGATCGCGCGACCGCGGCAACGGCAAGCGAGCGCTACGCGGAGATCCACGAGATGCTCGCCGACCTCGACGCGTACATCGTCGCGGAGCGGGCCAAGCACCGCGGTGACTCTCCGGCGAAGCAGCTCGCGGCGTGGCTCACGCGAGTCTGGGAAGCGGGTGCCGACGCGCATGAGGGCACGGCCGAGCAGCCCGGCGAGCAGCCGGAGGTGATGAGCTTTCTCGACGACGACGCAGATGCGGTCGGGACCGGCACGCAGCGCTCGCTCGCGGCGACGGCGGCCGACGAGCCTGAGCCTGCGCCCACACCACCGCCGGTCGAGCTCGTCGAGTCACGGTCGCGCGTGCGCGCGATCGTGGTCGTTGCCATGATCGCGACCTCGATCGTCGTCGCGGTGATCGTGACGCGCGCGCCGAAGCCATCGCCGGGACCGGTCGTCGCGGTGACCCCCGATGCGACGCCGGATGCCGCGATCACGGTGGAGCCGGATGCCGCCGTCGTCGCCGTCGAGCCCGATGCGGCAGTGATCGTCGACCCACCCATCGTCGTCGCGCGTGATGCAGGTCGTCGGATGGTGGTCGTTCGAGGCGGTAGCGCCTCGGGAAGCGGCTCTCAGGGTAGCGGGAGCGCGCCCGCGATCATGCTGCGCAAGGTTCACATCAACGCGACGCCATGGGCGTACTTCACCGTCGACGGCGGGCCGCGCATGCAGACGCCGAAGCTGCTCGAGCTCGCATCCGGACCGCATCGCATCCACTTCGAGAACGACGTGCTCAAGGTCGAGCGCGAGATCACGATCGACGTGCCCGCCGATCGCGACATCTCCCACGTCGAGGCCCTGCGCTAATCGGGCGCGGGCGCGGGCTGCACGATCGTGACGGCCTTCGCGCCGTGATGCAGCGCGGGCTCGCCGTGCGGATCGATCGAGCGCACCGCCGGCAACGCGCGGACGTCGCCGGTGATCAGCCGCGCGCCACGCTTGAAACTCAGCCAGCTCCACGCCCAGCTGAACATCACGAGCACGCGATTGCGAAACCCGACCAGGAACATGATGTGGACGGCCCACCACATCAGCCACGCGAGCAGGCCGTGCCTCGCGAACCGCTTGGTCGCGACCACCGCCGACGCGCGGCCGATGGTCGCCATGTTGCCCTTGTCCCAGTACTTGAATGGCGCGCGATCGGTCGAGGGCGTGATCGGATTTCCAGCGGTGCGATCCTCGATCTCGGCCTTGATGATCTTCGCGACGTGCTTGCCGCCCTGGAGCGCACCCTGCGCGACGCCCGGGACCTGCGTGCCGTCCTTGTTGAGCATCTTCGCGAGGTCGCCGATCACGAACACCTCGGGATGCCCGGGGATCGAGAGATCGGGCGTGACCTCGACGCGACCCGCCCCATCGAGCGGCACGCCGAGCGTCTTGCCGAGCGGCGAGGCCTGCACCCCGGCCGCCCACAGCACGGTGCGTGCGCCGAGCTTCGAGGTCTTGCCGCCGGCGACGAACGTGACGCCGGTGTCGTCGATGTGGGTGACCCGCGAGTTGATTCGAACATCGACGCGACGCTTGTTGAGCGACCGCTTCGCCGCCTCGGAGAGCTTCGGCGGATACGCCGCGAGCACCCGATCACCGCCCTCGAACAGCATGACCTGGACGCTCGTCGGATCGATCGTGCGGAAGTCGTTCGCGAGCGTGTGGAGCCCGATCTCGCCGAGCGCACCCGCGAGCTCGACACCCGTTGGTCCGCCGCCGACGACCACGAACGTCAGCCACTCGCGCTGCGCGACCGGGTCGGACTCGCGCTCCGCGGCCTCGTAAGCGACGAAGATCCGGCGTCGGATCTCGAGCGCATCGTCGATCGACTTGAGGCCGGGCGCGACCTCGTCCCACGCGTTGCCGAAGTACGAGTGCGTCGCGCCGGTGGCGAGGATCAGGTAGTCGTACTCGAGCATGCCGCCGTCGAGCTCGACCCGCTTCGCGGCGGTGTCGATCGACTTCGCAGCGGCGAGCAACACGCGCGCGTTCCTCTGCGTTGCGAGGACAGCGCGGATCGGATACGCGATCTCGCTCGGGTTGAGCGCGGCCGTGGCGACCTGATAGAGGAGGGGCTGGAACAGGTGGTGATTGCGGCGATCGATCAGCGTGATCGTGACGTTCACCTTCGCCAGCGATCTCGCTGCTGCGAGGCCGCCGAACCCGCCTCCGATGATCACGACGTGTGGTCGGGACATGGTCGTTAGATGCTCCGGCAGACCCTAGCACTCCCTGATACGATCTGTTTCTGCCGTCACGACTTGCGAGAGCCACGCGTTGGATCGCGCCGAGCGTGGTGGCCGCGTGTGCGAGCGTCCTGATCGCAGGGCTCGTCGAGGGACTGAGCGCCGGTGTCGCGGAGACGGTGGCCACCGTCGGGTTCTTCGCGGTGCTCGCGCTGCCGGTGCTGTTCGTCGGCGGTCTGGTCGTGCGCGGCCTGCTGACAGCGTGGCAGCCCCGCACGCTGATCGACCGGCTGGTCGAGGAGGGCGGTGGTGCGCCGCGCCTGGTCGGCTGGTTCGCCTTGTTCGCACTCGCCTGTGGCGTGCTGGCCGTCGCGATGTTCTGCGGCACGTGGATGCTCGCCGACGGAAACGAGCTTCACGCGATGACGGTCAGCTTCGTCGCGCCCGTGATCGCGATCGCCTGCGCGGTCGTGCTCCTCGCGATCTCACGCCCTGCCGTCGCGGCGATCGCACATCTCGCCCGCAAGCTCGATCAAGGCCGGCGGCGCCGCGGTCGCTCGACGCTGTTGCGCCCGCGCGCGATCGTGCTGGTCGGCTCGATCACGATCGCGCTGATCACCGCCGTCGCCTGGTTCGGGTTCGTCAAGCCTCGGCTCGGTCCGTTCGACACCTCGATCGTCTACGCACCGCTGCTCGCGCTCGTGATCGCGATCGCCGGGCATCATCCGCGATTCCATCGACGCCTCGTCGGTGCGATCACCGGCGGGCTCGCACTCTCGACGATCGCGGTCGCGCTGATCGTCCGCATCACCTGGCCGAGCCTCGCGATCGAGATCTGGGGTGACCGGCCACTCGCCGGTGCGGCCGTCGACGCGCTCTACGACATCGACGAGATCCGCGCCGACATCTCGCTCGCCGAGTTCCGTCCCGTCGGTCGTCCCGGTGCCGCGCACCCCGACATCGTGCTGGTCACCATCGATTCGCTGCGCGCGACGCAGACACCTCCGTACGGCGGTCACGCGGTGATGCCGGCGCTCGCAGGACTCGGCGAACGAGGCACCGTGTTCGACTGGGCCTTCGCGCCGAGCAACGTGACGCGGCGATCGATCCCGTCGATGGTGATCGGCTACGCGCCGAACCGGATCCGCGGGCGCGTCGTCGGCTGGGCGCTGCGAGTCGACCCGCGCTTCGTGCTCCTTCCCGAGCGGCTCGCCGCGGGCGGCTACGAGACCGCCGGGTTCATGTGCTGCGCCGGATTCTGGGGGCCCGAGGCACGCACCGGGCTCGGCCGCGGCCTCCAGCACGTCGAGATCGAGCACGACGGAAAGCAGCTCGGCGAGGCCGCTCGCGCCTGGATCGACGCGCGCGAGATGACCACTCCACGTCGGCCGCTGTTCGTCTGGGTCCACGTGCTCGAGCCGCACAACTGGACGCACGGCGGTAACGCGCCGAACAACCGCGAGACCCGCGAGCAGCTCTACAACCGCGCGCTCTCGCAGGCCGACGCGATCCTCGCCGACGTGATCCGCCCGTTCGCGCGGCGCGCGCCGGAGCAGGCACCGATCATGATCGTCACCGCCGATCACGGCGAGGCCCTCGGCGATCACGGCCAGCCGTTCCACTCGACCGACCTCTACAACTCGCAGCTCCGCGTGCCGTTCGTGATCATGGGTCCGGGCATCCCCGTCGCACGGATCTCGGAGACCGTCAGCCTCACCGATCTGACGCCGACGATCGTCGAGCTCGCCGGCTTCCAGGCTCCAGCCAAGCTCGACGGTCGCTCGCTCGCGGACGTGATCACCGGCAAGCGCGCCTCGCACGAGACCGGCACCGCCTTCGCCGCGATGATCAAGGACCGCTCGAATCCCGGCGGGATCTCGGCGTTCGTCAAGGGCAAGTGGAAGCTGATCGCGAGCGAGACCGGGGGCACCGAGCTCTACGACGTCCACGCCGATCCCGACGAGCGCACCAACGTCGCCGCGCAGCATCCCGATCTCGTGCACGAGCTCGGCACGCTGCTCGAGGCCAAGCTGTCAGCGTCGCGCGTGTCGCCGTTCGATTAGCGCTTGCGACGGCGTCGAACCGCGAGGCCGAAGATCGTCAACCCGACGAGCACACCGCCGTTGCCGCCGCTGTTGCACTGGTAGTACGTCTCGGGCCCGCGAACCTCGGGCTCCTCGGGCAGCTCGCCGATCGCCGTACCATCGAGACGCGTCGGCGTCTCACCCTCGGAGTGGACGATGACGAGGCTCGCGGTCCGGGTCCCGAGCGCGAGCTTGGGCGACATGATCACGAGGAACTCCTCGGTCTCCGTGGGCTGGAGCGTCCGCGCGAGCGGTTGATCGCCCGCGACCCCCACGAACTGGAAGTCGGCGGCCGCGTCACCCTCGATCCGCGCGCTGGTCACCATCAGCGGTCGTGTCGCGCAGTTGGTGAGCTTGACCGATTTGAACAACGTCGTCTGGTCGAGGTCGACCGGCCCGAAGTCGACCGCGGTCGGGAACGTGCCGACACCCTCCACGAGTCCCTCGACCGAGAGCACGAAGTCGCGGCTCGGCTCGTTGGGAATGTTGGTACCGACCGTCACCACCGCGGTCTGCATCCCCGGGGCGACGGGAGAGACGGTCGCCTCGAAGTCGAGGTTGTTATCGTGGTTGCCGATGGCGATCCCTCCGACCGTGCCGATGAACGAGAAGGGCGCGGCCGGGAGGGTGATCGAGGTGACCATGAAGGCGCCGGCGTCGGTCGCGAAGATCTGGAGCGGCATCGTCTTCGTGGCACCGACGCACACCGGTCCGAAGTCAGCACCATCGGGGTTGGCACCGAGCGTCGTCGCGAGTGCCTGCACGCTGATCACGAGGTCGTCCTGCTTGTTGCCGTCGTGTTGGATGCGCAGCTTGCCGACGCTCACCTTCGACTGTTCGACGGTCGGGGCATAGGTGATCAAGACGTCGAGGTTGCCGCCGTTGGCCGCGAGCAGCGTGCCCGGGGCCGGCGGATTCGCGAGCACGACCTCCGTGGTGTCGACGATCGAGATCTGCTCGATCGTGCTCACCGCGTTGCCGGTGTTGGTGATCTTGATCGAACGCGTGATCAGTTCGTCGACCCGGGTATCCAGATCGATCGGGCTCCCGGGGTCGGTCGCGAGCGCGGAGTCGATCCCCTTGCACGCGAGCGGGATCGTGACCTGCGGCTTGTTCGTCGCGCTGCTGTTGATCACCAGGTTGGTCGTGATGCTGCCGACGTCTGGTGGCGTGCAGGTGACGAGGAGGAGCTCCTGTCCGCCGACCGGGATCGTGTGAGTGCCCGTATTACCAGCCACGTTGTACGCGCCGCCAAAGCCCATGACGTTTGCGATCTGCAGCGGCGTGCTGCCCACGTTCTTGATCTCGATCGAGACGTTGCCCGAGGGCTGCGAACGCCGGACATCCCCGAAGTCGATGCCGCCGGGGCTCACCGCGATCTGGTCCTTCAGGAGGACCCCCCTGCCAGCGACGGCCACGATGCTCGTACCGAAGGTGCCCTTGAGCGTGATCTGGCAGCTCTGCGAGCCGGCGTTCTTCGGAGTGAAGCTGACCGGGAACGTCGCGGACTGGACGATCTCGAAACACGTCTCGATCTGGCTACCGGTTCCGAAACCTGCCACGGGCTCCTCGGGCACAGATGGCGCGGGGTCACCGTTGCGCTTGGCCTGCGGGAGGTCGCAGCGGCGGAACACCTCGGTTGGCAGGGATGGCCCACCGACCGAGAAGTCGGCACAGTTGAACGAGATCAGGGTGATCGTGTCGTTCGAGCTGCCGCTGCCCGAGGCCGGCGCGACGGTGAACGGCAACGTGTTGGTGGTGCCGACGTCCGTATCGGGGAACGTGATCGTGGTCGGGCCGATCACGACCGCGGCTTGCTGTGTGGTGGAGAGGTGCTCGATGCCAACACACGCACCAGCGGCGGTCAGGGTGACGATACCGAGCGAGATCAGCCTACGGCGCAGCTTCACGATGCCCTCCCAGATCGTTGGTCCGAGACCAACAGAACACAGGATCACCGCCCAGCCCAGCGACGTCAATTGCCACGCTGCGTACGCGTTTGCCTACACCGTGAAGATCGCGGCACCCCAGGTGAATCCCGAGCCGAACACGGCGGCGAGGATCCGGTCGCCCTTCTTCACCTTGCCCTGCTTGCGCCAGTGGTCGATCGTCAGCGGGATCGTGGCGGCTGTCGTGTTGCCGTAGACCTCGATCGAGTTGAGGACTTTTTCGGGCGGGATCTTGGCGACCTCGACGACCTTCTCGTTGATCCGGAGGTTCGCCTGATGAGGTACGAACCAGTTGATGTCGTCCCATGACAGTCCGGACTTCGCGAGCGCGGTCTGCGTCGCCATCGCCATGCCGCGCACGGCGTAGAGGAACACCCGCTTGCCATCCATCTGCGGATACATCAGCTGGTTGTGCTCGCGATCTTGCGGGTTGTAGTCGATGTACGGGAGCTTGTTGATCTCGAAGATCTTGAGATACAGGTCCATCGCGCCGGTGCCGTCGGCGTGCGCCGCCGTGTACTGCACGCCGGTGCGCTCGTCGCCTTCGCCGGGTCCGAGGATCATCGCGCCGGCGCCATCGCCGAACAGCACCATGACGTCGCGACCGCGCGTCGAGTAATCGAGCGAGTGGCTGTGGAGCTCCGCGCCGACCAGCAGGATCCGCTTGTACATGCCGGTGCGAATGAACGCGTCCGCCATCTGCAGGCCGTAGACGAACGCCGAGCACTGCTGGCGAATGTCGAAGCACGCGCAGTTGGTCTTCTCGGCGATGCCGAGCTTCTTCTGCAGCACGACCGCGGTGCCTGGGAAGTGAAAGTCCGGCGAGAGCGTGCCGAGGATGATGCAATCGATCTCGCTCGCATCGACGCCGGCATCCGCGAGTGCGTGCTTGCTCGCCTCGAGTGCGAGATCGCTGGTCGACGTCTGACCATCATTCGGGACGTAGCGACGCTCCTTGATGCCCGTGCGTTTCTGGATCCACGCGTCGTCGGTCTCGGTCCGCTTGACCTCCTGGCGCACGTGCTTGTCATCGAGGAAGGCGATCTCCTCGTTGGTCACCACGCGCTCCGGCACGTAGCTGCCGAGCCCCAAAACATTCGTCCGGATCATGTGACGTGGATATGTCAGGTAGACACTTGACGACAAGGGGCCATGGCACATCAAGCGTTACGGTGCGACAACCATGGCGTGCGAAAGGCCGCACTTATCGGAGTCATCACCGTGGCGTTCTCCGCCGCGTGGATCGCTCAACCCGTTTCGGTCTCGCCGCAGAGCAGGCCGGGCTGGGCGCTCTACGATCGCTACTGCCTCGCGTGTCATGGCGAAGCCGGCGATGGCAGAGGTCCGGCGGCGCCGTTCACCGCGCGCCGTCCGCGCGACTTCACGCGGGGCGAGTTCGCCTGGCGCACGACGCCGCTCGGCAGTGCACCGACGCGCGATGATCTGAAGTTGACGATCCGCCACGGTGCGCCGGGCACGTCGATGCCCGCGTTCGCGCTCGGTGATGCGGAGATCGATCAGCTGGTCGATCTCGTGCTCGCGTTCGGGCCGGTCTCGTCGTCGGGCGCACCCGTGGTCCTCGCCGCACCGGCGAAGCGCGACCCCGAGCGCGGCAAGCTGCTGTGGACCGAGAAGGGCTGCGGCACCTGTCATGGCCCGATGGGCACCGGTGACTCCGTCGTCGCGAAGACGATGGCCGAGAAGCCGTACGACCTCACCACCGAGCCGCTGCATCGTCCGCGCACCGGGGATCTGCGCGCTGCTGTGGCACTCGCGATCGCGACCGGTCGCGGACCGATGCCGGGCTATGCCGGCGCGATGCCCGATGCAGATCTGTGGGCGCTCGCGGATCACGTGGTGCAGTTGCAGGCGAGCACGCGGCAGCGCGGCGCGGTGATGAGCACCCAGGCGATCGATCTCGATCGCACCGCGAAGATCTCCGTCGGCACCTGGCCCGCTGCTGGCGATGAGGCGGTGATCTTCGGCAAGCCGGTTCCTCCGCAGGGCACGCCGACGACCCTCACACCCGTCGAGGCCTCACTCGCGGCACCGCAATGCGCGCGTTGTCACGCGAAGCAAGATCGCGAGTGGCAGGGCTCGCGGCATCGCGGCGCGATGTCACCCGGCGTTCGCGCCCAGATGATGGGGATGAAGCAGGAGGACGCGCTCGCGTGCCTGCGCTGTCACGCGCCGCTCTCGGAGCAACGCACGCTGACGTCGACGCCACTGCGCGAGCAAGCCGTGTCGTGCGCCGGCTGTCACGTGCGCGGGTTCACGCGGCACGGTCCGCCGAACGTCGCGCCGTCGCTGTTGCCGATCCCGGGCTATCCGCTGCAGACGATGAACCTCTACGAGCGCGCGGATTTCTGTCTGCCGTGTCATCAGCTGCCACCGCGGACCGCGGTGCAGGGACGTCCGCTGCTCGACACCTATCGCGAGTGGCTCGAGGGTCCGTACATGGCGCGCGGCATCCAGTGCCAGCACTGCCACATGCCGAACCGCGAGCACGAGTGGAAGGGCGTCCACGATCCACACACGTTCCGCCAGGGCATCGCGGTGACCGCGCGTGCGCATGTCAAGGACGGCGCGGTCACCGTGGTCGCCGAGCTCGCGAATGTCGGCGCGGGGCACTACCTGCCGACGACGCCGACGCCCGCCGCATGGATCGTGATCGAGCTCCTCGACGCCCGAGGCAAGGCGATCGAGGGCGCGACGGCGGAGCTGCGGATCGGTCGCGACATCTCCTACGACGGCGGCAAGTGGACCGAGCGGGCCGACACGCGGATCCCGCCGGGCGACAAGGCGACGCTCGCGCGCGCGTGGAAAGGCGGCCGCAGCGCTGATGCGGTGACCGCGCGGATCCTCGTCGAGGTTCACCCCGACGATTACTACGAGCGACTCTACGCGCGACGGCTGACGCAGAAGCTCGCGCCCGATCGCCGCGCGCTCTACGAACAAGCCCTCGCGGCGGGCAAGGCGAACCGCTATCAGGCGTTGACGCGCGACGTGAAGATCACCAGGTGATCGTCACCGGGCGGGACTGCCGAGCGGCGACTCAGGCACCTGGTCGTGTCATCATGTCGACGATGATCCTCGCGTGCGCTGGCTGCGATGGCCGTTACGACGTCACCGGGCATCCCGTCGGCCAGCAGTTCCGCTGCCATGGCGGCGTCACCGTTGAGAAGATGGCACCGGCCTTACGGATGTC
>Ga0105049_10005148_pt1 | contig 15268 bp, 14 predicted proteins | sample MAT06_FD_78087 | JGI IMG/M metagenome (GOLD analysis project Ga0105049, IMG submission 78087) | Freshwater microbial communities from Lake Fryxell liftoff mats and glacier meltwater in Antarctica - MAT-06 | ecosystem: Environmental > Aquatic > Freshwater > Ice > Liftoff microbial mat | place... | reverse complement strand
TCATCGGAGGCGCCGTGGTTCCACGTAGGGGGATCCCCCGCAATAAACTGATGACACCCTCAGCAACAAATCGCCGAATCCGAACACGGATGTTCAGCAAGACGTTTTTCGCGGAAGGATGAGTGTCCTGCGGCGCTTTCGGAGCGTCCTCACGCTCCAACCCGCCCTGGCATTCCGGAACGGTCCCCGTTCCACAGCGGCTGAAGACTCTGATCCTTACCCACGAAGTCCCCCTTTCGTGGGTAAGGATTAAAGCGGGCTGCCGCACTCCAAAAGCGTCGCCCAATCCCATTCCTCCGAGTCATTACCATTGCGCCGCAGGCAATCGACTCTCAGCCTCCCCGCGCGAATGAAGAAACCGTCCCTCTTGGCGATCTTCCTGACGGTCTTCGTCGACCTGGTGGGCTTCGGGATCGTGCTCCCGTTGCTGCCCACTTATGCCCATAGCTTCGGCGCGACCGGGTTGGTCGTCGGCGGACTCATGGCGAGCTACTCGGTCATGCAATTCCTTTTCGCTCCCATCTGGGGGGCCTGGTCCGACCGCGTCGGGCGTCGACCCGTATTGCTCATCAGTATCGGAGGGAACGTCGTCAGTTACGCCCTGTTCGCCTACGCCTCCACCCTCCAGGGTTCCGTGGCGCTGGGACTGATTTTGGCCTCTCGGATTTTCGCCGGAATCTGCGGCGCGAATATCACCGTGGCCCAGGCGTACATCGCCGACATTACCCCACCCGAAGACCGCTCCAAACGAATGGGCTTAATTGGCATGGCGTTCGGATTGGGATTCATCATCGGGCCCGCCCTGGCCGTCTTAGGCCAGAGCCTATTCGGTCCGGTGGGCCCGGGCTTGTTGGCTTCGGGAATCTGTGCGGTGAACTTTGTCCTCGCTCTAACGCGGCTCCCGGAAAGCTGGAAACCGGGCGCCACCGCTCCGATCACCCGCAGCCGCCTGGAGAATCTCAACTATATCCTTCGCCAACCGAAAGTTGGCTTCCTCGTAGGCGTGTTCTTTCTCGCCACCTTCGGTTTCACCTGCTTCGAAACGACCCTCGGCTTGCTGATCACCCGAAATTTTCAGCTCGAAGGTTCGGCCGCCCATAATGCCAACGCGATTCTGTTCTCCTTTGCCGGAATTATCGGGGCCTGCATCCAAGCCGGTCCAATTGGGCGACTGGTGAAACAACTGGGCGAGGCCCGTCTCATCGCCGCTAGTTTGATTATCTTCGCGCTGGGGCTCGCCCCCATGCCCTGGCTCCGGGGCGAGGGCGCCCTGAACTGGCATACTCTGATCTCGCCCGGGGCGAGTTCTTGGTGGCTAGTCCTCTTCTTCGTCGCTCTGATCGCCATCGGCTCAGGTCTGACCCGTCCTCCGCTGTTCGGACTCATCTCTTTATTATCTCCCGATCACGAGCGCGGAACCACCCTCGGCGTGACTCAAAGCGCAGGAAGCTTAGCCCGCATTTTTGGCCCCATTTTCGCTGGGGTCTTCTTTGATCAACATCCCGCGTGGCCTTATTTAACCTGTGCGGCGCTGGCACTGGCGACCGGCCTGACTGCCTGGAACCGATTGGTCGGTCGGATGGAACTTTCCAAGCCGGCGGTTATTGCTTGAGAGTCGGAATCGTGGTGATTTGCTGGATGAACCAGCCCCCTTCCAATTTGCGCAGCTTGAAATTAAATTCGAGCGCCTCGAAACCATCCTGATTCCGACCGCGCCCCTCGGCTTCGGAGGTGGCCGTGAGGTGGACCTCCGCCGTTTGTCCATCCTCCTCGATTTGGATCACCAAATCATGAAATTTGAGCGCCAAACGTCGAGCAGCCCGACGTGCCCCCAACAAGGCCTGCTGAATTTCGTCCCGACCCGCGAGGTTAAAAGTCCCGACTCCGAGCAATTCGACTTCGATGGTCGCATCGGAGGTAAACCGGTTTATGACCCCGGAAATGCGCCGGACGCCCGCCACATTGCCTTCCTGCGGATTGAAGGAAACATCGGTCGCCACCTGTTGCAGAAGGCGCTCCACCCGCACCGCCTCACTCTGAAAGAATATTCCGCGGGCGAACCAGGCGCCGCCCAATAAAACCGCCGTAGCCATTCCCAGGAACCAACGATTCATCGGACAACCTTCCCCAGAATTCGTTTTCGATCCGCCACCCCAAAGTAATGATTCTCCAGCGGCATCGCTCGATTGTCGCCTACCACAAAGTATTCGTCGGGGCCTAAAATTCGATCGGCGCCATTGGTGGGCCAATTCCAGGCCGGTGAGCGATTTAGCAAATACGGTTCACTCAGCGGTTCGCCGTCGACCAAGACATCCCCTTTGGCGATACGGATGCGTTCGCCCGGTAAACCGATCACCCGTTTCAGATACATCACCTGACGTCCACTCATCTGGATAGCGACCACATCGCCTCGATCTAAACCCCTCCACCAGAATAAAATAGGGCTGATCCATCGCCGTTCGCCATCTTTGTAGCCCGGACTCATGCTGATTCCGGTCACGCGGATCGGCACGAAAAGGTACCGGAAGGCGAGAAACGTGAGCAGGACCAGGACGCCGAGGCGAACGGCGGTGACGCGCGGATTACGTCCAACAGCAGCAACCCGCCACCACGGCACAGGAACAGCCAGTTCCGAAGAATTCATGAAGGATGCGACGGGGAGACTCTAGCGTCATCGGGCCATCCGCCAAATCCCCATTTTCGCCGCCTTGCGCGTCCGCCAATACCAGACAAGTGTTAAGCACACATCGGAACCTTCATTTCATTTCCATCATGAACCTGTTTACCCGCCGCCAAGCGCTCCGGAACACACTGTTGGCCGGCTCCACCCTATTCATCAGCACCCGCGTCACCCGGGCCCTGGCCCAGGCCGCCGCCCCGGCCCCGGCCGGGCCGTTCAAACTTCCTCCCTTGGGCTATGCCTTTGACGCCCTGGAGCCCCATATCGACGCGCGGACGATGGAAATTCACTACACGAAACACCACGCCGCCTACGTGAACAATCTCAACAAGGCGGTCGCGGACTACCCCGAGCTTCAGAAAATGACGGTAGAACAACTGGTCTCGAATCTGGATCAGGTGCCCGAAAAAATCCGCACGACCGTGCGCAACAATGCCGGCGGCCATTACAACCATAGCCTTTTCTGGCAATGCCTCAAAAAGGAAGCCGCCCCCCTCGATGAAGGCCCTCTGAGTGAGGCGTTAGGTCGGCTGTTTCCGGATGAAGACACCGGCAAGCAGGAATTTTTAGCCAAGTCTCTGACCGTCTTCGGCAGCGGCTGGGTGTGGCTCAGCGTGGATAAGAATAAGGACATCGTCCTGGAAACCACCCCCAACCAAGACACCCCGCTTGCCAAGGGCCACAAGCCGCTCTTCGGCCTGGATGTCTGGGAGCATGCCTACTACCTAAAATATCAAAACCGCCGTCCCGAGTATGTTCAGGCGAGCATGGCCTGTGTGAACTGGCCGTTCCTGGAGGAGCGTTTTACCAAGCTTACTGCCTGATCCAATTCCGTTCGTCTGTAACAGAGGACCAACGCCGGGCTCACGCCCGGCGTTTTTCGTTTTCTTCGACTCGTTCTGACCGGGAGCCTCTTGAAATGCACAACCGCAACTAGCTGGGCGGCGCCAGCTTTTTGATCAAAACCTTCGAGCGCCGTCCGCTGGAATCATACCGATCTCGCCGGGACGTCGGCAGGTCCGCCGCGGTACCTTCCCGAAACCCGGCTTTACTCTGAAACCACGTGAACGCCTGAGTAGACAGCGTGACGAGCGTCGCCAGTCCAAGTTCCCGCGCCCGAGCCTCCACAAATTGCACGAGCTTGCCGCCAATTCCCTGATTCTCATGCGCGGGACTGACGAATAAAAAGGCCAGTTCCCCTTTATTTTCCTCCGGATAGACGTGCAACGCGACACAGGCCACTGGGTTGCGATCGATCTCAAACAGATAGTAATCCCCAATGCGACGCTCTAATTCCGACCGCGTCCGGCGCACGAGTTCCTGTGATTCCACCGACGTTTTGGTCAACTGCAGCAGACTCCGGATATCCTTTTTGAGCACCCGCCGGATCTGCTGGTACTCATTGGCATAAATGAGGGTGCCGATTCCCTCGTTGGAGAAGACTTCGGCGAGCAAGCCTTCGTCGACCGTTCCATTGAGAATATGGACCCGCGGCACGCCCGCTTCGCACGCCGCCACGGCATAGCGGGCTTTGGACATCAGGTCCGCGGCCAGTTCGCCGGGCGCTTGGGTCAGCAGTTGCCGGAGATCGTTGACCGGCACCTGCCGGAGCAGCCGGCCCTGATGGGTCAGACCGTCTCCCGTGGTTAGAAAGATCAGCTTGGTGGCTTTGAGTTGGTCCGCGATGGCGAAGGCGATGGCGTCGGAATTGACCCGATACGTTTTCCCATCGCCGTCAAATCCCAGCGGCGGCAGGACGGGCAGGATTCCTTGCGACAAAAGGGCTTGCAGGAACTCAATATCTACCCGCTCCACCTTGCCGGTGAATTGATGGTCCACCCCGCCCAAAATTCCCAGCGGATGGGCCGTGATCGCGTTGGTCGAGACAGCCCGTAGATCGTTTGTGGCCAGTCCCTCAAGAATCTCATGCGTCAGCCGATTCGCCGCGGTGAGCGCGAGGTTAAGGGTGGCGTCATCGGTCACCCCGGTTCCGTCAAGATTTGAAGCCGTCACCCCGCGTTCCTCACCCAGTGATTTGATCTGGGCGGCGGCACCGTGAACCAGGACGATCCGGATGTTCAGAGAACGCAGGACGGCCAGGTCCAGGAGCAGGTTCGGGAAATTATCATCGGTGACGATGGCGCCGTTGAGGGCGACCACGAACACCTTTTCCCGAAAGCGGGGAATGTAACGAAGAATACCGCGAAGATCAGTTGGTTTCACAACGAGACGACGAACGAGCTCAGTTTGGCGGCCACCCCCCCTTGGGATTCAACAAAATTGCGGAGCTGATGGGTGAAGGGACGTTCTTAAATGGTCCGTTCCTGCAATTGTTCCGCCGGATAGGTCCAAATTTCGGCGAGGGTGGGATGGTAATGTGGCATGGCCGCCAACTCTGCGACCGTCATGCGTTTCGCCATCGCGGCGGCAATTTCATGGATCAATTCACCGCCGTGCGGCCCCACACACGCCGCCCCAATGATCTGGCCCGTGGATCGAGCCGCCAGCAGCTTCACGAAGCCCCGACGTGCTCCCATGATCAGCGACTTACCATGATCATTGAAGGGGTGTTGGGCGGTCACGAAGTCCACCCCAATTGCCCGCGCCGCCCGCTCCGTCAATCCTACCATGGCCACGGCCGGATCGGTAAACACCACACTCAGCAACAGACGGTCATCGACTGCCGCCCGCTGGCCTAGAATGTTCCGCGCCGCGACTTCGCCCTGCTGGATCGCCAGATGGACGATCTCATGGGGTCCGCAACAATCGCCCGCGGCATAAATCGCCGCCGCTGTGGTCTGTTGCTGCGAATCAACCCGGATCTGTCCCCCCAAACCTCGCTCGACGCCCGCCGCCTCCAGGTTCAGGCCCGCCACGGCCGGACGCCTCCCTAACCCGTGGAAGATTTCTTCTGCTGTCACCGAAATTTCCTTACCTGCCTGCTCAAATCGCACCTGCTTTCCTTCGCCACTCCGTTCGACGGCCACGATATGGGTGCCGGTAAATATCGTCAGCCCCTCGTCCCCCAAGGCAACCTCAAGTTCGCGGGCCACATCTTCATCAGCCCCGCTCAGAAGGTGCGTGCTCCGCTGAATCAGGGTGACCCGTGTCCCCATTCGGGCGAAGAATTGCCCAAACTCCAACGCCACCGCACCGCCACCCAAAACCACCAGCGATTCAGGCAATCGTTTCAAGCGCAAGGCCGAGTCGCTGCACAGGTAGCCCACCTCGGCGAGGCCCGGTACGGGGGGCAAAGCCATCTCGGAACCCGTGGCAATTACGAAATGACGGGCCGAAATCCGGCGTCCGGTATCAAGTTCCAGAGTTTGGGGAGCGATAAAACGGGCCTGAGCCCGAATAAACTCCCAGCGACCTTGTTCCAGTTGCTGACGCCGATAAGTGGCGAATTCGCCGATCAGCTCATCCTTGCGGGCAAACAACCGGCCGATATCCACGCGCACCTCTGAAGTGGTAATGCCCCAGTGTTCCGCCGCGCGGATGGCCTGCCGTAACTCGGCTGCGTGCAATAGCGCTTTGGTGGGCATGCATCCGCGCAAGATGCACAAGCCACCCAATTCCCGTCCGCCTTCAATCACCGCCAACCGTAATCCACCGGCGGCGAGCGTCCGGGCGACCGCATAGCCGGCACTCCCGCCTCCAATCACGACCGCATCAAACTGAGGATCCTGCACGCCGAAGAGTCAAGCACCCGGGCGTCCTTGCCAATCTACCTTCACAAGGAATTAGAAGTTGCGCGTGAACAAACGCCGTCGATCGGCCACGCTGAGGCTCATGAGCCAAGTTATTTATCCTCGCTCGCCCAAGGAACAGATGGACGGTTGGTGTTATTTACCGCGCTTCATTGACAAGATCCGGTTGTATCTCGCTGGAAAACTCGCCGCCGACTATCAAACCAATTTTGCTCAAGCTGGTTTTGACGCCCAATGGCTATCTGCCGCCGGTCTCACCGCCGATGCCTTTATCGCCGTGGTGAAAGATTCCCTAACGGATGGACAGGTCTGCGATTGGATCCGGAAGAATGTCCAAAAGACCCCTGCTGAAAAAGCCACCTTCAACCAGTGGCTCCTCAACCGGGGACGCGAGGAAAATGATCCCGCCCTACGCGCCCGCCTGCAACAGCGTAAAGCTGAGTCCGGACTCAACCACCGCGACGACCTCCAGACGTTTGTGGACTACATTGACGCGGATGAGAAACGCAATTGAGGGACGGGCTGAAGACTCGGGCCTCCCGGATTCGCGGAGCGCTGTGAATTAACTCCGGTTCAGATTTGCTTCAAGCGGGTCACCGTTCCTCGCCTCTCTGGTGTTTCTTTGGCTCTGCATTGCGGTTCGAGTAATCGCAAACCCCTGCTCGAATGCGTTGCAAAAGTACCTCGCCGCGTGCGGGCTAGCCACGCCAACTCTCTTGGCAGTGACCCACACCGGCCTGGCGATCTTGATGGCTCCCTGGTTAATCGCGCGGGGGACTTCGGTTTCCGCCGCTTTCTGGGGGTGGAGTTTGGGATCGGCCGCCTTGGCCGTGGCCGCCAATTGGCTGATCATTGAGGCGGTACAACGGTCGGACCTCTCCGTTCTGGGCCCGATCAATTCCTACAAACCAGTCGTCAGCCTCCTACCCGCGGTGGTTTTCTTGGGAGAACGGCCGGGCGCGTTGACGCTGGCCGGGATTGGACTGGTGGTCGCCGGCAGTTTGCTGCTGGTGGATTCCACGGCGAATCGTCGACGGGGATTTCTGGCCTTAATTCAGGAACGAGGAGTTCAATTCCGGTTTACTGCCTTGGTGTTGTCCGCTGGTGAAGCCGTGGCCCTGAAACGGGCCCTTCGCCTGGCCGACCCAACTCTGACCTTTGCGGCCTGGGCCGTCTTAGGATTGGCGCTGGTCTTACCCTTGGCGCTGCGTCCGTTGCTGCGCAACTTTCGGGACCTTCCGCACGCCTCCCGCCGGTCGAATGCGGCGTTGCTGACCGGACTGATTCTCACCACGGGGCTGATGCAATTCTGTACGCTCGTCACCTTACAGCAGATGCCGGTGGGTATGGCCTTGGCGCTCTTCCAAATCTCTACCTTGGTGAGTGTGGTCCTAGGTTATGCCGTCTTCCGCGAAGCGCACTTCCGCCGTCGTTTGTTGGGTGCCGGCGTCATGGCAGGTGGGGCGGTGGTCCTGATCCTCTCGTAACGGATTTTGCGCGCCCTCTGGAGTGCGTGCGGCTTGCCTCCGCTTTCGGAACGTCCTCACGCTTCAGCCCGCTAGGGCGGACTTGGCCCGGTGGAACGGGCGCGGCTAAGTTTCCGAGGTCGGCTGGCCCACTCCGTCAAAGCCTCAGAGAGTCACCACGCGCACACTCGTGATCGCCGGGTCCTTGACCAGTTCATCGAGGGCCGCCTGCGGAGGAACGCTGTCCAAATGCAACACGGTCAGGGCCTGGCCACCGGCTGTATCGCGCGCTAACGACATGTTGGCGATGTTAACTCCATGGACACCCAAAACGGTACCGAGATGACCGACGATTCCCGGACGGTCGCGATTGCGAATCAGCAGCAGCGTCCCGCTAATCGGAATTTCCACCGGCAGGCTGAACAGGCGCACAATCCGGGGATTGTTGGGGGACCCAAAGAAAGTGCCGCCGGCGGACACCACCTTGGTCGCACCATTGAACGCCTGGACATGGAGCCACTCGTTGAAGGTGACCGGTTCCTCGGACTTCTTCTCCTCAATGCAAATCCCCAAGGCCGCAGCCGCGCTGCGGACATTGATATTATTGATATCTTTAACCGCACTGTTGCTCAGGAAGCCGCGCACGATCGATCGCGTTACCGGATCCGTTTGGGGCAACTCTTGGGCTTTACCCCCAAAGGTAATGTGCAATCGATCCACGGGTCCAGTGGCCAACTGTCCCAACAAGCGGCCCAGTTTTTCACCCAGCAGCAGGTAGGGTTTGACCAATTCATAGGTTTTGGCGTCCACCCCCGGCAGGTTGACCGCGTTTCGCACCTCGCCCGTCAGCAGGAACGCCGTGATGATCTCAGCCACTTCGACGCCGCACTTCTCTTGCGCTTCCTCGGTACTGGCCCCGAGGTGGGGCGTCAGGATGACGTTGGGCAGCAATCGTAGCGGATGATCTGCCGGCAGCGGCTCCACCGAGAACACATCAAGGGCCGCGGCGGCCACCCGGCCCGATTGCAGGGCGGCGACCAGGTCAGTCTCGTTCACAATTTCGCCCCGGGCACAATTCACCAAACGCACACCCGGTTTCATGCGAGCAATGGATTCGGCGTTGATCATCCCTCGGGTTTCCGATGTGACCGGCATATGGACGGTGATGAAGTCGGCTTGCCGGTAAACCACATCGGGGTCCATCGCCAGTTCAATGCCCAATTGCTTCGCCCGGACATCGGTTAGAAACGGGTCGTAAGCGATGACCCGCATGCCGAACGCCAGGGCTCGCCGGGCCACCTCGGTGCCAATGCGCCCAGCCCCGAGCACTCCCAGGATCTTACCGAAGATTTCCGTACCTTGGAACGTCTTTCGATCCCATTTACCGGCGGCCATGGTGCCATGGGCAGCCGGGATCTTCCGGGCCAGAGCGCCCAGCATGAAAAAGGTGAGTTCCGCCGTCGTGATGGTATTTCCGGCGGGCGTGTTCATGACCACGACTCCGCGCTGGGTGGCCGCTTCCACGTCCACATTGTCGATTCCGACGCCGGCCCGGCCGACCACTTTCAAGTGGGTCGCCGCTTCGAGCACTTTCTGGGTCACCTTGGTTTCGGAACGAACCACCAACGCATCGACGTCCGCCAAGAGCGGGAGCAACTCCGCCTCAGACAGCCGTTTGGTCAAGACAGTGACCTTGAATTCGGGCCGCGCCTGAAAATAGGCGATGCCCCGCGGCGAAATCGGATCGCAAACGAGCACGTGCATAAACTAGGCCGTGGACGCTACGGTCGCGGACACGTGGGATGCAAGGGGCGCTTCGCAGAAGGCAGCACCCCAAATACACTTGAAATCCAGACCCGAGGGACTGAAGCCAACCTCGGAAACGATTATGGGGTTACTCCAGAAATATTTCACGGCTGTCCTGCCACGGCGTTGGATGGAGGCCCTTGAGGCCGATTCGCGCTTGTGGCAGGTGCAATGTTCGTGCGGGTTCGCGAGATCCGTTTGGGAGATCGGCGGTATCCGGTTCAAGGGCGCGGGTGAGCCTCGATGGTTCAGGAAGTGTCCGCACTGTGGCCGGCGCATCTGGCACACGGTTTCCCGCAACCCACCGCCGCCGTCCTAACCCGACACCGTTTGACCTCCACAATCCAGGCGGTGTCGACGAACTAAGTCCGGAAGCCAGATTGCCGGCGCCCTTGCGGGAGTAAACGGGTCAGAATGGCCAATTGATTCCAATGGAGGTGATAACGGTCCGCCCCAAATCCAAGGTCGCCCGCCGTCCGGATCCGCCGTACTGGATGTCACCCAGGGAGAGAAATTGGGCGGAGAAGTAAAGATCGGCATTGGCAACCACGCGAAATAGCACGGAAGCCGAAGCATACCCGCCGAAGACGACGACCGTCTGATGGTCCCGACCCGAGTTGGCCGCGGTCGTTCCGTCCTCGAAGAGGAAGGTCTCAGTAAAGTCGTAGCCCCCGTTCACCAAGCCCGACGCCGGTCCCACCCCCCCATTCAGAGCCCACCGGCGGTGAAATCGCCAGAACACCGTCGGCCCGAGCCGAAAGGAATGCAGGGTCACATCCAACTCCCGTACTCCCGACAGTGTCCCGTTGACGATCTCAGGAGGACGTTCCGTCGCCCGATCGGGAATGAGAGGACCTAGCCCCGACGCGCCACCCTGGTAGGGCGCCAAGGGCAAGGTGATTCCGCCCGTATCAAAGGACTGCACCACTCGTAAGAATGTCGCCGGCAACTGGCTGCTATCGTCGAGATTCAGTGGCAAGAGGCCATAGCCAAACTCCCAGCCCAAGCGAACTCGACGCCAGTCATGGAGGCGGCCGCCATAGGCCATCTCAAACCCGAAGTTCGCCCCCGAACTCGCCTCCAGGCCATTCTGGGTGGTGAAGCCGCGCGTATTCTTGAAAACCAATTGCCCAGTGTCGGCCTCAAATTGCGAGGCATCCGTGTACCCCCAATACGAGGTGACGCCGCCCGCATTGCCGGTGTTGTCGACCCGGACATATCCGTCGTCGTAGAAATGATTCTGGCCGGGAACCCCAGGCAAACCCGGATCACCCGCCGAACTGGCAATCGCCCCGTCTAGCGTGAAGTCCGCCTTAACGTTGAAGGCAATCTGCATGCCGATGCGGAAATTCCGGGTCCAATCGTCACGGACAGCAAACGACTGGGCGGAGGCCGTCCCGAGCAAAGCCAGACTTGCGATCACCGCGCCCAGCGGCCTCGAACCGGTCAGGAACGCCGTCCGGATCGCCGAACGCGAGCTCGGCCCTGCCGGGAATTCAGTTGACTTGGATTCTGCGGAGTTCATGGCCAGGTCACTTCAATTACTTCGTAGAACCGGGAAGTCACAGTCAACAGGCCCGAAGACGTCAGGGGCGGTCCGTAATCGATCCAAAACATCCGACTACCGGGAGCCGTCACAACCGGCAGGGCCGCCCCTTCCAACAACTGAACATCTTCGCCGTACAGGACGGCATACCGACGCCCCAGTGTGGTCGGAAACTCCAACCAAACCGTACCGTCCGCCTGCGGAAGGATCTTCGAAACCATAATACCGGTGCCAATCGGGTGAACCGGTCCGGGAACTGGAACATCCTGGGCAATCAGCGAGGGCTCGCCGCCCGGTCGCCGGAAAGGATTGAAATACTGCAGCATCACCTCGACTTCAGCCCCGACCGGAAGCAAACCGGGCAAAGTCACAAAGGGCAGCCCTCCATTGGTTCCCGCCGCATTGTACAACCCGTTGGTCAACCCGGAGACCACCACCCGCGTCGCCGGCACGGTGACCGTCCCCACATTGCGAACCCGCACGCGTTGTTCCATCAGACCCGTCTGTGAATTGAAAACCTGAGCCGAACTGATCGTGGCCAAAAGTAATCCTGGCCCAGGGTTAGCAATCGTCAGGGTGGCCGTCGCCTGTCGATTGCTGCCGGCCGGATTTTCATACCCGGGCGCACCCACTGTGGCCATCAGCGTCAAGGCCCCCGATAACCCGGGTTGGACCCGCAGTTGCACCGCCGTCGCGCTTGCGGTGGCCAAAGCGCCCAAACGCAGCACCACGTCCCGGTCATTCTGGCGAACGTCTTGTCCCGCCGGATCTACACCCAAGAGTGTTAGGCTCGCCGGCAACGTATTGGTCAGGCGGGCATCCAAAACGGGATCTGGCCCGGCGTTAGTGATCGTCAGCGAATACGCCAACAGATCTCCCGCCAAGCTGCCGACGGGAACCGAGGAGAAGGCTACCCGTAAGTCGGCCCGCCCCGCCAGGACCTGGGTCACGAAATTGGTCCCCGAAGTAAAGGCATTAAACGCCTGCCCGAAGACGTCCTGCTCAATGGAGCCAAACCGATCCGGCCGAAAGGTGTAGCGCAGGTTAGCCACTTCAGAATTGGTCAACACTGAGACGAAGAAAACCAAGGTGTTGGTGAGGCTGTTGGCGCTGGGGGAAATGTTGAATGAACCGAAGGGATTATCGGCGGAAATGAACTGACCCGCCCCTTGCACCAGGACCGTTACTTGAACGTCCGTGAGTGCCAGCAACGAAAGATTCGTCAACGAAAGCCGAAAAGTGACCTCGCTGCCTGCGACCGCGGGATCCGGCGTGCTTCTGAGGCCGGCGCCAAAGCTGGCCGTCTGCGCGGAAGCAGCCAACCAACCTAATCCCCAGAGGCAGCACAGCCCCCACCATTGTGTCCACCAGTTCCGCATCAAGTTGGGGTAAGCAAACGGCAAGTCGCCCACCGGCGCCAAACCTTTCGTCACGGTTCTCGCTTTCACCGTTTCCAGGGGCACCGACGGAGGCCCAAATCCCACCGATCGCGTCCCCATTCTTCGGGAAATGTACTTCTCGATATTCGCACGGTTGTCGGAATCTTCAGCTCCTGCTGAACTCACCCGACCGGTTCGTCCAACTCCCGAGCGGACCACCCCATAAACGTCTCATGGAGGCAGCCAGTACATTCAAGAAAGTCCTCATCCACACCGACGGTGGCTGTGAAGGAAACCCCGGTCCCGGAGGCTGGGCCGCCGTTCTCCGTCATGGAGAACACGAACGGGAACTGGCCGGGGGTGAGCCCATCACCACCAACAATCGGATGGAACTTCAAGCCGCCATTGCCGCGCTGGAAATCCTTCTGAGTCCCTGCGCCGTAACCCTTTATACCGACTCGCAATATTTGCGGCAGGGCATCACCAAATGGTTGCGCGGCTGGAAAGCCAAGGGCTGGCGGACGTCCACCCGCCAACCGGTGAAAAACGAGGACCTCTGGCGCCGACTCGATGCGGTCACCACTGGTCATCGGATCGAATGGAAGTGGCTCAAAGGCCACGCCGGGCACGCCGACAACGAACGCTGCGACCAACTCGCCGCCGCCGAGATTGCGCGCATCCGAAAGCAATTCCCGCGCGAAGAGCTCAAGCGTCTGCAAACCGCCTTTCGCTCTGCTTCACCTCGGAACTCGTCCGCACCCGGTTTACTCTAAGAGCCGGTTAAAACAGGCTTAGGGGGTGGCCGAGGAAGTGTGGTCGTGGACGATCCGCCAACCCTCGGGACGCAGACGGAATAGCAGCGAGAAGAGTCCAGTCGGCGTACTTCCCGAACGTTCGAGCAGCCAGTTTCCGAAGACGAGCGCCGAGTCAGGGGAAAGAACGTCAACCTTCACCTCGAAGAAGATCAAATGCCCCATCGCGGCGGCATTGGTGTAACGTTGCCGATAGCGGTCGAGGACTGGTTGCCAACCCACAGTGGCGGTGCCTCCCGACGCAAATCGCGTCGACGCGAGCTGGGCGTACCCTTCCATGAAACCCGCTAGATCAGCCTGATTCCAGGCCGCCACCTGATCCTGCAACACTGCGCGAATCTCCGCTTCGGCATCGCTGTGCGTCTCCCGTCGACAGCCCAAGACCAGCAGTATTATCAGACCCAGAACCCACCTCAATCTACGGCCAGGAACCCAGAAGTTCATGAACAAACTTTGGGTCAAACCCGATTGGACGGCACGCCAAACTTTCATTCACACCGCGCTCGAGCACACCCCATCGACACACCGACGCTAAATGAAAGGTCGTTGTCTATGGTTTTCGGGAGACAGCGATATTCTCCGACCCGGACTTCGGAATGACGAGCGAGGTATGCAGGGAAACCAATCGAGCCACCAACGCCGCCGTGAACAGGGTGCCCGTCAGAGCTTCGACCATAGCCAACATCCGGGCCGGCCGGGACACCGGTGAAATGCCGCCAAAGCCCACGGTTGTGAGGGTGGTGATACTGAAATAAAGTGCCTCGAAACCCTGCAACTGTTTCATGCCCGGTGGCAGCCCGGAAAATGAACCGGGAATCAATCGTGCGGTCAATATGTACGCGCCGGTCCACCAAAATCCCATCAACAGGTACGTGGCCACACCCGCGCATAGAACCTCGGAATTCACCCAAGGCGCCCGCATAATGAAACGGAGAAACTGGGAAATAATGAAACTCAAAAACAACAGCAACGCCGCGACGAAGAGCTGAAACACACCACCCTCAGACCGGTGATGCTGAAACCAGCAGCCCAGGATCACCGACAGAACCAAAACACCCGCCAGGGCCAAGGAACGACGGCGGCCGCCGACCGCCAAAACCGCGGCTACGAGCGTTACAGTGGTCGCGATAGAGTCCAAATACCGACCGTAGGCAAGTCCATCAATGAAGGGCGCCGCGGTGAACAACCCGGCCAGAGACACAAGGAACCACGCCACCGAGTTCCGATACAATCCGGCCAAGGCCGGCGGAGTCAGCATTCGTCGAATGATCGCCGTCTTGGATTCGGACGAAGAAGGCCTCTGCATAGTCTCAAAGGCCAGTCTACCGGACACCACTCCCGCCCAGCAGTTCTCATTTTGAGAGAGGGGCCTGAGTGCCCGGCTGGACGTGGGAGTGGGAACGAGTTCTAGGGAGGGCGCTGCCCAAAGATTTTTACACTTTTGGCGGGACTCACTCCCCTCCTTCCGGTAAATCCAATGCCGGTGGGGGAAGACGAAGTCATCCAGGGTCGGCGGCTGAGGTCCGCGGAACTGGGCGAGATTGGCGAGCTGCTCGCCGCCCCATCCCGAATGGCATCGGACCCGGGGTTTCGCGCGAGTTATGCCAGCGCTGGGATTGGCGCCAACGCTACGGACACGGCCTGGAGGAGTTTCACGGAGTCCACCACTCCACGCTCATCGCCCTGGACGGCACCGGCTACCACTACTCGGCGAAGATCCACGGGCCGTGTTGCTCCCACCGCAGGCCGGAGAAGGGACCGCGAATCTACTTTCACACCGCCCTGACTCCGGTCGTGGTCGCTCCGGGTCGAAGCGAGGTCTTCGCCTTGCGGCCCGAGTTCATCGTCCCCCAGGACGGCCACGAAAAG
>Ga0105049_10005147_pt1 | contig 15270 bp, 12 predicted proteins | sample MAT06_FD_78087 | JGI IMG/M metagenome (GOLD analysis project Ga0105049, IMG submission 78087) | Freshwater microbial communities from Lake Fryxell liftoff mats and glacier meltwater in Antarctica - MAT-06 | ecosystem: Environmental > Aquatic > Freshwater > Ice > Liftoff microbial mat | place... | reverse complement strand
CTATTGGAAGTAAAAATATAGGCTTGCCTGAATACATTTCAGAAATGTCAATTTTTGTTGGTTTCAATTCTGTTTTGCTTGTTATTTCTTTCGAACTAGCCAAAGTAAAAGGTTTTCCAGGTTGATTGTGAGCAAGGTCTCCTGCCATATCTAATCTAAATTCAGTTACATTCTTATTTGTTAAATTAGAATCATTTGCAATTAATGTGGCTTCAATTAATACCATTTTATTAAGTCGAGCAATATCGCTCTTGTTCGCCTTTAAGATACTGTCTAAGGGCAGCATCAATAAAATATTACCCAACTGATTCATTCCTACGTTAACTTCATTTTCAGCAACTGTAAAGGAAAGTGTTTGCATGTATTCTACTTCTTTTTCAGAAGCACAACTCACCAACAAGAATGCAAGCAAAGCAATCCAACTATTCTTCATTTTAAAAACTGATTCCATTATTGAAAAATATTTTCATTAGAATTAATGCAGAAGCTAAAAATATCAAAAATCTATTCTCAATTGCGTTTGTTTCAGGGAATCTGTAAATCATAATCATCCTGTTTTTTAGCGAATTAATGAAAATAGAAATTACGGTAATAAATAAGGTTAAAATTATTGTAATATTTAAAATAAAATAACCGTCATTAAAATAAACCAAAGTAATTCCTGAACCAATAATGTAAGGTAAAAATACTACATGAAACAAATAAACTACCTTGTTTTCATTTTTGTAAACATTGTTTGTACTATTGGAAGTTTGGATAAATGGTTTTGATGCTAAAAATCCAACATAAATCATAAGCAAACTTGCAACAATTGAAAATATTATTTTTGTAAAATCATCCCAAAATAAGTAAGTAGAAACAACACCTAAATTACTTGCATGAATATTTTGAGAACCAGATTTTATGGGTAAAAGTATTACTTGGGTACCTACAAAGTTTAAATAATTAACTCCTAACCAAAGCCAGAAAAATTTAATAATTCCCGGCCTTTTTCTTACCGAATTTTGAATAATAAAACAGATAATTCCTGCAAATAAACAAAAAACAGGGCCTGCTAAAAAAGTTTTAAGAACTGGTTCAATTTGCCAATAGTCCCAATTTTGGGTATATTCGACCTTGAAGAAAAATAATTTGTAGAATAAATTATACCTTTTTGCGAATAAAGCAGTTACCAATTGAAAGGAAACGTACACAACAGTATAACTTGCAAGAAAAGCAATAGTTGAATTAATTATTCTATTGTTTCTTTCCTGATCACCCGTAAATACTCTGCTGGGCAATTTTTCTGTAAAATCTAAAATGCGATCTTTCGATTCCATTGAGTACTTTAATGAGAAGTGCAAATGTATCAGAAAAAAGCTTCTAGTTATCAATACCCATATTTTAATAGACATTAGAATGATTTTCAAATTATAATACAAGAAATCAAACGTATTAAATAAATATTGTCTAAAACTTTCATTGCAAGTGATGTGCTTTTCAGTTATTTTCGCACCCTCATTTTAAAAATAATTATGAAAATCGTTCTAAAAGCGAATTGTTTAGTATTGCTCATTGCCCTTAGTGGAATTAGTCTTCATGCTCAAACTACATTAAAGAAAAGTACAGTTACGTTAAACAACAAAAAAACAAACTTAGTTCCTCCTCCTGCTGCGCCTGTTGCACCTATTGACTCAATACTTATGACGGTTGGCGGTGATCCAGTAACCAAAGGCGAATTCGAAAGTATCTACAGAAAAAATAACCAAAAAGATACAAAAAGCGATAGAAAAGCGCTGGAAGAATATCTTGAATTATTTACCAACTTTAAGTTAAAGGTAAAGGCAGCAAAAGATGCAGGAAAAGATACTGTTAAATCTTTTCAGAATGAGTTGAAAGGATATCGCAAACAACTTGCTCAACCTTATCTTACTGACAAAGATGTAAATGATAAATTGATAAATGAAGCGTATCAGCGCATGAAACAAGATGTAAAAGCAAGTCACATCTTAATTAAACTTCCAACTGATCCAACTCCTAAAGACACACTTTTGGCCTTCAATAAAGTAATGGGCTTACGTAATAGAGTATTGAAGGGTGAAGATTTTGGAGCCTTAGCTGCTGCAAATTCAGATGATCCATCTGCTAAACAAAATGCTGGAGATTTAGGATATTTTACTTCTATGATGATGGTTTATCCTTTTGAAAATGCTGCTTACAACACTCCAGTAGGACAGATTTCAATGCCCGTTCGCACTAAGTATGGATATCACATTCTAAAAGTAGTAGATACAAGAGAAGCACAAGGTCAAGTGCATGTAGCACACATTATGGTAAAAGTACCTGAAAATGCAAAGGATTCTGCTGTTGCAACATCAAGAAAAAAAATTGAAGAGATTGCTGATAAAGTTATAAAAGGAGAAGATTTTGGCCAATTAGCTTCGAATTTTTCTGACGACCGCACCTCAGGAAAAAATGGAGGTCAGCTTCCTTGGTTTGGTACAGGTAAAATGGTTCCAGATTTCGAAAAAGCTGCTTTTGACCTTAAAAAAGATGGAGATATTTCTTCTATTATTCAAACCCAATATGGTTTTCATATCATTAAAAGATTAGAAAGAAAAGGTGTCCAAGCTTTTGATGAAGTAAAAGCGGAATTGAAACAAAAAGTTTCTAAAGATTCGAGAAGTCAAGTAAGTCGCAACTCTGTGATTACAAAGATTAAAGCAGAAAATAATTTTAAGGAAGATGCAAAAGTATTAGATGAATTAATCACTAAAGTTGACACAAGTTATTACAATGGCAAGTGGAAAGCTGAAAGTGCGAAAGGGTTGACGAAAAACCTATTTTCATTAGGAAATGAATCATACACCCAACAAGATTTAGCAAAATTTATTTCCGAAAATCAAAGCAAACAATCAAAAGAAAGTAGCTTAGATGGATTAGTGAGAAAAGCATACGAAGCTTGGAAAGAAGATAAAATTATAGCTTTTGAAGATGCAAAATTAGAATCAAAATACCAAGATTTCCGCTTGTTGATGCAAGAATACAGAGATGGTATCTTACTTTTCGAAATTACAGATGAAAATGTATGGTCAAAAGCACTGAAAGATAGCTCTGGTTTGGCAGCTTTTTATGAAAGTAACAAATCCAAATACATGTGGAGCGAGCGTGTTGATGCAGTAATTTATAAAGCGAAAGACATGAAAATTGCTAAGGCTAGCCGCAAACTCGTTGAAAAACGAATGAAGAAAGCAACACCAATTGAAGAAATTACTAAGAAAATAAACGAGTCTTCCCAATTGAACTTGCAAGTAGAAGAAGGTGTTTTCTCAAAAGGTGATAACGACATCATTGATAAAATTACTTGGGTGGAAGGGATTTCTCCAGATGCAATTAACCCTGATGGTTCTGTAACCTTCGTAGAAGTTAGAAAAAAAATGGAACCTACATCAAAATCAATTTCTGAAGCAAGAGGTTTGATTACCGCAGATTATCAAACTTTCCTCGAAAAAGAATGGATTGAGCAATTAAAGGAAAAATACACTGTTGTTGTTGATCGTGCTGTATTTGATACTATTCAATAAATCTAGAATTTAAAGTAAATGCCCGTTTTGCTGCTTCAGCTAAACGGGCTTATTCTTTTATAACCTTGCAATAATTCGTAGCTTGCAAAAAATTAAAATGCGTAACCTTTTCATACTGCTATTATTAGCCTTGAGCTATTCTTGCGGAGGTAAAGACCCCAAGGAAAACGCAGTGGCAAGAGTTTTTGATAGTTATTTATATCAATCTGATATGAAGGGTGCAGTGCCTTACGGAGCTTCTTCAAAAGATAGTATTGCACTTGTCGAAGAGTTTATTAATGTATGGACAAAAAAGCAACTTGTACTTCGAAAAGCGGAATCTAATTTAACAGAAGAACAAAAAGATGTAGACAAGCAATTAGAAGATTACAGAGCTTCTTTAATTATTTTTGCATACGAAAGAGAATTGGTGAGGCAAAAGTTAGATACAGTTGTTTCTAATGCAGAAATTGAAGCGTATTATACCTCAAATCCTGCTAACTTTGAACTTAAAAATAACATCATTCGGTTGCGTTACATTAAGTTCCCTGTTAAAACACCCAACAAAGACAAAGTTAAGGTGTGGTTTAACGGGAGCAGCACCGCCGATAGAAATAAATTAGAACAATACTGTAAATTGTACGCCGTTAACTACCTGCTCGATGATACCAATTGGTTGCTTTACAACGATGTTTTAAAAGAAATTCCGCTGAACAATTATCCTATAGAGCAATTAAAAAATGGAAAAAAAAGTTTTGAATTGAGCGATACAGAATATCATTATCTCATAAATGTTACTGGATTTATGGTGAAAGAATCAAGCGCTCCGTTAAGCTTCGAAAAAGAAAGTATAAGAAACAGAATACTCAATAAAAGAAAAATTCAACTTGTGCAAAAAATGCAGTTAGATGCTTATAATGATGCACTTAATAATAATGACATTGAAACATTTAAAAAATAACGCTTCATTTTTAATTTTATTTTTTCTGGTATTTCAGTTGAACTTGATTGCTCAGCCTGTTACCATTGATAAAATCGTAGCAGTGGTGGGCGACAAAGCAATATTGTTTTCAGATGTAGAAGCCCAAGCGCTACAAATGCAAGCGCAAGCAGGTATTTCAGATTCTATGGTTCGGTGCAACGTTTTAGAAGATATTATCATTCAAAAGCTTTTATTAAACCAAGCAGAAAAAGATTCTGTTACCGTTTCAGACGATCAAGTAGATGCAGAATTGAACAAGAAAATAAGGTATTTCGTAAATCAAATTGGTTCTGTTGAGAAATTAGAAGCCTATCTAGGCAAATCAATCATAAAAATTAAAGACGATTTTAAGGAAAGAATCCGCGATCAATTGGTAGTTCAGCAAATGCAATCGAAAATTGCTGGAGATTTAAAAGTGACACCTGCAGAAGTTAAAACCTATTTCGATAACATTCCAGTAGACAGCTTACCCTTGATAGAAAGTGAAATTCAAGTAGCACAAATTCTTAAAAAACCTCCCGTAAACGAAGAAGAAAAGTTACGTGTAAAGCGCGAATTGTCTGATATCAAAAGGAAAATCTCAGATGGTCGTTCCTTCGCTTCTATGGCAGCATTCTATTCTGAAGACCCAGGTTCGGCTGTAAAAGGTGGTGACCTTGGTTTTGTGGGCAGAGGCGAAATGGTTCCCGAGTTTGAGGCTGCTGCATTCGCATTAAAAGGAAAGGAGATTTCTGAGATCATCGAAACAATGTACGGTTTTCACATTATTCAACTCATCGAAAGAAGAGGAGAAACCATTAATGTAAAACATATTTTAATGAGCCCCAAACCATCTTTAACTGATTTAGACAAAGCGAGAATTAAGTTAGATAGCATTGCGGCATTAATTCAAAATGGAAATATTTCTTTTGAAGACGCAGCAGCTAAATATTCGGATGATGCAGATACTAAATTCAACGGTGGTTTATTGCTAAATCCTGCCACAGGCTCTACTTGGTTCGAAGTCTCTCAAATGGACCAAAATATTTTCTTTGTAGTTGATAAACAAAAGGTCAATGAAATGTCTGATCCTGTTGCGGTAAGAGTTGGCGAAAAGAAAGAAGCATACCGTTTGGTCTCTTTAAAAGCAAGAACCAATCCTCACAGAGCAAATCTCAAAGACGATTACCAAAAAATACAACAAGCTGCGGAAGCAGAAAAGAAAGACAAACAAGTTAGAAATTGGATAAATAGAAAAAGACAGTCGTTTTATATAAAAATTGACAAAGAGTTTTCTGATTGCCCCTTTGATAATCCATGGGTTACCCCTTAATTAACACAAAATATTTTCATGCAAAAATTTCAATCAGATGTAGAAGCCATCGACAGCTTAAAAGATGCTTACCAGCGTTTACAAAACGAAATTGGTAAAATTGTAATTGGTCAAGACGATGTTGTTAAAGATGTAATTATCTCCATTTTTAGTAGAGGACATTGCCTATTAGTAGGTGTTCCAGGTCTTGCTAAAACCTTGCTTGTTACTACTATTTCTAGGGTTTTAGGTCTCGACTACAACCGAATTCAGTTTACTCCCGATTTAATGCCTTCTGACATTATTGGAACTGAGATTCTAGATGAAAATAGACAATTTCGTTTTATTAAAGGACCATTATTTGCCAATATTATTTTAGCAGATGAGATCAATAGAACTCCTCCAAAAACACAAGCCGCACTCCTAGAAGCGATGCAAGAAAAAGCGGTAACTGCTGCGGGTAAAAGATACGAATTGGGAAAACCTTTCTTTGTTTTAGCAACACAAAATCCAATAGAACAAGAAGGTACATATGCTTTGCCTGAAGCGCAGTTAGACCGTTTTATGTTCAACATTTGGGTAGATTATCCAAGTTATGAAAATGAATTGTTGGTAGTGAAAAGCACCACTTCCGACAATGATGTGGAACTAAAATCAATTTTGTCTTCCGATGAAATTCTATATTTTCAAGATCTTATTCGCCGCATTCCTATCTCAGATAAAGTAATGGAATATGCTGTGAAATTGGCAGTTAAAACGCGTCCAAATTCTGAACATGCTCCAGAAATTGTAAAAAAATATTTGGCTTGGGGTGCAGGTCCGCGTGCTTCCCAGTTCCTAGTCCTTGGTGCAAAATGCCATGCTGCTATTAAAGGAAAATATTCTCCAGATATCGAAGATGTTAATGCGGTAGCGCTCGCCATTCTAAGACACAGAATTATTAGAAATTACAAAGCCGAAGCAGAAGGTTTAAATGTTGATGCTATCATCAAACAAATAATGAATAGCTAATACCAATTGCGTTTATTATTTAGTTCAAAATATTATGGTATTATGCCGATGCAATAGTTGTTTAGGCCAAATGAAATTGGACTTATACAGATATGTTATCGGTATAAAAAGTCACATATTGAGGCGAACAAGAAATTAAAAACGTAGCATACATAGGGTATGTGAGGCTTTTAATTTTAAAGTTCAACGAAGAAAGGTGGGTTTTTAGAGGTTTCCTTTAGTAATATGTTAATCTAATAACATCACTCAAGTACTTCGCATACCTAATAACTTGTCTTGTATAACCGTACTCATTATCGTACCACACATATAATACGATTGATTTTCCATCACCACTTACCAAAGTTGCAGGTGAATCTACAATAGATGCACAAGGGTTTCCAACTAAATCGCTCGACACTAATTCCTGCGAAACTGAAAACTGAATTTGTTCAACCAATTCACCGTGAAGTGCCGCATTGCGAAGAACACTATTCACATCTTCAATACTGGTTTTTGTTTCTACTTGTAAATTCAAAATTGCCAAAGAAACATTAGGAGTAGGTACACGAACAGAGTTAGAAGTAAATTTTCCAGCCAATTCAGGAATTACTTTAGCAACCGCGCTTCCTGCACCCGTTTCTGTTATTACCATGTTTAATGCAGCCGAACGACCTCTTCTGTATTTTTTGTGGTAATTGTCAAGTAAATTTTGGTCGTTTGTGTATGAATGTATTGTTTCAATGTGTCCTGTAGTAATACCAAGATTTTTGCTAATCACTTTAATTACAGGAACAATAGCATTTGTAGTGCACGATGCCGCTGAAAAAACAGTTTCTGTTTCCTTATCAACCGCTTCCTGATTCACACCATACACAACATTTGGAATGTCACCTTTCCCTGGCGCAGTAAGCAAAACTTTAGCAATTCCCATAGATTTTAAATGTTCCGAAAGTCCTTTTCTATCTCTTGTTACACCTGTATTGTCAATCAGCAATGCATCAAAAATCCCATAACTCTCATAATCTATTTTTGCAGGATTTTCAGCAGCAATCATTTTTACCATGTGCCCATTTATAATCAGCGCTTTGTTATCAAAATCTTCAATGATAGTGCCTGGAAATGGACCATGTACAGAATCTTGTCTCAATAAAGATGCTCTTTTAATAATGTCTTCATCAGAATTACTTCTAGTAATTATTGCTCTCAACCTCAATTGTTCGCCTTTACCAGCTTGCGAAATAAGTTCTCTTGCAGCAATTCTTCCAATTCTTCCAAAACCATAAAGAACAACATCTTTCGGTTTCAACACTCTTTTATCTGTTCCTAGAAAATTTCCTAGTTTGTCAATTATAAAATCCGAAGCAGCAGAATACGCAGCTTTCTCGTTCAACCATTCCGTTGCTAATCTTCCTAAATCTATGCGTGATGGTGCTAATTCTTGGGCAGCAATTTCTTTTGCCAGCAATAAAGAATCTTGAATGTTAATTGGCTTTCCAACAACATTTCCAGCATAATTGTGTAAATTTAAAATCTGGCTTGCACTTCTATCTACCAACTGATTCCTAAAAATTACCAATTCTATACTTTTATCGAACCACAACAAACCAACTGTGTTGATGAGCTCTATAGCTGCTTTTTCATCTTTAATCCATTGGGAAAGTTCCGCCTCGTAAGCTCTTGAAGCATCATTTGCAATATCTGAAGTTGTCATAAAATTGTAGAAGTTAATTTGACGTTAGAGCCGCGAAATTAGCTAAAAAACCCTTCATAAATTAATCTTAATTATTAAAAAATTAGGGTGCACTCCAAGGAGCCGGGTGCTTCGCCATAGCTCTTTCAGAGGCTATTTGCGGCGCCCCCTTGCACAGCATTCGTTATAAATTGTTCATTTGTATCTTTAGGAAACCTCTAAAAATTAGATATCGAGGCGAACAAGCAATTAAAAACATAGCATACATAGCGTATATTGAAGCTTTTAATTTTATAGCTCAACGAAGAAAGGTGGGTTTTTAGAGGTTTCCTTATTTTTCATTCACTTCCACAACTTTTGCACTTTCTAATCTGCTCTCTAAATCCGAAAAGGTTGTGTAACCATTGCTAATAGCAATTAAGGAATCACCTCTGTTTAATATTACTGCAGGAAATCCAGTAATTCCCCACTTTTTAGCTTGTTCAAATTCTTCGGTAGCTATATTTTCATAGCGAGGATCTGCCATTTTTCTTCTAAATTCTACTTCATCTAAATCGAATGATTTTGCAATCGCTACATACGTGTCTTCATTTTCAAGGTCTTCCCCGTTCACAAAGTATGCTTGTTGTATGGCATGAGCCAGCGGTACCTGCTTGTCTGGAAGCATTTCTTTTAGAATACATAACGCTACTGCGGGAGTTAATGAGTTCTGAATTCTAACACCAAGTTTCAATTGCCGTTTAAATTCCTCACCAACTTTTACCCCAGTAGTCTTCTCTAAGCCAGGAATTGCTTTTTGTATGTAACTCGCCATATTGCTCATTGGTCCAACTCTATTTCCTGTAACTAAACCACCGCTTATTACAGTAAATTTAATGTCTGTATGTTTTTTGTAAAATTCCTGCATTACAGGACTAAATCCAAAACACCATCCACATAACACATCAAATACATAAATAATTTCCATAATTTTTTATTTTGTTGTTTTACTCTTACTGTTATTTTTTCTTTTTGATTTTTTTTCAGGGTCTTCGTGAAAAAAGTATTTTAAATCGAAAGTTAAATAAGCTCCCCTTAACCTACCATTAACATTATTTATTACCGCATTGTTTTGAATGTAATCAATAGAGAAGGAATAAATCTCATTAAATGGTCTGTTGAGCGTAGTTCCTAAATAAAAATACCCGCTTTTAGTGGTTCTGTATTCTACTCCTAAATTAGCAATTAAACTGGGGTTTAGCAATAAACTTCTACCGGCAACTATTCCATAGTTCTCGTTTCCACGAGCAATATCCGAAGGAAACATATTAATACAGATTCCTGCTGCTGCATTCATATATATTTTTTCACTAAGTCTTATAAATATTAATTGGCTAAATGGAATTTCATACGCCACAATTTTAAATCTATCTTCTATTAAGATATTACCTGCAGATTCAATTTTTAATTTATAATTTCTTACCGCATAATTAATTCCATATTCTAAGGAAAGGTTTTTCCGAATTCCTTTTCTTATTACCATTCCACCCGAAAAACCTCGACCTGGGCTTATGGTATGTGTAAAGCCACTATCAACTAAATTAATTGCACCCGTTCCAAAAAAGGATGCCGAATAAATAGGTTTAAATTGCAGACCAACCGTATTTACTCTCTCCTGAGCACTCATATTAAAAGAGAATATGCAGTAAAATAAAATAAAATAAATTAATCCAATTTTAAATTTCATTTATCAATTTAATATTTCGTGAATCGATTTCATAATAAGTTGTGCCGCACCTGTTTGGTTTTGAATAAAATCGATGCAATTTTTTGAAGCATTTTCATAATTTGAAGGATCAGAATAAAATTCAATAGCTTCATTAAATTCTTTCCGATTACCTATTTCAATAGCTCCACCTACTTTAATAAGTGCCTTTGCTTCTGGAAATTTATCATGTTTATTTCCAATAATTACAGGAACACCAAAAGCAGCGGGTTCCAGAATATTGTGCAATCCACTCCCAAAACCACCACCAACATAAGCAATGTGTCCCATCTTATAAACCGATAATAACATACCCATATTGTTCAATGCTAAAATATCTTGATTTGAATCTTTATTTAATTCAGTAAATAGTATTCCATTATTTCCAATTTTCTTTCGAAGCTGTTCTATTCTTGCCGCATTAATTTCATGCGGTGCAATAATTAATTTATAATTTGTATTTTCCCAAGGGAGCATTAATGCGTCATCTACATTCCATGTGCTACCCGCAATTATACATTTTTTTTTCTTTAACCAATTCTCAATTACCTCTGTTTTGTTAGCTTTTTCGGCATTTTCACGCACTCTATCGTAACGCGTGTCACCACTCACTATTGTAGAATTAATTCCAATAGTATGTAATAGATTTTTCGAAGTTTTATCTTGGGTATGTATAATTGTAATTTTACTTAATTGCTTCCTTGCCCATTCACCATACCATTTAAAGAAATACTGATTTTCTCTAAACCTCACAGCAATAAATAATGTAGGAATAGATAATTCTTTTAACTTACTTAAATATCCAAACCAAAATTCATATTTCACAAAAATGGCTAAAGATGGATTTATACCGCGAATAAAGTCATTGTTTTCAGTTGGTAAATCTATCGGTAAATACATTACCAAATCTGCTTTATCATAGTTTTTTCTCACTTCATAGCCTGAAGGTGAAAAAAAGGTGAGCACAATAAAATAAGTTGGACATTCTTTTTTTAATTGTTCAATAATTGGTCTTCCTTGCTCAAACTCTCCTAGTGAGGCACAATGTATCCAAATTATTTTTTTATTCTTAGGAATTAATTCTAGTTTATTCCTCCAATTATTTCTTCCTGTTATCCAGAGTTTCGCTTTGTAATGAAACAAAGCCGCTATTTTAATTCCAATGGAATAAATAAATACGCTGAAATAATAGAAGAAAAACATCTTTTTTTAGAAGTAATAAAAATCTTTTGCTTTTTTCTTGTAAACAGGCAAAAGCCAATTTAACCTTACATTTAAAAAAGTATCTGCTCTTTTTTTAGAATCAATTGCTATTTCATCAAAATTAAAGGATCGTCTATTTTGCGTAAATGCGAAATAATATTCCACTTGAAGAGAGAAATTTAAAAGTCTATTGTTGCTTAAATGCAAGTATCCAACAGTAGGCTGAAATGAAATTCCATTCGAAAGTCTATCATAACCTTTCATATATTCTTTTGTTAATGCAGGAACAAATGCATTTCTTTCTGTTTCAATTCTAATTTTATGTTGTAAAAATCCTATTCCACCTAAAATATAAATACCTGAATTTTTATTGGGACCGATGATGGGCAACAGTTTGCCAATTTTTGCAGTTACAGAATAGCCTCTCATGAAAAATAAAGGCTCGTAAAGCGTTCCATTTCCTCCTATTATAAAACCATATTCTGTAGCAATAGAATTTAATATTGTAGTATCATTTACCTTATTTCCAAAATAGTAACTAATGTCAGCTCCCCAAATTAATCCAGATGCTTGTTTTCGGTAATAATTTCCATGAATGCTTGTAAAGTAGCCGAATCGAGTTTTTAAATCTGCGCCGGGAACATTAATTCCACCACCTATTCCGATAATAGAAACACTCTGTAGTGAATCTTTTACATTTACTTGAGCAGACAGAATACCAGAGAAAAGAAGGCAGAATAGGAGTGCAAATCGCATGTGGCAAATATACCCGATTCTTTGATTGAAAACATTCCCTTCTAAAATTGCAAAATATGTATCTTCGCGCAAATTTTTACTATGGAGAAAATTCAAATGGTTGACCTCAAAGCACAATACCAGCACATTAAAGCTGAAGTAGATGCTGCGATTGCTGAGGTAATTAATAATACAGCCTTTATAAATGGTCCTGCAGTTTCTGAATTTCAAAAAGATTTAGAAAAATATCTCAATATAAAGCATGTAATTCCTTGCGCTAATGGCACAGATGCATTGCAAATAGCGATGATGGGACTAGGTTTTAAACCTGGTGATGAAATTATAACTGCAAGTTTTACTTATGTTGCAACTGCTGAAGTTATCGCTTTGTTAGGTTTGAAGCCTGTTTTAGTTGATGTTGACCCATTAACTTTTAATATTGATCCAATAGCAGTAGAAAAAGCAATAACCAACAAAACTGTAGCAATTGTTCCTGTGCATCTATTTGGTCAATGTGCTGATATGGAAGCAATCATGGATATTGCTAAAAGATACAATATTCATGTTATCGAAGATACCGCACAAGCAATTGGTGCAGAATATATCTTTAAAGATGGAGCCAGAAAAAAAGCAGGAACCATCGGTACCATTGGCGCCACATCTTTTTTTCCTTCCAAAAACTTAGGTTGTTATGGAGATGGCGGGGCACTCTTTACAAATGATGATGAGCTAGCTGCAAAAATCAGAATGATTGCTAACCATGGTCAACGTGTACGTTATTATCACGATGAAATTGGTGTAAACTCAAGGTTAGATACCATACAAGCTGCTGTTTTAAAAATTAAATTGAAAAGTTTAGATAACTACGCCGCGGCCCGCAATAAATTAGCAAATGCTTATGATGCCGCATTTGCAGCAACTGATAAATTAATAACTCCCAAAAGATTTGCACCTTCTACGCATGAATTTCATCAATATACTTTACAAACAAATGGCATTGACAGAGAGGAAATTAGAAGCTTTCTAGAAGCAAATCAAGTTCCTGCAATGATTTATTATCCTGTTCCTTTGCATTTGCAGAAAGCTTATGTAGATACTCGATACACATCTGGCGATTTTCCAGTTACTGAAAAATTATGCGCAACTGTTTTTTCTTTGCCCATGCATACTGAAATGAGAGAAGACCAATTGGAACATATTATTAAAACAGTGCTGGAATTTGTAAATCGTTAAATAATTAAAGAATGAAAAAAATTGCAGTTGTTGGAACCGGTTATGTTGGTTTAGTCACAGGTACATGCCTCGCAGAAACTGGTAATCAGGTAATATGTGTAGATATTGATACCGCCAAATTGGCAAAACTAAAAAAAGGCACTGTTACTATTTATGAGCCTCAATTAGATGTGTATTTTGAAAGAAACCTAAAACAAAATAGACTGCATTTCACCAATAATTTGGCAGAAGCAGTTGCACAATCTGAAATTATTTTTCTTGCGCTTCCTACACCTCCAGGAGAAGATGGCTCTGCAGATTTGTCTTACATATTAGGTGTAGCCAATGAATTGGGGCATCTTATTAATAATGATTACAAAATTATTGTTGACAAAAGCACTGTTCCAGTTGGCACTGCTGAGTTGGTTCACAAAGCTATAGCCAAAAATGCAAAAGGTGAATTTGATGTTGTTTCGAATCCTGAGTTTCTGCGAGAAGGTTTTGCTGTTGAAGATTTTATGAAACCAGATAGAGTAGTTATTGGTACTTCATCTTCTAGGGCTAAAAAGGTAATGGAAGAATTATATTTACCTTTTGTGAGACAAGGAAATCCAATTATTGTAATGGATGAACGTTCAGCGGAACTTACAAAATATGCTGCCAATTCATTTTTAGCTACTAAAATTTCATTTATGAATGAAGTGGCAAATTTGTGCGAATTATTAGGTGCAGATGTTGACCAAGTGAGAATGGGTATTGGCTCGGATGCACGCATCGGGAAAAGATTTTTGTTTCCAGGTATTGGTTATGGAGGAAGTTGCTTTCCTAAGGATGTGAGTGCATTGGTTAAATCTGCAAGCGATGTGAAATACGATTTCGACATTTTAAATGCGGTAATGCGGATAAACGAAAAACAAAAAACCATTTTAATTCCTAAAATTAAAAAGTATTTTAATGGAGATTTAATGGGAAAACATATTGCTATTTGGGGTTTAGCTTTTAAACCAGATACGGATGATATTAGAGAAGCGCCTGCTTTGTATATTATTGAGGAATTACTCGCTGCCGGTGCTACAATTACAGCTTTCGATCCAGAAGCAATGGGGAATGTGAAGGCTAAACTCGGTAAAAAGATACACTACTCCGAAAATCAATACGATGCTGTAAAAGATGCTGACGCTTTGGTAATTTGTACGGAATGGGCCGCATTTCGCAATCCTGATTTTGATCAAATGTCCGGATTGTTGAAAACGAAAGTAATATTCGATGGTAGAAACCTTTTTGGTACCGACCAAATGAAGAAATTGGGCTACGGTTATTATAGCATCGGACGCAAATCAATAAAAAAATCAAAATAATGACAGATATTAAAGGGAAGCGAGTATTGATAACAGGTGCAGCCGGTTTTTTAGGTTCTCACCTCTGCGATAGATTTATAGGAGAAGGCTGCAAAGTTGTTGCAATGGATAACCTCATTACAGGCTCATTGCAAAATATTGAACATCTTTTTAAACTCGAAAATTTTGAATTTTATCATCACGATATTTCGAAATTTGTTTTTGTACCAGGAAATGTAGATTACATACTTCATTTCGCATCGCCGGCTAGTCCAATTGATTACCTCAAAATTCCGATTCAAACTTTAAAAGTAGGTTCTTTAGGAACGCATAATCTGTTGGGTTTATCGAAAGCAAAAAATGCCAGAATGATCATTGCTTCTACTTCAGAAGTTTATGGTGACCCAACAGTTCATCCGCAAACAGAAGAGTATTGGGGAAATGTAAATCCAATTGGACCAAGAGGTGTTTACGATGAAGCCAAACGTTTTCAAGAAGCTATCACTATGGCTTATCATACTTTTCATGGCCTAGAAACCCG
>Ga0105049_10005145_pt1 | contig 15271 bp, 15 predicted proteins | sample MAT06_FD_78087 | JGI IMG/M metagenome (GOLD analysis project Ga0105049, IMG submission 78087) | Freshwater microbial communities from Lake Fryxell liftoff mats and glacier meltwater in Antarctica - MAT-06 | ecosystem: Environmental > Aquatic > Freshwater > Ice > Liftoff microbial mat | place... | reverse complement strand
GAATGACATTGGCCGAGTCTACCCGAGCATAGATTTTTTCTTTCACGGTCAGTTGATACTTATCGGAAGTCACGGCCGGATCTAGCATGGAGTACATTTGGGCATACTTCATAAAATGTTCGTTAACCGAGGATTGCTTGGCGATCTTGTTCGAAGGGGCCGGCAAAAGCCGATCCCAGAGTTGCAGAAAGTATTATTACTGAAAGGGGTAGGAATTTTTTCATTAAATCATCCTTTTTTTATACGCTTTGCGAGGTTATTTATAATTGATAATCATTATCAATTATAAAAAGCGAGATGAGTCAATGGGATTGACGTAAGAAAAGCCGAGCGTGACGGCTTTTCTATTTGAACTTCAGTGCGGACTGTCTTAGCTCGGCAAATCCTCGATTAAATCCAGCAGCTCCCGCAAATCTTCATCGCCGTCGATAGGATCAAGATACTCGAATTGACGATAGAGCAGATAGTCGCTGCCTAAAAAGCCAGCATAAGCCCCGGCCGCGGCACCCACACCCGCTCCTATCAAAATGATCGGTGTCCGTCCGATCCAGCGTAAGAACAAGCCAAGAGTTTTTTCATCTGCGTTTATGGGGAAGACCTTTTGAGAAGTCTTAAAGCTGATATAGGTTCCGCCGACTGCGCCTAGTAAAGCCGATGCCCCAATAATTATCTCACGGATTTGTTTTCGCTTTTCTTCGCGCTTGATCCATTCTTCTCTGAGAGCAGAGTCGAGGCTTTGAAAGCGCCCTAACTCGTCCTGATGATCAAGCCATATTTGGTTGATCATATACAAACGAGAGTAGAATTCACGCTCCGTAGAGGATTTTAAAACCATATCGACGAGCTCATGACGAGCTTTGTTGAAGTCTGGAATAGCTTGATCGTCATCGATATCAAAGTCGGATTTCATAAAGCGACTTAATTTTTCTTCGAGTGATTTTTCTTTGAGTACAACCTTCGCTGCCACCCGCGATTGCCTCTGAGAAAGCGGTGGGCGATCGCTGCCTGACAGAGACATGTCGTCGGCCATGATTTTGGCGTCAACCACGGGACTTCCGGACTTTTTAAAAGCAGAATGACTTTCTTTGTCGTCCGGCTCGACGAGATAGACAATGGTTCCCGCCCTTAGTGGTGTAGTGAGCCCACTGGTTACTGTGCTAGCAATACAGATGGCTCCGAGAAGTACGCGAGGTACTTTTATTGATGCGTTCATATATCCTCCCCCAAGTAGTGTGCGCTCATTTCGCTGCGCGATTCACTTTCAAAGTACATTGCAGCCCCTGCGAAACGAGGCCGTTTTAATCAGCGCATAAGTTCATCGATGCGTTCGATGGAGTCGTCGAGATCTTCCGTAAGCACTTGTGACGTGTACGTATATTTAGGAACCTCCAACAAGTGTCCCAAAAGAAAGCCTAGTCCGCTTCCCGCCAAAGCTCCTGACGGCACAGCGATCCACAAAATGTTTTTTCCATTGATTGCTTTTACAATCGGAATCGCAATGAGCGCTCCGACTACCACTCCACCAGCGGCATAGAGCCAGCGTTTTTTCTTGGCACTTTTCACTCTCTCTTTAAAGAGCTTTTGCAAGTGGCTATCGAGTCGCTTGAGCGACCCAATTCGTTCGGGTCGCTCGTGAGCGAGTCGCCTTAGATCGCGCAGCCGCGAAAGAAACTCTGCCTCGTTGGTCGTTTCAAAGATGGAGTTGGCCAAGCGAAGATCAATGAGCTTTGCCATCGGATCTTTGGACTCTAAAAAATGAATTTGATACTCCGTTTTATAGAATTCATAAGAGCCTTCTTCGGTCGCCCCCAGAAGTGTCGCGAGCAAAAAACTAGCGAAGAGCATACATGGCCTCGTCGACCTCACTCAAACCAATGCGCAAGTCAGGACTGAAATCCTCGAGCTCATAAATGAAGTCTTCATCTGCCGGATATTTCTTTAAAAAGTCATCCGCGCTTTTAATGCTGGGATCGGCTGGAAGCATAAAACCGGTTACTGCGGGCCCTGCAAAATAGCCTCCCACACCACCGGCCGCGGTAAGACCTACAACCACTAAAGTGGATGTCATCGCTTGCTTCGCAACACCTTTGGCGAAATAAAGAACGGCTCCACCGGAAGCTAGTCCTAAGATTGAACCTCCGACTGTGCTGTACATCCGGTACCTTTTCTCTTGTTGCTGGCGTTCATCGAGAGCTGATCGAGCAATAGCTAAAAATTGATTTCCAAGAAGTAAAAAGAAGTGTCGGATCTCTTCGTTTTGCGTGATTCGCTCATGAAGATACTTGTCGAGATCTGGCTTAATCTCGCTTTCGATCTGTGCAAAGTAGACCTTCGCAACACGTCCGGCGATAATGGTTAGCTCATCTACTTTAGTCTTCATTTCATCATCATTGATATAAGGGTCTCCGTTTTTAAGCTCGTTGGCCTTTTCGGTGAATGTCTCCATCTCAGAAATAAATAGATAAAGCGGCTCTTTAGTTTCAGCATAAATCTCGGCTTGTCCGAAAGCTGTTAGTAATACGATGGTCCCCACCAATCGTCTAAACACGTTCTTCATTTTTTCCCCTCCGTTTAATTAATCTCGAGTCTGCGATTGATTTCTTCTAATCGTTTCTCAAGAATTTTTTTCGCTTGGACTAAGGAGTCTTTTCGGCGACTCATCTTCTCTTCTAGTCCATCCATTTGCGATAAAATCTGTTGGCTGCGCTCGCTTGGAGGTAAGATTTTCTGTCCTACCTTTAATTCATATTTTTCAATGAGGTAGCTGGTTACAAAAAGCGCAAAAAGTGAAACCAGCTTCGATCCCAACGCAAATTCTCTTACGCCTGCAAGAGCGAATGAATAAGGGCCGTAGTCGAGCACTTGGGTGCCAATGACTTCAACTCGATCTAGGGTTCTTTGAATTTCGAGTTCTTTAGAATAGGCGACCGCAGGGTTTACCGAAGTATCGAAGTTGGCAAGACCGATGACTCCATATTCTAAATCAGAAAAAGCTTGAGCGGTGCGAAAGGTAGCTCTCCAGTTTTGGTGGCAAGATTCTAAAAATTTTAAGAAGTCTTCATCTTCTAGATCTTCGGTTCCATAAAGCTTCATAAGATGATCCATCTGAATAAGAGCTCGCAGACTCTCGCCAGAGTTTAAATCCGGAAACATCTCTCGGAGCTGGGCAACTAAAGAGCGGCCGGCACTCTTTTCGTAAGCGGCATAAGCTTGACGGTTCTTCTCGGCGTCTTGGAGAAGTTTCTTGGCTTCGGAAATTTGGCCCTGGTCTTCGGCTCGTTGTCCTCGGTTTTCTAGTTCAATCGATTGATAAAAATGGTTCACCGCATTTCTGAAGCGGGGAGTCCATTGAGTTTTTAGTCGATCCCAAGCAAAAGGATCTTGATTCGGAAGTTGTATGAGTCTCTGAAACGATTTCTCCATGGTGACGATAGTTTCATAAGAGCTCATCCACTCCGCATCGTTTCTGAAACGAGACGAATGTCGAAGCTTCCACCAAGCGAGCCATTCTTTCAGGGTCTTTGGTTCATAAGAAAGTTGAGGGCGAGAGTTTCGTACAAGCCAGAAGCCGGGAGCGACCGAAACATCTTTCTGCAAACTCCATCGCATTTTCTGTATCTCGGACTGCAAGTTAAAAAGTACTTCGGATTTCTTCTCGGCACAGCCTTCAATTTGACAGGGAGGGGCTCCGTTCTCGATACGATCAAGAGTTTGCACCGTGAGACGTTTGGCTTCGCTTAATCTATCTCGTGGGTTTGAAGCTTGAGCAAAGAGTTCTGCCTGGCTGAGGTTGAATACGAAAAAAAACCCCGTAAAGCTTGATAAGATTAACTTCAATCGTGAATTCGAATTTGAAGAATCCCCATACCGCATCCTAACCCCCAATTGAACGTACTCAAGATTGCGGCAAAGCGGCAACGCTTTTGTGTTAGCGCAAAGAGTCAATTGGCGGATTGAGTCGAAAGTGGAGAGGAATCTTCTTGGCATTCGTCTCGAAGCGGACCGCTTTTAAAGAACTCGAAATTCGCTTAACGCAGCGTTTAAGATTTTTGCTTTCGATATCTTCTAAAAGAATAATGTACTCATTCTCATTCTGGCGAAGTACTTGATCTCCGCCACGAATCTGCGAAGAAATTAAGCGAAAGATCATCTGGTCGAACTCAATTTCTGCAATCGATCCCATGCTTTTTGAAATCTGATTCCAGTTGCGCAGTTGAATAACTACTTTTTGTTTAGCCTTTGGAGAAAAATCCTCTGGATTAAGATCAATTGAAGCGGGGATAGGACCATCCCAGTTTTGTTTAAAGAGAGCCTGGAGCACTTCATTTTCTTTTTTTAGCTGATGACGAAAGGAGATTTCTTCCACTAAGCGAGGCAGCGCGGCCACATAGTCCACACACTTCATCTCGCTGAGCACAAAAAGCGATCGGTGCAGGACCTTTTTTCGCTTCTGATTAAGCAACTGATACGTCTTTGGAGAGAGCACGAAGATGATCTCGGACCCCGAGAACTTTTTGGTGAGGCGGTCGAACGCCTCCAATTGGGATTCTTGAAAGTGCTTGATAATCGCAATCACCCCATCAATAGAAGCTCTTGCTTTAATTCTCTTAAGGCTTTCTTCGTGGAATCTGTGGTAATCGAATTTGATAGTCGGGAATCGATTCGATAAAATTGTCTTCAGAAGAGTAAGATGGCGAGCCAAAGGCGGACTTTTAACGACTAACCAACTCACGCCTTTCATAGCTTTCACAATTTAATTATCCTGATTGGATGAACAAAGGAGCAAGGTGAAATTAAGTACAAGTGAAAAAACTTTCATGTTTGTTGGGTTTTGTCTGCGTCCCTACCGATGCCTTGACCTTATCTTAGTATTTGTTTTCTGGTTTGCGTCACAATTTTTTGGTTTTGTGGGTGCAACTTTCGGCTTGAATGCGGCCGAGGCCAACTTTTCATCTCGAGAGAAGTTTTGCTCCTTTTCTCATTCTGTTCGAAGTCAGAGCGAGACGGTCAGTCTATTAAAGGAGGCGATTGAAAAATACTTGGGCCGAAGCTGCGATATGGTTGCTGAACCTTTAAGTAACCCCTTCTCAAGCGAAGCTCGCAAGCGATTCGAAGAAATTGGGAGTTCGAACGTCTTTCTGTTTTGGTTAGACGAGAAAACTGCAGAGGGAGATTTTTTGTTGCGGGCCATTTATCAAGCTCCGTTTTTGCAGTGGGGGATGAATAAGCAAAAACTTCCTCAAGGCTTTTACTCAGAAACTCAGCTTCGAAGATCAGATATTCTGCTGGCTATGGTTGCCAAACTATTTTCTCAACTTCCCTTTCAGGGCTTTGTCGATGCGAACGGCTTTGTGAGCTGGAGGCAAGCAAAGAAATGGACGACGAGCTTTGAAGGAGTAGAGCCTCATGGCCACTTGCCCATTCTTTTAGAATGGAAGCCGATCGGGTGGAAGTCAGCAGAAGTGAGTATCGATGACTCGACCAAGAAGTTGAAGATTAAGTATCCCGATCGAGAGAAGATTAGATTTCCGCTTTGGCTTTCGGGTAAGGATTGATTCTATGAAAGGAACTCAGAAGATAAGTTTTTGGCGAGCGCTTCTGTCTTGGAAGATGCTCGTGATGCTCAGTTTGGGTTTTATTTCTGGGTTTCCTTTTTACGTCATTAAAGACGTCTTGAAGGCGTGGATGACCGATTCGAATTTAGACTTGGCCACCATTGGACTCTTTTCAGGGGTGAGTTTGCCTTACACCTGGAAGTTTATTTGGTCTCCTTTTATGGACCGCTACGTTCCCCCGTTCTTAGGCCGAAGGAGGGGTTGGATTTTGATTACTCAAATCGCCCTGATTGGATTGATTGCTTTACTAGGTCAATGGAACCCGGCCACTTCGCTCTGGTGGATTGCTCTCACCGCGGTAGCGGTCGCCTTCTTTAGTGCTTCTCAAGATATTGTGCTCGACGCGTTTAGACGCGAGTATTTGCAAGATGAAGAACTGGGTCTCGGGACAGCGATTTGGTCTAACGCTTGGCGATTTGGAATGTATGCATCGGTCGGAGTGGCTTTTTTATCGGCCGATGCTGGAGTCGGTTGGGGGCAGATCCATTTATTTCTAGCAGCCTTGATGGGAATTGGAGTGATCACTATCTTGCTGGTGCCCGAGCCTAAGGTAGATGCAGTTCCGCCGCGTAGTCTAAGAGAAGCGGTGGTGATGCCCTTCGTAGATTTTTTCAAAAGAAGAGGGGCGATCTTAGTCCTCACTTTCATTCTTTTTTATAAATTGGGAGACAATATAGCGAGTGCTATGAATATTCCCTTTATTCTCCGGCAAGGATTTACGAAGACAGAATACTTTGTGATTGTGAAGGGAATCGGGGTCCTTTGTTTTTTTGGGGGTGCATTTTTGGGGGGCGCCGCTTTAGTGAAAATGCGACTCTCTGTTGCTCTATGGATTTTTGGAATTTTGCAGGCCGTTTCAACGATTGGATTCTCGGCCTTGGTTTTCTTCGATCATCAGAGCGAGACTTGGGCTGAGTATCGCTTGATCTTACTGGGTGGCGTGGTTTGTTTTGAATTGCTGGCAAGTGGTTTGGGTCAGTCGGCTTTCGCAACCTATGTGGCACTGCAAACGAATAAAAAGTACACCGCTACTCAATTTGCACTCTTGACCAGTTTGATGGCGGTTCCAGGAACTATCGGAGCCATGGCGAGTGGTTATATGGCAGAATATTATGGTTGGTCACTTTTTTACGTAGTTTGCGCGCTTGCTGCTATTCCCGGCTTGCTGGTTTTGCTAAAGATCGCTCCATGGTCGGCAAGTAATAAACAATTGAGCGAGGTTAAATAGTGGCAGCAGATGACAAAAAGAGCTGGCGTGAGGTTGATCAAAGCAAAAATCGTAGCCAGAAATCAGACCGCAGAAAATCTGGGTTAGAGCTTAGAGCCGAACAAATGGCTTCGAAGACGGCCAAGAGCGAACTTGAAAAACTCTTTTCAAACTCTAAGGTTTCAAAAGATAAAAAGTTAAAGTTAGATCTCATTCGGTCTAAACGCGGAACTTCGGACTATTATAATCTGATCGGCGATTATTGCACCGAATTTGGACTACCGCATGATTGGGAAGCGCAGCTTTTGGTTCTAGATCACAAAGATAATAACTTGGTTTTAGAGCTCTTGGCCCAACTGATCAGCACGGGTCCTAAGCTCGATATCGAGCAACAAAAACTTTTGGTCCAAAAGTTAAAAGTCATGGAAGTTTCTACTTTCGATCCCAAACTGATCGATAAAATCAAAGAAGTTAAAGGTGCACTTTTAGTGAAATAAATTCCAAGAAATTAAATTCTCTTAGCGCGTCGATTTTGAAACTTTTTTGATTTCGCTCTCCAAACGACGAATTTTTTTGCGGTAGTGGTCGGTTTCAGCCACCACAGCTTTAATTAGGTTCTCACGACGGATTCCCAAAGGAAGCGCCGCTGCCGAGCGATCGGGCGAAGGGTTTCGAAGCTCTTGCTCTTTCTTCTCTGATAAAACTAAAAGTGCGCGGAATCGGAGGAGAACCTCTTTTGAGGATTCGGGTTGATCGCTTTGCCAAGCTTCAATCACTTCTGCAAATCGGCGGACCGCATACTCATCAGGGGCTACCAGCCCTACCTCGGAGTCTGAGTTTTGAGCGGTCAAAAGTAAGCCAAAAATCAAATTGTTAAGCATTCTTCTTAAGTATACGGATCCGGCTTTTTAAATCCAACATACTGTTTCGCAGTCGCATGCGATTTCGTAGCGAAGCTGCCGAGTTTGGGAGCTTGATTCTAACTTTATTGAATAGATGACTTTTAAGTGTACGAAATTCCACGAAAAATTATTTGAGGGGGTGTGGCATACTGCCTGCGATGTCTGGGGTTCGGTGGGTGTGGGTTTCTTAGGAGGACAAATGGTTGCGAGAAGGTGCATGTGTAAAATAGCCGTGACGTCGGCAATAATGTTGAGCGGTCAGATCGTTCATGCAGAAGAAACAATTAATGCGAGAGATGTTTTTGATCGACGAGAAGTCAACGGCGAAGTTGTTTACATCGGTGACCAATTCAAACTCGATAGAAACGACAGATTAATTTTTGACGAGCCGGCACGAGTCTATTTGAATAAATTAGAAATGGATCCGCTCTCGATCATCGATACCGAGGGAAATGATCTTGAGCTTTTGATCGACGGACAGTTCGATTCTGATAAGGGAATTTTCGACGTGTCTCCTGACATCATGCAAAATACGAGTGGGTCAGACGGGCAAGAAGGTTCTAACGGAGAAAAGGCGGCTGACGGACTAAAGGGTTCAGGTGGATCTCACGGTTCAGATGCAACGGCAGGATCCGATGGAGCTGATGGCGCAGAGATTACTTTAATTGTTCCGAAGTTAGAGGGCGATATAATTTTAATCTCGAGAGGTGGACACGGCGGACGAGGTGGTAAAGGAGGATCTGGTGGTAATGGTGGCGTCGGATTTTCAGGAATGGATGCGCGAGTTTTATTTAACTTCAAAGGCATGAGCGGACTTCCCATCGATACCCTGATTGGAATTGGAACTTCGATTGGGATTCCGGTTGTCGGTCAAGTGCTCGCCATTTTACAAATTTTTAACGGACTCAAAATCGGAGACGGCTTTGATGGTTTTGAGGGCGGTACCGGCGGAAGTGCGGGCAAGGGCGGCGCTGGGGGCGTGGGCGGACACGCTGGTAATGTAGAACTCATTTACGCTTCGAAAGTGAAGGCGGCGAAAATTTTCGTCGATACCAAGGGAGGTCGAGGAGGAGCTGGGGGGGCTGCGGGCGTTCCAGGTACCGGGGGATCGGGCGGAGTCGGTGGTGCGGCCGGAGATGTTTGGGCGCGCGATGGTAAGCCCGGGAAAGCCGGGGCCATTGGGAACGTTGCCGAGTCTGGTCGATCAGGTTTGGCCGGAAAGAGCGGCAAAGTAAAAGTTGTAGAAACGGGCGATGAATCTTGGTTGCGATGTTATGTGCGCTATCGCCAAGTGATCGACTTGGGAATGGATCGCAGTGATGCGCTTGAAGTTTTGAGGAGTTGCTCGCGATGATTTTTTGGTCGCTTCTACTTGTGAGCGAGCTGGCTGCAAGTGATGCTGCCGTAAAGATTGATATTCCTTCTGGAGAATCGTTTGAATGGACTGAAGGTGCAGAAATCGAGGAGGTCAAGTTTGGCGTCGATGCCCAGCTTGATCTTTCTCAGTTTCAAGATTTCAAAGCGCTTCGGATTAAAAACTTAGTCGCCAAAGATGGGGCGCGCATTCGCATCTTACAAAAGAACTCAGGATCGAGCGGAGTCGAGTCCGTCGATGGAGGGGATGGATTCAATTTAGTTTTATTTTTGGATCAAGTGGAAGGTCACGTCGTGATCGAGAGCCGTGGTGGAGACGGAGGTTCTGGTCGTGATGGCCGTAGGGGACGGCAGGGTTTGGTAGGTGGCAAAGGTCGCGACACTCCTAAATTTTTATTCTTTTACTTTGGTAAAGGGGATCAAGGTCTTTCAGGCGAAGAAGGAGAGGGCGGCGACGATGGCGAGAATGGCGGTCGTGGGGGTAAGGGCGGTAACGTTCAAGTTTATTTTAAAGATAAAACCTCTCAAGCAAAAATCCTCATTGATGTTTCGAGCGGTCGCGGCGGTGGGGGCGGTAAGCCTGGACGTGGGGGACTTGGAGGTCCAGGAGGTCCTGGCGGTCGAGGGAGTTGGAGAGGTCCAGAGGGATTGATGGGAGTAAACGGAAAGAATGGAAGTCCTGGTCGTCCTGGAGAGCCCGGCACTTCTGGAACCGCTACTCTGATTCAAGTCGATAATTTGAGTTATCGCTGTTTATTAGAAGCGCATCTTTTGGAACAAGGGCAAGGGGAACTCGAGACATGTTTAAGAAATTAGGATGGGCAGCGATTCTTTCGATTTCAATTTCGTTTGCGATTTTGGCGGATGAACCCAAGCCCCAAGTGATTTTGCTCGACGATCCAGATCGGGAGATTGTTTGGATCGATGCCAGCGGCGAAGCGGGCGAAAATGCGAAGTCGGCCATAGCCTTTGGGGCAAGCCCTCAATCAGGAACTTCGGGAGCCAGCGGCGGTCACGTAACCTTGGTGGTAAGAAATCTGCCGAAGAAAGTTATTATTGATGCGCACGGGGGGCGCGGTGGAAATGGGTCCAATGGGGGCCGTGGTAAGTACGGACTGCCGGGGATGGATGGAAAGAATGCGGGCCTATTTTCTTCGGCGGAAGAGGGCGAAAACGGTGGCAATGGTCAAGAGGGTGGCAACGCCTCACACGGCGGTCACGGGGGTAAGGGCGGGGTAGTGCGAATTGTTTATGTTCCTACAGAGAATTACAATCCGCGTTGGCAAGAGCATTTTGAGGTTAAGGTAAATGGTGGGGCTGGCGGAAGCCAAGGCTGGGGCGGTTTAGGCGGAGTTGGAGGGGAGCCTGGTCGAGGTGGCAAGAAGTTCTGGTCCAGTAGTAGAGCACCCTCTGGGCAGCGGGGGCTCGATGGATCAAGAGGCCGAGAGGGAATCGCCGGCAGTCAAGGTGAAGACGGCAGGCTTGAGTTTATTGAACTTGAGAATCTAAAAGATTTCCTTCTGGAGGAGTTTTTGCGTTCCTCCTAATCTAGGAGGATGGGAAAGCGAACGTCCGAAAATTCTGAAATTGGTTTGAAAGAGTCTTTGCTGCGAGTCATGGATAGAAAGAATCATTGGGGCTGGGAATTTCTAGCGGGCCCCAAGCTGACTCGACCTCAACTACTGATTCATTTTCAGCAAGAATATGAAGTGTACGTGCGAGACTTTCCAATATTTTTAGCAAGAATTCTGGGGCGTATGGATTCTGGATCTATTTTGTTAAAACGAGAATTTGCCGAGAACCTCTATGAAGAGCAGACGGGTGGGATTTCTCAAAAGATTAGCAAGGGAAGATCCCATCCAGAATTGTTTTTAAAAATGATGAGAGGTTTGGGGTATCCCGAAAAGTCTTTTCGAGAAATTGAGTTTCTTCCTACAACTTTGGCTTATCGTTGCTTCTTGGACAAAGTCACTTTTCTAGACGACTGGAGAATTGCAGCGGCAATTATGACTTTGTTTGTGGAGGGGAGCGTGAATGATCGCAAGCGAATGAGCAAATCTTATCGCGATACCGCCACTCTTAAACAGAAATTAAAGAATCATGCGATGATCCGGTATTATGGTTTGAAAGAGCGAGATGCTGACTTAATAAAAGTTCACCATGCGGTTGAGGGTGGGCATCGAAAGTCGGCTTGGGAAACAGTTTTACAAACGATCCCATCGGATCTTGAAGTTACTTTAGTGAAAAGAATGGAAGAAGCTTTAGAGCTTTGGCTACTCTTTCGAGACGGGGTCTGTGTAGAGATGGACTTAGAAAGTCGAGATTTCAAAGAACACATCGATTCGATTGGGTTGAAAATGTAGTTTTTCTAGCGTCATTCTAGGGTTTCGATAAGCAACGAGTCCGTTGTGCTTCCCCAAAAGTAGAGCTCAGGATGAGTGAGTAGGTCATACTCTGCAAGAAGAGTTCCTTGAGTTCCGTCGCCTACTTCTGGAATCCAAAACCCGCGAATCAGTCGATCTCGAGGAGTTAATAAATTATTATTAGCAGGAGTATACGAACTCAAATTTTCTTCGAAGGGCTGAACCGGCTCACTATTTTTAAGACAGAAAGCTCTTACTTTTCGTTTTTCTCCCTTAAAAAAGGGAGAGCGGCTAATGCGAGGAATAACTTCGATAACGAGTATCAAACAGCGACGTGCTTCTCCGATGATTCTCGTCTTCCAAGTTCTCTTCTCAAAATCCTGATCATCGATCAGGCGAAGGTGACTGGTGGCAAGCTCCTGGGCCATCGTGCTGTTCAACTTCGTCCACCGCCAAGTTTTTAGGGCACGGATCTGCAAAGACTTCGACCGGCCTTGCATAAACTTTTCTAAGTCTCGATCGGTTTGAAGTTGCGAACGGAGCACTTCAAAAACATTGGGCATGGTGAATGTATTGATCGTTTCTTGTACTAAGCCGGCAATGGCCGATTTCTCAGAGAAGGCAATGTCTTCGGGCTTCTTGGGCTGCCAGTTTTCACGATTGACGATTTCTCCCTCCCAAGTGCTGACTTTCAAGCTTTGGTTGTCAATGAGATAGCGCACACTTTGTATTCGGGGAGCGTTCAAAGGGCGGAGCTCGAGTACCCATTGAAAGTTTGAATTCAGACAGCTGGGACGATCGAACTGCGTTCGCGTGCTGAGTATTAAGACTCCATCGGATAGTTCTACGGCCGCAGGCTTAGTTCGGACAAATGGACGGCAAGTCGAATTTTCTGGGGCCCACGCAGCGAGACTGGTCATCAGAGATAATCCTGGAACACCTAAGTTCTCTTCGCGCTCGAGGAGGCTTCGCCACAAACTGGGACGAATCCGAAGCTCGTCCATCCGGGTCCAGCGCGGAAAGAAATCTTCAGACCATTGCAGGTCAGGCTCTTGAATTCTTTCGTGCGATAGAATTTCAACTTTGAGGTGCGGAGCTTGTTTTCGCGAGTTCGTAGAAACAAGGGGCGGAGTGTCCATAGTCAATACCGGGCTTAGGCGAGAGCGATCTGTAGAAAAGAATACTGACAATTCAATGGGAGAAAGACTTCCGGTCGAGATCAGAGTGATTACTTTCTTACGAAGCTTTTCGTGGTCAAGGGGACGATTGATATCGGCAAACTCCAATTCAATCATTCCCAACGAGTCCGTCTCTTTTAAAGTCTCCTCACTATTATCAATTCGCACTTTCAGTTGATGAAATCGAAGCAGATTTCCGGAGCTGCGATCGACGAGACGCCCGGCCAATCTCCAGCCGACTTCCTCTTCGTCCAAGCTAAGACTTTTACGAGGGAGAAATGCCGAGCTGATGACTTGAAAAAAAGCATCTCGTTCTTTCGTCGCCGCTTGGCTGATTAGGGCTTTGGAATTTTCGCTTATTTTTTTTGGGGCAGCGCTTAGTTGCAAAAGGCCATTCGAATATTGAAGGGGAACGCTCAGGTGTTGCTTTCCAAAGACAGAATTCGAGAGCTCTAGAACCCAGACAAACTGGTCGTTATCTAACCAGTTTTTAGTGTTGACCTGAGTTCGCAAAAAGAAAATCCCGCTTTGAGTGGTAACTGACTTAAAGGTATTTACAGTTTTTTCATCTTTGGTAAGTTTTGCAGATACTTGACGTCCTTTGACTGCCTCTTGATCGAATAAAAGACGGATTTGAAAGTCGACTAGCAATTCGTTCTTTGATTCTCCGATCTTCGACTCTAATTTTATTAGCTGCCATTCGACGGGTAGAACATTGGCCGATTTTTTCTCAAAATGTCCGGTACGACAGCCTGCCGCGAGGATCATCGATAAAGTAAAGATTAGTTTTTTCATGGCCACTTCATTTCGAAGCCGCCGCTGATTTCTATGCGGTTGGCTTGTAAGCTCGTTTCTTGAATGGTGGGAGCATAGAGAAAAGAACTCACGAGTCGAGACCGTTTAGAAAATCCCCAGCAAAGCTCGGCCCGACCTCCATGCCGGTTTGCATATCCCCAAAGTGAATCATTAAAAAAAGCCATTTGTAGGTGAGGCTCCAGATACATCCACTCGAGCCGCGCTTCCAGTCCCTTTTTTCTCCACGAATCTCCAATACTTAAGAGCGCATGAAAGCCTCGCGCTTGGTCGTTCGTACGAAAATTGATCGCCGACCCACCGCGGACGCGGGCTGGAATTCCAAGAGCGCTTCCTCTTAATTCAATAAAACCTTCAACGGGAGCAAACTTTTCTTGAAGCCGAGGGGCTTGATCTCCCTCATTGTTGACGAGTCGGTTGCCGCGATTGGCGGATTCTTCGCCGATTCTTTCTGAGGGCGTGGTGAAAACATACGAATGAACTCCCGCGACCCATTCGAGATCTTCATTCGCCTGCCAGTGAAAATCGGCGCCTTGTTGAAACAGCCAAAAGCGTCGGGCTGGAGCGCTATCGACCAAGCTCTCTTGCATCCGGTCTGCATTCCACTGGGCAGCGTGAAGGCGAACTTGAAATCGACTTTCAGGAAAACGAAAGATGGCCGCTTCATAAAAGCCCTCTGGTCTTAACTCTTGGTCCCAAGTCAGCGGAGAATATCCGAAAGGTGAAGGCATCTTTCCGGCACTCAGGATAATCTGAGATTCCCCAAGTTGTCGTAATCGATAGGCCACAAAAGCCTGAGAAAGTGCGAGTTGAAAATCAGAAAAACCCTTCTCGGCTCCGACCCGACCCCGTGGAGAGCGCCAATCTTGGTTAGCGGCTCGGATCTCGACGCCAATCTCCAAGTTCTCTTCGATTTGGGGAGTAATCCTAAAATAGCCTTTGGATTCTAAGCCTCCGATATCACGATGTTGATCTCGTCGTTCTCTATACTGTAGCGACATATTGCCTTCAGGCTTGAGCGCGCTAACCCATTCCGGTACGGAGGTGCCGACAAAGAGAAAGCTTGAAAGGAGCAAAGTCGCTATCATGGCGGCAAACGTATTGCCTATTTATGCGCCTAGACCAATGGTTATTTGATAATGACTTTTTTGATTCACGAGAGAAAGCTCGTCGAGAGATTCTCGCGGGTTACGTGCGTGAGAAAGCCTCCGGTCGGGTGCTGGATAAGCCGGGAATGGCCGTCCCCAAGAATTTGCAGGTCGAACTCATTTCAAGACCCCGCTTTGTTGGTCGGGGAGGCGAAAAGCTAGATGGGTTTTTGACTCGCTTTGGCTGCCCGATAGACCAAAAAGTTTGCTTAGATGTGGGGTCGTCCACCGGTGGATTTACGGATTGTCTTTTGCAGAATGGCGCGCGCCATATTTTCGCTTTAGATGTTGGAACAAATCAACTGGATCCAAAACTCCGTGTGGATTCTCGGGTGACAGTTTGGGAAGAAACCGATGCTCGAGATATTGAAAAGTTAGTGTTCCATCTTGAGCCCGAGGTCGTGGTGGTGGATGTCGCATTTATATCGATTCGCCTCATTGTTTCTCCGCTACTCGCGCGCTTTCCGAATGCCCAATTCATTTTTTTGTTTAAGCCGCAATTTGAGGTGGGACGTTTTAAGCGCAGAAAAAAATCAGGAGTGGTTTATGATGAAGACGCCGAAGAAGCACTTTCGAAAATGCTTCAGTTTTTTATGACAATCGGTTTACATGATTTGAAAGTCGAAAAAAGTGTGTTGAAGGGTGCTAAAGGCAATCAAGAATTTTTCATT
>Ga0105049_10005144_pt1 | contig 15273 bp, 13 predicted proteins | sample MAT06_FD_78087 | JGI IMG/M metagenome (GOLD analysis project Ga0105049, IMG submission 78087) | Freshwater microbial communities from Lake Fryxell liftoff mats and glacier meltwater in Antarctica - MAT-06 | ecosystem: Environmental > Aquatic > Freshwater > Ice > Liftoff microbial mat | place... | reverse complement strand
GTTACACTGAGCGTGATGCATTGACTATCATCGATCAAAGATGCTGCGATGTTATCGCAAAGTGTGGTAAAATAGGTGCTTAGCTCGACAATCTCGTCACCGTATGGAGAGGCCGAAAGCTGCCTTTCAAGCGCTGCAACCGACATCACTCGGTTGTGAGCGTCTTTCAGTTGTTCCCGCGTCTCGACCGAGTTCGTTCGCCGAGCAGTTTGCAGCAGCACAGCCGATACGATCTGAAGACTATTTGCCACGCGGTGCCGAACCTCCTGGAGGAGGACGCCAATGTGCGCGATCGCTTCGTCCTTGGCTCGCACGCCAGATCGTGCATCCGTTACATCGGCAACGGCCATCAGCAACCGCGGATGATCAAGATCCTCATAAACGAGCTGGCTAACCTGAACGATCAGACGGCGGGTTTCCTTGCCCGAACGCTTGAGATCCATTTCACACGGTTCGATCTGGGCCACCCCAGAGGCGATGCCGACCAGCAGCTTGCGGAGTGAACCAACGTTCCATTCGCCCGCCCCGAGCATAAACACCTCGCAGCCCGTGGCCGTGCCGGGATCGATACCGAAGGATTGGCAGAACGAGGTGCTGGCGACAACCAAACGGAACTCACCATCAAGCAGAAGCAGCGGTGTGGGCGATGCCACAATCACGGCCATCGTTAAACTGAGCGCAACATCTTCGTCGTCGTCTCGGGGCAGAATAGCCATCGCTTTTGCCTTTTAAATCCGGAGGCTCGCAGGGCGAAAGCCAACTATCGGAATAATCGCGCAGCCACTTTATCAATATGGTATTTGGTCAATATCATGAGTCACGGAATGTAACGACTCTAATCGGGGGCCGCACAGTTTGCGGTAGCTCTGCACCGCATAGTGCCGCGCACAATGCGTTGGATTCGCAAACAAAAAGGTACAGTGAAGCGCTGATCAGCCTGATCGTGCCCGTCATCGCGCTCAAGCGCGCGCCGGCGCAAGTCAACGGCATACCGCGCAAATTGCCAATCGAGGACGCGATTGAAAAGCATGCTTAGATCCCGGTCATTATCGATATCGACGAACACGGCATCATCGCAGGTTGGAACGAGAGTTTTCCGGCCTTTTTAAGCCTTCGAGCGAAAATCTGGAAATGAAGAAGTCGCGTTACACGGATGAGCAGATTGCATTCGCGCTGAAGCAGGCGGAGACGATCAATGGTCAGTGAACAGACCCGACACTGTCCAAATAGCCCCACAGCTCCCCCACCCAATGTCGCGACGCAACAAGGTCAGCCGCTTCTGCTGCTTGCTCCAAACCGGCGCCGATGTTGGTGATCGCCTGGAAACCAAACCCGCAGCCAGAGCCGCGCAAGTTATGGCCCAAAATAACCACGGTCTGAAAATCCGCCCGGTCAAGCGCCGCCGTCATGCTGGCCGCATTCTCGCGGCAATTGACCAGATATGCCGGGGTTCGCTCAGCCAGTCGGCGCGCCGCGCGGGAGGCTTTACCCTCCACAATATGGGGCGGGATCAACGCTGGTGCTGCGGTCGCGGTGTAATCGCGGATCGTCTGAAGCAGAACGTCTTCCTTGATCGGCTTGCTAAGATAGGCGGTGCAGCCCGCCGCAAGGCACGTCTCACGATCCCCCTTTAAGGCAGATGCGGTGAGCGCGATAATCGGGGTCAGCGGCCTGTTATTGGCCTTTTCCCAGGCGCGGATCAGGCGCGTAGCGGCCAGCCCGTCCATGCCGGGCATCTGCCGGTCCATCAAAACAAGATCATAATGGCCCGCGATAAACAGCTCGCAAGCCACATCGCCGGTCTCTGCCACGGTGACCTCATAGGGTGTCGCCTCCAGATAGGCCAAGGCGATCGTGATATTGTCTGGCGAATCCTCCGCCATCAAAATCCGCAATGCGGGCAACGGCAGATCAGGCCCGGAAGGAACCGGTGCCGCTATTGGACGGCTGGCGGCCAGCCAAACCTCGAAGGGCACGGCAAAGGCAAACACGCTGCCCTTGTCGATATCGCTTTGGACCCAGATATGCCCGCCCATCAGCTCGACCAGCCGACGAGAGATCGTCAGCCCCAGTCCCGATCCTCCAAAACGGCGCGTGGTGGACGAATCCGCCTGAGTGAAACGCTCAAAGATTTGTGCCTGCTTGTCCTGCGGAATGCCGATGCCCGTATCCGTCACGGTGAACCGCAATGCGGTGGGCACCGATGCTTCCTTATGGGATTCAACCGTCAGACTGACTCCGCCAGTCTGGGTGAATTTGATCGCGTTGCCGAGCAGGTTGAGCAGCACCTGCCGCAACCGCGTGGGATCACCAATCAGGTCGTTGCTGACGCCCGGCGCGATCGTGTAGCTCAGTCGCAGTTTCTTCTCCTGTGCACGCGGGGCCACCATTTCGATCACCTTTTCCAGATGGTCGCTGAGCAAAAACCCGGTGCGCTCCAAATCGAGTTGCGATGCCTCAACCTTGGAGAGATCGAGAATGTCGTTGATCAGGTTGAGCAAATTATCGCCCGACCGGCGAAATATCTGCACGAACTTGTCCTGTTCCGGCGTCAGCTCGGTTTTGGCCAGTAAATCGGCGATGCCCATGATTGCGTTCATCGGGGTGCGGATTTCGTGGCTCATGCTCGCCAGAAAATCGGATTTGGTGCGGCTGGCGCTTTCGGCATCGGCTTTTGCCTGCTGGAGTTCGGCCTCCACACGCTTGCGCTCGGTAACGTCGCGGGCGGCGGCGAACACCCCTTGGAGCTTGCGATTGCGATCGTAAAACGTTGTAGCGTTATACGAAACGACGGTTTGCTTGCCATCGCGCGCGCGCGCCGTCAGTTCATAATCAGTCACGGATTTTTCGCTCAGCACGCGGTTGATGCCCGCTTCAGCGCGGTCCGGATCGGTAAAGCAATCCTTGAACGGCGCGCCGATCAACTCATCGCGGGTGCAGCCGGTCAGTGCCTCCATCTGCTTGTTTACGTCGGTGATGATGCCGGCAGGATCGGTCGTCATCAGCGCGTCGATGTTCGATTCAATCAGCGACCGGGTGTAGAATTGCTGGTCGCGCAGCCGCTGGTCCGACTTTTTCTGCTCCTCCTCCACCTCTTTGCGCGCGGTGTTATCAGTCCCGATCAGCAGATAGCCAATGATTGCATCCTGCACGTCACGCAGCGCGGTGACGGAGACTACTGCCGGAAAGCGGGTGCCATCCTTACGGATATAGGTCAGCTCATAAATATCCTCGATCCCGCGGGATGCCTTGAACACCAAAGCTTCAAATCCTGGCGTGATCGGCGTTGACAGCTCGCCGCTCAGCGCTTCTGCGCGGGAGATTAGTTCCTGCGGGTCGGAGATATCGGCAGGCGTGATCTTGTTCATCACTTCAGCGGCGGTGTAGCCCAACATGCGCTCTGCACCGACGTTGAAAATCTGGATCACGCCCTTGGCGTCCGTCGCGATGCTGGAGAAATTGGCACTGTTAAAGATGGCGCTTTGCAATGCACCAGCTTTCAAAAGCGCTTCTTCCGCCTCTTTCCGCGCGGTATTGTCGGTGCCGATCAGCAAATAGCCAATGATCAGATCCTGCGCATCGCGGAGCGCCGTAACCGATACGACCGCCGGGAACCGGGTTCCATCCTTTCGGATATAGGTCAGTTCATAAATATCTTCGATCCCGCGTGATGCCTTGAACACCAAAGCCTCAAAGCCGGGGGTTATTGGCGTCGCTAGTTCGGCGCTTAGCGCTTGCGCGCGGGCGATGAGCTCCTGCGGGTCGGAGATGTCGGCTGGCGTGATGGTATTCATCACTTCGGCGGCGGTGTAGCCAAGCATGCGCTCTGCACCGACGTTGAAAATCTGGATCACGCCCTTGGCGTCCGTCGCGATGCTGGAGAAGTTAGCACTTTTAAAGATTGCGCTTTGCAGCGCGTCTGCCTTGACGATCGATTCTTCGGTTTGACCGTGCGGCGCCTGCTCCCGCGATGTGGCAGAGGCGGGAGATGGGGTATTTGTGGTGTCTAGAATGGAGATCGGCTTGTCCTGACCTGAACGCGTACCATTTTACTACCCTTCTTGTGGGGCTTTCAGTGAAGAATTTTGTGGATCGACGCTTCGAGTTGTTCGGGAGAATAGGGCTTTTGGAGAAACCGGCCGCCGTTGACGAACCGATCCGTCATTTCTGACGTGAGCGGGGTGCCAGATGTGTAAAGAACGGGGAGCCGCGGCCGAAGCGCGACTGCCTTATTAGCGACATCATAACCGCCAAGCGCAAGCTGATTCAGCCGAATGTCAACAAACAGCGCATTGATAACGCCCAACGCCGACAAATGCACAAGCGCCTCGCCAAAGTCGCAGGCGAGCAGCGAATCATGGCCAAGATCCTCCATCACCCACGCCGCATTCTGTTGAATAAACTTCTCATCTTCAACAATGAGGATAACCGCCATCAGGACGTGACCGGTTCGGTATCTCGCATTTAATGACCCCCGTGCGCCTGACAGTTTTTCACGCAACGTATCAACTGACGTCTGTCGAAAAGGTTCCACGGCATTGTGAAAAATACCAGATTGATCGCGGATCACGGTATTTGTCAATCGGACCGGACCATTGTTTTGCAGCAAGTTAGCCTATTATGACGGCGCGCGCTGCGCTCGCAACCGGCAAAGCCCCGGCTTGGGCACAAAGCGAATTGATAATGCAGGCGCTGCGCGAAAAGCACTGCGGATCATGAGGTGGACATAGGTTTATTTGCGGTCATGTGGTGACCACCACGGCAAATGATGCTTGTGGTGTATTGAGGGGTCTAAATCACAATGCGATTAGTTTCCTTAGCGCTCACGGCATGTTTGCTTGTTAGTTCTACCGCGAACGCAAAAGAGGAATTGCCGCCGGAACCCGTAACATCACCCGATTGGGAAGCCGTCGCGCAGGGGACGGCTAGCGCGCTTCGCGCAAGCCTTATTGACCCGGAAAGTGCTACGGTCGAATGGGTAAGCGGTTTCAGGTGGGGATACCGCAAACCAGTTATTGGAAGGCGAAAATTCGGCTGGTTAGCATGCGACAATTACAATGCGCGCAACAGGTTCGGCGGCTATGTAGGCGCGCAGGGCTTGTCGGTTTTACATACGATTGAAGGCGACACTACAATCTTTTTGGATTCCGTTGGAGGAGGGTGGGACACTTGCATCCGAGGCGCTGCGCCGATCAACCCTGAACTAGTCGCGGCGACTTCTGAGCCGGTAAATACGCTGACATTTAGTGTGGCAGACGAGCTTACGAAACTTGCAAATTTGCTCGACCGGGGATTGATTACCGAAGGGGAATTCGCTGCTCAAAAAGCCCAGCTTTTGAAGCCATAACCAGTTAAGATGCACGCGGTTGTAATTTGCTGGCCTAATTCGAGCTGCATGAAGACCATCAAAGGGGATAGAAAGGTGGGTTGGTTTCCAAAATATCCATCATTCGCTTTTAATATCAAATTACTAGCTACAACTTGTGGTGCCCCTGGCCAGACTCGAACCGGCACATCTGTCGATACCGCATTTAGAGCTAAATCGTATCCCGATAACGCTGGTCCGAGTTGGCGATTGATCGGCCGCAGTCGCACCCAGGTGCACTGAACCCGCCGTGTAAACCTCGTCGACCTTATTATCGAAGATTATTTGGCGCCATAGTTCGCGATCGATCTTGCTGTCACGCACCTCAGCGCGCTGCTCGCCGGTTTTTTCGTTCGATCAAGCGGGCGTAGCCCTTGACCGCGCCAGCCACCGCCAAATCCACCAGCATGCGCTGGGTGTCGGCCCGAATTTGGGCAGCATCCAGCAGCCGCAGAGCGGACTTTGGGGATATTGGTCGAAAGGCGCTCACGTGTTTCCCCTCAGCTGTATTGCCCTTGGGAAAGCACCTGCCAATGAACCATCAATATCTGCTTGACTGCCCATTTAACGCTTCGGCATTGATTACTGTGGATCACCGGTAAACAAAGCGGAGTGTGGGAAAAACCGTGGGACGCGTTCGGATTTTTCTCAGAATTTTATCGACAAATCCAACGCAATCACCTGTCAGAAATGGTGGAGCCGTGGGGGATCGAACCCCAGACCTCTGCAATGCCATCGCAGCGCTCTCCCAGCTGAGCTACGGCCCCATCTCCGGGTAGGAGGCGCCGCCATTATCCGGGCGACGCCTCAATTGCAAGCGAACGCTTGACGGTTAGCGCTCTTCTTCGTCGTTGGATGTCTCAACGCCGAGATCATCGTCCCCGCCGAGATCGACCTCATCGTCGGGTGAGGGTTCTTCATCGTCAGCCGCGATGTCCAAATCCTCGTCATCCCCCGCCAGATCATCATCGTCCTTCTTGGGGGTCAGCGCCTTGGGCGCATCAAACGGCAGGGGCTGCTTCGATTTCAGAATCGGCTCAGGCTCCCATACCTGCCCACATTCGATGCAGGTGACAGGATCGTCCTTGCCGAGATCATAAAAACGCGTTGCACATTTCGGACACGTTCGCTTCGTGCCCCATTCTGGCTTCACCATAAGGTGCCTCGTGCCTTTCAAAGAGATGGGAATTTGCGGTCTCAAACCACAATCTGGAGCGCGCCTTGCCATAGCGCAAGGGCGCTGTCAAAGCCGCGTGTCATGACGCATCCCGTTCCATCGCCCCGCCAATTCCTTGCTGGCGGTCCGCTGACGGGCGAGATGCTCGTTCCCGGTGACAAGTCAATCAGCCACCGAGCCTTGATGTTTGCAGCGCTCGCGGTGGGGCACAGCCGGATCGCCGGACTGCTGGAGGGCGAGGATGTGTTGGCAACCGCAGCCGCGCTCAGGGCAATGGGCGCAACGATTGAGCGCGACGCCGCCGGTATCTGGCATGTCGATGGGGTTGGCGTCGGCGGGCTTCTCCAACCCACGCAAGCACTCGACATGGGCAATTCCGGCACTTCGACAAGGCTGCTGATGGGGCTTGTGGCGAGCCATCCGATCACCGTCACCTTTGTTGGCGACGCCTCGCTTTCTGCGCGGCCGATGGCGCGCGTGATCGATCCGTTGTCGGCAATGGGGGCGGACATCACCGCAAGTCCGGGCGGAAAGTTGCCGCTGATGGTGCGGGGCATCTGCCCGGCAGTGCCGATCAACTACACGCTTCCGGTTGCATCGGCGCAGGTGAAGTCAGCGGTGCTGATGGCCGGGCTCAACACGCCGGGCACGACGCGTGTTGTCGAGCCGGTTGCGACGCGCGATCATAGCGAGCGGATGCTACGCGGGTTTGGTGCCGCAGTGACGGTTGAGGAAACCAACCTGGGCCGCGTCATCTCCATCTCCGGCGAAGCAGAACTCCAGCCGCAGGAGATCACCGTTCCCGGGGATCCATCGTCCGCAGCGTTCTTCATCGTTGCTGCCACGATCATTGCGGGATCAGACATTTTGATCAGCAATGTCGGCCTCAACCAGACCCGCACCGGGCTGTTAAAGGCTCTTAGGATGATGGGTGCTGATATCAGCGAGCAGAACCCCCGGACGATTGGCGGCGAACCCGTAGCCGATCTGCGCGTTCGCCACGCCACTCTGCGGGCAATCGAGGTCCCCGCCTCTCTCGCCCCAAGCATGATCGACGAATATCCGATCCTCTTCGTCGCCGCCGCGATGGCGCAAGGTCGCACCGTCGCTCGCGGCGCGCACGAACTCCGTGTCAAGGAATCCGATCGGATTGCCGCTATGGCTGCGGCGTTGTCCGCGATTGGCGTCACGCTTGAGGAACATGAGGATGGCCTGACCATCACCGGCTCGGGCGGCGCGATGCTGCACGGCGGCGCGACCATCGCCTCGCGACTCGATCACCGGATCGCAATGAGCATGGCGATTGCGGGGCGGGTCTGCATCGATCCAGTTATCGTCGATAATGTCGCCCCAGTGGCAACGAGTTTCCCCGGCTTTTTCGAAACGCTTGACGCGCTTGGCAAGCAAGGCATGAGATGAAGCCATGATCATCGCAGTCGACGGACCCGCCGCATCGGGCAAAGGAACCATAGCCCGTGCCCTCGCCAAACATTATGGCCTTCCCCATCTCGACACCGGGCTGCTGTATCGCGCCGTCGCGTTGAATGTGCTGCGTCATGAGCTGGATCCAGCGATTGAGGCAGACTGTATGGCTGCCAGCGACTTCGACGACGCCATGCTGAACGCCGCAGAGTTGCGCGACGATGAGATTGGCCAAACCGCCTCAATCGTTTCGGCGCATCCGCTCGTGCGGGCGGCGCTTCTGCAACGCCAACGTCGCTTTGCCAATCAGCCTGGCGGGGCCGTGCTTGACGGGCGAGATATCGCCACTGTCGTCGCGCCCCATGCTGACGCAAAATTGTTCGTCCAGGCGACCCCTAATGTTCGTGCCAAGCGTCGCCATAATGAATTGCGTGCCCAAGGATCGGGCGTAAGCCTGGACAAGGTGCTGGCCGATATCCGGGTGCGGGATCAGCGCGACACCCATCGTGCAGCCGCACCGCTCACCCTCACGAACGATGCCGCGTTGCTGGACACCAGCTTTTTATCAATCGACAGCGCAATTCAGCGCGCGATTGCACTCGTTGAGCAGCGCATCGCGAATGCGCCTGCCTAGTGACCGCTTGCCCTTGACCCGGCGTCAACTACTACATTCAGATTGACTCGGTTGGGAGAGCAGTAATGCGGTGGGCAAAATGGCTGGCAATCGGCGGTGGCGCCATCTTCGCACTGCTTGTTCTCATTGGTATTGGCTTATGGATATGGAAGCCCTGGGTGCCGCCGGTAGTGCTTACAGAACCAGGCACGACCGGCCGCCGCGTCGCCATTGAGGGCAGGCCGGCAAATTATTTTCCACCCCCCGCCATCGGTACTCATCCCGGCATCCTGATCCTTGGCGGTTCAGAAGGCGGGCTCGGTTCTGCGACAACCGTGATGGCGCGCGCTTTGCAGGCGGAGGGTTATGCGGTGGTCCATCCTTCCTATTTTCGGGCACCAGGCCAGTCAAAGGCGCTCGTGCGTATTCCCGTCGAGGGGTTTGATGCCGCACTCGACTGGCTCGGCCACCAACCAGGGGTCGATGCCAGCCGACTTGCGATCATCGGCGGATCAAAGGGCGCTGAAGCAGCCTTGCTTGTCGCCAGCCGCCACCCCGAGCTAAAAGCGGTGGTCGCTGGAATGCCCTCGAGCGTTGTCTGGCCTGGCTTTTCTTGGGAAATGACCAAGGTGGAGGGCTCATCATGGATGGCCGGGGGAAGGGACATTCCAGCACTCGCTTACGGCCAGGGCAGCTTCCAAGAGGGGATCATCTCAGTTTACCGAGCAGGCTTGAATAACTTGGCGGCACATCCCGAGACCGTGATCCAGATTGAGCGTTCACCAGCGCTTGTACTCCTGATCTGTGGGGAGGCGGACAGCCTTTGGCCGTCCTGCCAGATGGCCCGACAAATTGCGGCGCGCGACTCGCGAGTTCAGTTGCTGGCTTATAAAGACGCTGGCCATGGTGTGTTCGGGGTGCCGGTTGCTTCCGACGATCCCAAGCTTGCAAAACTCGGCGACCTCGGTGGCACCCCGGCGGGGAACAACGCCGCCCGCCAAGACAGCTGGCCCAAGTTGCTGGCGTTTCTTGCCGGGGCACTCCAGAACCCTAAGTGACCGCTACTGCAATAGTTGCGTTTTTGCAGGCGTTCAGCTAACGCGCGCTCGTCCGACGGGTGGCTGCTCGTGGGGGTAAGGCGCGGAGGCATGCCTCCTGCGCCCTTTTCGCTTTGGTGATGCCTCCTCGAAACGCTGCCCGCTGGATGCCGCGACCGGCAGTCGGCCATCGCGGCATATCGGCCAAAAGACCACCGGAACCAACCGGTCGGCCGGAAATATATACGTAGGATAATTTCATTTTATGGCCTCTTCGGCAAACCCCACGCGCGACGATTTCGCAGCACTTTTGGAAGAAACACTTGGCGACGCAGACGGCTTTGAGGGCCGGGTCGTCAAGGGAACGGTCACCGCGATCGAGAATGACCTCGCCGTCATTGATGTCGGGCTGAAGTCCGAAGGCCGCATTCCACTGCGCGAATTTGCAATGCCGGGCCAGAAGGCTGATCTGAAGGTTGGCGACGAAGTTGAAGTGTATGTTGATCGCGTCGAAAACGTGCATGGCGAGGCAATGCTGTCACGCGATCGCGCCCGCCGCGAAGCCGCTTGGGACACGCTCGAAACCGAATTCGCCAAGACTGCCCGTGTTGAGGGCGTCATCTTCGGCCGCGTCAAGGGTGGCTTTACCGTTGACCTGAATGGTGCCGTCGCGTTTCTGCCCGGCTCACAGGTTGATATCCGCCCGGTCCGCGACGTTAGCCCGCTGATGGACATCCCCCAGCCCTTCCAAATTTTGAAGATGGACCGCAAGCGCGGGAACATCGTTGTCTCGCGTCGTGCGATTCTCGAAGAAACGCGCGCAGAGCAGCGTTCGGGCCTGATCCTCAGCCTGGCCGAGGGTCAGGTAATTGATGGCACCGTCAAGAATATCACCGATTATGGTGCGTTTGTTGATCTGGGCGGCATCGACGGACTGCTCCATGTCACTGATCTCAGTTACAAGCGTGTCGGCCATCCTGGCGAAGTCCTGAATATCGGCGACACGGTCAAGGTGCAGATTATCCGCATCAATAAGGACACCCAGCGCATTTCGCTCGGCATGAAGCAGCTTGAGAGCGATCCATGGGATGGTGCGATGGTCAAATACGCGATTGGAACAAGGCTGTCGGGTCGCGTTACCAACATCACCGAATATGGCGCGTTTGTTGAGCTTGAGGCGGGCATTGAGGGCTTGGTCCACGTCTCCGAAATGAGCTGGACGAAGAAGAACGTCCATCCCGGCAAGATCGTTTCGACCAGCCAGGAGGTCGATGTCATCGTGCTTGAGGTCGATTCCGAAAAGCGCCGCATCTCACTCGGCCTCAAACAGGCGCAAGCCAATCCATGGGAAGCTTTTGCCGAAACGCACCCGGTCGGCTCGACCGTGGAGGGTGAAGTCAAGAATGCAACCGAATTCGGCTTGTTCATCGGGCTCGATAATGATGTCGACGGCATGGTTCACATGTCCGACATTGCTTGGGGCGTTTCCGGCGAGGATGCGCTGAACCTTCACCGCAAGGGCGAAACCGTCCAGGCGATCGTGCTTGATATTGATGCCGAGAAGGAACGTATCTCGCTTGGCATGAAGCAGCTTGAGCGCGGCGGCCCTGCGGTTGGCGCGGCGGCTCCAACTGGTGGTGACGCCGGATCGAAGCTCGCCAAGAACGCCGTTGTTACGGTAACGGTGCTTGAAGTGCGTGATGCAGGTCTCGAAGTGCAAACAGGCGACTCGGGCGCAACTGGCTTTATCAAGCGAACCGATCTTGGCCGTGATCGCGACGAGCAACGGCCGGAGCGTTTTCAGGTTGGGCAGAAGTTCGATGCAATGGTCACCGGTTTTGATCGATCAAAGAAGCCGACCTTCTCGATTAAGGCGATGCAGATTTCTGAAGAGAAACAGGCAGTTGCACAATATGGCTCGTCCGATTCCGGGGCCTCTTTGGGTGACATTCTCGGTGAAGCGTTGAAGGCCCGAACAGAAAAGAAGTAAGCAACCCAAAATGGGGACATTGAGAAACGGCAATGTCCCCATTTCCCCGATTGGGGTAATTCATTTTCTCATTCGTTTGCGTTATGACCAATTTGTCATGGTCTTAGGGACTGCACGACGACGTAGGACCGTGGCAGTGGTGAGCGCCGAGGGAGATGTGGTTGATGATACGTTCTGAGCTGGTGCAAAAACTGATCGAAGAAAACCCTGACCTCGCCCCGCGCGATGTGGAGACAATCGTTTCCACCTTCTTTGACACGATCATCAGACGGCTTGCTGACAACGGTCGGGTTGAGCTTCGTGGTTTCGGTGCGTTTTCGACCCGGGCGCGCGCGGCACGAACGGGGCGCAACCCCCGCACCGGCTCAATTGTAGATGTTGATGCAAAGCGTGTCCCTTATTTCAAACCCGGCAAGGAAATGCGCGCCAAATTGAATGTTTAAGCCGCTCTGAACAAGGTTGGGCGCTTGACGTCAGTTGCGCCATGCGCTTGCGTGGCAATGGTGCGCGGATGTGGCGAAATCGGTAGACGCAGCAGACTTAAAATCTGCTTCCCGGATGGGAGTGCGGGTTCAAGTCCCGCCATCCGCACCATGGCGCTACGCGTCCGAAGCTGGCACTGTCATCCTCCTATGGCACGTCACCATCCTCAATTCGTCCGCACCTGATGAAACAAGCCGTCGTCCTGTTGCTGGCGCTGGTAACGCTCACCGGATGCGACCGGCGGCGCGATGATGGTCCGGTTGTCGTCAGCGCCATCGGATCACCGCCAACCCATGCCGACCCCTCGCGCAAGGCGCTGAGCGGCCCAGACAAGCTGCTCATCGATTCAACCGCACAAGGTCTTGTCAGGTTCGACGCGGCTGGCCAAATAACCCCCGGGCTTGCCGAGCGCTGGATCATCATTGATGACGGCATGAGCTATATTTTCCGATTGCGAGAAGCGGAGTGGAGCAACGGACTGCGCGTTACGGCAGCAGAAGTTGCCGCAATCTTGCGGCGACAGATCGCAAGCGGATCGCGCAACCCACTCAAGCCGTATCTCAGCGCCATCGACGAGATCGTCGAAATGACCCCGCAAGTCCTGGAGGTGAGACTGACCCGGCCGCGCCCTGAGTTGCTAACGGTGTTTGCCCAACCCGAATTGGCGATTTTTCGAACAGGTCGCACCGGCGGCACCGGCCCTTTTCGAGTAAGCCGCAAACGGCTGGATGGGGTAATTCTGCGCCCGGCTTTTGACCCGGTTCGGCTGGCGCTAGATGATGTCGAGGAACCGAGCCCAGAGCAGTCCGTCGAGCTGATCGGAGAAAAAGCTTCACGGGCAATCATTCGATTTATTGAGCGGCGATCAGATATGGTCAGCGGCGGAACCTTTGACGATTGGCCGTTACTGGCATCGACCGGCGTGGCCCCAACCAATCTGCGTATCGATAGTGGGTTAGGCCTGTTTGGCTTAGCGATTACGAATCGCAACGGCTTTCTATCCGAGCCCGAAAATCGCGTGGCATTGTCACAGTTGATTGATCGAAGCGCCCTGGTCGCCGCCTATGCCCCGGGATGGAACGCGAGCGAGCGCATCTTGCCGACCCAACTCGATTCTGCAGCGCCACCAACGGCACCCGCTTGGAGCTCCCTGCCTTTGAGTGACCGGCAAAAGGGCGCGCGCGACCAAATCGCCCGATGGCGAACCAGCCAGGTCAAACCAGTCGAACTGCGTATCGCACTGCCTGACGGACCAGGATCGACTATCTTGTTTGGGTTTGTTGGTGCCGCCTTTCGGTCGGCTGGTATCGTTTCAAAACGTGTGTCGTTGGACGCGCCATCAGATTTGCGGCTGATTGACGCCATTGCGCCTTCTGACAGTGCGCGCTGGTATTTGGCAAATGGCTGCCAACCTTGCAGTCCGGCGGCAGGAAAGCTGATCGACGAGGCGCGAGACGCCCCTGACTTGTCAGCCAGGGCAAAGAAGATCGCGGAGGCGGATATAGCGCTGACCCAGGACGGTGCCTATATTCCGATTGCGAGACCACTGCGCTGGTCCTTGGTCGCGCTTCGTCTCAGCCGCTGGCAGGCCAATGCGCGCACAGCGCACCCGTTGAACCTGTTGCGCGCCGCTACCAAATAGAAGGGATGAGCAACAACACCTCTCGCATCGGCCCTGGCCCCCTTCACCCCAAGGCATTAATCGGACGGCACCCGGCGGCGGTCCGCGCGCGCATCGAGGCGATGGAACATCTCCTCGAGGGGCTCATCACGATTCCGGGAATTAATCGGAAGATCGGACTCGATGTGATACTGAATGCTGTCCCCGGTATCGGTCCCACCATTGCCGCCGCGATGGGCGCATGGATGCTTTGGGAGGCGCGCAATCTGGGCATGTCGAGGCTTCATGTGGCGCGCATGGCAGGCAATGTGGGGCTTGATTACCTGCTGGGGCTGGTGCCCATTATTGGCATCATCCCTGATTTCCTCTTTCGGTCAAACTCGCGCAACCTGAAAATGATCAAACGATTTATGGATAAGAAGCATCCATCAACAGTTATTGTTGACCGCTGAACGCTATGGCCTGCCACGCCAGATTTTGAGCGAAGCTCCCGCCGCCAATCCGCCTTGCTGCGCTGGGCACCGCGCATATTGAAATTGCTTGTCGAGGCAGAACCAGATCTCATCAAGCCAACCCTTCCGGTTCGCTGTAATCCGCATCATGTCCGCATCCATGCCGGGATTGGAGGCTGCGACCGCGGCCGCGAACTTACCAGCGGTGAGCGGCCCCCGCGATAGTGCATCCATGTCGGGATAACGCAGCGCCGAAAATGATTTGGCCGACTGCGCGAAATAGGCCTGCGGACCATCACTCATGCAGGTGCCATGCTTGGCCCATTCATGCTGCAGAAGCTGCGGCGAAGGGGTCTTACACAAATTGGTGCGGACGACGTCGGCCGGAAGGATCGCCGCCGGGCGGCAATATTGCGGCCAAGTTTTGCCTACCCCATCAGGCCATAAGCCGTGCAATACGAACCCAAATTTATTTTCGCGGCACTGAAATTTCGCGGCGCTGCGCCGACCATTATCTCGGCAATATTGTGGCGACCAGCTGATCGAAAGCGTGTAGCCGCCAATTGGCAAAAGCCGCCGCGGCTGCGATTCTGTTGGCAGATCGGGGCGCGGGCGCGGTGGATTGGCGGGTATTGAACAGCGATAAGCTTGGGCGTCGGCAGCCTGTGGGACCAAAAAGGCCATACCCAAAATAATGGTGATTGGCAGACAGCGCATCATATCGGTGATTTCCCAAACCAGCGTCGTGCATCCGGCTGGAACAGCATCGCCGCCGCGGCCACATACATCATGGTCCCCAACGCACCCAGCGCGCCGACCAATCCATCTGGATAACGCCCAGAGGCAAGCGCGATCATTAGCGCTGCCAGATTGGCAGCACACAGCGCGAAGATGATCCACCTTGCGATGGCGCTGCGGCGGTGCCCCGAAAAATACCATAAGAGCAGCGGCAACCCGAAGCTGGCCGCCATAACCGTTGGGAAGTAGAACGCACCGATCGTCTCGGTTGCGCGCTGCAGATCAGGGCTCGCGGAAAAAGCAGGCCAATGCACGACAGCGCTGCCCATGGCCAGGGAAATATACCCGCCATAAAACTGTTCAAATCTGATAATC
>Ga0105049_10005140_pt1 | contig 15276 bp, 9 predicted proteins | sample MAT06_FD_78087 | JGI IMG/M metagenome (GOLD analysis project Ga0105049, IMG submission 78087) | Freshwater microbial communities from Lake Fryxell liftoff mats and glacier meltwater in Antarctica - MAT-06 | ecosystem: Environmental > Aquatic > Freshwater > Ice > Liftoff microbial mat | place... | reverse complement strand
TGGGACAAAGCCATTGAAGCCTACACCGCTTTACTGAAAAGGTTTCCCAACTCCGCTTACGTCTATTACGGCATGGTGAATACCTACACCCTACAAGGCAACATCGAAAAAGTCAAAGAATACGAAGCTAAGCTAAAAGAAGCCACCAAGTATGCTGATAAAGAACGTCAAGGACTCGACTTAAGCCTAAGCTTACCAACCCAAGTAGCCTTCGGGTTTCACACCCTGGAGCCGCAGATACACCATGCACTGCCCCCGGTGGTGAATAATGTGGTTTTCCATGGCATATAGCAATCGCCAGTTCGGGAGTTTGTCGCCTAAATAATCGTCCTCGGCGAAAAGCGTGGCATCGGGTACGGTTTCGATGGTTTGACGTACAAACCCATACATCGTTTTCAACTCATCCAAAACCTCCTGCCTGGTCATCGATTTGGGCAACTTGCGCGTTGCGTAGGGATTCATTACGCCCATCCGTCCCGCAATTTGCCCCACCGTGAAGTCGCAACAGTGTCGCCATTGCTCGGCGTAGGTCATGGCCTCGGGCGTGTATTTGAACGTAAACCCATCAGCGGGCATTTGCCCGGCTGTGACGAGCGTTATTTTCTCCGACGCGGCCCAGGCCGCGAGCAGTTCCCGGCGAACCCGTTGGGCTCCGGTAGCGAGGTCGGTGTTGGCGGGGCGGGCGAAGGTTGCGGCTGGCAACAGGCTGGCTCCGAAGAGGTTTTTGAGAAAAGTGAGTCGGTTCATGACTTAGGTTTAATGTAGATCGTTTTTAGGTACGGGCGCGTACTTGCGCCTATACGTTACATACTGATCAGCGATATGGAAACTGTTTTGTTTTCGGGTAGGTCTAAGGCGCAGTCGATGAAAATGGGCGGCCCCATGAGCATCTTCACGTTGGAGAAGCCAAACGGCTCGGTTGGCATTTGGCCCGAACGGTCTAATTTCATGTTGTCGTTCAAATCCTGAAACGCCCGAATGGCGTATTTTCCGGCGGGTAGTGCATCAAAACTAACCGAAATTTCACCTGTTGCCAAAACCTCGATTCGAGTTTTGCGATACGCGTCAGATGCGTCAAAACTTGCAGCACTGTTATATAGGCCCACGTAAAGCATTCCGCTACGCTTCGCCACGTTCGAGAACGAGACTGTTAATGTATGCGTGGCCGAATCAGCGGGGGTAGTTGGCAGTAGGTAGTGAGCAGGAACCGTAGGCGGTATGCAATAGCAGTGAGCAGTAGCAGCGGTGGCAGTAGCGAACGAAACGGCAATCAGGGCGATGTTAATCAGACGTGTTTTCATGGGGGTTGTGTTGGTTTTTGCATCGGCCCGTTGTTGTTCCGACGATGCAAACCTCACTCGCTAAAACGATCCCTGCAACTCGGAGGGATAAACTGCCCGGTTTTGGGACGAACAGCAAAAAAGGGACGAATGGCGGGGCGAATGGCACGGCTGGGTTACGGCCAAAGTGATCTGACAGGAAGATCATTACCGAGAAATACGATACACCGGGTTGCTTAAACGCACTGCGGAGGGCAAATCATATCCACGCACGGTATGTGGCAGCCCGTTTCGGCACCTGCGGTTAGCCAATAAGCAATAAAATGACCGGTTCATACTGATTTTGGCAGCGTAACCGGAAGGCCGCAAGCTGTGGTACAGAAAAATGCTTGTGGTTTCCCCGCCACGGTAGCTAAACCAGTGATATACGTTAATTGCCGGGCAAACAGCCCGTAATAAAGCCCCGAACTACATCGTTACAAGGGCATCAAAACTAAACTGAGTGCTTTCATGAAATCTATTCCTTTTATGCCAGTCGCCCTGATGGGCATATTTTTGGGCGTTTTTGTGTCTTGCCGGGAGCAAAATAAAGTCGGCACCACGGCCACCACGCCCCCTGTTGTGGTTGCAGACCCCACAATTACTACCAACATCCTGGTCACGGGCTACGAAATTATCTGGGGCATGGATTTTTTGCCCAACGGCGATATGCTCTTCACCGAAAAAAAGGGGGCACTGCACCGATTTGCCAACGGCAAAACCACCCCTATTACGGGCTTACCCACCGACATAAATACAAATGGGCAGGGGGGCCTGTTCGACATAAGGGTGCATCCCAACTATGCCAGTAACGGCTGGGTTTATGCTACCTACGCCGGTACGGCACCCGCCACAAAATTCACCCGGTTAAACCTGATTCGGTTTAAAATCAATGGAAACCAAATTGCCAACCTCGAACCCATTTTTCAGACTTCGGCCACCAACCAATGGAATGGACATTATGGCGGGCGCATCGAGTTCGATAAAGCCGGGTCGCTATACCTCAGCGTGGGCGAAGGCGGGCCAGGCAGTTACGGTGGCGCTACATCGCCCAACCAAAATCCCCAGAACGTGAAAACTGAGTGGGGAAAAGTTCACCGCATGACCGATGCTGGTGGTGTGCTGGCCGACAACCCCATCTTGCCCGGTAACACCGCGCCGACTACCATTTATTCGTACGGCCACCGCAATCCGCAAGGGTTGGTGCTGAACCCGACCACCAACCAAATCTGGGAATCTGAACACGGCCCACGCGGGGGCGATGAAGTGAATATTGTTGAAAAGGGCAAGAACTACGGTTGGCCCTTGGTTTCTCACGGAGTCAACTACGACGGAAAACCCGTTTCTAATAGTCCAACGATGGCAGGTGTTCAGGCTCCTGTTCATACCTGGACTCCATCAATCGGGGCATGTGGTTTGGCGTTTATCACAAGCGACAAATTCAAATCGTGGAAGGGTAATCTCCTGGCAGGTGGACTGGCACTAACGCACCTGAGTCGTTGCGAAGTGGCAGATGGTAAAGTGATTAATTCATCAAGAATATTGAATGGCCAGGGGCGGGTTCGGAACGTGAAGCAGGGGCCAGACGGTAATCTGTACGTGTCGGTTGAAGGGCCGGGCCGAATTCTGCAACTCATCCCGAATTGAGGGCAAATTACTTGTGCCGAAACCAGCAATCTATTCGTTCAGATTCGTAGGCTTTGAAAACCGTATTGACCGGTGCGCCATGGTGCAAATGGTTGGCAAATTGAGTGCGAGCTACGTAATTAAAAGTCCCCATGTCGAGGGTGTAGGGCGTTTGATTATGAATGGTGTAGGTGCGGTGAATTTGTGCCAATTGGTCCATCAATGTCTGCATGGTGAACATGCTGCCGCCGATGATGCCACAATTTAATAGTGTCTCGGCCTGGTGTTGCTGCTCATAATTGGCAAAGCCCGCAATGGATTGGCGAAGATGCGAATTGTGAGCGTTCATCCAATCATTGTTGAGTGGCTTGGGTTCGTCGCCACAAAACAACGCGGTTGGGTTTTCGATGAATAAAGGCTGCACAAATGGATTCTGTATAACTTCCACATCCGAAATATCAGTCACAAACAGATTGGCTATTGCGTGTCTGTACTGGTGGATGAAATCCTGGTAAACCAGATAACGAAACACATTCGGGTTAAATCGCTGATCGTAAGCTACTTCTACAAACGTAATAAATTCGTTTTGGTACGTTTGAATTGTTTTTTGTGAAAACGTATTGTGAAAAATAATACCTTTCAACTGCAACGAAACAATTGACTGATGCCATTTTTCAACAGGCAAAAATTGGTCGGCCTCCAGTCGTTCATTCCGATTTACATCGTAAATACCCGTCAAGATCGTTGCACAAATTACGTTACTTTCTGGTTGAATAAAATTGTCAAGTTGATCGGTTGGGTTAAATAAATATGACATAATAAATCTGTCAAGCAAACGACAATTGTTCTTTTTTAAGCAGTGCAGTTATGCTTTGCGGGTTATTTCGATAATAAATATACGTTCTGCTGTTCAGCTTTTTTGTCAGAAACTGTGCTGTAGCTTGTTCATAAAAATCACTATCGGCAGCATAGATTTCTTTAAAAGAAATAGCTTCAAAAACTTCTTTCCTGCCAAAAAGAGTGGCAAACAAAATACAATCATCTACGTGAGCACTTTTTTGAAAATCATGTCGATCGGGCACGTAATAATCCGATGGACCATCGACAATGGTATCGGTGCAGGAAGCAATCAAATCGGCAGCCGACATGGCCTCCAAACAAACCGATAAATGGTTGGGCTTATATTCATCGTCCGAATCAATGATGGCTATATACTTGCCCGAACTGAGCAAAATGCCCCGATTGATCGAAGCGGATTGCCCACGATTTTGGTGCCAGAGGTAGGTTACTTTTTCCTGATGTTGTTGGCAATAAAGCAGTAGGTTTTCAGAAAGGGCTAATTCGCTGCCATCGTCTAAAATAATCAACTCAAAATTCTGAAAATCTTGCGCCAGAACAGACTCAATGGCGCGTTTCACTAACTGGATCGGGGTATTGAAAACAGCCATCAAGACACTGACGGTCACTGGCTTGGGCAAACTGCGTTGCTTTTTTGTCACGAAGTGGGGAGGTTTGGTACAGAGAAGTAACGTTTTACGGTAGACTGAACCCTGCAAAAATACCGCTTTTTTTACAGTTATCAGCGAGCAATGGAACAGGAACTGCTTTGCTGTCCAACTACTGCTCGCTTTTAAACCAGCTAGTTTCGGCCAACGTGTTTTGGTTCGACTGGTAGTTTACAGGGCCGTTCTGTACCACGCCAAAAATTGCCCAATCACTAAAAAAACCCCCTCCATGCAACAATACACGAAGTGATGCAACAATACACGAAGTTTCTGACACAATAGCAGAAGTCTTTTGACCGTGTCGTCCTCAGCTTTGCAACATCGAAACCACCCTGTTCGAAGCTGTTATGAATCTCCTCTGTTTAACCGTCCGCTTCTCGGTCCGATGGCTCTCCATCGGGCCGGTGAGGCTTATGTATCTGTTGGCCGTGGCTGGTTTGGTGGGGTCTTGCCAGGTAGGCTCCGTGAGCAGCACGGAGCAACTACAGGCCGATAACGTCCGCCTGACCAAAACGCTGCACGCCCACCTCAACCGGCGCGACTGGCCCGCCGTTGAGAAGCTATGCGCCGAGACCGTTCGCTACCGAAGCCGCACCACCCACTTTGCCGACATCGACGAACCGAAAGCCACGTTTCTGGCCCACTACCGCACCACCCTAAACGCCGACCAGCCCGGCTCGCTCCAAATCCGGCAAATGTATCCCGCCGGGGCCTATCATGTCATTATAGAAGGAATTGCCCCCGGTGAACCCCCCGATACCACCCGGCCCGTCTGCCTGATTTACACCATCGAAGACGCGCACATTACCCGGCTATACGCCTATTGACCTTGTAACTCTTCCGCTGAAACTATGTATGCTTCTCCGCTACTGATCATGTTGCCTTTTTTAGACAAGCGACGCACGATTCAACCCGATCAAATCGTGCGGCTTGAAGCCCAGATCAACTACACCCTTATCTGGTTCCGCGACGGGTCGCACCTGCTGGTGGCGCTGACCATAAAACGCCTGTTCGACCGGTTGCCCGCCGAGGATTTTCTGCGCCCGCACCGCAAGCACGTCGTTAATCGACGTTGCGTCGAGTCGATTTCGCCGATCAACTACCGCCTGCATCTGTTCACGGGCGAAACGGTGGTTGTGTCGCGCCGAAAATTAGCAGGCGTCCGTCGGCAGATGCGGCAAACGGTATAAGTCATTCTCTGAATAACAATTTATTACTACCTAAAAAAACTAATTAACACCCAATGAACACTATGGCTTCTATTTACAATTTCGTTCCTCCGCTGGCCCGCTTCCTTCGGCTGCTGGCAGGTCTATATCTGCTCGGCTTGTTGGCCGCGCCCGGTGCGATGGCCCAGACCATTCGCTATGTGAAACCTGCCGCTACCGGCACCGGCACGGGGGCTTCGTGGGCCAATGCCAGTGGCAATTTCCAGGCCATGATTACGGCTAGCACGGCCAACGATCAGGTCTGGGTGGCAGCTGGCACCTACAAACCCACTACGACCAATAACCGCAGCATTAGCTTTAGTATGAAGGTCGGCGTCGCCATTTACGGCGGCTTTGTCGGTACCGAGACGTTGCTGAGCCAGCGCCCTGCCATCAGCCTGACCGTTCCGCCCAGCACCACCCTCAGTGCCAACATTGCCAATGACCTGAATAATACCAGTTACAACATTTTCGCCAACGGGCCGGGCCTGACCAACTCCGCCATTCTTGACGGCTTTGTGCTTTCCTTCGCTTTAGCCAACAACAGTGCAACCTATCCGCAATACGCGGGCGGGGCCATTAGTAACAACGGTACGAACAGCGGCAACGTCTGCAGCCCCACCATCCGCAACTGCTGGTTTACCAACAACCTGGCCCTGATTGGCGGGGCCATCTACAACGGTGGGGGCAACTTTGGTAACAGTAGCCCGGTGATCAGCAACTGCCGGTTCGAGAATAATCAGCGGGCATTCGGTAGCAATGTAACACCGTTTGGGGGGCAGTCCGGCGGGGGGGGCATTATGAACGATGCGGCCACTTCGGGCACCAGCAACCCGGTCATCAGCAACTGCCTGTTCAGAAATAACAATGCTCCTATCGGTGGTGGGATTTTCAACAACGCTATTTTCAGTGGGGTAGCCAGCCCAACCATTGTGAACTGCGTGTTTCAGGGCAACACCACCAGCTTGCCGTCGAGTGCGGGGGGGAGTGCCATTTACAACGGGGCCTTTAATTCGAGCACCAGTAACCCGACCATTACCGGCTGCTCGTTTCTGGGCAATACGGCGCTGCTCTATGGCGGGGCGATCGTGAACGCGGCCAGTGGCACGGGCAGTTCGGTCAGCAGCCCCATCCTTACCAACTGTTCGTTTCAGAACAACACGGCCCCGTTGGGAGGGGGTGCGGTTTATAACAGCGTTGGGACGGGGGGAACCGCTGCCCCGAAACTCATCAACTGCGTTTCTTTTGGCAACGGTGAAGCCTTTAAAAACAACGCTGTCGCGGCAACGATTACCCTCACCTACAGCCTCTACGAACCCAGTTCGGTAACGGGTACGGGCATCGACACGGGCGGAGCAGGCAACCTGACCACCACCGTCACGCCTTTCCTGAACACCACCAGCAACGAGTTGGGTAACTGCTCACCGGCGGTGAACGCGGGCCTGAACTCGACCCCAAAACTCGTCGGAGTTACCACCGACGTTATTGGCAACCCCCGCATTGCCAACGGTACGGTGGATATGGGAGCCCACGAATCGGTGCTGAACCTAGTGGCAGGTACCATTGGCGGGCCACCGATTGTTCCGTTTCCGCAGGAGTCGGCCAACACCCTCACGAGCCTCACGGCGGCTTCGGCGGCAGCTACGCCCATCACCCTGAAGTGGCAGCAAAGCGGGGACAATGGCGCGTTCTGGACCGATATTCCCAGCTCGAACGCCCAGAGTATTGCGCTGCCAACGCCCCTCACGACGGACGGCAACGGCAATAAATTGTACCAGTTTCGGCGGATCGTTACCGATGCCTGTAGCCGAACGGCCACTGCAGCCGTTACGGTGAACGTGATTCGGGCCGATGGACGGTTTATCGGGAAAGTGGTTAGTGGCGATGGTATTACCCCCGTTGCGGGCGTAACCATCACCGCCGTCAGAACCACCACCGGGCTGGCCGGTAGCCCCGGTAGCTGGACGTATACCGCCGTAACCGGCCCCGATGGCACCTACGTGATTGCCCCAATTTACTATGGGGTACAGGCCGGAACAACCCCTCCAGCGCTCACGGCGGCTACGTTTACCGTTACGCCCACCTACACCGACCCAAATGCGGCTACTCTGGTACACGTCTTTAACCCAACCACGCAAACCTTCACGCTAAACCAGTTTAACAGCCCCAAAACGTTTGATTTTACGGATAACACCACCTTCGGCATTAACGGCCAAACCCGGCAGGTTTGCCCCGACTGCATCACCGGATTCTCGGGGCAAACACCCCTGACGGGCAGCGTAACCTGCCCCGTCGATGGCGTGTCGATCCGAACGTTTAGAAGTGGAACCCAGATTAATCTCGCCCAAACCGGCTACCTCGCCCTGCCCAACCCCGCCAACTATGGCCGCTTTGCCGTAGCCGTGAACAACCCCGGTTCGTATTCGCTAACAGCAGCGTTCACCAACCTGATCTTCGTGCCGGGTGGTCAAGCCGTCAACGTGGTGAGCAATGTGTATAACGTCAATTTCGACAGTCCCACCTCGCAAACCATCGTCGGGCGCGTGGCGGCTGGTTGCGGAGAAGCCATCGGGTCGGCGGTGCTGGAATTTACCGATGTGCTGAAAGATGGCAACGGGGCCGACCGCCCGGCCTGTTTTCGCAAGCAGGTAACCACCAGTCCAACAGGTCATTACACGATTGTTTTGCCCCCCCGCAAGTATAAAGTGACGGTAATCAGCCTGACACCCAACGGCACGGCGGGCGTATCGAGCCCCGACTTCGTGGCGTTTATCAACAACCAGTTTCCGATTGATTCGCTCACGCGGGATTTAACCTCGGCCACCGCCGTAACCACCCTGAACCTGACCTATCAGCGACCGCCCAGCCTGTTGATTTCGGGATTGGCCGCGCCCCCGGTTTGCGGCACGGCGGCTGGTTATTCGCTCATGCAACAAGGCAATCCGGTGACACTAACGGTATCGGTCTATCAGGGACCAGTTGCTACAGGATGCCTCGTGAGCAGCGGCACGTTGCTGGTTTCGACCAATACGCAGGTGGATTCGGGCGAGAATTGCACCACCACCGTATCCGGCACCACCACCCTCGCCAGTGGTATTCGCAGCCTGACGATTGTGCCGGGGATGCCCAACATCATTGCGCCCTACTACCGGTTCCTCAACGTGCAGTTTACCGATGCCTTCGGGCGGGCGGCAACGCCCCAGAACCGCAACATTGTGGTAACGGGGGTGCAGGCCGGCACCGCTACGTTTGAGACCGTTTCGCCCCAGATTCCGCTGCTCGTGTTGCACGATCCACCGGGAGACCTGAGCTTTAGTTCATGGCAGCAAAGTACGACTCAGCAAAGCGCGATGCGGTTCTCCTACGATTTAGGCATGTCGGTCAGAAACTGGTTCGAAGCCAAAGTGGGCGTGGCATTTAGTCTCGGTTTTATTTTCAGTACTGAAACCAGAATCTTCGGCACTATTGGCGGCAACATCACCACCAGCGGGCGCGTGGTGAATTCAAGCGAGACAATCCTGACCAATACGATCACTGAGTTCCGGGCCACGCGGGGTGATAATGTCTTAGTGGGCGACGATGCCGACGTATTTTACGGAGCCGCCCTGAATATGTATTATGCCATTTCGACAGTGATTGCCTACGACCCTGCGAGTTGCAGCGTTACCTCGTCGAAACGGCTAATTGTCGGTAACAAGGGCGTATCAACCAACTTCAGCTACTCGGCCTTCGAGATCAAAAATTCGGTCATTCCGAGCTTACAGGGCTTAAGCGACCTATCGACCGACCCATCGGAAAAGAAGCGCTATAGTAACCAGATCAACGTCTGGCAGCAGGTATTGGCCAATAACGAGAAAAATAAAGCCGAAGCCCCTTTTATTACCAATCGGTCGTTCGATGGGGGAACGGGGGGAGATACCTTCACCGAGATGAAGTCAATTTCTAAAAGCAATACCATCGAGTTTGGGTTGACTATCGATACCGAAGTGGCCGTTGCCTTAGGATTCGAGATTGCCGGGAATGGCGTGAGTGGCGGTACTTCGGTCAACTTCAAGGCCGATGTAGGGTCGAGCAATACCAATACCAATATCACGGAAACAACCACCAGTTATACCCTGCGGGATAGTAACCTCGGCGACCGGATTTCGGTGGATGTAAAAACCGACCCCATCTATGGTACACCCGTGTTCAAGTTGATGGGCGGCAAATCGAGTTGCCCGCCCGAAGTTGGTGCGTTGCCCCGCGATGCGTTCCAACTGACGGCTCCCATCACGGTAATTCGCGACGTGGCCCCCGGCAGTGAGGCCCAGTTTACGCTCCGGATCGGCAACATCAGCCAGGTTATCAGCGATGCCTCGCGTCCGGTTTATCTGGCCCTCGTAGCCGGCAGCAACCCCGACGGTGCCCTAATAAACGGCAACCCCTATACCGGACCCATCGGGCCCCTCACGGTAGGCCGACTAAGCGAAATTCTGGTCACGATTCGGGTGGGTAAAAGTGCCTCGTCGAACGTGTATGCGTATGAAGGATTACAGTTTCAACTATTGGATGGCTGCTCAGGGGGGGGCAGCAACGTGCTGGCAACCATTAATCTGGCGGCCTATTTCCAGAGTCCGTGCAGCAACATCGTACTGACTACCCCTGGCGATAACTTGGTCAGTACCCTGGCCGACAACAACAGTTTGCCGGTGCTGATGACGGGCTATACCCTGGCAAACCTCAGCAACGTAACGCTGCAATACCGACCCAAAGGCGGCACGAACTGGAGCGACGCATTCACGCTCAGTCAGGCCCAGCTCAACAACAGCGTGAACGGCACCCAGGCCAACTGGAATACGGCCGGCCTTGCCGACGGGGCCTACGTGCTGCGGCTCAAACTAAATTGCCCGTTGGGGTCAGGGGCCGTGGGTACGGTCTATTCGCAACAGGCCAACGGCGTTTTCGACCGCACGGCCCCCATACCGTTTGGTAACACCCAACCCGCCAGCGATACCTACTCGGCGGGCAGCACCATCGGCATCAATTTCAACGAGCCGCTCAACTGCGCCGTCATCAATAGCAGCAACATACTGGCCAAACGGGTATCGAACGGGCAGGTTGTGCCGGTGTCGGTGGGGTGTTTCCAGAACCAGATTTCGGTGGTGCCATCGGGCAACTTGACCCCCTTCGCGGGCGACATCATCAGCCTGACGCTCACGGGCGTAGCCGACCAATATGGCAACCCCCGCACCACGCCCGATACCTGGTCGTTCCGGGTGGGTAACACGGCCCCTTCGTCTGGCACCAACGCGCTTTCAGTCAGTATTTCGGGCAGTCCGATCTCCGAAAGTTCGACGGGAGCCATGCTGGTTACGTTCAGTTTGCCCACGCCAGTAGCTACCGGCAAGAGTGTATTGGTGAATTTTGGGGTGGCGGGTACGGCGAGTTTCCCCGCTGATTTCAGCACGGCCTACGCCCAGCCTGCCACCCAGCCCCTGTCGGCAACGGTGAACGGCACGAGTGGCCAAATCCTGATTCCCGAAGGAGTTTCGTCGGCGGTTCTGTTGCTCAGACCCATCAACGACTCTTTCCCTGAACCCGACGAAACGATCATTTTCAGCCTGCTGGCCGGTGGCGATTACCAGATCAGCGCGGCCTCGTCGGTGACGGGCGTAATCCTGAACGACGATGCACCCTGCGCGGGTGGTGCCGTGACAACCGTGAAGGCGGGCAACTGGAACGACCCCACCGTGTGGTCGTGCGGAGCAGTGCCAGTCCTCACCGACGTGGTACAGATCAACCACGCCGTGATTCTGGGTACTAACTACGTAGCCCAGGCCCGGACAGTGCGCTACGGCGCGGGCGGCAGGATGTCGCACCTAACGGGCGGGCGGTTGCAGTTGGGTTTTTGATTTCGGTCTTTGTGCGGGGTGTTCCTGCTGAACATCCCTGCACAAATTCCCCGGCAACCAATTCCCGGCATTCGGATAGTAGTTGCCCCGTTTCGGACTTTGGTTGTAGTGTTTCCTCCTGAAAACAGTACGTTATGCCAATCAACTAAACCATCAGTTTTATTAATTCTCAAAAATTTACTTACCCATGACTCATTCATTTACCCCCCTATCGCCCGCTACCGTGTGTCGGAGCGTTTTATTTTGTTTCGCCCTGCTTTTGGCCGGGCTGACGGCCCAGGCCCAAACCACCAACTGGACGGGCGGCACCAACGCCGACTGGAATATCCCTGGCAACTGGAGTCTCGGCACCGTCCCCACCGCCACCAACGATGTGGTGATTTCCGTTACTGCTATGACTCAGCCCGTTTTAAGCACGACTGCCGTAGCCAAATCGGTGCATGTACAGTCGGGGGCTTCGTTGAGCATCAGCAGCGCGGGGAGCCTGACCATTAATGATTTCGCAACCCTCGGTGGCTTCACGAATGCGTTCTACAATCAGGGGACAGTTACCAACGGAGGGACGTTGATTCTGGGCAACACAGCCCCAGTGGGTCTGATGGGTCTTCGCAACACTGGCACCTTTACGAACACTGGCACCCTTCAGGTTGACCGGGCCACCAATCAGGGAATAAACAACGGGGCTACGTTTACCAACACCGGCACTATACGTATTGGGGCATCCGTCAGCATGGGAACGCAGGGCATTTGGAATCAGGCTACCTTTACTCATACGGGAGGGACGATAACGATTGACCGAATAACAGGCGACGGTTTGTTGAACTCGGGAAATTTCACCAACTCGGCCACCATTACCATTGGCGCGTCGGCCAGTGTTGCCTCGCTCGGCATAAGCAACTCAGGCTCCTTTAGTAGCATCACTGGCGGCATCATCCAGATTGACCGCACGGGCAGTACAGCTATCGTATCGAGCAGTACGTTTGTCAATGCGGCCATCATCAAAATTGGGAGCCTGACAACCGTTAACGGAGCCGGTATCCAAGTAAACGGGGGTACGTTTACGAATAATCCGGGGGGAAACATCAACATCAACCGAACTGGTACGGGTGGGAACGGCATCAGCCGTGACGGTGTACTTAACGGGGCTGGAGCCACCTTCACCAATTCATCTACGCTGACTATTGGAGATATCGCCTTTGTAGCTCAGGATAATATTTTCAATCGGGGTACATTCAATAATACCGCCACCGGCGAAATTAATCTGGACCGGGCCGTCGGATTTGGTAATGGTATCTGGAATGGCGGTAGCACACCAAGCAGTGGTAGCTTTCAGAATGCAGGCCGGATTGTGCTTGGGGCCAATGCCGTCACCGGTTCCTCGGGTATCCTCAATACAACTACCTTTACCAATACCACCGGGGGCAATATTGTCATTGACCGATGCAACGGCAACGCCCTGAACAATGCTGGTGTTCAGGGCATATTTACTAATGCCGCCCGGATTCGTATTGGCCAAAATTTCACCGTTGGCAATCATGGCCTTGCCAACTCAGCGTCCGCAGTCTTCCGCAATAACGCGGGCGGAGATATTACCATTGACAGAACCGGCAACGATGGCCTTGCTAACCTAACCTCGGCTACATTGGTTAACTCCGCAATCATCACCATTGGCCTTTCAGGTTCTGTCGGCAACGACGGAATTGACAATTCAGCAACGATCTCCAATAGTGCCTGCGCCGTACTGACAGTGTTCGACAACATCAACAACAGTAACAGCTTCACCAACGACGGGCTGTTCACCGTCAATACGGGACAGGCCCACACCAATTCGGCCCTGACCAACAACGGCGTGATTGTCTATCCGCAGGGCAACCCCATCCCCAACGTCACCAACAACGACCTGATTGTGGGGCCCATCAACAGTTGCACCACCGTCATTAGCCCGGCTCTACAAATCGGGGGTATGAACAGTTTCTCAGCGAGCACCACCTGGTACACCGATGCCTCCCTGATCACCCCGGCGGGTACGTATAATCAGGCCACCAACACCTTAACGCTCACCACGCCCCTGCCCGGCAACAGCGCGGTGCTGTATTTTGCGGCCACCGACAACGTCAACGGCTGTACGCGAACCGTATCGGTCTCGGTATCGACCAATGCCTTCCCGCCAACCGTCACGCTCATTTTCAACAACGCGACCCTGAGCGCAACCAACAATAATTTCCCCGTCATCACCCTCAACAACGGCGTACCGGCCACTTTCCAAGTGCTGGGTGGGGCATTGTATGAATTGCGACTGGTCATCGACCGTATCAATGGCTACGAGATCCGCCAAACCGATGCCAACGCAACGGGGGTCTTCACGGTGAACCGGACCGGGCCATACACCATCACCGTGACCGATGCCAGCGGCTGTAGCCGAACGGTGCAGGGAGAAATCAGGCTATAGCCACTTACCCGAAAGTTAATACCTTTAATTTTTTAACCACTAGAATTCAAGAATCAATAATGCGCTCATTCGCCATTCTACTGCTGCTGACCTGCTGTGTACGGGTTGGCGTTGCCCAACAAACCGCGTCCCAACAACAGGCCGCCACCGACTTCCGCCAGAGCCTGATCGAGGGCGAAGCCGCCCGAAAACAAGCTGTCGCCCAGTTCCTCAACAGCAAGGTCGGTTTGCGTCAGTCCTTTACCGACGCGCAGGGGGCTTTCCACTTCCTGCATCATATTGACACCGATGGAACCCCGATTTACTACAACACCCGCAGCAACCTGGCCTTAGCCACCTCCATCGGCACCAGCAAGCTCTGGAGTGGGGGCAGCCTCGGCCTGAATCTGCAGGGGCAGGGCATGGAAATCAGCGCGAACCGCTCGCGGCTGGGGATGTGGGAGCCGGGCCCAACCCGCACCACTCACCATGAATTCGGGGGCCGGGCCATCACCCGCGATACGCCCCTGTTCACCATCGCCAATGGCAATGCCGACCATGCCACGCACGTGGCCGGAACCATGATTGCCACCGGGGTGCAGGCTCAGGCGCGAGGCATGGCGAATCAGGCGATTCTGGATTGCTTTGAAGTCCAATCCGACGAATTGGTGGAGATGCAGACGGCCGCTTCGGAGGGGATGCTGGTCTCGAACCACTCCTACGGCCCCGATTTCGATACCACGCGGGTGCGGTTGGGGGTCTATGGTGCCGAGTGCCGCAGCTACGATCAGATTGCATTCCAGAACCGAAACTACCTCCAGTTTCATGCCGCCGGCAACGACCGCAACGATGATAATAACATCAGCTACGATATTCTGATCGGGGGCGCGTTGGGCAAGAACGTGGTGGCGGTTGGAGCCGTCAGGAATCTGGGGCCAGGGGGCTACACCGGCCCGGCGAGCGTGTCGATTGCGAATTTCAGCAGCTACGGCCCCGCCGACGATGGCCGAATCAAGCCCGATTTTGTGGCTCCGGGGGTTGCCATTTATTCGCCTTACTCAGCCACCGACCAGACTTATTCGATCTCGAACGGCACGTCGATGGCTTCGCCGGGAGCGGCTGGCTCGTTGTTCCTGTTGCAGCAGCACGCCCGCAACACGCGCAACGCACTCATGCGGTCTGCGACCCTGAAAGGGCTGGCGATTCACACCGCCGATGAGGCAGGAGCCAACCCCGGTCCCGATTATGCGTTTGGCTGGGGGTTGCTGAATCTGGAAAAGGCCATCAATCTGCTGAACC
>Ga0105049_10005139_pt1 | contig 15280 bp, 10 predicted proteins | sample MAT06_FD_78087 | JGI IMG/M metagenome (GOLD analysis project Ga0105049, IMG submission 78087) | Freshwater microbial communities from Lake Fryxell liftoff mats and glacier meltwater in Antarctica - MAT-06 | ecosystem: Environmental > Aquatic > Freshwater > Ice > Liftoff microbial mat | place... | reverse complement strand
CCCGCGTTGCGCATCACCTCGTGGCCGAACGCGAGCATCGCAGCGCCGGTGCCGCAACCGCCGTCGCCCATGTTCGGGTAGACGAACAGCCCCTCGACGCCGGGGATTTCGTGGAGGCGCTGGTTCAGCTTCACGTTGGCGTGAACCCCGCCGCTGACGACGATGTTCTTCAAGCCGGTCTTTTGAATCCAGAAGCTCACGACCCGGCGGGCGACTTCTTCGAGCACGAATTGGTACGCCGCGGCGACGTCGCGCTTGGCGAAGTGCCCGGCGAGCGCCCTTGTGAAAAAGTGGTTCAACCCGCCTTGGATTTTGATGTCCCCGTTGCTCGTATCGAACCGCGCGAGCAAGATGTCGGCGATCTGTTTGGCATCGCCGTAGGCCGCGAGGCCGACGATCTTCCCCTCGTGCCGGCTCGGTTTGAAGCCGAGGCCGCTAGTCACTTGTTCGTAGAAGATACCGAGGGAATTCGGGAAGCGGAAGCGGTGGAGGTTTTTGATGCCATCCGGCCCGCAGGCATAGATTCCACCGCACATCCCGGAGCCGTAGCCGTCGAACGTGACCGCCAGCGCCGTGTCATACGGACTGGCGTAGAAGGCGTTGGCGGCGTGCGTGTCGTGGTGTTGGAATCGCTTGAGCGGCTTGTTTTCGACGCCGAAGCTCTTCAACCCGGCGAGCAATTCCGCATTCCACTTGGTGTGGTCGGCGATGGCGTTGGTTTGCCATTGGCCGAAGAGCCGGCGGTGGGCGCGGGCATCGAGGGACGCGCTACCGGCGAGGCGTTCGTAGAGGAAGCGCTTGTACCACGCCTTCTTCGGCATGAACTCGGCGGCTTCGGTCTCGATCCCCGGAATGCGGGCCGTGCGGTTCACCGCGTAGCCGTTGTCGATCTTCGCCCGGTAAAGCTGGGCGCTCTCGCCGCGAAGCTTCGAATGTTCGGCGACATTGACGGCCACTGATTCTGCGATCAACCGCGCTTCTTCCGGCGCATCGAAGAAAGCGTAGGCTACAGCATCGAGCGATTGCGGATCCCAGCCGAGGCGTTTCAGCCCTTCGCGCAGGGCCAAGTGCGGGAAGCCCGATTGCAGTTTCACCCGGCTGAGTCGCTCTTCCCCGCAGGCGAAGAGCACGCGGCCGTCTTCCATGAGGCTCACGTTCGTGTCTTTGTCGAGCGGGCTGATGCCGAGGATTCTCATCGGTGCGTCGTCTCCAAGTGGGTCGCGATCTCGGTCATCGTCGCGGGTTGAAAGTCGGGCCAATCGCGCAGCATCTTCAAGCTCGTCTCCGCGCGCTCAAGCATCTTCGCCACCTCGGCGTCCGTGCAATTGTACGGGCTTCCACCGGGCAGCAGGCTACTGCTGTGGAGGGTGAAACTGACGAACGGCGGCCGAAGGCGGCGCAGCACGGCGAGAAACTTTAGCATCCGTTCGCCGAGCGGGTTCTCAAAATTCAGCCAAGCTTTGGAAACGAGGCCGGTGCGGTCCAATATCCCGGTGAGGCGCGCCGCTCGACCGAGTTTGGAATCGGCCGATTTCAACGCCCGATCCCAGAATCGCTGGGCTATGCGCGTGTAGCCGAAGGTCAGCGGCAGTTCCCAAAGAGAGTTGTCGCCGTCGGAGCGCGGAGCGTGACGCACCGGCTCGAGACCGCGCTGCCGATAATCCGGCGCGCCGTCGTCGGCCCACGTGTTGAAGGGCAGCACCGAACAATCAACCCAGACCCCCGCATCGCGGAGGTAATTTTGAATCTGCGGCGACGTGGAGTAGCGACCACCGCGGAAGCTCGTCGGTTGCAAGCCCGAGTCGCGGAATGCGGCCAGTGTCGTATCGAGTTTGGCTTTGGCTTCGCCCCAAGGCAGGTTGTGCAGGAAGCTGTCGCGCGCCGGCACCGACTCCATCGGAGCCAGCGGCGGCGTGTTCCACGGGTGGATGTGCAAGCCGATTTCGACCCTCGGCTTGGCCGCGAGTTGTTGAATCACTGCCCGGCCTGCGGGATCGGCGAGCACCGCATGGTTGGTGAAGTAAACAACCGCCGTACCGAAGTCGGCCATGCGATCTTGAAATGCCGGCAGCAACGCGATGTTCGAAGTCCGCGTCGGTCCGGTCGGGTAGCCCGAGTTCCAATCCCACTCTTCTTCGGTATCGACGGTCACACAGTAACGGATCGGCTCGGGCATACTTCGCTCCATGGTTGGGGTTTCAAAATCGTACGCATTCACGAGAGTTACGCAACCGGGGTGGACACTTGGCATAAAGTGGTATATTATATCAAGGTCGGTAGGATGCCGCTCATCCCGAAGGAGGTGCACGAATGCAATTACGGGGCACACGAGTGACTTTACGGAGTTGAGATGTCATCCGACGAACTGTCCGGACAGAGGCGTAAGCCCGTCAAGGTAGGGGTACGGCAAGGTGGGGGACCTCCACCAGGTTATGTGTGGAATGTGGATGTGCTCGACTGCGCGCATCAGGAAGCGATCGCATTCCTCTCAGAAGAACAACACGCCTACCTTCGGGAATTGGTGAAAGAATTGGCGCGCTGGCCTGAGCCAAGCAACCAGCCGTTAATCGACGTCCGTCGGGTGGCCGATGTCTTCGAGATCCGTGACAAAGGCGGGTTGCTGGGCAAGATCAATGTGCGGATCTTCTTTTGTATTGATCACGACACCCGGACCATCGCAGTCTTGTCGGTGATCAACAAGAAGAACGATGGCCCGACTCCAAAAGTCGACAAAATCCGCGCGACCAGCCGTCGGCGGCGTTACTTGGAACAGTATTCCGGAGAATCGTGACTTGGGCGGGAACTCCCTCGCCTAACACTGGATCGGGGGCCAAGATGGCACTCCGCGTACGAAACGAGGAGTCTGGAGATGTCGATCAAAACCCTTCAAAAGTCGATGAACGCTCTGCCGGCGCAAGCCCGTGAGATGATGCTGGCATTCAGCATCTTAATGAATCGAATCGGGAGTTTGTCCAAGGCGGATCGAAGCGATCTGTTCGAACTGCTCACGGAATGGGGCAAGGAAACCGACCCCGATGAGAGGGCGAATGTTCAAGATGCGATGCTGGAGATCATCGCGGCCGAACCGATCACGGCCACGCCGCTCGATTTGGGTCCTTCGGCGTCGCTATCGACGGAGTTCGCCAAATTCTTCGGGCGCAAAGTGAAACAACTCCGGGAGAAGGCCGGCCTTTCGCAACAGCAGTTGGCCGAGACTATCGGCATCCCTCAGTCGTATGTGAGCCGCATCGAAAACGGCGAGCACGCGCCCACGTTCAAAACCCGCGCCAAGTTCGCCGGTGCATTTGGAGTAGAAACTCGCGAATTGGATCCTACTAGCGAGTGACGTGCTTCCGGTGACGTACGTGCGTACGATCCCAGGCTCATCGTTTCCAAACCGGGTGTAGGTTAGAGAAGGCGTGACCAAATTCCGTTCTGTTCAATCCGTCCCTTTCGGTTCCGCCTTCGCCCGGTCGATGACGGCTCGAATCAAACCGTCACCACTAGTGACCCCGGCCACGGCGTCCACCGGCAGATCGAATTCGCGGATCGCCGCGGCCGTCTCGCCGCTGATCGCGATCAATTTCACATCGCCGCGGAAAACCCGGCCGCGCAGGGTTTCGTCGAACGTCCGCAGCAAGGCCCGGGCGATGTTGGAACTGCTGAGCGTGATGAACTCGATCTCGCCGCGGCGCAAAGCCGCATACGAATCGCTCTCGGTATCGACGGAGTCGTGCTGTTCGTACACGACGATGCACTCCACCGAGCAGACCTTCGCCAATTCCACAGGCAGCGTCTCCTTGCCCCGATTCGCCCGCGCCAGCAGCACCCGCTTCCCGGCCACGGCCGGCGCCAGTAGTTCGACCAAGCCTTCGGATGAGTGCGTGTCCTTCGGCACTTCGTCCGCGTTCAAATGGAAGCCGCGCAGGGCCGCCGCCGTTTTCGGGCCGACGGTGGCGATCCGGATCTTGCCGAGTTGGCGGAGGTCGCCGCGAGTCAGCAAGCGTTTGAAGAAGCCCTGGACTCCGTTGGCGCTGGTGAAAATGAGCCAGTCGAACTCGGCGAGTCGATCGATCGCCGCATCGACGGGTGCCCAGTCATCTGGGTCGCGGATTTCGATCGCGGGCAACACCGCCGGCACGGCCCCCAAGATTTCGAGCTGCCGCACCATCGCCTCGGCTTGGTGCTTCGGCCGCGTCACCAACACGCGCCGACCGAACAGCGGCCGCTGCTCGAACCACGAACTCGGCTGGCGGTGTCGCACCGCTTCGCCGATGACGATCAACCCCGGCGCTTCCAAGCCCGCCGCGCGGCGGACCGCTTCCAAATCGGCGAGCCGGGTCGTCACCGAGCGCATCTCGCCGAGCGAAGCGCGCTCGACGATCAGCGTCGGTGTGTCCGGGTCCATGCCGTACTTCATCAACTCGGCGACGAGGATCGGCAACCGGGCGATGCCCATGTACACGGCCAGTGTGCCGGGGAACTTGGCGAGAGCCTCCCAATCGAGCTTGCTGCTCGGCTTCTGCGGAAGTTCGTGCCCCGTGATGAACGCCACGGCGCTCGTGTGGGCCCGGTGCGTCAGTGGCACGTCGAGGTACGCCGCCGCCGCGAGCGCCGCCGTGACGCCGGGGATGATTTCGTACGCGATGCCCGCGTCGCGCAGTGTCTGGGCTTCTTCGCCGCCGCGGCCGAAGATCAGCGGGTCGCCGCCTTTCAACCGCACGACGACTTTACCCTCGCGGGCCGCTTCGAGCATGCGGTCGTAGATGTGCGGGTACTTGTCCGGGTGGTGCCCCGGCAGATCGCGCACGCACAGTTTCTCGGCGCCGGCGCGGGCGAAGTCGAGCAGGCGCTTCGGCACGAGTTGGTCGTAGAGCACGAGGTCGGCGCGGGCGAGCACCTCGGCGGTGCGGAGCGTCAGCAAGCCGGGGTCGCCCGGCCCGGCGCCGGCTAAAAACACGCGGGGTTCGTCGAAGTCGGACATGGGGCTAGTTTAGTGCGGCGTGCAGGAATCGGAGTGCGAATCGGAGAGGTGGCGCGGAAGGCGGCTTCGCGAAGGTACGGAACGGGCGAACGTTGGGGGGCGTCTAGCTCAAACCTGCGAATCTTCAATCGTTCCCAATTCGGAAGGCGCGATCTCTTCCGGCACTACCTCTTCGTTCGTGGCTGTCGTCGCCGACCATCGCATCGCCGCTGGCGCAGCTTCTTCGCAAAGTCGGATCATCCATGGGACTCGCCGGAGGTAGCTCTTCGGTACGGGTGCGCGTTTGCTCATGGAAACCAGTTGGCAGTGACCACGCCGAGAGGGGACGATCCAATAACTCGCGGCGTTCGCACCGTTTCCGACCACTCCAGTGCGACCTGCAACGGGCCTCACACCGCAACTTGCGTTTCGTCCATGATTTGCGGGTGGGTCTGCCAGCGGGCCGGGAAGTAGTAACACACCAGCACACCCATCACGTACAGACCGAACATCGGCACGAACAAATACATCATGGTCACGACGTCCGGCGTCGGCGTGATGATGGCGGAGAACAGCAGCATGATGAACACCGCGTAGCGCCACTTCTGCCAGTAGGCTTGCGCCGTGAACAGGCCGATGCGGTTCAGGAAGAACATGACCAAGGGCGTCTGGAACGAGATCCCGAATACCAACGGAAGCATGATCGCGAAGCCGAGCCACTCATTCAACCGGAGGTCGGGGTCGAGGTCGACATAACTGTTGAAGCCGAGGAGCGCCTTCACCGCACCGGGCAACACCACGAACTGGCACAGAGCCGCGCCGGCCAAGAACAGCCCGACGCTGAACGGCAGGTAATAGTGGACGTACTTCCGCTCGTGCGGGTACATCCCGGCGGCGAAGAACGACCACATTTGGAAGAAGATCCACGGGCTGCTGAGGATGACCCCGCAGAGCAGGCTCACCTTGAAGTAGACCATGAAGGCTTCTTGCGTACTCAGCGTCGTGAGGTAGCGGCGGGTGCCCAGGTAACCTTGGCCTTCGTCGCTGTACGAACTGATGTGCGCGGGGTACACGCGGGCGTCGAGTTCGATGGTCTTCTGGTCCGCATCGACGCGCTTCACTCCGAAGGCTTTTTCGAAAGGCTCGATCGGCACGAGGATCGGGAACGGCTTGTCGGCGCCGCGGAGCGACCGCTGTTCCTCTTCGGTCAGCGAACCGAGATCGTTGTCGTTTTCCGCGAGTTTCTTGCGGATGCGGTCGGCCTCTTCCGGCGTCGTGCGGTTGAAGATCAGCTTATCTTGGGCTACCGTCGATTGGGTTCGCCGGGCGTAGAAATTGCGAACCTGCGATTCCACCGGCTCGGTGATGATGCGCATCGCCGGGCGGCCCATGCCGAAATTCGGCTTGCCCATGTAGTCGCCGATGCCATCCAAGACGAAGCCGATGACGAGGCAAAAGGCCAGGCCGAGCAGGGCTTTGATGAGCCGGCTGCGCAGCTCTTCGATGTGGTCGCCGAAAGACATCCGCGTGTTGTCGAAGATGTCGTCGGGGTAGTCGGGGCGCGTCCGAGCCATGGCAGAATCTCCGCGGGCGTGCGTTGGCTTAAAGCCCAACCACGTGGCGAAGGTGCACGGTCGGTTGGAAAAACGGGGTGTACCCCAATCATAGTGCGCCGGGCGGCAAGAGCAATCTCTCGCCCACACCGCCATCACTGCCCGCCGATCCAGCCGACGTAGAAGCTGAAGACTTGCTGTTGGTCGTTCGGACCCTTCACGATGGGGAAGCCGAAGTCGAGGGCGATCGGCAGTGGGCCAAAGGCGGGCACTTGCAAGCGGATGCCGACGCCGACCGAGACGCGGTAGTTGTCGAAGTTGACGCCGCGCTCCACGGTGCCGTGGTCGACGAAGGTCACGAAGCGCAAGCGCTCGTTGGCCACCAACGGGATCTGGTATTCGAGCGTGTTCAGGAACGCGAACGAGCCGCCGGTGTTGAGGGTGTTCTCGAACGGGCCGACGCCGCGGAACTGGAAGCCGCGCAAACTGCGGAAGCCGCCGGCGAAGAAACGCTCGTAGATCGGGGCGTCGCTCGTCGTCATGCTGAGCTGCGAGCGCGCCGCCAGCACGCCCTTCCAGCCGCCGTCCTTGGCTTGGTGCAGCGTCCAGAACTTCGTGATTTCGGCCGTGCCGATGGGGAAGGTTTTGTCCCCGAGGATCTGCTCGAAGCCGACGTCAAATACGCTGCCGGTCGTGGGCATGAGGTAGCTGTCGCGGGTGTCGCGGTTCAACCCGGCCCGCAGGCCGACTTGGAAGTGCTGCCCGGCATCGCCGGCGATGCGATCCGAAGCGAAGAAGGGCACATTGTTCACGCCGACGCCTTCGACCCGGAGCGAGCCCGACGCCCGCCAGATGGGGCTTTGATCGAAGCGATAGTCGACGGTGCTGCGGAGGCCGAAGCGATTCTCGTTGTACTCGTTGTAGGCTCGGTCGGCGTAGTAGAGACTCTCGGTCAGGCCGAAGCGGGTATCGAGGAAGTACGGGTCCCGCCAAGTCGCCTCGTAGCGCTGGAACTGGGTGCCGGGGGTCGCTTGGAGGCGGAGTTCCTGCCCGGCCCCGCGGAAGGCTTTGCCGCCCAGGAGGTCGTCGAAGCTCGTGGGGAATCGGAGGATATCGAAGTTGCGCTGGTTGACGGACAGGGTGCCGTTCAACCCGGCGTTCGAGTTCACGCCGACTTGCAAACCGACTTGGCCGGTGCGCGTTTCTTTCACCCGCACGCGGATGTCTTTGAAATTGCTGTCGAAGTTCGATTGTTCCACTTCGATCGTCGGCGGGTCTTCGCCGTCGAAGATCCCGAGCCGGGCGAGATTCGCTTCCGCTTGTTTGAGCTTGGGGTATTCGAGCACTTGCCCGCTGAAGAACTCCAACTGATTGCGAATCACGCGCTCCTGCGTGATGGTGTTCCCTTCGATCTTGATCTGCCCGACGCGATCCGGGCCTTTGTTTCCCGGTTCGAGCACCCGGTAGTGCACGTCCACCTGATCGCCTTTGCCCTGCACTTGGAAGACGCCCGGCTCGACGAGCACGCGATGCCCGCCGTTGCCATAGAGCGTCGTGATGCGCTGCATGTCGGCTTGCACCACCGATTCGTCGTAGCGTTCGCCGATCTTGATCGCGGTCACTTTCTTCAGCCGGTCTTCGGTGAAGGCTTTGTTCCCGTCGATGACCACGTTGCGGACGTTGTACGTCTGCCCTTCGACGATGTGGTAGACGATCGACACCGTGCTGAGATCGCTGGCCAGCGGCTGCACTTCCGGTTCGATGCGGGCGTCGAGATAACCGAGTTTGTGGTAGTAGTAGAGGAGCTGTTTGCGATCGACGTCGAGGATGGCGGGTTGAAACTTCGGCGTCAGCACCGTGGCGATTTTCAGCGCCGCCCCGCGGGCATTGACCACGGTTTGCAGCCGGCCATCGGAGGCGACCTTGTTGCCACGAAAACTCACTTTGCCGATGCGAACCACCGGCCCTTCGACGATGTTGAACACGACGCGTTCGTCCGAAGGGCTGTCACCTTCGATGACGGTACAAGTGCCGTAGTAGCGGCCGTCTTCGCGAAGCTTCTGGGTGATCGCTGCGGCCGCTTGGCGGTTGAGTGCCGGGTTGAGCGGCGCCCCGCGGCGGACCCGCGTCAGTTCGAATAGGCTGTCGAAACCGTAGTGGTCGTTGCCGAGGAAGACGATGTCTTTGACGGTGTTCTGGAGCTCGCGCACCTTGACGAAGACGATGACTTGCCCGTCGCTGCCGATGGCGGTCTTGAGTTCCACACCGTTGGCGGCGAACCAGCCGGTGCCGAGCAAACTGGCCACGTCGTTGGTCGCCATCTGCTCGTCGTAGGCCTTGCCTTTGCGGAGGGTCATTTTCGCGAGGATGTGTCCCGTGGAGCGCACTTTGTTATCGACGGGGATGATGTCCGCGACGATCCGGCCGATAGGGGATTCTTCCGCGCCGGCGCGGCCGGAGCCGATCTCCAAGGCCGCGAACGCCACGAGCAGCGGTAGTGCGAATCGGAGCGAGCGACGCAGAATCATCAGGCAATCCCCCGGAACTCGGCGCGTCGGTCTGCGCGGAGCGACGGCGGAATAACGGGGGTGGGATTTTGTGTCAAGTCCGGCGGGTGAATGGCCGAAGCGGCGGCTCAGCGCTTCCGGAATACGTCGATCATGAAATTGTCGGTCGGGCAGAATTGATCCGTCAGGATGGTTTTCTTACCCTTCGCCAGCATCCCTTCGAACGTCGAGCGCCGGACGATGTGCGTTTTCGGCTCCCGGCTCGTCTGCTTCAAAACTGCCTCGCGGAGCTTGATACCATCGAGTGGCGTGTCCGACGCGTAGAGCACGATGACGCTGCGGTTGGAATTCTCCGGGTGGTCGTCGTCGAAGAAATCGACCGGGAAGACCATCTCGACGTGCCGGAAGCTCTGTTGCAGAGTGTGCGCGGCCGCCTTCCACAGCTGGCCGGATTCGACGAGGTCGATTACCGTCACCAAGTAGACCCCGTCCGCCGTCAGCGTCGCCTTCACGGAGTCGTTGAATTCCTTCGTCATCAAATGCGATGGCACCGAGAGGTCGTTCACGGCGTCGAGCGTGACGAGGTCGTACGTGTTTGGCAGCGACTTCTCCGCGACGAACTGCCGGCCGTCCATGTGGATGGAGCGAATCTTCCACTCGTCGAGCAAGCCGAGTTGCTCTTTGGCGACCTTCGTGACGCCGGGATCGATCTCGACGACGTCGACTGACGCCGTGGGAACCAGCACGCGGGCGCAGCGCGGGAAGGTGTACCCACCGCCGCCGATGACGAGCACGCTCTGCTTGTCCGGGTGCTTCTCCTTCAAGAGCCGGAGCATTTCCAGTTGGAAGTGTTCGTGCTTGTAATGCAGGAACGTCGGATCCTGCATGTTCACCTGCGAGTGCCGGAGGTTGTCGAGGATCATGTCGCGGTAAAGTTGCTTTTGCGGATCGAGGTTCAACCCGACGACGGCGTGGAACGCTTCCGAAGGGGGGACGAAGATCACCGCCGGTTCGGCGTTGGTCACGCGGATGGTGTAGTAGTTGGTCTCGAGGAGCGAATTCACGAGGAGGTCGTCCGGGCCGGCCGGTGCATTGCGATTGTGCTGGAAATTCAGCACGAAGCCGCCGAACACCGCCCCGAGGGTCGCGCTCAGAGCGTACAAGATCACGCCCGATTCCAAGATCATCGGCACGGTTCGGCTTTTCGCCCCGCCTTGGGGCAGCGCCACGATCCGATTCACCGATACGAACGGCATGACGAAGCAGGGCAGCGCCGCCGCCAGCAAGATGGTGTTGTTGACGCCCAGCGAGGAAATCAACACGTACCCGGTGGCGAAAGTGCCGGCGATGGCCCCCGCGATGCTCCATGCGTACACCGTCCCCGAAGTGCGGCCGACCGAGCCGACATCCGGCACGGCCATGCGGATCACCTGCGGGGAGATCAACCCGAGGCAAAACATCGGCAGGAAAAAGAGGGAGAAAGTCCAAGCGAGGACGCGCTCGATGATGCCGAGGTCGGAGAACGAAGTCGCACGGGTCGCGCCCGCCTCGGTGGGCACGCCGAAGATGGTAACGGTCTGCAGCGCGATGAAGCCGAGGATCACGAGCACGCCGGTCAGCCCGCAGCAAATCAGGCTCCACCCGAGCGAATGCGCCGGCCGGCTCGGCTGCGCGGATCGGCTGCCACGATCGGCGAGCCTGCCGCCCGTGAAGTTGCCGAGGGCCGTCCCCGCGAGCATCACGCCGATGACGCCGGTCCACGTGAACAGCGACACGCCGAGGACCGGGGCGAGCAACCGCACCGCCGTCAGTTCCAAGGTCATGCCGGCGAAACTGCACACGAAGACGATGAGGCAAGCGAGCTTCAGCGACAGCGGCTTCGATGTCGGGCTCGGCGGCGCCGCGGCGACCGGCGCCGAATCCGCGACCGGCTTCGGCGGGTTGTTCCGCACGACGGCATAGACGGCCGCGGCCGTGAGGATCAACAGCACGGCCACGGCCGCGACGATCCAGTTCAATTCCAACCTCGGGATCAACTCGAACCCCGTGACGTAGTTCCCCACCAAACAGCCGAGAGTACTGAGCGAGAACACCAAGCCCGAGACGCTCCCGGCGCGGCCGACGTCCGGCACGCAAATCCGGATCGCCATCGGCGTCAGCAGCGACAGAGTGAACCCGGCCGGAAAGCAGAGGGCGAAGGCGAGAATCGGAATTCGGATGTCGAGTTCGAGATTGCGGTAGCCGCCGGTTTGCCGGAGGATTTCGGGGAAGGCGATCATCCAGAGGGCGGAGAGCGCCCCGAGGATCAAGAACCGCACGAGCATGCCGAGGGTGGCCGAGCGATCCGCGATCCGCCCGCCGACGGCGTTGCCGAAGGCGATCCCCGTCAGGAACGCCGCGATGACGACCGTCCACGTCGATAACGACGACCCGACGAACGGCGACAGCAATTTGCCCGCGACCAACTGCAGCACCAACAGGCCCGCATTCGCCAAGAAGACGACCAACCCGACCCCGGCCAACCGAGCCGTAAAACCGGGTGCCGGCGTAGTGGAAACCATCGGGATGCTCGAATTGGGGGACGGAACGGCGTATCCGCAAAACGTATGCGCCCGACTCGGCTTCGGCTACGGAGCGGGCCCTCGCTCGCCGCGTCACCCCATGGTTCGGCCGAACAGCTCCGCCATCGCTTTCAGCTTGGCCAGCATCGCATCCAGCGTCAGGAAGTCGATCGTCTGCGCGCCGTCGGACACCGCGTGATCCGGATCGGGGTGGGCTTCGATCAGCACGCCGTCGGCGCCGGAGGCCATCGAAGCGTAGGTCATCGCGGGGACGTAGTTCCGCTTGCCGGTGCCGTGGCTCGGATCGATGAAGACCGGCAAATGGCTCAGCGCCTTCGCCGGCGGCACCACCGAGAGGTCGAGCGTGTTGCGGCTGTGGTCGGAGAAGGTCCGCACGCCGCGCTCGCAGAGGATCACGTCGTAGTTGCCCCCGGCCAAGATGTACTCCGCGGCCATCAGCCAGTCTTCGAGCGTCGCGCTCATGCCGCGCTTGAGCAGCACCGGCTTGCGGCACAGTCCGACGCGCTTCAGCAGCGAGAAGTTCTGCATGTTGCGCGTGCCGATCTGGATGATGTCGGAGGCTTCTTCCACTGCCGCGGCGTGCTCGGTGTCCATCAACTCCGTGACGATGCGGATACCGGTCTTCGCGCGCACCTTCGCCAAGATCTTCAGCCCGTCGAGGCCCATCCCTTGGAAGCTGTACGGGATGGTGCGCGGCTTGAACGCCCCCGCGCGCAGGAATGAAATGCCCCGGCTCATCAGGTGTTCGGCGGTGCGGAGGATGGTCGATTCGTCTTCGACGCTGCACGGCCCGGCGATCACCGTGAACATCTTCGGGCCGATTTCGACATTTCCGAACCGGATACGCGTGTCGTCCTTCTTCATTTCCCGGCTGGCGAGCTTGTACGGCTTGGTGACGCGGATGGCGTCCTCGACGCCGGGGAGGACTTCGAACAGCGATTTATCCACGGAGCCGGTGTTGCCGGTCATGCCGATAGCGGTTCGGGTCGCCCCCGGCAGCGGGTGCGGGATGAGGCCTTGTTCGGTGATCACGGCTACCACCCGTTCGATCTGGGCCGGCGTGGCATCCGACCGCATCACGATCAACATCTGGAGATCCTTCGCGTGATGAAAGAGTAAGTATTATACTGGGGCGGGAAGGTCGTTCCAGCGCCACTCCCCAGCCCCTCCGATGGAAAGAAGCTAAAATGCTGGAATGACGGAACGATTCTGGAATGACCAAGACCGCGTAGGACTCAAGGCGAGTCAAAACGGGGGTGAAATGGAAAGATGGAGAGGCGGCTGGAACAGGCAAACGAGAGGAGAAAAATGGAACTCGAATCCGTACCGAAGATCGAAGGTGCCATTCTATGGCTTGCCGGACTATGAATCGCGGGAGTGCACGGACTGCGGTGGTACGGGTGAAGAATCGTTTTGCCCCGTCGGATCGATTTGCGATCTCTGCGTCGGGATCGGTCGTTTGAATTGGGTCGAGCCGTGGAATCGGAAAAAGGTATGCGGAACATGGCGCCCCTAGCGTTTTAACCCTCACCCGTCCGGGGTGTCGAGCAATTGTTGCAGGCGGACGCCGAGCGCGGCCGGGAGACGGGCGGGCCAAGAGGCGTCGATCAACCCGACGCCGATCATGTCGCGGATATGCGTTCGATCTTTGTCGCGCCAAGCCATCAGCTTCATGCGCAGCAGCGCTTCGAGGTTGACCACTTGGAAATCGATGCCCCGTTCCGATTCGCCGATTTTGGGTAGCCTGTGACCGTCGCCGGGTTTCACCTCTTCCCCGGCGAAGAGCAAGTGAACGCCTTCGCTCGGTCGGCCTTGGGCGCCATCGATGAACGTATCGACTCCCCAAATGTGGTGGTACTCGAACCCGACGGCTTCGAGTGCGGCCTTCACCGCGGGTAGCTCGGTTCGCAGAACGAGGATATCGACATCCTTGGTATTGCGGACGGCGCCATCATCGATGCGGGCGACCCATTCGGCCACGGCATTGCCGCCGACCACGGCGTAAGCGACCCCGGCCTCCTCGAGAGCACGGGTCGCCCGGCGCAGGCGCTCTTTCACGCGTTCCGCTGCCATCAGTGCTTTCTCCCACCCGCTGATCCCGACCGTCGCCCCGGTCATGATGTTCACTCCGTTTCCATTGCTATCCTACCGGTATGCCCCGCGCCCCGGTGCTCGTCGTTGCGATCCTGCCCGAACTGCAGGCCCACGGCCGCACGGCGCTCGACGACCGGGGCCGGGAAAACAACGCGGACGGAAATAAGAAGCGGACGGGCACGTTTACGCTGTCCCCAGACTTGGCCCGCTCCTCACTGAAAGGCCAAGAATCAACATGCCTGTCCCAAGCCTGGCTCTTTTCTTTTCTCGGCAACAACTTTCCGCTCGCCAGCCGCATCACCGTAGTCGGCAACAGGCACGGTCGAGCGGACGAAGGCAACATCTGGTAGTGGCGCGGCGGGTTCCGAAGACGACACCCGCCCTATGTCAGCACTCACCCCTTCTTCGCCAGCATCGGCAGCAGCGTCCGCGACGACGGCAGGGGTGCCGGCTCCGCATCGCCACAACTCGTCGGCGTTTCCTCCACCAGTTGCAACTTGCGACGGCGGGCCATGCGCTCGTTGCCTTCGGGCATCAGCGAGGTCTTGTCCCCTTGGATCAGACCGCTGACCCCGCGCGTCGGGGTCTTGCCACTGGTGACGGGTTTGTCTTCCGCTTGATAGCGGACGAGCATCCCTTCGTAGTTGCGCAGGATCACGGCGTCGTCGGACATGCTGACCATGTAATTCGGCATGAGCGGGATCTTGCCGCCACCGTGGGGGCTGTCCACCACGTAGGTCGGGATGCCGATGCCGGACATGTGCCCGCGCAGCCCTTCCATGATCTCCATGCCCTTCCACACGCTGGTGCGGAAGTGGCCGGCGCCGGTGACGGGGTCGCAGTGGAAGAGGTAGTACGGCCGAACCTTGATCCGCAGGAGCCCGCGCAGGAGTTCCTTCATGGTGCCGAGGTCGTCGTTCACGCCCTTCAGCAGCACCGAGTGGTTGTTGATCATCATGCCGTGGCGGAGCAGGCTCTTGCAGACGCGCGCCGCTTCCGGCGTGATTTCGCGAGGGTGGTTGAAGTGCGTCTGGATGTAGACCTTCTCGGCACTCTCGAGCAGTTGCAGCAGTTCCGGATCGTAGAGCCGCTGCGGCATAGTCACCGGCACGCGCGTCCCGATGCGGATGACATCGACGTGCGGGATCGCTTTGAGCGCATCGAGGTAGTAGCGCAGCTTGCTGAGCGGCAGCGTGAGCGGATCGCCGCCGCTGACGATGACGTCTTTGATTTCTTTGTGGCTGCGGATGTAATCGATCATCCGCTCGTCGTCTTTGGAGATGCCCTCCCAGCCGCCGCGGGTGAGCGTGGCGCGCTTGCGGGTGCAGTACCGGCAGTACATGGTGCAGTTCGGCGTCGTCAGCATCAGCACCCGGTCGGGGTAGCGGTGCGTCAGACCGGGCACGGGCGAGTCTTTGTCTTCTTCGAGGGGGTCGTCGAGTTCGAAGCCGCCTTCGCCTTCGAGCGACGAAGGCACCGACTGCAAGCGGATGGGGTCTTCGGGATCGTCGGTGTCGATGAGCGAGAAGTAGTACGGCGGGATGGCGACCTTGTACTCGGCCTCCAGCTTGCCGATGGCTT
>Ga0105049_10005137_pt1 | contig 15280 bp, 15 predicted proteins | sample MAT06_FD_78087 | JGI IMG/M metagenome (GOLD analysis project Ga0105049, IMG submission 78087) | Freshwater microbial communities from Lake Fryxell liftoff mats and glacier meltwater in Antarctica - MAT-06 | ecosystem: Environmental > Aquatic > Freshwater > Ice > Liftoff microbial mat | place... | reverse complement strand
TTGCAGGTGTGGATTTGCCCCGCCACAAAAGAGGAATTATTAGCCTCACCTATATCTACGGCATTGGTCCGTCTTCTGCTAAAGCTATCCTTGAAAAGGCTGGCATTAGTGAGGATACAAAGACCGACCAATGGACCGACGAGAATATCAAGGCCATTTCCCGTTTGCTCGCTGATGAGTACAAGACGGAAGGTCAACTTCGTTCTGAGGTACAAATGAATATCAAACGGCTCATGGACATCGGTTGCTACCGAGGTTTGCGTCACCGTAAGGGCCTTCCGCTCCGCGGACAGCGCACACGTACCAATGCTCGTACCCGTAAAGGCAAACGTAAGACAGTTGCCGGCAAAAAGAAAGTTACTAAGTAAAAATTGACCACTTTACCCGCCGAAGCCAAAGCGTAAGCGGGATAAAAATGACTACATTTTCATACAATGGCAAAAGGAGCAGCAAAAAAAGTTGTTAAGCGTAAGGTAAAGATCACCCCTGAAGGTATGGTGTTTATTCGCGCAAGCTTTAACAACATTATCATTTCTATCACCAATAAGCAAGGAGAGGTGGTATCTTGGGCATCAGCGGGTAAAGCAGGTTTCCGTGGCTCAAAGAAAAATACACCATACGCAGCACAAGTAGCTGCTAGTGACGCAGCCAAAACTGCGCATGAAGCTGGGATCCGCTCTGCAGAGGTGTTTGTGAAAGGACCAGGCTCTGGACGTGAATCTGCCATCCGTGCCATTGACCAATCAGGCATTAAAGTGCTCGTCATTAACGACGTAACTCCGCTGCCCCACAACGGTTGCCGCCCTCCAAAGCGTCGCCGTGTATAATAATGTGGACAAATGTGATTAGTGTGGTCAGTGTGCAAATTACAAGCAAAGACTGACTTCCTTAACCACATTTAAAAATTGACCACATTGACCACATTCATTAAATTGACCATATTCCATTAACATGGCTCGTTATACTGGACCAACCACGAAGAAAGCCCGCTCGTTCGGCGAACCAATTTTTGGCTTTGACAAAGCGTTCGAACGCCGGAAGTACGGGCCAGGCCAACATGGCCTAACCCGCAAAAAAAAGCAGCCATCCAACTATGCTGGCCAGCTGAAAGAAAAGCAAAAAGCTAAGTACACTTATGGTGTGTTGGAGCGTCAATTCCGTAAAACCTTTGTGAGCGCTACGCGCCGCCACGGTGTTACCGGTGAGATTTTGCTTCAACTTTTGGAAGCCCGTTTGGATAACACGGTATACCGCCTTGGTATTTCTCCAACGCGTCGCGGTGCACGCCAACTGGTCGGCCACCGTCACGTTACTGTGAATGGCAAAGTTTTGAATATTCCATCTTATTCTTGCAAGCCTGGCGATATCATTGCTGTTAGGGGCAAATCAAAAGGTTTGGAGATTGTAACCACCCATGTTGGCGCTAAAACCAACAATGTTCGTCAGTTCGGATGGTTAGAATGGAATGTTGATAAGATGCAGGGTGTTTTTCTTGCATACCCGCAACGGGATCAAATTCCAGAAAATATCAACGAACAGTTGATTGTCGAGTTGTACTCGAAATAATAGATAGCAATTGCGGAACGGTTGGCGCTCTTTTTGAGAACGCCAACCATTTTCGCGTTTCAAGCCCTTGCTTATCCACTGACCCTTACGCCCTCGAAATCAAATTTGTTTTTCCCACCAACACTCTCGGAGCATTCCAAATATGAGTATTCTCAATTTCCAGAAGCCTGACAAAATCCTGTTGCAAAAAGCGACCGAATTTGAAGGCACTTTCGAGTTCAAACCTTTGGAGCCAGGTTTTGGCCAAACGGTTGGCAACTCACTTCGCCGCGTTCTTCTCTCCTCTCTCGAAGGTTATGCCATCAATGCGGTTCGTATTGGTGGAGTTGACCATGAGTTTGCGACGATAAAGGGTGTGGTAGAAGACGTGGTGGACATTGTGCTGAACCTCAAACAAGTTCGCATCAAACCTGTGGTGCAGGATGACAAAAATACACAGGAGAAAATCTACCTGACCATTAGTGGTAAGGAAGAATTCCGTGCAAGCGACATTGAGGACTTCACAAACGTGTTCAAGATAATGAATCCGGATCTCCTGCTCTGCCGCATGGAACCATCGGTGACGCTTGAACTGGAGCTGACAATTAACAAAGGTCGTGGTTACCAACCAGCTGAAGATGGAGCACCTAAGGATGCAGCAATTGGTGTTATTCCAATTGACGCGATTTACACGCCCATCAAAAATGTCGCTTATCGCGTTGAAAGCACCCGTGTGGGGCAGCGTACGGACTATGAAAAGCTTACGATTGATATCAAAACGGATGGTACTATCCACCCTGAAGATGCTATCCGTGAGGCAAGCCGTATTCTCATTCAGCACTTGATGCTTATTACAGATGAGAACATCACGTTCGATACACCGACTAATCGTGAAGAGAGTGTTGTAGATGAGCATATCCTTCACATGCGCAAATTGCTGAAAACTTCTTTGGAAGATTTGGATCTCAGCGTTCGTGCCTACAATTGCCTCAAGGCCGCCAAAATCAATACGTTGGCTGAATTGGTGCGCTACGATACCCACGAACTCCTCAAATTCCGCAACTTCGGTAAGAAGTCGTTGGTAGAAATCGAGGAGCTATTGCAAGACAAAAATCTGACTTTCGGCATGGATTTGGCGAAGTACAAGTTGGACGAAGAATAATTTATTGAGTGGTAAGTGTTTAAGGATAAGTGTTAACCCCGTGTTGACAGATTTCCTAATCACTTACCACTTATCACTTAGCACTAACAAAGTGTGGTAACTGTTGAGCGTCTTAAATTGACTGCCCCAGTGCCGCCACCTAAACAAAAGGTACTTTTACAATGAGACACGGAGACAAAATTAACAACCTCGGGCGTACAGAATCACACCGTCGCGCCCTGCTTGCCAATCTAGCTATCGCATTGATTGAGCACAAGCGTATTACAACCACACTTGCCAAGGCAAAAGCCCTTCGCCGCTATGCGGAGCCGCTCATTACTAAAGCAAAGGATAATTCAACGCATTCTCGCCGTATTGTATTCAGTTACTTGCAAAACAAAGAGGCACTTAAAGAACTCTTTGGCACTGTAGCAGAGAAAGTCGGCGAACGTCCAGGTGGTTACCTGCGTATCATCAAACTAGGCTTCCGCCGTGGTGATGGTGCCGAAACAGCAATGATTGAATTTGTAGATTTCAACGAAACCTACAATCCAAATGCAGGAAAAGTTCGTCAGGCTAAGAAAACCCGTCGTGGTGGTCGTAAAGCAGCTCCAATTGCGGAAGCGCCATTAGCACCAATGGTCGAAGAAGATATTACTGAGGAAGTAATTGAAGCAGTTGCGGCTCCTATTGAAGCGGTAGCTGAAGTTACGCCAGTTGAAGTTTCGGCTCCTGTTGAAGCGGTAGCTGAAGTTGCTGAGGTTGCACCAGTTGAAGTTGCGGCTCCTGTTGAAGTAGTAGCTGAAGTTGCTGAGGTTGCACCAGTTGAAGAAGTTGTTGCAATCGAAGAAGCTACTGCTGAAGCAGAAGTGCCAGCAGTTGAAGAAGCTTCCGCTTCTCCTGCAGCAGATGAATCTGAAGAAAAGAAAGGCGAAGAGCAAGCATAAGGCATTATTGCTCTAAATATAGGAGAGGCGGTACCCATTGGGTGCCGCCTCTTTTCTTTGTGTATATACCAATGCTCATTTTGGTTAAAGCACAACAATTAATATACCGAGCGGTAAATAACTGGAAATGCCTGGTTATGTTTGCTGCGCCCAACGGCTCAGGGCCCGAGCCAGAAGCACGAATTTCACCCTCCATTTTTATTTACAAAAGACGATTTAACCATGAGACAATTCTTTAAAATGTGGCACGATGGTTGTCATACACACACACACTTTCGATAGTCATGTTCTTGCTATTGTGGAGTGGGTTAGGAAACGCCCAAGCCGGGGACTTTAATATTCTTTCCATTCAGAACCTCTCCAACGGTTCTACAGAATACGTAGTTGAGTGGAACAGCAATACCATTACTATTGCAAGGGGATTGAATATTGGGGTTAATGTATCTGGTACTGCGGTGTGTGTTGACGCAACACTTTCTACTATAGACTCCTATTTTACTGACCCCGCAAATGGTTTTACTGTAACTTACTCAAGTACAGGGGTGACCATTGTTAAAAACCCCAATGGTAGTAACACCTTCTCCCTTGGAACAGACTATCTTCCGTTAATTACATTGCTTTTTCGTGCTGAGCCTGGTACTATTTCTACTGTTAATATCGCAGGGGTTGTAATTCAGACGGGCTTTTCAGGACCCTCAATAACCCCAGCAACGGCTTCACAAACAGCTCCCTCCGGATTTAACCTTGCTGGACAAATTAACAAGGCCCAGTCAGGCCTACAATATTGGGCAAATTGTGCGGGCTCTACTGGAGTGCCAGGAGTGACGGTTGCAGTAACACCTCCTTCGGGCTGTTTTGCTGGCTCATCTTATCCCACGTCACAACTTTTTGCGCAGCCTCCGTATCAATTTTTTGGCGCTACGTCGGGTTATAGTTATACAATTACTCCAACAAAAAGTTATGCGCAAAATGGCAGCACAGATGTATGTTGCGGTGTGTGGACTGAGGATATTGATTATGCTCGAGATCTAATAATAGGTGTCGAAAATGGGAATTTAGCACAGTATTTAGCTGCAGATTTTAATGGAAATGGTTGGGCCACTTCCAATGATATTTATTACATGTGGCAGTGCTATAATCTTATTACTCCTGTTTTCCCGTCAGGTTTCAACTCAGTCTTTGTCTGAGGCTACACTATGCGGGATGCAACTTGATTTTGATGCTGAGTATATAGATCTTTTGTCCATAGAAAGTCAAGTGTTTTCTGAAGATGATATGGTGCTTTCTAATATCCTTTCCGATACAAAAACAAATTCAGCCTACTTTTCTTGGATGTCAATGAAAATTGAGGGTGAGGATTTGAGAGAAGGTGCGGTCATAGCATATGCACACGTAAGAGCCAAAAAGGACATTCATGGTCTTAAGGGCTTGATTCGTCAACCTAATAACCCTGAATATCGGCAGATTCGTTACAACCAAGGTCATGCTCTTATTCTGCTTGAAATCGGGGATGAAAAGGCCAATCTTCCTTTTGGAGCAAAATTGGTAAGCCAGAATCCTATTGTTGAATTCGTCCATATAGATGTGACTATGCCCTTATCTGATGAGGCAAATCTTGTTGTTTTTGACAACACAGGTCGGATAATACAACAATATAAGTACAATTTTTCAGCAGGTATAAATAGCCTCGTTTTGAATAACATTCCGCAAACATCCGGCATTTATACTGCATCCATTCAAACAAGATTTGGTACTCAGAACCTTCGTTTCGTCAAGATTTGATTTTGACAGTTATCTGATCAGGTAACAGCATCTTTTGCTGTTACCTGATTTTTTCGTGTATCTGCTATAATTCAATCTTGATATGTTACGCTTTATTTTAATCATCGGTTGTCTATCAAGTACATCGCAATTATGTTTCGGGCAAACATTTTACTATGTGCGCAATGAGCCGTACTTAGGCAATCCTGCCTTTGGCGAATGGTATCTAAATTGCTTCGACGTTAATAATTGTCAGGATACTACGATTGTACATATTGACACATCAGGTATCGGTTTTCCCATGATTGTCTCTGACTTGGCAATTTGTCCGAATGGTAATTATTATGTGAGCTTGCAGAATACTTTAAGTGGGACTATGCTAGCTGAGGTAAATCCTCAAACTGGAAGTGTGATTCCTTTTGATACGCTTCCAAATAGTCTTTTCCCGCCATATATCATCACAGCGCTTGTATGCGGAGAGGACAACGTGCTATATGGTTCAGGTGGCGGTCGATTTTATTCCTATGATTTATTATCAGCTACTTCAAATGATTATGGATTCATCACTCCATACCCAATTTCCGACTTAACTTTCAGAGATGGAGTAATATTTGCTACTACTGCGACGGTTTTCCTTCAAATTATCCTTAATCCGCCGGTAGCAACAGTAATAGACTCTATTCCTGAAATATTAATCGGGCCAACCTGCTTAGCCACAGAATTAATAAGCTGTGATAGTCAAATTACCTACCTCACTGTACCAGAAAAAATTAATCTCCCCAATCAAGTATTTTGGCTTAACCCCATGACATTGGATACAGGATATCTTTGCGATATGCCGTATCGCACTTGGGGTATAGCAACAAACGAATTCAAAAAGTTGGACTGTACCGTCCGCCTAAACCTAGACCCCGACACCTCCTCCAACGCGCCGCCCACCGATTGGCAATCACTTCCGCCTTGTGCACCCGGCTCGCTCATCGTAGCCGACACGGATGCAACCTATTACTCAGGCTATCACACCGATTCCATCAGGATCAGGCTGTTGGCGCCCGCTCCAGATTCCCCGCTCGAATATCTCACAGCCACGGCATTTGGCTCGGTCGGTGTGAGCGGTCAGGGAACGGGTTGGCTCAGGCTTGCGGCTGCGTCCAGTACCGCAGTCGTAGTAGCAAACATAGACTACCAAAGCGCACTCCGCAGCGTATTGTGGCACAATGATGCTCCTCAGCCTACGCCTGGCTTACGAACGGTAGAGGTAATTGCTTTTGCGTCTGGGAACCGAACCGATACTTCCTACGCTTACCTGCCTGTACAAAGCCTTTTTTCGGCAGGTCAGGACACCACGTTCTCTGTTTGCGCGGATGCGGCGCCTTTCTCAGTGCTCTCGCCAGCCAGCACAGCAGGCGGTGTATGGTCGCCTACGCTTGCTGGTGGTGTATTTTCCCCACAAAGTGACCTGCCCGGCACCTATTCCTACACTATAGAAAATGGCTTATGTCCTGCCGATACGGCTTATGTGTCGCTAGAAATTTTACCCTTACCTGTCTTTTCATTGGGTCAGGACACCAATGTCTGCATCAACCAATTGCCACTGCCACTTGCCGCCGCAGGCATTTCGCTTTGGCAAGACGGTAGTAGCAGCGCACTTTTTACCGTGATTCAGTCCGGTGTTTATTGGGCGGAATTGACAGATGCAAATGGCTGTAGATTTCGGGATAGTATTTTCGTTTCAGCGCTTCCATCAATAAGCACTTCTGGCGCCGTACAGTCCTGTTATGGTCAGTCCTATAATTGGAATGGCCAAAATCTTATTTCCGATACTACGGTGTGCGCCAGCTTTACGGGGCTAAATGGTTGTGATTCCACGCACTGCCTTTCGCTCACGTTTTTATATTCAGCGCTAACGCTTGACACGAGTATTTGCAGCGGTCAAGTATTCACCTGGATGGGGAATAGTTATGCGACTGCTGGTGATTTTATAGATACTGTACTGAATAGTGGGTGCCTCACAGTTATAAATTTACATTTGAATGTGAGACCGCAAGACACCGTTACTCAGAGCATTAGCATCTGCAATGGCGAAAACTATACTATAGGTGGACAGACCTTTTCAACTTCTGGCCAATATTACGTTACGGTGCAGTCTGTGGCAAGCTGTGATACAGTTTTGCGGTTGGATCTTCAGGTACGGCCTCCTATAGAAACCGTAATTATGGCAAATATTTGTCCAGGTGATCAGTATGTGTTTGGGATTGATACACTCACGATACCAGGCAATTACACTGCCTCAATCCAAACCGTAGAAGGCTGCGATAGTACCCTGTCGCTTTCACTCGAGCTTTTGATCGCCCCGACACCTCAAATTACGGGTGATACCTCGATTTGTAACGCTGCGTCCATAACCCTTTCAGCAGGCTTTTTTGCTGCCTATTTGTGGTCAGAGGGCACAACTACGGCCAACATCAGTGTTTCCACTGCAGGGCTTTATTCCGTTATGGTAACAGCCGCCAATGGCTGCACAGCCATAGCAGAAACTGATGTTTCGGAATTTCCGCCTATTGTCGCCGCGTGGATTCCAGGAAATCCACTTTGTCACGGTGATAGCACTGGTTTCATTGAGTTGACCAATATTACCGGAGGTATTGAACCAATCTTGTTCAGCTTGAATGGAGGTACTGAGACCAATTTGCCTATATTTGAAGCACTACCCGCAGGTGCGTGGGAAATATTTGTGACGGACGCGGCAGCTTGCACAGCATCGTTTCTATTTACACTCGACGACCCTCCTGCATTGGCGGTAGAGCTGGGAACTTCTCCAGAATTGGAAGTGGGAGATACTTACAGTATCCCGGTGCAGGCTAACCAATCTGGAGTTTTCAACTATGCATGGTCGCCGCCTGATGGGCTGGATTGTGCCAACTGTCCAAATCCAGTCCTCACGGCATTCGGGGAGTTGACCTACATCCTGACCTTGAGTTCGGCATCAGGATGCAAGACTTCGGATAGCCTCCACATACGGATCAAAAAGGTGGAGCAAGCCTACATTCCCAATATTTTTTCGCCCGACAAGGAAGGCGAAAATGCATGGTTGACCGTGTATGGAAACCCGGCCATTTTGGGCTCCGTAGACCTGTTTCAAATATTTGATCGATGGGGAGAGCTGATTTTTGAAACACAAACATTGGGCCTGAACGATGAGCAATCGGGTTGGGATGGTACCCTGCGAGGGCGTCCCGTTCTGCCTGGCGTATATGTTTGGCACGCTGAAATCAGATTGGTCAATGGAACGCTACTGCTGAAAAGTGGAGAAGTGACGGTGATCAGGTAAATGGCAAGGCATGCACGGACATAACTATTGGAGGCAGGCGACATTCGTGGAAGGGAATCGCGCCGTGGTCATAGAAGGAGCAAACTTGTCAAAAAGTAGCCTCTATCTCTATATATAGCCGCCTTGAAAATTGATATGTATCGCATCATTTTCAGGGTGGCTTTTTTTCTTCCATTCTTCCAGGCCACCCACCAACGATTATTTGCCATGCGCAATCTTTTATTTATCGCTGCACTCATCATATCCTTACCTGTTTTAAACAGCCAGCAAACACACTTCGTCAACCACGCCGCATTGGGCGGGCAACAAAACGGCACCAGCTGGGCAGATGCATTTCTCGATCTGCAAGCAGCCTTGGCTGCTGCCGAAAATGGAGACGAAATCTGGGTGGCTACGGGCACTTACTACCCAACGAATGCCACGGATCGCAGCTTATCTTTTGAACTAAAAAGGGGGGTCAAGATATTTGGAGGTTTTGACGGAACGGAAGTGGCCACTGCCCAACGCGAACCGACCCATAATGAATTTTTCTAATTGTGTGATATGGGAGTCACAGGCCAGCACACATTTGTTTGATAATTACAACCCTATACTTACTGGCTTCTGGTTATTTTTGGATTATTGTATCTTACATCCTTTAGGGGAGGCTGAACGCTTTAATTATTCACAGGCGCTTGGCGATAGCACCTTTATTGGCGAATATCCTGATTTTGTAGATACCTCGGCGGGTGATTTTCGATTAAAAATCTGCTCCCCGGCTATGGATCGCGGGGACAACCAAGCCACTTTAAACGCCGGCCTTCTTACTGATTTAGACGGCAACCCCCGCATCCGTTTTGGGCAGGTTGACATTGGCGCCTACGAAACCCAGGACTCCTGCTTCACCATCAGCAGCACTGAACCGCAAACGACATCCTTTACGGCCAGCCTTTCGCCCAACCCTGCTGTTCCTGGCGGCTTGTTGGAAGTTCAAGTGACCGGGCTGGAGGAGCAAAAGGCAGAATGGGTTGTCCGGGACGCCTTAGGAAGGGAGGTTTCTGCTGGCCGGGATGAAAACCGGCGTTTTTCGGTAATTGCCCCGGCTTGTTCCGGCATCTATTTTATTGAAATTCGTGCTGGTCATCGCGTTGTTTGGTTGAAATTTATTGTGGAAGCGTAAGTTTAGATCCTCCATCGCAGGACTCACTTGGGGTTGTGCCAAAAGCCCGGATTGAAACTTTCTCGCGGAATTGTATTTTGAATTTCTCAAAATCCTATATGGTTTTTAAAACCTTATAGGATTCGATGGCCAGAAACACAAAATATTATCTCATGAAAAGAATTGCAAAATACCTTTTGACACAACAGCGTCCCGCCTATTTTTTACCCAAAATCAATACCCTTGCTAACGCAAACCTCACCGTACTTTAGCCCCTCCTAATCCACCCATATGCTTGATTTTGTAGAAGATTACCGCAACACCATTGTTCAGATTGCCACACCTTATAGTACAGGAACAGGCTTTTTCTTGCGCAATCATGGGCTGATTGTCACAAACTACCATGTGGTGGAAGGCAACCGGATTGTAGTTATAGAAGGGGCCAGATTTAAAAAGCAACTTGCCCGAGTTCGTTATATTGACTCGAAATATGATTTAGCGTTTTTGGATGCGCCTATTAACGGGCAGGAACTACCTGAAATTCGTTTAGGGGTCACCAAAATGCTTCGTGAACGAGATGCAGTAACCGCAATTGGCCATCCATTTGGACTCAAATTTTCCCTCAAAAGTGGTATTGTGTCCAATACGGCCGAGTTGATGAATGGAATTCCTTATCTGCATATTGATGCAGCACTCAACCCGGGCAACTCTGGTGGGCCGCTTGTGGACACAGATGGAGAAGTAGTGGGAATCAATACGTTCGTGATCCAAAATGGAGATAATACCGGCTTTTCACTACCGGTTCGTTTTTTAGAAGAAACCCTTAGTCAGTTTGCAGAAGCCAGTTCAGACAATGCCAGCCGCTGTACAGCTTGTCTCAATATTCTTACAGAAGCAACTGTTGAAAACAAGCATTGCTCGCATTGCGGCCAAAAAGCGGAACTACCATCCACAGTGGAGGAATATATACCCTCTGGAACCGCTAAGACAATAGAATCCTTGATTGGGAATATTGGCCACGACGTTATGCTGAGCCGCTCGGGCCCAAATGCATGGGAGATAAAACACGGAAGCGCCACTATTATCATTACGTATCACGATAAAACAGGGCTGCTTTCTGCCGACGCACTGCTTTGCGAACTCCCAAAAAAAGAAATCAAACCACTCTACGAATACCTCCTGCGCGAAAACCATCGCAATGAAGGACTTTCACTCAGTGTACACGAGCAAGACATTGTACTTTCGCTACTCATATTTGATCGTTACCTCAATGAGGAAACTGGACAAGATATGTTGAGCAATCTATTTGAAAAAGCCGACTTCTACGACAATAAGTTGGTGGAGGAATTTGGAGCAACATGGAAGCCTGAGTGAAAACAAAACGTTTCCAATGCTCAGGATAATTTCAACACAAAGGCTTTTGTCGGGCAATTTTTAAGTCATAGAGGATCTATTCAATTATTACCTTGTTATGATCGCTAAAACGCCTAAATCCCCTTACTATGCTGTTATTTTCACCTCTATCCGTACAGATGAGGATGCTCAAAACTATGCAGACATGGCAAGCCTGATGGCAGCACTTGCTGCTGAACAGCCTGGTTACCTTGGGGTAGAATCGGCCCGTAATGATATAGGTATAACCGTGTCCTATTGGGAGAGCTTAGAGGCCATTCAGCATTGGAAAGCCCAGGCGGATCACTTAATTGCACAACAAATGGGCCGCGAAAAATGGTATTCCGCTTATAAAACCCGAGTGTGCAAAGTCGAGCGGGACTATGGGTTTGAGCAAGTTTAGGGCTGAGCGGCTCCTAAAGCAATTTTAATCCAAAAAAGAACAACCATGCCAAGGCAAGCAAAGAGGTGGCAATCACCACACCGCGCATGGCATGTTCCCAGCGCAATTTCCTGAACCTGCTCAGAATAAAAAGGTTGACTGCGATGGCCACAATGGCAAGTGTGCGTTCCCTGAAATTTTCCGAGAAACCTGCACCACTTGCAGCTCCTTTTATTTCAAGGAGAGAAAAGAGGTTGTAAAGGACTAAAAAGCCGGCTACAGGTAAGAGCAGACCATATAATAGGCCCACCCAGATTTCGTTGCGTTGAAACATTTTTTGAATGAAGATTAATAAAATCTATGAGGTATGAACTATGAACTATGAGCTATGAACACTGTGTTTAGGAATTATTACTGTTTTCTAATCCTTTCAGCGATGCAATAGCAGGGTAGTTGGTCAGGTCGTGCATAGAAGGCACAACAGAGATATATCCATTTTCTAAAGCCCAAATGTCGGTGTCTGGTCCTTGGTCGCTGTTTAAAAATTCGCCACTTAGCCAATAATAGGGTTGGCCAGCCGGATCGCAGCCCTCTACCATCTTTTCGATCCACCGAGCATCAGCTTGGCGACAAAGTTTTAATCCGCGGATTTGATCGGCAGGAAGTTTGGGGATATTTACGTTGAGCAGTTGCCCGTGCTGAAAAGGTCGAGCAAGCATAAATTCCATAACGCGACGCACCCAAAGCTTGGCGGGCTCAAAATCAGCTTCAAAACTAAAGTCAAGTAAAGAAAAGCCGACACTCCGAATACTTTCAAGCGCCGCTTCCATAGCAGCTGAGAGTGTGCCGGAGTAAAGAATGTTGATACTGGCGTTGCTCCCATGGTTGATGCCGGATACGCATAGGTCGATTGGGCGGCCTCTTAATACAACGTGTTTGGCAAGTTTTACACAATCTACTGGGGTTCCAGAGCTTTCCCATGATTCAATACCGGGGAATGGATTGACTTTTTTTAGCCGTAAAGGCTCGTGAATCGTAATGGCATGGCCTTTGCCGCTTTGAGGCGAATCAGGCGCCACAACGACAACGTCTCCTAGTGTTTTGGCAACCTCTACAAGTGCGCGGATACCTGGGGCTACGATGCCATCGTCATTGGTAACGAGAATAAGTGGTCTTGACATTTTGCAAAAGTAGTTGGAAAGACGGACTGATTGTGGGCAAGAAATTTGTTTGTTGTTACGTTTGTGTATAGTTCTTAAAAGCTTTTTTTCCATCTTCCTGATTTTCAAGATGTTTTTTCAAAATTCTGCCATAACCTTGCAGGAAAATTTAATAACACAGCTACCCTTTTCACCAGAAAAATTTTTGTCATGAAACAACTTATCCTCGCTTTTGTCGCATTTTTCGCGCTACAAACGCTCTCTGCGCAGGACGTTAGTTACGTCTTATTCAATCGAGACTGCATGAGCCAATTGGAATATCGCTACTCCTACCCTAATTTGAAAGGAGACAATGCAGTGTGGGCCTACTCGGTAAAACCCAATGTGCAAGAACATTTTATCTTCATGACCGAAGGAGCTGGTCATTACTCGCCCGAACTCCCGGAAGGAACGGTGACTTGCCGCAACCTTGATCTTGACGATGCTTTTGTAGCAAGTATTAACCGGGGAGCGCAGCAAATGCTGGTGGTTTTCCAACGTCAAAGCGGCGGTTATTGGTTAATGCCAGTGGAATCTGCTACGCTCGTAGCACGCAAAGGTTCAAAATATTGGGTGCGTGCACAGCAGAGTTCGTTCCAATTTGATACCATTCGCTTGGTAAACGAGCAAAACCTCGCTGTTGCTGGCTCTCCGACAGCAGCCTATTTCTCGGGGGCAAAACTTAATAATTGCCTCATGGAATATTCATTCCACTGCGAACCAGTGAAATCTGGCCAGATCCGTTCCGATTTTCAGTTTATTCCAAGCATCGGCATTGTGAATGACCGTACGGGTAACAGCGCTTCACAAGCCATGGAAAACGAACTCCAATTGGTGAAAGTGAATGGTAAAGCCGTTGATGATTATATCACGGAGGCTTGTCCAGAAGGTTCTGGGAAAATCGCAATCTCCAAATCTCAAAAAATCGCTGGCTACGGCACTGATGATTTTAATGTCGATAAGGAATTATCTTCCATCATGCAAAATGAACAGGATGATAAATCTCCAGCTACCTATTCTACAGATGCTGACGGTATTCGATGTGCCGAAGACTGGGAGCCTGGTACTCATATTGTACAAAAAGGCGAAAATCTTCGGGCCATTGCCCGCACATATAAAGTGACAGATCAGCAGCTCATCAAGTGGAATAAAATTGAAAACCCAGATCGAATTGAAATCTGTCAAAAATTATGGCTCAAACAGCCTCCTTTAAAGGCAAATAATACTGCTGTAAGTAAAGGGGTGAAGCCGCAAGTGTACGATGCTCAGCCAGAAACAGGAAAAACGGTTAAAGCACAGGGGATTACTTCCACTCAGAAGGGGGGGCAGAAAGTTCAAGCCCAAACAGTTCCTGTGCGTAAAAGTGTCGATCCAAACCGCCCAGTGGTGTATTCAGATGGGCCATCAAATGCTAATGATTATGAGTATTTTGAGTCAGAAAAAACGAGCAAAGGCACAAAGCCAAGAATCCACACGGTACACCGTGGAGAATACCTTTATAAAATTGCCAAAATGTATGGCTGTCCTGAGGAGTGTATTCGTATCGCCAATGCAATGCCGTTGGAAGGCGACGAACCCCTTACTATTGGTCAGGAACTTATCATCCCTGAATGTACGTGTACGGTAGATGGCAAAGTCGTTAAAAAGCCTTCTAGTGCTGTTCCAGCAAAGCCAAGTGCCGTCAAGAAAACGAACACTACAGCTGAAAAACAACCTTACGGTCCAACAAGGAAGCCACGTGCAAGTATCCTTGATGACTCGGAGAGTCCTGCCCAGTATACCAATGACGATTCTCCAGAGCCGGAGCGTATTAAAAAAACAAATCGTTACGAGGAAACCTCTCTTTATGACGATGAGTCTTCACGTGTAAGTGATAAGAAACCAAGCAGTGCTTCGGGCAAAAAAAAGGACACACCTAAGGTGCCACTTTTTAAAGAACACCATGTCAAGCAAGGTGAGAATATCAAATCCATTGCCGCTAAATACCGTGTGGATGCTTCCGAACTTTCACAGATTAATGGGCTTGATCCAAAGGAATCCCTTACACCTGGAAAGCTAATTTTAGTGCCCATTGAGGAGCAGGATTAAATTTCTTTTCGAGTTTAGGTTGTAGCTTCAGACAGCCGCTTAATCTGAATCCTTAAAATGGAACGAGGGCTTGACCAAAACCATGGTCAAGCCCTCGCTATTTGTACGGAATTAAACCTTATCCCTTTCCGATACAGTTCAAATCCTCAAACGCCTGCCGGAGCCGCGTCACAAAGGTTTTTTCACTTTCGCGCAGCCAAACACGTGGGTCATAGTATTTTTTGTTCGGTTTGTCATCTCCATCAGGGTTGCCAATCTGGGCTTGCAAATACCCGCGTTTCGCATCATGGTAAGCACGTAAGCCATCCCAAAACGCCCATTGCATGTCGGTATCAATATTCATTTTCACCGCGCCA
>Ga0105049_10005136_pt1 | contig 15281 bp, 12 predicted proteins | sample MAT06_FD_78087 | JGI IMG/M metagenome (GOLD analysis project Ga0105049, IMG submission 78087) | Freshwater microbial communities from Lake Fryxell liftoff mats and glacier meltwater in Antarctica - MAT-06 | ecosystem: Environmental > Aquatic > Freshwater > Ice > Liftoff microbial mat | place... | reverse complement strand
CGGTGAGCTTGCCATTAGCGGCGTTGGCAACACTGGCGCAATGGGCACAACTGGCGAGCAGGGTGCTACGGGCGCGACGGGTGCCCAAGGCGCCAGCGCCGCTGGTGTCGCTGGCCCCGCTGGCCCCGCTGGTCCCCAGGGTCCCCGCGGCGATGTCGGCCTGACGGGTACGCGCGGCGAGACGACGACGGGCCCATCGGGCCCCACCGGTCCCTCCGGCCCCCAGGGCGAGCAGGGCGGTGTCGGCCTCGAAGGCTCACAGGGCTCTACGACCGTTGGACCCTCTGGCGTCGCGGGCCCCGCAGGGCCGCAGGGCGCGCAGGGCGCAACGGGTGTGACGGGATCACAGGGCTCCACGACCGTTGGTGTCGCTGGCGCCGCAGGCCCCACCGGCGCTGTCGGAGCAACGGGAGCAACGGGTGAGGCTGGTTCGCGCGGCGGAGCCGCTGCCGGAATCGCAGGTCCCGCTGGTCCCGCTGGCGTCGCGGGCGCCAAGGGCGCAACCGGTGCCACGGGCGCGCAGGGCGTTGCCGGTGTCGTTTCCGAGTGGACCACCTACAAGGAGTTCAAGTTCACCAGCGATGCCATCCTGCAGTCGCAGGCTGACCTTCAGCGCATCGCCGACATCACCGAGTACATGAAGAAAAACCCCTCCCTCCAGCTCGGCCTCGATGGACACATGAACCCCGCCAACCAGGACCTTAGCACCAAGCGCATCAACGCCGTCCGCGACAACCTGATCAAGGCGGGCATGCCTGCCGACAAGATCAAGACCGGCGCGTTTGGCGACGAGAAGCTCCGCCGCGAAGGCCGCGTGGAAGTCCTCCTCCGCACGGGTAGCTGATTCACGCCGAAAGCAAAGAGTGGTTGATCGTTCAATCCTCCCCCGCGCGATCTCGCGCGGGGGAGGACATCTACCTTCATCATCCATCAAATCATTCTCCAAGGAGTTCCAAAAATGCTGTACACAATCGCTGTCATTCTGGTCGTTCTGTGGCTGCTCGGGATGGTGTCTTCATTCACCGTCAACGGCTTCATCCACATCCTGCTTGTCATCGCCATTATCGTCGTCCTTGTCCGCGTCATCAGCGGCCAGCGGGCGGTCTGAAATTGCAATTCGCCCTCTGGAGGCTTGATCGTGCATAAAGGCATCTCAGTCGCACTCTTGGTTGCAGGCATCGTGCTGGTCTTTTGGGGAGTCAGCGCCTCGGAATCATTCAGTTCCGATGTCTCGAGGTTCTTTACTGGCTCTCCCACCGACAAGGCCATGTGGCTACTGATCGGTGGTCTTGTCCTTGGGACCATTGGACTTATCGGCGTCATTCGCGGCGGTCCCAGGGTCGCTTAAGGGAGGCGCGGTTCGAGCCCATCGGGGGGTTGGCGTAGTCCTTGCCTCTCCTAGCTCCAACACGGCGGCAATATCAAGTCAGAGGCCATTCAACCACATCCCGCATTAGCTTTAGGCAAATGAATCGTAGAGCAAATCGGCGCGACCGCTAGGCTCGCCAGAAGCTGTGCGCCAGTGTTGCAGTCCAATTCGGTGAGATAAATCTCATCTGTCTTTCCTATCGCTTTGACTTGCGGGGCTATGAGCGATTCCCCATCAAATCCAAGTTTGGAGAAGGCCTATGTTTTCCGTTTCTAGCAGGGCGATCTGCATCAGTTCCACTGCGATGGCCATTCTTGTGGTCGGTTGCGCCAAGTACCGTCCGGAGCCGTTGCCCATGCTGCAGTACAACGAGGTAATGGCCAGCCGCAGCGCCGCCGATGCGAACGTCGAGGCCACGACCTCCATTACTCTGCCGGAAGCGGAGAGGGTTGCGCTTTATCTGAATCCCCGCCTGCGCGCCGCTCGCCAGGCCGCAAACGTCGCTGCGGTGGATTCGAACCATGCTGGAATGTGGAGTGATCCCGTACTGAGCGGGAATTTCCTCCACGCTCTGGAGCGGACGGAACATCGCTGGCTCATGGGCGGCGCATTGCTCTTCACGATTCCGATTTCGGGAAGGCTCAACGTCGAGAAGGACAAGGCGCGGGCGGAATTCAAGGAGGCAGTCGTCGAGGCCTGGGGAGAGGAGCAGCGGGTTCTGCTCGAGCTGCGCGGAAGCTGGATAGAGTGGGCCGCGGCGTACAACGCGCGCCAGGTGCTCGCCAACGCGCGCACCCGCTATGAAAGCGCGTCGGGCTATGTTGAGCCCCTCACAGGTGAGGAGAGGTTCGCCGCGACGGACGCGTCGATGCTTAGGATTTCCCGGCTGCGCGTGGAAATTTCGGAATCCCGGCTTGCCGCCACCGAGGAGCAGGCGCGCCTTCGCGTTCTCGGCTTGATGGGGCTCGGCAATGTCAACGAGATGCGGCTTGAACCAACGACGACCGTGCCTGAGTGGGCAGGCACCGCGGACGACATCTACCGGGTGAATCCGCAGGTCCTGCTTCGCGAGGCGCAATACGAAGTGGCCGAGCAGGCGCTTCGTCTCGAGATCCGGAAGCAGTACCCGGATCTCTCGCTGGGACCGGTTTTCGAGCAGCGCGCCGGCAAGGAGCGGCTGGGGCTTGGATTCAGCCTGCCCATTCCGATCCTGAATGGCAACAGAGGCAACATAGCCAGCGCAAGGGCCCGGCGCGACGCGGCTCGTGCTTCGTGGGAATCCGCAGTGGAGCAGTCCTTCACGTCCCTTGCAGCGGCGCTTAGCGCCCGCGACATGGCAAGGCAGCGGGCCGAATCCGCGCGGACGATGATCCCTACGACCGAGTCGCAGGTGAGCGATACGCGCACGCGGCTGGAAGGCGAGGATCGAAGCACGCTTCTGCTGGTGGACTCCGTTGGCATCGAGCGAGAATCGAAGATGAGCCTCGTGGACGCGGAAGTGTCGATGGCGCTGGAGAACGCCGCGCTGTGGGCGATCATTCCCGCCGAGGCTCCTGCGGCAACTCCCGCTGTGCCACAGACGCCGTAGTGTGAGCAGTGGGAGACGCTCCCGCTTGCATCCAGAGGGCTCGATGGCACCAAAACGATCTCCCGCCGCTTCCGCGGCGGGAGTTCGTTTTTTTGCCAATCAACCCAATTCGAGAACTGGCGGGGAATGGAGGCAAGTCCCTACGTGGCGGCAACTTCCGCCGTCAGATCATACACATCCGCTTCCACCACCTTCGCATCCACGAAGTCGCCGATGGCGAGTTCGCGGGCGCTGTGGAGGCGGATGACGCCGTCGATGTCGGCGGCTTCGCTGGCGCTTCGGGCGACGTACCAGTCGCTGTCGGGGACGCGGCCCTCGATGAGGCAGTGGCGCGCGGTGCCGATCTGCTTCTGGGCCCAGGCCTCGCTGATGGCCGACTGCTTCTTCATGACCTTTTCGCGGCGGCGCTGCTTGATCTTGTCGGTGAGCTGGTTGGGCAGCTGGGCCGCGGGGGTGCCCTCTTCGCGGGAGTAGGCGAACACACCGAGGCGCTCGAACTGAATCTCGTCCATGCCCTCGAGCAGCGTGTCGAACTCGGCGTTGGACTCGCCGGGAAAGCCGACGATGAATGTGGTGCGGAGCGTCATGCCGGGGAACTCCGACCGGATGCCGCGAAGCATCTCCATCGTCCGCGTGCGATCATGGGGGCGCTTCATGCGGCGGAGCACGTCCTCGTCCAAATGCTGAAGCGGGATGTCCAGATAGCGAACGATCTTGGGCTCTTCGCGCATGACGGCGAGGAGGTCCTTGGTGACGGTGCTCGGATAGAGGTAGAAGAGACGGATCCAGAAATCGCCGGGGAGGGCGCAGATCTCCTTGAGGAGATCGGGGAGCGCCATGCGCTTTTCCGTATCGAGGCCGTACTTGGTGATGTCCTGGGCTACGATGTTGATCTCGCGCACGCCATCATCGAGGAGGCGGCGGGTCTCCTCCAGCAGGACGTTGCGCGGCACGCTGGAGTAAACGCCCTTCATCAGGGGGATGCTGCAGAAGGTGCAGGTGTGGTTGCAGCCGTCGCTGATCTTGAGAAAGCCGTGGGGGCGCTTGTCCACGCGCTGGCGCGGGAGCGTGCGCGGGATCAGCACGCGGGGCGCGTCGCGCTTGAAGCGGCGATTGTCGAAGGCGATTCCCGTTTCGGGTGCTTCGGACTCGCCATCGATCACGGCGGCGCTCTGGGTCTTGAGGTCCCACGATTCGCCGTTGGTGTTGGTGAGGAAACGCGATTTGTCCTCCCCCGCCACTAGCTTCGCGACGCGCTCGAAGTCGCCGACGCCTGCGAGGAAATCGATCTCGGGAATATCGCGAAGCAGGTCGGCGCCGCTGCGCTGGGCAAGGCACCCGATCACGCCGAGGCGCGTGCCGCTCTTCTTGCGAATCGCGGCCCAGCGGCGGATCTCGGAAACGGACTGGTCCTTGGCGGACTGAAGGAATCCGCAGGTGGTGATCACCACCACGTCGGGCGGGCGCTTCTCGTCGGCGACTTCCACTTCGATGCCGCGGCCAGAGAGCAGTCCTGCCAGGTACTCGTTATCGACCGTGTTCTTGTCGCATCCGAGCGTAACCAGTCCGACGCGCATCGCATTCCTCGTTTCGTATATCAACCTGCCGACCCCGGCTATCCCGGGCGGCGCAACTCAATGGGATGGGCGGGGGGCCGTCAAGGGGGGTTGGCGCCACCGCCAACCGGCGAGAGCCGCCCAAAGGGCGATTCCGACCATGCTGAGGTATAGCCCAAGGCGATAGCTGAAGGGTCGAAACTCCAACAGCCACGAGGCCTGGTGGTCTCCGGCGCTTAGTTCCTGCATTGTGAGCGCATCCATTGGAAGACGCGCGTGGATGGCGTTGGCCCACTCGACAGGCGGGCTGCCGTTGCGGATCGCGGCACCCTCTGCAAATCGCCAGCCGGGGTACCAGCCCAAGACAAGCAACGCCTCATTGGAAGAGGGCACCACGGGGATCGGTTGATGTGAGATGCGAACCTCGACGGAGTTGAGCGTGGGGAGGTGGGTGGTCATAAGGAGGTCAGGCGCGGACCAGTCAGTGAGCGTGCCGAGGTCGATGGCCGTGCGGTTGATCTCCGGGTGGGGCTGTCCGCCGCGCCAGAAGGGGCCATCGAGCCGGGCAAGATCGACTCCCGCCGTGCGATCGCGCCAGAACGCCGCCCCGCGTGCGCTGGAGTTGAGGTGGCGCAGCCAACCGCCTTCGGTGTGCCCATCGGGGCGATAGAGCTCGGGATCGACGGGGATGCCCTCGGAGAGAATCTCCCTCACATCGAGCAGATTGAGCAGCGTGGGATCGGGGCGAAACTGGCGGAGGTTGCGGTTGAACTCGTAGAGGAAATCCTTGAATCGAGCGGTCGGCACGAGGCCCTCCTCATAGCCGTCCACGTTTGGCAATCCGGGAATCACGTTCATGTGTGGCTGGAGGCCAAGGTAGCGATTCAGGATGGGGTTTCCGCCGGCGAAGGTGGACTCGAGATGGCGCTCCGCCACGAGGCGTCCGTCGTCGCCTACGGTGAGGCGGTAGATGTGGCCGTCGAGCGAGCGGCGACTCTGGCCGAGGTCGTGGTGCGCGAGGGCGGCGACTTCGGTCATCGACGCGGGATAGTGGAACTTCTCGCGGCGGCTCGGAATATAGAGTGCGGCCAGAATCGCGGCGGCGATGGCAACGCCCACTACTGTGCGTGATTTCGCAAGCGCCTGCTGGCGCAGCAGCGCGTCGAAGCCAATGCCCCCCAACAATGCCAGCGAGAACCCCGTGAGCACGGCGATGCGGGCGGGGACGCGGAACCCCGCTGCGGGTGGACACACGGTCAGGAACAACTCGTGCAGCGACCAACCCGGCTGGGGGAACTCGGTGAAATCCCGGGAGAACAGGCGCGCGGGGGCCGTGTTGCCGCCAAGCGCCAGGAGCAGCGCCACGGCGCCGACGATGGCGAGGAAGACAACGACGCGTCGATGTTGGCGGCTCCAGAATCCTCCGACGGCGAGAAGCAGGACCGGGACACCAACGAAGAGTCCATACTCGCCATAGGCGCGAAAGCTCCATTCTGGCTCGCCGGCCGGATTCAGGCGCATCCCGCCATCGGCGTTGTGCTTGAAGTATCCGTCGCGAAAGCTGCCGAAAAAATGCGGCGCGACATACGTCGCCAGCATCGCGGGTGGCATGCTGAACGAAAGCGCGTAGGTCGGGTCGCGGAACTGCCGACGGGAGTGCGAGGATGCCTCCATCGTCATCAGCAATTGCACGCCGATGAGTAGTCCTGCGATGAGCAGCGAAGCACCGAGCGTAACGACGCGGCGGACGAACGGCGGGCACGAGGCAGGAAACAGCAACGAGCCCGAGAGAATCACAGCGAAGGAGAACAGGTGGGCGTAGAAGAACTCCTGCGGGTGGCCGCTCATGAACTGGATCGCCATGGCGGCGCTGTATAGCAAGATATACCGCGAGGGAGCGATGGCGCCGCGGACGAAGAGCACGGAGAGCGCGGCCAGCAGCGGGAGCCAGCAAACGGCGGCGACCTGGTTGATGTGCTCAAGCTGGCCCCAGAACCACGCACCGCAGGGAAATGCCGCCGCCGCTGCGATGGAGGGAATCGCAGCAAGGTCGAGGCCGCGCCTTAGCAACAACCACCCGCCCACCGCCGCCAGCGACAGGTGGAACAGATTCCCCACATTGATTCCGACATGCGCGGGAAGGATCGTGTAGATCAGCCAGTCAACGGGATAGAATACGGCGTGCTGAAGCGATGCCGCCAGCGGCGCGCCAAGGTAGGAATACGGATTCCACAGTGGCACGATTCCATCGCCCCAGATGGAGCGATACATGATCAGCTTCAGCGGCCAGAAGAGGTTGGCCGCGTCGCCGCCGGACGGCATTGCGCCGGGATTCAGCAGGGGATGGTAGAACAGCAGGACAAGGACAACACAGACAAGGGGCTCAATGGCTTGCGAGCGCTTCACAGGTCGTCAGTCCACCGCTTCGAGGATCCGTGCCTTCAGGTAGTTCGTCTCTGGCATCGCCAAAAGCGGAGCGTGGTCGGCGGGCTGGCCACCGCCCGGCAGAACGCGGAAAGATCGGCCCGCGTCGCGCGCGGAGATTGCCAGCATCTTGTCGAAATCCTCGCCCGAAACCGCAGCGCTGCACGACGCGGTGAAGAGGATGCCGCCCGGTTCCAGCAGCTTCATGCAATGGCGATTTAGCTCTCGATAGCCGCGCAGGGCTCCCTCAAGCTGCTTGCGCGACCGCGCGAAGGGCGGTGGGTCGCAGATCACCAGATCGAAGACATCGGGTCGCGAGCGAACATACAGGAACGCATCGGAGTTTCGCGCGCGGATGCGCTGGAGGCCGTTGCGCTCGGCATTGAGCATCAGCGAGGACAGCGCGTCGTCGGACTGATCGACGGCCTTCACCCACTCGGCCCCGCCGCGCGCGGCGTGCATTGAAAAGCCGCCCGCGTGGGAGAAGAGATCGAGCACTTTTCGACCCTTGGCGAGTCCCTCCACCAGTGCCCAGTTTGCTGCCTGATCGAGGAACAGGCCCGTCTTCTGTCCGCGGAGCGGATCGACGGAAAACGAGATGCCGTTGATTAGAACGAAGAGGCTTTCAGGAAGCGCGCCGAAGACGACTTCGCTGCGCTCGGGCAGGCTCTCGTGCTGGCGCGCGGGAACGTCGGAGCGCTCGACGATGCACTCGGGCGTCATCAAGTCCTTGAGGGCCGCGACGATCACATCGCGGCGCTGCTCCATCGAGAGCGTGAGCAACTGAAAGACAACGACGGGGCCATATCGATCGACGACGAGGCCGGGGAGCCCATCGGACTCGCTAAAGACGGCGCGAAAAGCCTCGCGGCCCGGTTGGGAACGCTCTCGCCGCGCAAGGCTCTCCGCGATGCGGGCGCGGATCAGAATTTCGTCGAAGGCTTCCGACCTGCGGGAGTAGAGACGCGCCATGAGGAGCGCGTGGGGATTACAGAGTGCCGAGCCGAGGAACTCCTCCTTGGGATCGAACACGGCGACTTCGCCGCCGGGGACGGCATCAACCGGTGCCTTCTGCACGTCGTTGGAGAATACCCACCGGTGGCCCCGCGCAATGCGGACTGCGGCCTTATCGTTGACGACGAGGCGGGGGAATCGGTGCGACTCGGCGGCTGCTTCCATCGGGTATGGCTCTCGATCAGTTTGGCTTGAAACGACGCGCGCCGCCCCGTCGGCGATGGGGCGGCGCGCTTGGGAAATGGTCCTCGCTACTCCGGCCGTGCTACTTCTTCCCGCGCGCCTCGCGGAGCGCCTCGCCGAAGGTCATGCCCGAGGGCACGTCGTCCTTCTTCTTGATGTAGGCCTTGATATTCTCCTTCTCCGCGTGGCGGAGAGCTTCCTTGCGGGAGAGGGAGATCTTCTGGGTCTTCTTTTCGAGCTCGATGATCTTGACCAGGATTTCCTCGCCGGCCTTGAGGACGTGCTCGGGAAGCTCGACTCGCTTCTCGTCGATCTGGCTGATGTGGATCAGGCCTTCGAGCCCCTCCGCCAGTTCGACGAAAGCGCCATAGGGCGCGAAGCGCGTGACCTTGCCGGTAACGACCTCGCCCTTCTTGTGTGCCTTCACGAACGCGTCATAGGGGGAATCGGCAAGCTGCTTGATGCCGAGGCCAATGCGGCGCTCCTTGGAGTCGAGCTTGAGCACCACCACTTCGACTTCCTCGCCCTGCTTGAGGAATTCCTTGGGATGGCTGACGCGCTTTTCCCAGCTAATGTCGCTGACGTGAACCATGCCCTCGACGGATTCGTCCAGCTTGACGAAGGCGCCATAGTTGGTGAGCGAGGTGACCGTGCCCTTGTGACGTGTTCCGGGCGCAAACCGAGCCTCGACATCGGCCCAGGGATCGCGGGCAAGCTGCTTAAGGCCGAGCGACAGGCGGCGCTTCTCGCGGTCGATCTCCAGAATCTGGCTGGTGACCGTATCGCCGACGCGGACGTAGTCCTCTGGCTTCTTGTTGCCGGTGGCCCATGCCATGTCGCTGGCGTGGATCATTCCGGTGATGCCCTCCTCGATATGGACGAAGGCGCCGTAGGGCTGGATTGCAACGACTTCTCCGCGGACGGTGCCACCGACGGGGAAACGCTCGTCGATATTCTCCCACGGGTTGTGGTGCAGGCGCTTGCGGCTAAGGGTCACCTTGCCGGTCTGCGCGGAAACATTCAGAATGCGGACCTCGATGCTGTCTCCGGGCTTCATGACCTCGGCGGGCGACTTGCCGCGATCCCACGAAACTTCCTCGCGGGGGATGAAACCATCGACCATGCCAAGGTCCACGAAAACGCCGAAGTCGAGCGTGCTCTTGATCTTGCCGACGACATTCTCGCCGGGCTTGAGCTTCTCGAGGAAATCGTTGCGGGTCTGCTCGCGGCGCTTGTGGAGGAGTTCGCGGCGCGAAAGCACGGCGCGGCTGCGGCGCGGATCGAACTCGATCACGTAGGCCTCGATCTCCTGGCCAAGCATCGCGTTCAGATCGGGCACCTTGAACAGGTCGATCTGGCTGGCGGGCATAAAGGCGTCGAGGCCGACATCGACCATGACGCCGCCGCGGACAACTTGGGTGATGACGCCGCGAAGGGGGACGTGGGCTTCCTGGGCCTGCTTGACATCATTGCGGGCCTGCCGGGCGCGCGCCTGCTTGTGGCTGAGGCGCGGCGAGCCGTCGTCGTTGCGGCCGAACTGCACCACGGGAATGACTTGGCCGACCTTGACCTGCCGCACGCCACCGACGAGGGGAAACTCGTCCAGGGGAATGCGCGCTTCTGCCTTGCCGCCCATATCGACGAGGACGAATTCCTCGCGGATCGCGACCACTGTCAGGTCAACGAGCTCTCCGCGATTCGACTCGCCGGGGGCGGGAAGATGCTGATCGAGCAGCGACGCAAACTCCTTCTCAAGTTCCGCGTCCTCGATGTCCTGCGGTGTCGGCTCCATCTCGTCGATGGGGTCATTCGGATTGTTGGTGTCGGGCGCCATGGCCAGAGGGCTCCTTCGGGGGCTTGCCAGTTTGGATTTCGTTTGGTTCAACGTGACCGGTCGTCGGAGCCCGTTTTCGGGGCCGAGTTCCCGGCAGTGGCAATGCGGCGCATTGTTTCCTCGCCGATTTCGCGGTACAATCGCTTTTTTTCGGTCGGCAGGTTCGGAAGATCGGCGACGCGGAACGGCACGCCGTAGGTGATCGTCACCCTGCTGGGTCGCGGAAATTTCTTGCCCGGGGGCCACGAAGCATAGCTGCCGTCGATCCGCAGGGGGACGACCAACGCCTCGGGGACTTGATTCAGCAGCATCGCGACGCCGTTCTGGGCCTCGCGGAGCGCGCCATCCTGCGAGCGCGAGCCCTCGGGAAACATCAGTAGGCAGTTGCCCGCCCGCAACAATTCGATCGAGACGCGCAGCGCCGCACGGTCTCCCCCGCCGCGGCGGATCGGAAATGCACCGAGGGACCGGATCGAACGCCCGATCACCGGGACCTCGAATAGCTCCGCTTTCGCCAAATAGAGCACGCGCCTCATGCACGAGAAGCCCACGAGGGGCGGATCAAGGTGACTTGAATGATTGGATACCAGCAGCACCGGCCCCTTGCCGGGAACCACCCTGCGATTGCGGATCCGAAGGTGGAGGTAGAAAAAGGAGACTACATAGCCGAGGGACCAGATTGCGTTGTAGAACAGGTGGTCCAGAAGGTTCGGCTTCTTGAAGATTTCCTGATCGGCGGCAGCGACGGGCGCGGCGGCTTCGGAGGGAATCACTTCGGGCGGCGGGACGCTCATGGGGACAAGGCTGCGCCGACTGCCGCGAAGCTGGCTTCGTTGCGCGCGAGGGCGCAGATCATCTCCACCACGCGGCGTTCCTCGTAATCGCTCGTATCGACAATCACGGCGTCGGGGGCGACGCGCAGGGCGCCCCACTCCCGTCCGCGGTCGCGGGCGTCGCGTTCGGCCAGATCGGCGAAAACGCGCTCGGCATCGACAGGAAGCCCCAGCCGCTCAAGCTGCTCCACACGGCGGCGGACACGCACCACGGGCGAGGCATCGAGGTAGATCTTCAGGCACGCGTCGGGAAAAACCACAGTACCGATATCGCGGCCCTCGAGGACGGAAGGTTCCGCGGAGCCAAGGCGGCGCTGCTGCTCGACGAGGGCACGACGGACCGGCAGGCAGTCGGCCACGCGTGCCACGGCGCGGCTGACGGATTCGTCGCGGACGGCGAGGCTCACATCCTCCCCACCCAGAAGGACACGCCCGTCGGTTGTCAGATCGAGCTGCATTGCCGTGGCGAGATCTCCCAGTTCATCGGGACTAAAGTCCAGCGAAGAGCGCAGTCGCATCGCCTGCAAGGCCAGCGCCCGGTACATCGCGCCGGTGTCGAGGTGGCGGACTCCGAGGCTGGAGGCGACGCGACGCGCCACCGTGGATTTTCCCACGGCCACGGGGCCGTCGATGGCGATAACGTGAAGCATGTCGATTTCGGATCGCGGGCTTGTCGCCCTCGGAGATGCCAAGAGCGTTCTCCAGGTGTGCCGCCGTCCTCAACCCAAAACCGAGGCGTCAGAAATGACGCATCAGGCCGATCACGAGTCCCTGCACCTCGACGTCCTTGGCCATCGTATAGATCGGCGCCATCAGGCTGTTGGCGGGCTGGAGGCGCACGGTGTCGCCCTCCAGGTAGAATCGCTTCACGGTCGCTTCCGACCCATTGACGAGCGCAACGACCACCTGACCGTTGCGCGCGGTGGCGCGACGCTCGACGATGATCAAGTCGCCCTCCAGAATGCCATCCTCCACCATCGAGTCACCCCGCACACGCAGGACAAAGGTGCTCTCCGCGTCGCGAACCATCTCGGACGGAACCGAAAGCGTCTCGGTGCCCGACTCGTAGGCCTCGATGGGGAGCCCCGCCGCGACGGTACCCTTGAGCGGGAGCTGGTATGCCGCGCCAAGCTGCATGTCCACCATGTTGGGCTGGTTCATGTCGCTGACGAGTTCGATGCCGCGGCCGCGGTTCCAGTGGCGCTTGATCAAGCCCTTGGTTGCGAGGTTGGTCAGGTGCTTATGGACCGTGGCGAGGGAGGAAAGCTCCATCCCCTTGGCGATCTCCTCAAGCGACGGCGAGTAGCTGTTCTGCTCGATGAAGGCCCGGATAAACTCGAAGACTTCGCGTTGCCGACGGGTCAGGTACATGGGTGACTCTCCTGGGTGGGGCGCTGGGAAGCGCGCTTCGTCTTTCGTTCGCTCCCTTTGAACGGCGAACATCCGGCGAACGTCAAGAGCAAAGTTTTAGTGAAAGCCAGCATTGTCGAGGCCTGGAGAGCGGGCTTGGCACAACCCCCTCTTGCCCCCGGGCACCGGGGGGACATGCTTCTGTCCGCCGCGCACTTGCCGGGAAAGGCCACAAGAATGACGTATTCGACAGGTATCATCGCCGGGCTGGCGTTTCTTGCGCTGGGCGGGCTGTCCAGCGCCGCCGAGAAGCCAACGATCATAGCCGCCGCCGATTGGGGATCAACACCCCAAGCGATTCCCGAGGAGAGCCGCCAGACTCCGAGCCTGTTGACGATTCACCACGCGGGGGAACTCTGGAACGAGGGCGACGATCCCGTCAAGAAATTGGTTGGCCTCCAGAAGTTCGGCCAGGCCCAGAAGAATTGGCCCGACCTTCCCTACCATTTCCTGATCGCGCCCGATGGCAGGGTTTTCGAAGGACGCGCGATCGAGTATCAGCCGGAGTCAAACACCAACTACGATCTGAAAGGCCATGTGGGCATCATGCTCTGGGGGAACTTCGAGGTGCAGCGCGTCAGCCGCGAGCAGATCGCTTCCGCCGCCAAGCTGAGCGCCTGGCTCTGCGAGAAGTATAAAATCGATCCGGCAACAATTAAGGGGCACAAGGACCGCGCCCAGGGACAGACGGTGTGCCCGGGGCTGGACTTGGCGCGCTACATCGATGGAGGCCAGTTCCAAAAGCTGGTGGCCGCGGAGATCGCTGGCGAGATGCCCAAGGTGGAGTTGCTCCCCCAGCTTCCCGCTGGTCCTGCGCAGGTGATTCCCGGTGGAACGCTTGGCACGGAATCTGAATACAGGTAATTGGTGCCAGCCCCGCCGAACGAACCCCGAGTGAGCCATTCCTCCGCCGAACATATCGCAAAACTTTCCACGCGCCCCCCGTTGCTTCAGGTGCGCGGCGCGCGGAGGGTTTACCGTATGGGCGAGGTGGATGTCGTGGCCCTGAAGGAGGCGACCATCGACATCCTGGATGGCGAGTTCCTTGTTATCCTCGGGCCTAGCGGCTCCGGCAAAAGCACGCTTCTCAACCTGCTCGGTGGCATGGACAGGCCTTCTTCGGGCACGGTGTCCTACGACGGCGCGATGCTGTCGGAGTTCAATGACCGACAGCTCACGATGTACCGCCGCCACGAGGTGGGGTTCGTCTTCCAGTTCTACAATCTGGTCCCCACGCTGACGGCGCTGGAGAATGTTGAAGTCGCGACCGAGCTTTCGCGCGATCCCATGGACGCTAAGGAGGCGCTTCGCCTGGTCGGCCTCGAGAAGCGCGCCGATCACTTTCCCGCGCAGATGAGCGGCGGCGAGCAACAGCGGGTCTCCATCGCCCGCGCCATTGCGTCCAACCCCAGGCTTCTGCTTTGCGACGAGCCGACCGGAGCCCTCGACGTGGCGACCAGCCGCGAGATCCTGCGCCTGCTTCTCCACTACAATCGCGACTTCGGCAGAACAGTCATCATCATCACCCACAATTCAGCACTCACGGGCTTGGCGGACCGCATCGCGCAGATACGCGACGGGTCCATCGCCTCGGTTCACGAGAACGAAAACCTGATCACCGTCGAGGAAGTGGACTGGTGAGCGTGATCCTGCTGCGCAAGGTCCTTCGCGACCTGATGGCGCGCAAGGCGTCGCTTATTGCGCTGGTTTTCATCATCGGATTCGGCATCGCATCGCTGGTGGGATTTCTCTCGGTTTCCAACGACCTCGAGGCGGCAAAGGCTTCCTACTTCGCGCAGTGCCGGATGGGGGACTTCTTCGTCGATGTGAAGCGCGCCCCCACGTGGGTCGTGGAGGAAATCGCCTCCCTGCCCAACGTCCGCGAGGCACGCGGCCGCGTAACCCTTCGCGTGGTCGTGGACCTGCCGGGTATCCGGGAACCAGTGGCGGGTACGGCGCATTCCCTGCCCGCGTTTTCCACACCGGTGATCAACGATGTGATCCTGCGCAGCGGCACCTGGTTTTCCGCCCCCGGCGCGGAGGAAGTCCTGCTCAACGATGCCTTCGCCAAGGCCAACAACCTGCTGCCGGGGAGCCGCCTGACGACGATGCTGCTGGACGAGCAGCGTGAGCTCCTGGTCATCGGCACGGTGACATCCGCCGAGTACATCTATCAGATTCCACCCGGCGGCGGTCTTGCGCCGGATCCGAAAAAATTCGCGGCGCTCTATTTCGAGGAATCGTTCATCCAGGAGGCGGGCGACCTCGACGGCGCCTTCAACCAGATCATCGGCACCGTCGAGGATACTTCCGACGCGACAATGGCGATGATGCTGGCGTTGATGAAGGAACGGCTGGACATCTACGGCGCCATCGATGCCAAGCGAATGAACGAGCAGTTGTCCACGGACTTCCTTGAGAACGAACTGGAGAATGTGAGGAAGTCCAGCTTCATCACGCCGGTGATTTTCCTCTCGGTTGCGGCGCTGATCCTGAACGTCCTGGTGGCCCGCATGGTCCAGCAGCAGCGTTCCGTCATCGGCACGCTAAAGGCCGTGGGGTTCTCCTCGGGCCAGGTGTTCTTTCACTACCTTTGCTACGGCCTCGCGATTGGATTCGTGGGTGGGGCAATCGGCAGCGTGGTGGGGCTCGGGATTCACCGGGCCATGATCATGCTGTATCAGACGATCTTCGAGTTTCCCAATATCCACCAGACGTTTCAGCCGTGGATTCACCTGGCGGGGATCGCCATCAGCATGGTTGCGTCCGCGGCGGGGACGATCAAGGGAACGCTCTCCGCGGTGAAGCTCCACCCCGCGGAAGCGATGCATCCCGCCCCGCCAGAGAAGGCCTATCACACGCCGCTGGAGATGTTTCCGCGCGTGTGGCGCAGACTGTCCTTCCGGTGGAAGATGGTCTTTCGGGCGATCTTCCGGAATCCATTCCGGAGCGCCGTCAGCCTCTTCACCGGGGTGGTCGCGACGATGCTGATCATCGGCGCGCTGGCGATGCGCGACGGGATGAAGAAGCTGGCGCGCTACGAACTGGAGGAGGTCTCGCATCAGGATCT
>Ga0105049_10005134_pt1 | contig 15286 bp, 10 predicted proteins | sample MAT06_FD_78087 | JGI IMG/M metagenome (GOLD analysis project Ga0105049, IMG submission 78087) | Freshwater microbial communities from Lake Fryxell liftoff mats and glacier meltwater in Antarctica - MAT-06 | ecosystem: Environmental > Aquatic > Freshwater > Ice > Liftoff microbial mat | place... | reverse complement strand
GGATACCACCCCGGGCATTCACTCCTTTGCGAAGCGGCTTGTGAACGACCCGGCCGTCGCGGCCATCGGCTTTACCGGGAGTGTGCCGGGCGGGCTCGCGATCGAACGACTGGCCCGGGCGAGGCGGCTGCCAATCCCGGTGTTCGCCGAGATGGGGAGCCTGAACCCGGTGGTGATCACGCCCGCCGCGATGCGGGCCCGGGGAGCGGAGATTGCGGGGGCCTTGGCGGTGTCGATCGCGATGCGCGTGGGCCAGCAATGCACAAGGCCCGGTTTGATCTTCGCGGAGGAGGGCGACGAGGCCGACAGGTTCATTGAAGGATTCTCGGAACACCTCGGGCGGTTCAAGGCTCGCAGAATGGTCGCCCCGTGGATCCAGAAGGCATTCGCAGCGCGGGCGGAAGCGGTGACCAAGGTCCGCGGCGTTCGGGTGGCGAAGAAGCCGGACGCGGGCCGTCGCAGCGCCAGCCCGGGTTTGTGGCGATGCTCGCTGGCGGTGCTGACGAGATCGAAAACTCTGCGTGAAGAAATCTTCGGGCCCGCGGCGATCGTTGTGACCGTTCCAAGCGGTGGCGTCCGGCTTGATGAAGAGGCGGCCAAGATCATGCTGGGCCGACTCCCGGGAAGCCTCACGTGCACGCTGCACGCGGAGAAGAGTGAACTTGCGGGCGAGGCGTGGCGGGCGTTCGCCCCTTACGTCGGCCGCGTGATTCTCAATGGAGTACCCACGGGCGTGCGGGTGCATGAAGCGATGGTGCATTCCGGTCCGTTCCCGGCGTGCAACCGTCCGGAATCAACGGCGGTGGGTCAACGAGCAAGCGAACGTTGGGTGCGAGAGGTCTGCGTGCAGACGAGCGTTGGATGAACCGCCAACGGGTTTACTTCTCTTCGACGTTGCCGTCGGGGGCGCGGGCCGGGGCGGAGGTTTCTCGGATCAACTGCCGGACACCTTCGAGGACGTTCTGGGGTGGGCTTGGGAAAATCTGGTTGAACGTCCGGGTGAGGCCCTGCTTCGCGAGTTCGTCGAGTTCGGCCTTGTAACGGGCCGAGAGTTCGTCGTAGGCGTAGGCCTGCAGGTCCTCGGGGGCGGCGTCGTAGGCCTTTTCGGCGTCGTCTAGGTCAAGGGCGACCATGAACTGGAAGAAGAAGAGGCCCGCCATGAGCCGGAAGTCGGGCGGCATCTGATCCATGCGGTTGTTTTCGCGGTTGATGGCGTTGGTCCGACCCTGCTCCTGGAAGAAGAAGGTGTGCACGCGTTTCGCGAAATCGAACTGGCTTCGGAAGAGATCTGGGTCTCCGCCCAAGAGGCCACTGGCGAAGGCGGAAGAGAGTGCGCCCGTTACCTGGTTCACGGCGATATACGGCGAGGTGTAGCGGTCGGCGAGTTCCTTCTGAACGAACTCGTCGAGGGGGAGCAAGAAGTCTCGGCGGCTGTCGGGGCCAACGACGTTGAAGCGCGAGTCGTTGCGCATCTTGAACATCCATTCCTCGGCCTTGGCGATCTCGCCGCGGCGGTAGAAGAAAAGGACGGCGTCGCGGAGGAAGTTCTCGTAGCCGGCGAGGAGCGGGCGGAAGCCGCGGTCGTTGGGGTTGTCGGCCCAGGAGCGTGAGACGAGGCTGTCGAGGATGTCGCCGTAGGACTGGACGAAGTGCGGGTTGGGGACGGTCTGGTAGTAGGCGTTGCCGTCGCCGGTGCGTAGGGCGAGGAAGTCGATGTACATCTCGCCGGAACGGAAGAGTTCCTGGACGCCGTGGGCGACCATGCGGTCGGTGTTGATGAAGTCGTAGTCGCGTTTGTTGGTTTTGGTGACGCGGGCCTCGCCGGCCTCGACGCCTTTGGAGGCCCAATAGACGCCGTGGGAGGCCGGGTGCCGCCAGTCCATGGGGCCATACTTCTCGGTGTAGCGGATCATCCGCTGGGGCTCCATGTGGAAGCGATTCTCGATGACCTCGCGCCGCACAAATGGGATGAACGCGGCCCACGCGGTCTGGAGCGAGGGGTCCTCGATGATGGGGATCATCGGGCGGATGTAGTTTTCGTCGTCGAAGCCCGGCTTGTCCATGATTGTGGCGCGGCTGGAGCGCTTGAAACCCCTGTAGAGTTCGAAGCGGTCGAGGAGGTTCATCTCGAATCGTTCGAGTCCGGCCTCATTCCGCAGCCGCTCGACGAGGGTGGCGACGGACGGGGTGATCGAGATGAGTTCCTCGAGTGAACCGGGGCTTTCGGCGATTGGGGTCAGCCAATCGACATAGGCCTTGATGGCGGCGCTGCGGTCGCGGTATTCCGGCCGCATCGCGGGGGGCGGCCCAAGCACCACACTCCACTCGGCGGCGAAGCGTCGCTTGTAGAACGGATTGGCGTCGTCGGTGTAGCCCTGGATTTTGTGGAGGAAGATCCAGGCCAACTCCTTGTGCAGGAGCATGTCGTTGGGGTTGGCGGGGATGCCTTTGTCGCGCAGGATGCTGACGCCCTGATTGACCCAGTTCCAACGCTCCGGGGCGGTTTGCGTGGAGACGGAGATGTTGTACGCGAGGTTCCAGGCATGGAAGACCCAGACGCGCGGGAACCGGGGTTGAAGGCGGGTGATGGCTCCCGCGAGTTCAACGGCTTCGTGGAACTTGCCCGCTTCCTTCATGTCGTTGGCGCGGATCCAGAGGATGTTGACGAACAAGCCGCGGAACGCCCCCATGGCGATCCCGGCCGAGACCTCCCACGGCTGGCCGTCCTCAACCCTGTCGGTGGCGGCGATGCGGGCCCTTCCCGCTACGGAACTCATCGAGACCGAAAGGACGGTGGAGACCGCCATCGCGGCGACGAGCACGAGGGACGCGATGAGTTGGATTCGGGTGTTGCGGCTCATGGGGAGGGAAAAGAGGCGCCGGGCACGGGGTACGAAAGGGAGAACAAGCACTTGAACGCTGGCCTGCTTCGCGCAACCGGCCGCTTTTCTACTGTCCGGAGTACATCGCGAGTTCGCGCTTGCGGAAGACGTTCCAAGCGATGAGAAACAGCAGGACGGTGGCGAGGGCAAGGACGGTGGTGCCGACGAACACGCTCGACCAAGGGAGCAATCTGCCTTCGACGAGGCGTGTCGTGGGGTTGAGGTCGCCGTAGACCTGGAAGGTTCCGCCGACCGCCTGCGCGACCTTCGCGATGATGGTGGGGATGATGAGCATCTTTCCTTCGCGGTCTTCGGTCGCGTACATCTCGAGGGACGAGAGGATGAACCGGGAACCCTCGGCCGAGAGGAAGGTGACGAACGAGACAAGGCACGCGACTGGAAAACTGAGGAAGGTGGCGGCGGTGATGGCGAGCATGGCGAGGAAAGCGAGTTTGACCCACAGGACGGCCATGACCCTTAGGAAATTCATGCGGTAACTACCCGCGGAGTAGGAGATTTCGAGGCCGCCGGGCGGGAAGGTGATGGTCTCGGCGTTGGGACGCTGGTTCCGGAAATCGGCGTTGATGACCTGCACCGCGACGACGCCGTCTTCATCGATGACGCCGGGGAGAAGGCGGATGGTGTGGAACTGACCCAGCCCGATGGACTGGGTAAAGGGGTAGTCATTGGGGAACTGGAACGTGATCGTGTAGATGGAGTCGGGCGGGTTGGAGCCGGCATCGACCTTGTATCGCAGGTAGAGCGGGAGGTTGGTGTTGCGGACAGCCTTGAGACCACTGAAGATGTAGACTTCGCGGGAGCCGGGCTCGATGGAGCGGTACTGGCTCTGGACGCTGCTGCGGAGCCCATCGGCGATTTTTTTCTTGATCTCCTGAACCTTCTGGGCCCGGATCTCGGCGCTCTCGTCGTCGAGTTGGGCGATCATCTCCATCTCGGCGTCGACGCGGGCTTCGACATTCTTAGCGAACTGCTCTTCGTCGATCTCAGGGGGTTCGGCGGTGGCAGTGCGGCGCGCGACGAGCACTTGGGTTTCGAGGACCAGGCGGTCGTCCGAGACACCCTTTGCGGCCTGCGTGACGTAAGCGGCACTCTCGCCGTTGGCCTTCTGGTCGCGCAGGTATTCGGTGAAAATGAAGATGGCGGACCCACAGACGGCCATGAGCGCGAGCGCGAGGCCAGAGATTCCGACCCATTTGCCCAGCACATATTGCCAATGGCGGACCGGCTTGGTCATGGTCTGCCAGATGACCTTGTCACGCTGCTCGAAGCAGACCGAGGCCACGGCGAAGGTGAGCACCAGGACCGCGATGATCCAGAAGGAGCCCGCGGTTGCGTATTGCAGGAACGATTGGACGCGGTAGCGGAGCGGTTGTTCGGCGTTGAGAATCGCGGGGAGGGCGGCGAGGCCGAAGATGAGCAGGACGATAAAGACGAGCGAGATCTTCATCCGCACGGCTTCGGCGAGCACATTCTTCGCGATGGCGAAAGTGGCTCCTGGCAAAGAAAACAGGAGCCCCAGCAGCCGCATGAGGACGGTGAAAGACGCGGAAAGCAGGACCACCCCACCGACCATGAGGGCGGGGCCGCGGGTGGCAGGAAACAGCGAGAGCGGCCAGACGACTGCCGCGGCGAGCACGCCGAGGGCGAGGTAGGTGAGCCCTAAACCGAGCCAGATGACCCCCAGCGCGAGGGCGGTGGCGATGACGATGGTGGCTCCCACGCCCGCGGCATCTTGCTTGGCAGCGAGGATCTCATTGACGAGTTTGGCCGTCGCATTGAGCGTGGTTTCCTGCTTGCTCTGCTTGGAGGGATCGACGACCGAGGCCGTCGCCGAAGGCGGGCCGTCGGGTTGTGGGTCCGTCGAGCCGGGATTTTGTGCGGGCGCCACCTCGGGGAGTGGCTCGACGTCTTCGAGTGTGATAGCGGCCGAGGAGGGCGCGTTGAGTGCGACGGAGTAGGCGAGGAAAGCCGCGATGGCGAGAACGACGACCGCCACGCTTGCGGCGATCTTAAAGACCCGACCTTGTTGAAGGTGATTGAGCCGGGCGAGCCGCTCGCGGAAGGTCACGGCGCTCCTCCAGCGGGTTTGTCCGGGGCATCCAGCAACGAGCCGATGACCGAGTCATCGATGGCGGGGAGCGGCTGCGCCGGGGCCTGGGTCGGGGCGGGGCGTCGGTCGGCCGGGGGCGGGTTGGTGGTGGTGTTGAGCAGGTCGCCGATGAGCGAGCGGTCGGGGCCGATGGGCGCGGGCTGGGCGGCCGGGGCCGCGGAAGTTTCGCTGAGGGTAGAGCGTGGCGTGGCTTGGTCTTTCACGGCGAGGAGGTCGGCGATGAGGGCATCGCCCTGCTTTTCGTCTCCCTTGAGGAACGACGCGGTTTCGCCGCCGGAGGTGGCTCCGGAGGTTGCGATCTGCTCGGCCTTGGCGCGTTCGACGATGTCGAGAAAAAGTGCTTCGAGCGATTGGCGGGGTTTCGCGACCTTGAGGATGGCCTGGTCGCCGCCGGAGCGGGCCCGGATGACGCGATCAACTTCTGCGACGGTTGCTTCATCGAGGAGATCGGTCTCGATTGAGGTGCGGTCTTGAGAGACCAGGAGTTCGTCGCACGTGCCCTCGGCCCGCTTCTGACCTCCGTAAAGGATCACGAGCCTGTCGACACAATCTTCGACATCGGCCAAAAGGTGGGACGAGAGCAGGACGGTCTTGCCGCGCCGCCCGAGTTCGATGATCAGTTCCTTCACTTGGCGCGTGCCGATGGGATCGAGCCCGGTGGTGGGTTCATCGAGGATGAGGAAGTCGGGGTCGTTGATGAGGGCCTGGGCGATGCCGATGCGGCGCTGCATGCCCTTGGAGTATTCGCGGACGGGGCGGAACTGGGCCCCCGTGAGGCCGATCATGTCGAGGAGTTCATCGATGCGGCGGCCCCGCGTGCGGCTGTCGATCTCGAAAAGTTTGGCGTAGTAGTCGAGTGTTTCGCGGGCGTTGAGGAAGCCGTAGAGATAGGACTCTTCGGGCAGGTAGCCGATGCGCTTCTTGACGGCGACGTCGGTGGGCTCTTTGCCGAAAACCGAGATTCGCCCGGATGTTGGTTTGAGGAGCCCGAGCATCATTTTGATGGTCGTGCTCTTGCCGGAACCGTTGGGGCCGAGAAGGCCGAAGACCTCGCGCGGGTAGATCTCGAAAGAGAGGGTGTTGACCGCGCGGGCGACATCACGCATCCAGAAATCTTTGAAGACGCGGCTGACCTGCTGCACCACCACCACCGGTTCGCCGGTGCGGGGTGGGGCGGTGGTGACTGGGGATGAGAGTGTGGGTGTCATGCGGTGCAAGGGCTTGAAGGATCGGGTTGGGATGGCCCGAACCGCACGTGCGGTTTGCGTCGGCGGTTGGTGGGTCCGGCTTTAGCTCGGGGCTTCCTGCAGATCGGTCTGGGTGCGGAACTGGGTTTCGCGGAGTTCACGCATGCGGCGTTTCTCGGCTTCCGTGTTCTCCCGCTCCTTGCGGGCCCGATCTCGGTTCTTGATGATGTCCGGGTCGGAGTTGAGGAGGAGGGTGGCGGTGTTGACACCCGCGGGCATGAGCATGAACTGCACGCTGTCTTTCGCGAGCAGTTCACGCATGGCGACCGACCACTCGCGCTGGATCATGAGGGACGGGTTGGCTTCGAACTGCGCGAGTTTGGCCTCGAACCGGGCGAGATCGGACCGGGCACGGCCTACGACCTCGGCCTGATACCGCTTGGCTTCTTCGAGCATGAGGCGGACGCCGCCGCTGGTGGCGTCTTTCACCGTCTCGGCGGTCGTCACCCATTGGCCATCCGCGTTCATGGTTTGGATGTCGACCGTGACTGACCGGTTCTCGAAGATGGCCTCGATGGTGTCGAGCGTCCGCTTCTGCGCGGCGACATCTTGCGAGCCGATGGCCTGCTCGTATTGCGTGATGAGGCCAACAACCTTGCGGGAAGGGGTTTCCTCACCGACGAGATAGGGGGACGAGAGGCCCGCGACCTCGTTGAGGCGGCGGGTGCGCTCGCTGGTGGCCTCGTCGCGGACTTTGGCGGCGTTGGAGACGGCGGACTGCACTTTGGCGAAATCGCCGCGGACGAAGAGGGGAGCAATGACCTGATCGAGGCTGAACTGGTCGATCTGGAGGCCGCTGTTCATGCGGTCGAGCGTGTCCTGCGCGATACGTTTGGCGGTCTTGCTGACGTTACCCTCGTCGGAGGACTGCTTGAGGAGATCTTCGATACCAACTTGGGCACTGGCGTGCACGACGCCTCTCTTGACGGCGGCGCGGACGACTTCCTTCTCGCTGTCGGGGAGGAGGTTCTGCGAATACTTGGTGACGTCAGCGCGCTGATAGCCGACCTTCCACTTGGTGTGAGCGATGTTGCCGTCGGCGGTCAGGACGTAGCCGGAGCCCTCCTCGGGCTTGATGGCGTCGGTCGGGGGCAGTTTGTCGGGCGATGGATCGACGGTGCCCGGAGGCACCGGCACCCAAAAGTCTTTGTCGATGCGGACGTCTTCGTAGCCTTTGGTGTTGATCTTCAGGAGATCGCCGAGGGGGTACGGGGCGCTCCACTGGAAGCCGGGCTCGAGGCCGCTTTGCTGGACGCGGCCAAACAGCAGGCGGATGCCTTTTTCGCCTTCCTTGACGTAGCGGAAGCCGCTGAGCACAAACACGACGCCGAGCACGACCATTCCCGCCTGCAACAACCGGTACATGACACGGAGGGCATCAGACAGCGACTGATTCGCGGGGTCGAGCAGGGAGCCACGGTCGGGCTCGTCGCCGGACTGCCGCAACGAAACCGACCCTGCCCGACGGGGCGGGGGCGGCGTGAGTTGAGGTGAAGGACCACCCGCGCTGGGCTCATCATCGGGGGCGAAGAGCGCGGCCGCGTGCCGCGAACGCGAGGTCATGGCTGGCCTCCGGAAGGGGGCTTGGTTCCGGCCGGCTCGCGGCTGGCAGGAGCCTTCGCGGGTTCAGATGTGGGAGCGGCGGGCGCGGTGATCAGCCCGGTGAGCCACGACTTGGGGGCGCTGAAGGGGGGAATCTCACCGGCCTTGAGGCCGTCGAGCGCACTTGGCATGATGAGGCCCATGCCGGGCATGGAACCCGAGAGCACGAGGGTTGTGCTCTTGCCCTCCATGCTGCGGATGAAGTCGATGTTGTCGAGGAACACCGCGAGTTCGGCGTTTTGGTTCATGCGGGCCAAGAATGGAGCGGCTTCCAAATCGCCGCGGGTGCGGATGTCTTGGGCCAAGCGGCTGGCGAACGAGGTGATTCGGCTGGCGTCGGTCTCGGCGGTGGTGCGAATGCTGCTGGCCTGGCTGTCGCCTTCGCTCTGGGTTTTGAGGGCGATGCCGGCGCGGCCGGTTTTCATGCGGTCGATCACGGCCTTGGTGGTTTCTTCGGGCATCAGGACACGGGTGATGCCGACATCGATGGCGACGATGCCGTAATCGGAGAGCGAGAGGCCGGCCTTGTCGGAACTGCCGGAGAAGGCGCTCAGCATTCGGGCCTCGAGGTCGCCCAGTCCCGCGGCTGATCCGCTGGCGAACAGTTGGTTCATTTTGAACCCGCTGACGAGCGAAGTGACCGATCGGAGTTGGTCTTTGAGCAACTGTTCGGCGCCGCGGTAGTGATCTTCCGGACGATCGCCCCAGTTGCTGAAGCGCTGGAAGAACCTGAGCGGGTCATCGACGCGCCAAGTGCAGAAGACCTCGACGATGACCTGGCGGTTATCGAGCGTGTTGAGTTGCTCGAGTTTGACGGGCAGGATGCGGGTCCTGGTGTCGTATTTCGTGACACTCTGGATGGGGTAGGGCCACTTGATGCCCAGACCGGGATCGCGTCTTACGTCGCTTTCAGTGGCTTTTCCGAACAGCGTCACCACTGCCGCTTCGGTGAAGCGAACGGTGTAGAAGATGCTGAAAGACAGCAGAAAACCGACACACAATGCCGCGATAATAAAAATTCGTGCCTTGGCCACGCCTGCGTGCTCCCTGTAGTCACAATCCGAACGTCCCGGTTTAATTCGGCCGGGCTTGTACGGGGGTCAATCTTTCTGGGGGTCGAATACGTCAACACCGAGGTTCTTGTCCTGCAGATCCCAATCGATACGGAGATCAGGAATTTCTTCGCTGGTTACATACAGCCGCGAGCCGCGCATCGCGGACTTCATGGCATCGAAGTAGAGGTTGGTGCGGTAGAGCAGCGGTGAAGCGGTGTAGAGGGCGAGTTGTCCCTCGTAGCGGGCGGCCCGGCCGCGATCGCCCATGTGCCGTTCCCAGCGGTCCGCGGCGGCTTTGGAGAGGAGGGAAGCGGCCGAACCTTTGGCGGATTCGATGAGGCCGCGGATCTTGAATTCCTGATCGCTGATCTGTTTGGCGGTCGCGGGCGAGCCGTCGGGTGCGTTGATGGCTTCGAGAATGTCGAGTTCCTGCACGATGGTGCGTGCGAGAGAGACGTCACCCACGACCGCCGTGAGTGTGCGGACGGCGTCGGCCCGGGCGGCATCGATGTTGGCTTCGCGGCGCTGATCGGCCTGCACGGCGGTCTCAAAGTTCTTGGCGGCTTCCTTCGGCGGGTGAACGCCCGCGATGCCCGCGAAAAGGACTTCGACGCCCGAGCCTTGGGGCTTGCCGTCGGGGCCGGGGTTGAGGTTGTCGAGCGCGGCTTGGATGCGCGTGCGGAGGTTGGCGGACACTTCCACCCGGTTGGCACCTAGGAAGTCGTCGAGAGACAGTTCTTGCGCGTAGCGAGTGATCTCGCGCTTGGCGACGGCGGTGATGAGGTCGTCGCGGCGTTGGGGGGTTGCGAGACGGTCGTAGAGTTGGATGTCACGTATGGCGTATTGCAGGGGGATTTCGACCGAGACCATGGAGATATCCGAGAGTTCATCCTGCCCGACCGCGCGTGAGCCGTCGGTTCGGACAAACTGGTAGACCTCGACGCCGGCGTGGTCGTTGGTCCAGAGTACCGCGTCTTTGGAGGCGGGGGGCGAGGTGCCGAGCGTGAGGCTGCGGACGCCGGTGACGGTGAGGTCTTGGATGCGCGGCCGGCCCGACTCGGTCTTTCCGAAGAACTCGGGGATGGAGATGGTTTCGATGGGCCACGGCCACTTGAAGAAGAGGCCCGGTGTCTCGACGCGAACCGGCTTGCCGAGACGAAGGACGATGGCCTGCTGATGCGGCTTGACAACACCCACGGCCGTCAGGCCCCAGATGATGAGCAGCCCCGCGGCCAGAAGGGGGAGGGCTGCACGCGAAAGCAAGCGGTAGAACCACCCCGAGGTGACATTGAACCCCAGTTGATAGTTGATGGCATCGCTGATCGATTCCGCGATGCGATCCGGCGCCGAAACGAAACTCATGAGGCCGGAGTCGAAGGCAGGGCGGGCGTTTTCACCGGCTTTACGGGGCCGGTAGACTCCGAGCACGAAGTTGAGGAACGTCTCGCCGCCGATGAGCACCATGAACACTGGCACCGCGAACTGAAGGTACTTGGTGAAAACGGGGGGCGGGATCAGTTCATCGGCGAAGTAGCAGACGGCCATCGCGAGGCCGAGCAGGGCCGAGCCAACGGCGTAGCCAGCACCGGCCCGCAGGATCGACCAGACGGGCTGACGCGCCATGGTGGCGGCCAAGCGAGCGAAGACAAAGCCCAGCGCGGCGATCGCGAGCCCGATGAGCACCCACGCGCCCTGGGTGGGCATGTAAATGACATCGGGGATGGTGCCGGCATTAATGCCCTTCTGATTTACCGGGGGGAAGTGCAGGCGATAGGCCGAGTAGAACCGCCACAGCCCGCTGGCGACCAGGAACGCTCCGACCGTGAGGCTGGCGGCTGGCAGAAAAATTTTGTGGAGTGAGGCGAGACGGCGGGCGGCGGGGCGAAACGTGTCACCGCTTCCTTGGAAGACCGACCCCGAGACCGGTGATGCCGCGAGCGCATCGGCCTCCATCGCCTCGATTCGTTCGCGGCGGTGCTGATCGAAAACGATGGCCAAGCATGCCCAGACGGCGATGCCGATGGCCATGAACACTGTGGCCGACATGGCGGCGTGGTCTCGGGCCAAGATGGCGTAGACCAGCATCGTCAGTGTAAAGGCGATCTGGAGCGCAAGGCCTTTGATGGCAACGCTTAGAGCCGTTCGATAGGTGAGGAAGTCAACTTTCATGCTCGAAAACCGCCTCCAAAAGCGCCCCGCGAGCGACCCGTAAGGGACTCATGCGGCTCGCGTCAACGATCGCCCTCTCGGCCAAACCAACGCTACGCCCGGCATCCGTCGCCAGAACGGCGACCCCGGATTGAACCCTTCGGGGTTCATGGCGGTATTGTGCCCTGATCCCGCCGGGCTTTCAACCCGGACGAAACGAACGTTCACAAGGAGGGGTGCGTAAGGCTCAAACTTGCGCGTGCACAACCTCGCGGACGGACTTCGCTTCGGCAGCAAGCCTTACGAACCACGTCGGGCGAGGTTCGTGAATAATGTCTGAGCCTCTGTACGTCTTCTAGCATCCTTCCCTGTGTGAGGGCCACCGATTCCGGTTCAGCCCCATTTCCGCCGGTTGCCCGCCGGTTTGGTGCCGGGCACCAAGATTGTTTTTCTTCCCGGGCAATCGCCACCCACCCATGATTCTCCAACTGTTCACCATCGCTCGCAACACGTTCGTCGAGAGCCTTCGACAGCCGGTTGTCTTCCTTTTGGTCGTGCTTTCCGGGCTTTTTCAGGTGTTCAACACTTGGAATACGGGATTCAGCATGGGCCAAGAGTCGGCGACGGAGGTGAAGGGTGACGACAAACTTCTTCTGGACGTCGGCTTGGCGACTGTCTTTGTGATGGGCACGCTGCTCGCGGGCTTTATCGCGACGGCGGTCCTGAGCCGCGAGATCGAGAACAAGACCGTGTTGACGGTCATCAGCAAGCCGGTCGGTCGTCCTATCCTCATTTTGGGTAAGTACTTAGGTGTTCTTGGTGCGATCATGCTGGCGGTGGTTGCGATGTTCGGTTTTCTCTTGCTGGCGTTGCGACACGGAGTGATGAGCACTGCCGCGGACGGGTTGGATGGGCCCACTTTGGTGTTCGGGCTGTCGGCCGTCGCGTTGGCCCTGATCATCGGGGCTTGGTGCAATTATTTTTACGGCTGGAACTTTCCCCAGACGTCACTCACCCTATTGGTACCGCTGGTGGTGGTCGCGTATCTCGTCGTTCTCTTCATTTCCAAGAAGTGGACTCTGCAGCACCCTGGGTCGGATCTCAAGCCGCAGATCCTAGTGGCGTGCCTGTGCCTGACGTTCGCCATCACCGTGCTAACCGCAGTGGCGATCGCGGCCTCGACTCGCCTCGGGCAGGTGATGACCATCGTGGTGTGCTTGGGCATCTTTCTGTTTGCACTGCTTTCGAACCATCTGTTCGGGCGGCACGTCTTTGATAACGAATCGGTAGCCACGGTGACGGGGGCGACTCCCGCCGATCCGAGCAAGACGGGCTTCACCAACCTTGGTGAGCAGATGGTGCTGCAACTCGAACACCCCACTTCAAAGCCGATCAGACCTGGGGACGCGGTGTTCTTCAGCCCAAGCCCATCGGGCTTTCCGATGCTCACGACTCACCCGTATGAGCGCTTTGCGGGCGACCTGAGCGACGATGCGCAGGTCTTCTCGGATGAGACGCCCGCGTCGCTCGTTGCGACTGGCAGCCGCGGAAATACCTTGAACGTGCGGGTGGTCGGGGCCCTTCCGGCTCCGGTCTCGAGGCCGCCCGAGGACGGGGATTACGTGTTTCTGCGGGAGACGAAGGTAAACCCGGTGGCGCTGGCGGTGTGGGGGGTAGTGCCCAACCTTCAAAGTTTCTGGTTGTTGGATTCCGTCTCGCAGAACCGGGATGTGCCAGGTCGATATTTGGTGCTCGCCGCGGCGTACGGACTGGCGCAGATCGCGATGTTCCTTTCGCTCGCGGTCATGCTCTTCCAACGGCGGGATGTCGGGTAATGCTTCCTTGACCTATACTTACGATGAAGCCGAACGCGTTTTCGCGCGGCGATGAGGTAGTGTTGGTTCCTTTGATTCGGAGTGTGTCACATGGCAGACGACGGCAAGCAGAAGCAGACAGCAATGGCGGTAGTGGCGGTCGTTCTGATCGCATTGGCCGGCGTGCTCGTCATGTGGAACTTTGAATTCGGTCCGTTCAAGAAGAAAGTCGAGCCCCAGCCGGATTTCGTCAGCACGCTTTCAGACGAGGAGAAGGCCCAGTACGAATTGCAGAAGAAGCGCGATGCCGCGCTACAGAAGGTCGTTCCGCCCTCGGGGTCGTGATCGCGGGCCGAGGGGCCACCAGCAATTGAAGAATGAACCGCCCCGTGAAAGACCATGGGGCGGTTTTCATTGAGCCTTTTGATGCAGCGGGAACGGCGGACTTGAGCGGGAGGCATGCGAGCGAGAAATCAGCGGCGCCGGTATCGACGCAAACCGTGCGCAACGAGCGGCAACAGGAGCATGCCGGTGCCGGGGCTTGGGACGATCGAATCGACATGGGTGATCAGTGTCCTCAGCGTGATCTGGGTCGCCGTCCGTGCCGCCGCTACGGGCGTGTTTCCCCCGACATGAATGTGGCCACCGGCGATTGTCCAAGCCGGGTCGGCCCGGTCGGCGTGGAGGGCCGCGTACCACGCGCTGTGATAACTCGTGAACTCCGAGACGAAGGTACCGCCGAATGAACTGCTGTTGTCGATGAAAGAAGTCATCCCGAGGTTGGCGGCCGCAACGGCGTCACGAATTTGAACCATCGGCAGGCTCGATTGACGGATGGTGTTGTCGGGTTCGCTCGCAATGGGGAGATCGGCAGTCGGTACGAAGGGTGCCAAATAGTCGGGCGTCCACGAGTTGAGCGGCAGTTTCCTGGCCCGCGCTTCGATCTCCCAACTGCTGTTGTTGGCTCCGCGACTGAAGGTGATGATGGCGATGGGCCTCAACTCGCCGACAATGCGCCAAAAGTCGTTGGAGGCGTCCTGGTAATCGACCTCGAAATCACCGACACCCCTGCCGTAGGGCGGCTGCGTAAGGCCGGGAAACTCAGGGAAATAGGAGTGGACGTTGTACCCTCGCTGTTCCCAGTTTTCTCCCTGCCAACCCCCCGGGTTCTGGTTTTGGTTGCGGCTGAAGGGACGGATCATCTCGTTGGTCGGCGGCCAATAGCCGGTGATCATGATGTTGTTGGAGAATGACGCCGACGCGGGCGCGGCTGTGAGGATGGTGGCGACGAGCGCCGTCTGAACCATCCGAGTCGCGGGGAACACCATGGAACGAATCTCCTTTGCCCGAACTATTTGCAGTCCGAGAACTCGCGGACCGGGCCCGGCGGTTTATCCGTCTGAGAAGGTACAACATGCCCGGGAGAATGCCACAATTCCATGCATGCGATCGCAGATAGCGGGGCGTTGCTTTCGGAAGGCCTTCGACCTTATTGGTGCGGGGCGTGCACCGCACCCGCGCTGGGCCTGCACTTTGCGTCGGTTCCGCCTACCATCCCGACCCTACGCCAACCGGCGCGACTCCGTGTTTCCCCGGGCGGTTCTTTTCGGCCATTGAGGTACCCATGCTCGCGTCCGTCCCGTTTCTGACCTTCGCGTGGAACAACTATGTCGTCGGCGGCCTGACGCTGGTGTTTCTCATCGTCTGCGTGGTGATGCTTCTGACGATCCTGATTCAGAAGCCACAGGGCGGTGGCCTGACTGCGGCGTTTGGCGCGGGAGCGTCATCCGGGCAGACGGCCTTCGGTGCCAAGACTGGCGACGCTCTGACGATCTTTACCATCATTATTTTTATTGTATATTTGGCGCTCGCCGTTGTTCTGAATTGGGCTGCCAAGCCGCAGGTGAATGCGCTGGAGCCGGACGCGATGCAATCGGTTCCGTCGACCACCGGGGCGACCCCTTCGGTTGATCCTGCCACCACGCCCGCCACTTCCGACCCCGTGACCATTCCGCCAGTGCTGGATCCGTCGGCTGTGCCAGCGACGGTTGATCCGGCGGCCACTCCGACGGTTCCGCCCGCGCCGCCGGTCGAAGCGCCGGCTGTTCAGCCGGGAAGCGAGCCAGTCCCGGCACCAACGGACCCGGCACCTGCGAACCCAACGCCTGCCAACCCAGCCCCCACTCCTCCTGGGCGGTAATCTCCGCACTTTTTGGTTTTTCCGCGGAGGCCTCAAGCGTGATTCGAAGCATGACGGGTTATGGCGAAGCGTCGGCCCAAGTGGGCGGCATTCACTACTTCATCGAGGTTCGCTCTCTCAATAACAAGTACTTCAAGGCCTCGATCCGGCTTGCGGAAGAGTTTCAGGGCCTCGAAGCCGAGATCGAGTCGAGGTTGCGGGAGAAGT
>Ga0105049_10005133_pt1 | contig 15288 bp, 9 predicted proteins | sample MAT06_FD_78087 | JGI IMG/M metagenome (GOLD analysis project Ga0105049, IMG submission 78087) | Freshwater microbial communities from Lake Fryxell liftoff mats and glacier meltwater in Antarctica - MAT-06 | ecosystem: Environmental > Aquatic > Freshwater > Ice > Liftoff microbial mat | place... | reverse complement strand
TCAACTCGGATTCTGGAAAACGCGCACCTCGTTCCATGTCATCAGCGAATCGCGCGAAGTGACAACGCCGGCGGAGTCGGTGTCGCCAGCGGCGGGGGGGCAGTTCGTTACGATCCCGCTCGAGATTCCGTTCCGTGATTTGTTTGGAATGATCCGTGAACAAGTGGGCAGCCAGGAATCGTTGGGCGCGGGACTCCAACGACTCCAATCCGCCGGCTACAAGTTTCCGTTCGAGCCAGGTGAAGCCGGGCAGTGGTCGGCCGCGCAGCAGCAGGCGTTGGCGCACTTGCTCTACGATGATCTGCTCCAGCGGCTGCACGCGGGATCGTTTGAAGTGAGTGAGTGGTTGCGCCGGCGGCTGACGGAAGAACTGAGTTCGGGGGCCTGGAGCGGGGTGTTCAGTCCGGCGGGGTCGAGTTGGGGCTCGGGTGCGCTGGGACAACCGCAGAAAGGTTTCTGGTTCGCGGTGAACGCGGAGTTGATCATCTATGGCGCAACGGAACCGACGGCGAAGGTCACGGTGGACGGCAAGCCAATCAAGCTGCGCGAGGACGGCACCTTCTCCTTTCATTACATCTTCCCAGATGGGAAATACCAATTACCCTGCGTCGCGGTGTCCGCAACCGGCGATGATCAGCGCGCGGTGCAATTGAGCTTCGAACGGGTCACAACCCAACAAGGCGACGTCGGCCGGGTGAAACAACCCGCGCATCTGAAATCGCCGGCGGCGGCGTAAGCCAGGAGACTCGACACTTGTCTTTGGGTTATGTGGCGCTGATTCTGCATGCGCACCTGCCGTTCGTGCGGCACCCGGAGCACGAGGAATTTCTCGAAGAGGACTGGCTCTACGAGGCGATCACGGAGACGTATGTGCCGTTGATCAAGATGCTCGAAGGACTGGTACGCGATCACGTGGAGTTCCGGCTCACGATGTCGTTGACGCCGCCGCTCTGCGCGATGTTGCTCGATCCGTTGTTGCAGGAACGGTACGTCCGGCACATTGAGCGGCTGATTGAGCTGACCGAAAAAGAAGTTGTGCGCACGCGCTGGGACCCGGCCTTCCACGCGCTGGCGCAGTTCTATCGCGAGCGCTTTCACGAAGCGCGCCACACATTCTGCGAGGGCTATGGGCGTAATCTCGTCGGCGCGTTCCGCAAGTTTCAGGAACTGGGCAAACTGGAGATCATCACGTGCGGCGCGACGCACGGATTTTTGCCCTTGATGCAGGAACACCCGGCCGCCATTCGCGCCCAGATCATGATCGCACGAGATCATTACCGGGAATGCTTTGGCTGCGACCCGCGCGGCATCTGGTTGCCCGAATGCGCCTACGTCCCCGGCGTGGAGCAGTTTTTGCAGGAGGCGGAGATTCGCTGGTTCATCATGGACACGCACGGGCTGTTGTTCGGCCAGCCGGCGCCGCGTTATGGAGTGTACGCGCCGGTGTTCACCCCCGCCGGGGTGGCGGCGTTTGGACGCGACACGGAATCCTCGCGCCAGGTGTGGAGTTCGGAGGTGGGCTATCCCGGGGACCCGGACTATCGGGATTTTTATCGGGACATTGGCTTTGATTTGGATCTGGATTACATCCGGCCGTACATCCAGCCGGACGGCAATCGGTGTTTCACGGGCATCAAGTACCACCGCATCACCGGCAAGTCACCGACCAAGGATGTGTACCATCGCCATCACGCTTGGGAGAAAGCGGCGCAGCACGCGGGCAACTTCATGTCCAACCGCGAAAAGCAGATTGCGCATCTGCACGACGTGATGCAACGACCGCCGCTGGTGATCTCGCCTTATGATGCGGAATTGTTTGGGCATTGGTGGTTTGAAGGACCGGACTTCCTCAACTTTTTCATCCGCAAATCCGCGTATGACCAGCGGACGTTCCAACTCACCACGCCGAGCGAGTATCTGCGGCAGCACCCGACGCAACAATTGTCGCAACCGAGCGCATCGAGTTGGGGAAGCAAAGGGTACTGGGAAGTGTGGCTGGAAGGTTCCAACTCGTGGATTTACCCGCACCTGCACACCGCCGCGGAACGCATGACGGAATTGGCGCGCAAACACACCAACGCCAGTGGTCTCACGCAGCGCGCGCTCAAACAAGCCGCCCGGGAACTGTTGCTGGCGCAATCCAGTGACTGGGCGTTCATCATGAAGACCGGCACCACGGTGCCCTACGCGATCAAACGCACCAAAGACCACATCCTGCGCTTCACGCGGCTCTACGAGCAGATTCAGGCGGGGAAGATTGACGAGCCGTGGCTGGCGGAGATCGAGTGGCGGGACAACCTGTTCCCGAATCTCAACTACCACTACTACGCATGACCTGGGCCAGCGCTTCGCGCAGGGATTGCAGCGAAACCGGCTTGTTCAAGATGAGATCTATGCCCGCCGGCTTTTCCCCGGCGGCCTGCATCATGGAACCGAATCCAGTCGTCAGGATGATGGGCGTCTGCGGGGCGATGGACTTGATCGTGGCGGCCACCTGATCGCCATTCAAGCCGGGCATGGCGCGATCCACGAGCACCAGATCGAACGCGTCGCGATGGAAAGCCGCCAAGCCGGTGTGACCATCCACGGCGGTGGCAACGGTGTGACCGTCGCCGGTCATAAATTCACTCAGGACATTGCGCACCAATTCTTCGTCCTCAATCAGCAAGACCCGGAGCGGCCGGCCGGATAACACGGCGGTCTCGCCCAAGCCGGTCGCAATGATCTCGCGCTTCTCGACGGGCAGCCGAATGCTAAACGTGGTGCCTTGGCCGGGCGCGCTGGTGAGTTCGATGGTGCCCTCGTGGCGGTTGATGATGCCGTACACCATGGAGAGACCGAGGCCGGTGCCCCGTGCGCCTTTCGTCGAGAAGAACGGCTCGAAGCAGCGGCGCCGGACTTCTTCCGTCATGCCCGAGCCGGTATCACTTACATCAAGGATCACCTGACCAGCCTCCATGCGCGTCTTAAGAGTCAGCCGGCCGCCCTGCGGCATGGCATCGAGCGCGTTGAAAATGAGATTGGTGAGCACCTCGCGGATTTCGGCGGCATTACCGGCCAGCGGCGGCACCTCGCCGGGCTGGGTGGCAACGGTGTAAGCGATGCCATGCGCGAGCGCTTCACTTTGCCAGCGCGGCTGGGTGAGCGAGACGGCCTCCTTGACGAGCGCGTTCAAGTTGATGGCGGTGAACACCTCCCCTTCCTCGCGATGCCGGTAGAACTCGCGCAACCGGTTCACCACACTGCCGGCATCCTTGGCGGCGGTGTTCATGAGTTGGAGGTACCGCAGCGTTTTCTCCCGGTCGTCGAGGTTGGCGGGCCGGTTTAACAGCAATTCGCTGAAACCCAAAATGGCGGTGAGAGCGTTGTTGAAATCATGAGCGACACCACTGGCCATCGTGCCGAGCGCGCGGAGTCGCTCTTGTTGGACGACTTGTTGTTGGGTGTTCTTGAGTTCCGCGAGCGCCTGTTCGAGCCGCAAGTTGGTGTCGCGCAGCGCTTCTTCCGACTGTTTGCGGTCGCTGATGTCCTGCTTGATGGCGATGAAATGCGTGACGACGCCCTGCGCATCCCGCACCGGCGTGATGATCATTTCCTCCGTGTGCAGCGAACCGTTCTTGTGGCGATTCGTGATTTCCCCGCGCCATACCCTGCCGGCACTGACCGTCTCCCACAGTTTGCGGTAGAATTGGTTGGAGTGGATACCGGATTTGAGGAAGCGCGGATTCTTACCGATGGCCTCCTCGGCGGCGTAGCCAGTCAGTTGCGTGAAAGCAGGATTCACCCACACAATCGTTCCATACCGGTCGGTGATCGTAATCCCATTCGCCGCTGCCGCGAGCGCGGTGCCCTGCAAATGCAGCCGGCGTTCGACGCGTTTGCGCTCCGTGATGTCCCGCGCATTCACAATCAGACCGCGGATCCCCGGGTCATCCAACAGATTCTTCCCCAACCCCTCAAACGGCACCCACGTTCCGCTGGCGTGCCGAAACCGAAACTCCAGCGCCGCTGAGCTGCCGGGTTTGTGAATCTTGTCCGCAAACACCGCCGCCACCGCCGGCAGATCGTCGGGATGCACAAACAGGAATGCATTCTGCCCGACCAACTCGCCCACCTGATAGCCCAAGACCCGCTCCGCCGAGGGACTTTGATATCGAATGGTGCCGTCAGCTTCGAGGATGGTGATGACATCGGTCGCATTCTCGATCAGCGCGCGAAACACCTGTTCGCGTTGCGAAAGTTTTTCCGCCGCCTCCGTCCGTTCCATGACCCGGCCGACTTGGGAGGCGACGAACGTCAGCACCTGCTGCAACCGCGACTCCGGCGGCGCCGGCTCCACTTGATAAAACTCCAATACCGCGACGACGCGTTCGCCGACGATCACCGGCACCCCAATCGCGCCCCGCAACCCGAGCTGTGCGGCCGCAACCATTCGTGGCGATTCCGTCAGGGCGGACAGTTCCGTGACCACGATGGCCCGGCTCTGCGCGGCGGTCTGACAGACCAGATCCGCTGCCGCGAGATCGCCCCCGGCGTGCGACGCCTCTTGCAGCGGCCGGTAATTCCCCACGATGCGCCACAGACCGCTCGCCTGCCATTGGTCGTCCCGGCGGAACCACGCGTGACTGACCGGCCAACCCGTGTAAGCCCCCACCAAATCGAGCGCGGCTTGGAGTGCTTCAGCCGTGGTGGTCGCCTCGTGCGCGGCGGCGGCGGCGACTTGTTGGATCTGCAAAAAATTATTCCGCTGCACCAGCACGTCTTCGGCGCGCTTCTGAGCCGTGATGTCGGTGATGAATCCTTCCAACACCGGCGGCTGACCATCGGCGGCGCCGGCCACTGCGCGACCTTGTTCCCACACCCATTTCGTATCGCCCTCGGCGGTCGTCATTCGATAGACCAGCCGGAAAGAAGTCTGCTGTGACACGGCAAATCGGATCTCATTCTCCACATTCGCCCGGTCTGCGGGATGAATCAGCGCCGCAAAAGAACAGACCCGATTCCCCACCAAGTCCTCCGGCCGATAACCCGTCAGATCAAAACAACCTTCACTGGCAAACTCCAATGTGTAATTCACATCCCACCAGCAGCGGTAAGCCATGCCGGGCAGATTGCTCAGCAACGTGGACAACATGCGCGTCCCCTCACGGATGGTCGGTTCATCAGTTTCAGAGTGGCTGTTGCAAAGCATCTGGGGAAATATTTCCGCACAACCCGTGCCGGCTGTGTAACATGCCGTTCGTCAACCGAAACCTCCAAATCGCGTTTCTTTTCGCTTCACCTGGGGGTTTTCGCTATCGTCGCCGCATGCGCTGGCTGTACACGACCCTCTACCTGTGCGGATTTGTTCTGCTCAGCCCGCTGTTTCTGTACAAGATGTGGAAGCGCGGCAAGTACCGCGAAAACTTCTGGCAACGCTTTGGCCGCTACGGAACCGCCACGGTCGCAAAGCTCCAAACCAAAACCGCGCCCCGCTGCTGGATCCAAGCCGTCAGCGTCGGCGAAGTGAATCTGGCGGTGCTGTTCATTCGTGAACTCGCGCGGACATTTCCGCAGCACCAAATTGTCCTCACCACCACCACCACCACCGGCTACGCCCTCGCCCGCGAACGCCTCCCCGCCACAGTCACGCTGCTCTACTTCCCGCAAGATTTCCCGTGGCCGGTCCAACGCGCGTTCCAGTTGATCCAACCGGACTTCATCGTCCTGATGGAATCCGAACTCTGGCCCAACTTCCTCTGGGAAGCGGCCGCGCGCACTGTGCCGGTGTTCCTCGTCAACGCCCGCATGTCGCCCCGCTCCGCCCGGCGGTACCGGCGCTGCGTAAGTCTGGCACGCCACCTCTTCGACAAACTCACCCTCGTCTGCGCCCAAAGCCCGGACGACGCCGAACATTTCATCGCCGCCGGCACCCCGCGCGACCGCGTCCAGCTCACCGGCAACCTGAAATACGATGCCTCATTACCGGCCGCCGGCGGCAACCGTCCCGACTTTCGCGACCTGCCACTCCCGGCCGACCGCCCCATCCTCGTTGCCGGCAGCACGCATCCCGGCGAGGAAGAAATCCTCTTCGACCTGCTCGTAAACAAACCGGACCTGTTCCTCGTCCTCGTCCCGCGCCACGTCGAACGCACTCCGGAAATTCTGGAACTCGCCAAACGCAAACAACTCCCGGTCGCGCTCCGCAAGAACGGATCGCCGGTGCCGGCACCGCGTTGCCTCCTCGTCAACACCACGGGAGAACTCCTCTGGTTCTACGATCTGGCCACCGTCATCTTCGTCGGCAAAAGTCTCTGCGGGATTGGCGGCCAAAACATCATCGAAGCCGCCGCGAGCGGCCACCCGGTCCTCTTCGGTCCGCACATGGAAAACTTCAAAACCATCGCCGCCGAATTCGTCGCCGCCGGTGCCGGTCTGCAAGTGCCCGATGCTGCCGGTCTGGAACGCGCGATCACGGAACTCCTCGGGAACCCTGCGCGTGGTGCGCAAATCACCGCCGCCGCGCAGCGTGTCATCGCCGGCAATCGCGGTGCCACCGAACGCACCGCGCAACTGATCGCCGGCACCCTGCAACCGGCTAGTTCCGCCGCACGATGACGAACCGGCTGCCGCCGCCGCGTTTGACCAACATCAGCAACGCGTCTTTGTCTTTCGCTTTGGCCAACGCGCCGCGGAATTCGTCGAGGTTGGTGATTTTTTCGCGGTTGATCTCGGTGATCAAATCTCCCGGCTGAAGTGCCGCGGCGGCGGCCGGGCTGTTGTCTTTGATTTCAATGATCAACACGCCGGTTTCGCCCACGAGACCGAGATCGTTGGCTTTGGATTCCGTGAGCGGTTGCACGGTCAGCCCGAGATCGCCGGTGGATTCTTCGGGTGCGCGGCCGGCGGCGAGCACGGCGGCGGTCTGTTCACCGATTTGGGGTTTGAGGGTGAGTTCTTTGCCGTTGCGGATCACGACGACTTCGACAACGGATTTCGGCGCGGTCGCGGCAACCATGTTGCGCAGGCTGCGTGTGTCCTCGACCACCCGGCCGTTGTACCGCCGGACCACGTCGCCAATCTGGAAGCCGGCTTTCGCGGCGGCGGAATCTGGGGTGATCTGGGTGATGAGCGCGCCGCGATTGTCCGCGAGACCAAACTGTTGCGCGAGGTCCTGTTCAACATCCTGGATGCTAACGCCCAGCAAACCGCGGCTGACGGTGCGGCCGCTGAGGAGTTCCTGAATGATGCCTTTGGCCATGTTCGCCGGGATGGCAAAGCCCACGCCGGCAAATTGGCCGCTGCGGGTGGCGATGGCGGTGTTGATGCCAATGACTTCGCCGTGGAGATTCACCAGCGGTCCGCCGGAGTTGCCGGGATTGATGGCGGCATCCGTTTGGATGAAATCCTCGTAGTCCGCGACGCCGACGTTGGCGCGTCCCTTGGCGCTGATGATGCCGGCGGTAACCGTCGTGGCGTAACCAAACGGCGCGCCCACCGCGAGCACCCAGTCGCCGATGCGTAACACATCCGAATCGCCCAGTGTCACGACCGGCAAATCACGCACCTTGTCCTTGATCCGGATGACGGCGAGATCGCTCTTCGGATCAGCGCCGACGAGTTCGGCGTCGAACGTGCGTTTGTCGGCGAGCGTGACTTTGATTTTGTCCACGTCGCGCACGACATGATGGTTGGTGACGATGTGCCCTTCCTTGTCAATGATGACGCCCGACCCAACCCCTTGTTGCGGTACCCGGTTCTCGCGCTGGTTGCCGGGAGGCAGCTCGCCAAAGAAAAAGCGGAACGGGAAATCATCACCAAACGGGAGTTGCTGATCGCCCCGGCGCAGGCGCGTGATGCGTTCGGAATGGACGCTTACCACTGCCGGGCTGACTTTCTCGGCGACCTCCGCAAACGTGTCGCTCAATGCGCGGATGGACGCGACACTGGTGTCGCTGACCGTGCGCACCGGGCGGTCGGCAGCGGTGAAGACGAGCAACCCGGTTGCGACGAACAGGGCGATTCCGAGGGTAATACCAATGGCCTGTAGCTTTCGTGGATTCATAGATGATCTTTCCTGTGCATGCGACACGGTAACGGGCGCGGGCGTTCAAAGGCTGAAATTGCCGTTTGGAATTCCAATAAAGTCTGCCATATCTCGCTCGGGTTTCTCAAGCAAACCGTGACGGATGAAACCGAGAGCCAGAATCGTAGTTGCCACAAGTTGGATAACGCCCGTGTGGCGTTTCCTGCCCGTCACCCTCACCCAACCCGCCGGAGGTCGCCATGATCACCCGTCAGCAACCCAATGAACCCCTGCGCGGCCCCACCGCTTTGCGGGACGCCGGCCAGTTTGGCGCGCTGTTGCGCTACCGCCATCAAGAAACGGTTTGAATCAGCCGGCGGCATGGTTATACTGCCGCCAGCGAGGAGACGAATCACCATGGCAGTATTCGACAAAAAATACGCGGACAACATCGCCGGCAAGTACTACGTGGACGACCAGTGCATTGACTGTGATCTCTGCCGGGAAACCGCGCCCGCCAATTTCACCCGCAACGAAGACGGCGGCTATAGCTTCGTGTACAAACAACCCACCTCGCCCGAAGAAGAAGCGCAGTGCAAAGAAGCGATGGAAGGCTGTCCCGTGGAAGCCATCGGCAACGACGGTCCCGCCGGCGTGCCGGCTCCCGAAGCTTCAGAATCCCAGGCGCAGTGACCCCCGCGTTGCGAGCGAAAGTGTTGCGTGAGTGGCGGCCGTTTGCTGACCCGGACGCGATTCTTAACAAACCCCGCGCCGCGCCCCTCCAACGGCTCATCCCCAGCGTGATGAAGCATCTCGGCCTCGAACAGCGGCTCCAACAATCCCAAGTCTATACCCTCTGGTCCCAGATCGTCGGCCCCGACATCGCCAAGCACGCGCAGCCGGTCGCGTTGCGCAACCAGATCCTCTACATCAGCGTGGATCACCCGGTCTGGCTGCAAGAACTCAAGCGCTACCACAAAGCGTTGCTCCTCCAAAAAATCCAAAACACGATCGGCCCCCGCGCCGTCAAAGACCTCAACTTCCGCATCGGCTAATGCGGCCCGCCGCCCTCCTGTTCCTGCTCGCGCTCACCGGCTGTGCCACGTCCGCGCCGCGCTCCGCCGCCCCGGCGCTGTCAGTGCCGTTCATCGCCCAAGCCCCGAATCTCTGTGGCCCGGCCGCGCTCGCGATGCTCGCCACGTACCACGGTCATCCCGTCACGCAAGACGCGATTGCCCAAGACATTTACCTGCCGGCCATTCGGGGCACGTTGACGGTGGAACTTGCCGAGTACGCCCGCCGCTACGGTCTCTGGACCCGGCAATACCGCGGCTCGCGCGCCGATCTTCGCGCGAAACTCGCCGCCGGCCTCCCGCTCATCGTCCTCGGCAAAATCGGCGCGAGCTACCATTACTTTGTCGTGCTGGCCGACGAACGCGACCACCTCATCGTTCACTCCGGCACCCAAGCCCACCAACGCGTGGACGCGGAAACCTTTACGCGCTGGTGGAACCGGGCCAACCAGTGGACGCTGCTCGTCTGTCCGCCGGCGCAAGCTCGCTGGTCGCTCTCCGCCGCGGAACACAATGACCTCGGCGTCTTCCTCGAAGAAACCGGCCAACTCGACACCGCGGCGGCGCAGTACCAAGCCGCCATCGCCCGCGAACCGGCGCAGTCCGACTATCATTTCAATCTCGGCAACGTCCGGCTCCACCAACAAAACCTGCCGGCGGCCGTGGATGCGTTTGCCCGCGCCATCGCTGCGGATCCCGAAAATGCCGACGCGCTTAACAACCTCGCCTGGACCTATCACGAAATGGGCGACCATCTCGACCGCGCCGCGCTCCTCTGTCAACGCGCCATCCAACTTCGCCCGGCGCAACGCGCCTACTACCTCGACACCCTCGGCAGTGTCCTCCTGAAACAAGGCCACCCGGCCGAAGCCCGCGCCGCGTTCACCGCTGCTCACGCCGCCACCACCGACCGCCAAACCGGATTGCGCGCGGCCATCGCCGCCAAACTCGACCGGCTCACTCCACCGTAACGCGCTCGCGCAACCGGATGTCCCCGGCCGAAGCCCCGACCTGCACTTCGATCTCGCCCGGCTCCCACTTCCAACCGCTGGCCGTTTCATCCCAAATCGCCAAATCCCGCAGCCGCACCGGCACGGTCACGGATTGCGTGCCGCCCGCCGGGAGTTTGATGCGCCGGAAGCCCCGCAGTTGATGTTGCGGCACGGGCACGCTGGATTGGAGTTGGCGCACGTAAACTTGCACCACTTCCTCGCCATCGCGCGCGCCGGTGTTCGTGACGTCACACGTGACGAGCAGCGTGTCATTGGTTCGGGTGAGTTGGAGCCGGTCGTAACCGAATGTCGTGTAACTCAACCCGTGACCGAACGGGTACAGCGGCGGCTCGGTCAAATAGAGATACGTCCGGCCGCGCGTGATGTCGTAATCATCGAGCGGCGGCAACTGATCCAGCGAAGCGTAACAGGTCACCGGCAGCCGGCCGGCCGGGTTGTAATCGCCCACCAACACCTCGGCAATCGCCGCGCCGCCTTGTTCGCCCGACAACCACGCCTCGACAATTGCCGGCACGTTTTGCGCCAGCCACGGCACGGCCAGCGGTCCGCCGTTGAAGAGCACGACCACCGTGGCCGGGTTGGCGGCGAACACCTTCTCGATAAACTCCTGCTGATCGCGCGGCAAACCGAGTTCGCGCCGATCCGTAAATTCATTTTCATGTTTGGGGCCGAGACCGAGTACCACGATGGCCAGATCCGACTCCCCGGCGGCGGCGAGGGCGGCGGTGAGCGCCTCTTGGGCGCGGGATTGAACTTTCGCGGTTTCGGCGGCGCGCTTTTCGTCGTCCAGTTTTTTGTCGTTGCGCAACCGCGCGAGATGTTCATCCAGATCGAACCACGGCACATCCCGCAGCACCAGCCGCGGATCGAGCCGGTCGCGCAAGCCAGCGAGCACCGTGACCGGCTTGGCAGCCGGGTCGCCCGTGTAGTTGCCCATGTACGCGTTATTCGCAAACGGCCCCAGTACGGCGATGGAATCGAGCCGGCGCGGATCAACCGGGAGAATCGGCGCGGGATTGTGGCGGCCGGGGATGCGGTCGTTCTTCAGCAACACGAGCGAAGCGCGCGACGCTTCGCGCGACAACGCCCGATGCGCGTCGCTGCCGATGGTCTCCGGCGGCAGTTGCGCGAACGGCACTCGCTCCGGCGGATCAAACAAGCCGAGCCGGAACAACACCGGCAATGACCGCTCCAGCGCGCGATCGAGATCGGCTGCACTCACCAGTTGGTTGGTCACGGCGCGGTAGATGTTGCTGAAAATCGAACTCGGCTGGCAGATCACATCCACCCCGGCGTACAACGCGGCTTGAACGGCGGCCTCGTCGGTGGCGACCAGCTTGTGATGTTCCCGCAGATTGCTCACCGCGCCATAATCCGTGACGACCGGCCAGTTCACGCCCCACTCACCCCGCAGCAGATCCGTGATCAACCATTCATTGGCCGTGCAGGGGATCTCATTGATCCCATTGAACGCGACCATGACCCCCGCCGACCCGGCCTCGGTGAGGCTGCGATAAAACGCCGGCAGGTAATACTCCCGCATCTGCCGCTCCGACACCGCAACACTCCGCTCGAACCGGCCCGATTCCTGACTGTGGACCGCGAGATGTTTCACCATCGCCGCCGTCTTAAGGTAATGCGGATGATCGCCCTGCATGCCGCGGATGTACGCGAGCGCCATCTCGGCGGTCAGGTGCGGGTCTTCGCTGTACGATTCCTGCGCGCGCCCCCAGCGCGGATCGCGGATCAGATTCACGCACGGCGCAAAAAACGTCAGCCCCCGAAACCGACCGCGCGGATTTTGACGGTGCTTCGCACGGGCCTCATCACTGATCGCGGTCGCCACGCGGAACATCAAATCCACATCCCACGTCGCCGCCAACGCAATCGCTTGCGGGAACATCGTCGCCCGGCCCGCGCGCGCCACGCCCCGCACACTTTCGCCCCACCAACTGTACGCCGGGATGCTCAACCGCGGGATGGCCGGGGCATCCATCTCGATCCAGCGCATCTTTTCCTCCACCGTCAGCCGGCTGATCAAATCCGCCACCCGCACGTCCACCGGCAAATCCGGATCGCAGAACAACGGTTCGGCGCGCCCGGCCGTGCCCAGCGCCCACACCAATATCAGCAGCCACGCGCGTCTCATTCCGCCTCCTGAATCACCGTCAACGTACCGGCCACGGCATCGAGTTGAAAGCGCAACTGATCGGGCGCGTCGGGCGCGATGCGGAACCGGCCGCGCGCTTGGTGTCCGTCCGGCAACGTGACCACCAGTTCATAATCCCCGTGATGCCCGCGAAACGCGAGCCGGCCATCCAGCGGCAATTCCCCCCCGGCGCGCGTCCGCCACTCGCCGCCAATCAACTCCCGCAACGTCTCCCCCGCCGGCGTCGGATGGCCTTGCTCGTCCCACAACTCCAGCCCGGCCAATCCCGTGTGGTGAATCGCGTCCACGGCCGGGTGGCTGTACGCAGCCGTGTAAAACATCCGGTAATACTCCGCCCGCAACGCCGGCGTCCATTGATCCGCGCGCACCGGCCCCTCGATCCAGCCGGCGGACGGCGCGCCGAACTCCGTAACGTGAATCCGCACGCCGGCAGCGGCAAACGCATCCAGCACCGCATAAATATCCGCCGGGTCAGCCCACGAACCCCACGGCTGGTGACCGTGAATGGCGACGTAGTCCACCGGCGCGCCTTGTTCCGCGAGCGAGCGCAACGCCGCCAACCCGCGCGGCCCGGCTTCCGTCACCGGCTCGAATCGGGTCGTGTCGCTCAACCCGAGTTTCAGGTCGGGAAATTTCGTCCGCAACCGCTTGATCAACGCCGGCGCGCGGTCGAGCAGGACGCCCTGATCCGTCACCTGCCAGTACCGCACCCGGTCGCGGTACCGGGTCACGAGATCCTCGGCGTGTTGCAGCAGCCGGTCGGTCTGTTCCTTGCCGGGTTTGCCGTGGAACCAACGCGGCAGATGACCGCTGAGAAAACTGAACTCGGTGACGATCTGGTTTGTCTGGCCCCAAGCCAGTTCCTGCTCCAGCCGGTCGAACTGGCGTTGGCCTTCGACTGGTTCGAGGTTGCTCCACCACGCCCGGTCGGTGATGACGGAATACTGAAAATGCTCCACCGCCGGCCGCGGGGCGCCAAAGTGAAACGCCGGTCGCGTCAACGTCGCTTGCCATGCCGCGTCATAAACCGGGCGGCCATCGGGATCCACCACCTGCAACCGTTGCTCGCGTTGGCGGTGAAGGAGGATATTAGGTTCCGCCACGCCCGCGATGAACTGCTGCGCACGCGCCAGCCGGTCGTTCGCGACGGCACGCGGGGGCGCGGGCCGCGGCCGGTACACGCTCCACGATTCATTGTGATACACCCGGTCCAACGAACGCGCCGGCGCGGTCGGCACCACGATGTGCGTGGCGCCGGACTGCGTGGCCAGCGCGAGTAATTGCGCGTCATCCAATTGTCCGAGTGGCCGGCCTTGGACGAGCAACCGATTGCCTTCGGGGGCCAAGCGCATGCCGGGCTGCAACTCGTTCATCCGCGCCCACCACGTCGGCGCGAACCCGGCGCAGAAGAACAGTTGCGTCCCGTCACGCCATTCGCCGACGACCGACCGGCGGGAGTGCAGTCGAAATCCACCCGGCTGGGTGGGGGTGAGAAACAGCGCCTCTGTCAGGGTGTGTTCCCGCGCCCACTCCTGCACCGCGACCCAATCGGCGTCGCCCCGGCTTTCCGCCAGCAGGCGGGGGAATAGTTGAATCGTTACGATGGCAATGATCAGTGTCAGACCGACGCCGATCACGCGGACGAAACGGCGCGTGGCCAACCACCAGACGGCCACCGCACCGGCGATCAGCCACGCAACACGCGCGGCCGGGAGTTGCCAATCGGCCAGCGCGGCCCACGGCATTGCGGGTGACAGGCCGGGGATTTCAAAGTGGATCGTGCGCCACGCGGCCAGCGAAACCAAGATGGCGATCCCGGCCAGTGTGGCCGTCAGCCAGTGGAGCCGGTGATTGACCAACGCCGCCGCAACCGCCAGCACCAGCGCCCACGGCAGCAACGTCATCCACGCCGGCACGGCCAGACACAGAACGGCGATCGTTGCCGCCAGCGCCTCGAACCACGCGCGCATCGTCCACGCGCGCACACACCCGGCAGCGATGTACGCGAGGGCGAGCATCAAGAGGAACCGGGAACTGCGGAGCAATTGGGCGCGCATCACGGTGGCTTGCGGCCAGAGTTCGGTGCCGATGATGCCGATTGCGAACAGGATCGCAATGCCCACCGCGAGTCGCAGCGTCACGGTCCGGTGCCGGCCCGGCGGGAGCAACGCGGCGATGACCGTCGCCAACGCGAGAATCATCACAAACCGCGGCACGTCGGCCTGCCCGGCGCGCCACCACGCGGAGGGGAAAATCTGGTGAGCGGAGCGGATGTGCATCAGTTGTTGCCAGAATTCATCGAACGGTTGCCGGTGCAGGAGCAGCGGCACGAGCGTGGGCGAGGCGGCCAAGGCAAAAAGCGCCCACCACCCGGCAACACGACGCCAGCCGTGTTCGCGGAGGGTCGTGATGGCCCAAAATCCCATCGCCGCGCCCAAGTGCGCCGCTTCGAGTGCGTGGAGATTGAATAACGCGCCGGCCAGCGCAAAGGCCCACGCGGGCCGGTTCGCATAGAGCAGCGCCAAGGCGGTCAGCGCAAGGGGAAATACCGCCCAAGTGTGGGTGAAGCCGGCGGAGTATAAGGTTTCCTCCGCCAACGCGCGGTGATGGCCGGCCAACAGCATCAAACCCAGCACCAGTCCCGACCAATGATTGCGGAACATCGCCCGGCATAACGCCACGGCGGCGAGCAACACGCCGGCAGTCGTCAGCAGATGAAGCGCGAGGTACAAGGGTTCGAGCGCGAACCAGCCGAGCGCGGGGGCGAGTAAATGGAAGAACCGGGTGGGATACCACGGCAGGGTTTCATTGATCATCGCGTCGGCCGGAAACAGCGCCGAGTCGTGCAACCGCAGGAGGAAGGGGATTTGGATGGATTGGTTGCCGACGCCGAGTTGGTACCCGACGCCCGTCACTTGCGCCAAGGCCAACAACACGGCAGCGGCAATCCACAACCGATTGCCCGGTGCAGCGGTGGTTGGCGCGGCGGCGGAGTCTTGCATTCCGTAAAGAGTATGCGGTAGAAAG
>Ga0105049_10005131_pt1 | contig 15290 bp, 12 predicted proteins | sample MAT06_FD_78087 | JGI IMG/M metagenome (GOLD analysis project Ga0105049, IMG submission 78087) | Freshwater microbial communities from Lake Fryxell liftoff mats and glacier meltwater in Antarctica - MAT-06 | ecosystem: Environmental > Aquatic > Freshwater > Ice > Liftoff microbial mat | place... | reverse complement strand
GCACGGTATAGCCCGGGCTGGTCCAGGTGCCGAAACGCGACACGTCGAACGCGCGCGGGTCACGCTCGACCTCGCCATGGATCATCCATTGGGCAAGGGCCAGCCCCATGCCGCCGCCCTGCGAAAAGCCCGCCATCACGGCGCAGGCCGACCAGTAGTTGCGCAGACCCTGCACAGGTCCGATCAGCGGGTTGCCATCGGGGGCGAAGGTGAAGGGCCCGTGGATCACCCGCTTGATCCCCGTGCGCTCCAGCACCGGGAAGCGGCGATAGGCAAAGGCAACCGATTCTTCGATCTTGTCATAGTTTTCATTCAGCAATTCATGGCCGAACTGCCATGGCGTGCCATCCAGCGACCAGCCTTCGCAGGGCTTTTCATAAAAGCCGATGCAAAAGCCGCGCCCTTCCTGGCGCAGGTAGCTTTCGCCGCCCGGGTCGATCACATGCGGAAACTCGCGCCCCTTCAGCGCCACGATCTCGGGGATGTCGTCGGTGACCAGATACTGGTGGGCCATCGGCAACAGCGGCAGGTATACGCCGGCCATGGCACCCACTTCGCGCGCCCAAAGACCGCCGGCATTCACCAGATGTTCAGCGATGACCGTGCCCTTTTCCGTCACCACTTCCCAGCTGCCATCGGCGCGGGGATTGGTCGCCAGCACCCGGTTGTGCAGCACGATCTCTGCCCCGCCCATCCGTGCGGCTTTCGCATAGGCGTGGGTGGTGCCAGAGGGGTCCAGATGGCCATCCAGCGGGTCATACAGCGCGCCGATCACGCCGGTTACATCAACCAGACCATCGGTCATCTTGACAATCTCGTCAGGTGACAGGATGGTGGTATCCAGCCCCATGTAGCGGTGCTTGGCGCGTTCGGCCCTCAGTTGGTCAAAGCGTTCCTGCGTATCGGCCAGTGTGATGCCGCCGACATGATGGAGGCCGCAGGACATGCCGGTAATCGCCTCCAGTTCCTTGTACAGCCGGATGGTATAGCCCTGCAGTGCTGCCATGTTGGTATCGCCGTTCAGCGTATGAAACCCGCCCGCCGCGTGCCAGGTGGAACCGGAGGTCAGTTCCGAGCGCTCGACCAGCACCACATCCGACCAACCCAGCTTGGTCAGGTGATACAGCACCGAACAGCCGACAACGCCGCCGCCGATGATCAGAACGCGGGTGTGAGATTTCATGGTCTATCCTTATGACCTGAGATATTTTCGCCAAACTGCACTGGCAACGTGCAGCGCGGCCCGCTTGTTGGCGACATTTCCTGTCGTTCTTTGCGACGCGTGCCGGGGCCATCCCGAAGGAGCGGAGCCGGTTTCCGTGCGACGTTAACCGATGGTTTACCAGTTTCATCTCTAAGCTGATCTTAACAGGTGATTAACCCGGCGGAGCAGCATGCATGACAAAATTTCAGTGGTTTGACGGCAATCAGGGTTTCTACGGCTACGACCGGTTTGATGATTATCTGGTCACTTCGTCCGGCAGTACCGGAATGGCGCTTGCCTATGACAGTGCCGGTGTCGGCCCGCTGGACCCCGGCATTCATGCCGCCTCGATTGTCCTGACCTATGCCAACTACAAGAGTTATGTCGTCGAAGAGGGGCCGGATGCAGGGCAGGAACAGGTGATCGGCGGTACTCTGGCGGCCATCCGGTACTATGACGCCAACAACGTCCTGCTGCTGGAAGTGACGCGGATTGGCGCTCCGCTGCCGATCTTTCTCGCTTCGCTTGACCGGGGGGATGCCTATGGCGCATGGCATCTGGTCACCCGGAACCCGGGCCTGCAGGTCGGATCGGGCGATGCCAGCACCCTGACCCATCTGGCGACAGGCGATGTGATCGACACCGGTGCCGTCGATGACCGCGTCAATGCCTTTGGCGGGGACGATTTCATTCAGGACCGCGGCGGGGCCGACCGCTACAACGGCGGCAAGGGCTATGACACCGTTTCCTATGGCGGCTGGTATTTCACGCCCTTTGCCATCAGCCACGGCATCACCGCCGATCTGCAGGTCGGCATCATCACCGGCCCTGACGGGATGCAGGACACCGTCATCGGCATCGAGGCGGTAAACGGGACCTTTCTTGGCGATGTGATATCCGGCAACGTGCTGTCCAACAATTTCATCGGCTTTGCCGGAAGCGACCGTATTGACGGGCGGGGCGGGTTCGACCGGGTGAACTACGGGCTGGACCAGAGCCAGGGTGGCACCGACGGCATCCGCTGCAATCTGGCCACCGGTACGGTGCGCGACGGCTTTGGATACACCGACTATCTGACCTCGATCGAAGGGATCATCGGCACCGCACAGCGCGACATTCTGGTCGACGATGGTTTCGGCAACGAATTTTCCGGAGGCGGGGGCAATGACACGCTGCGCCTCGGCTTTGGCAACGACACGGCGCGCGGCGGTACGGGGGCGGATGTCTTTATTTTCCGCAGCCTGAATTTCGGCGATGATCTGATCATGGATTTCTTGCCCGCCGATGGCGACACCATCCAGATCGAGGAGGTGACGGCCTTTGGCCAGCTTGCCATCGTGGATTTCATGAACGGCGGGCAAGCTTCGGTGTTCATCAGGTGCGGCTTCGGCACCCTGACGCTGCTGGGTATCACTTCGCTTGACCTCAGCCCGGCAGATTTCGGTCTGTGACAGCGCCGCCGCCCTCCACCCTCCCGGCGCAACAACCCGGTGGACCATTGGCATCGGCTCCGCTAGCTAGACCCGGACAGGTTGGGGGGCGGGATGGTTCAGTCACGGCTTTGGGCGGTTCTGGCCGGGGTGGCGCTGGTGCTGCTGGTGATGGTGGCCATGCGGCCCCTGCTGCCGATTGACGAAACCCGCTATCTGTCGATTGCCTGGGAAATGCGCCTGTCGGGCGATCCGCTGCATCTGACGATGAATGGCGCGCCCTATACCCACAAGACGCCGCCGCTGTTCGTGCTGATCAATCTGGTCTGGCTGGTGACCGGCGTTTCGGAATTTGCCGCGCGGCTGGTCGGTCCGGCCTGTGCCCTGGCCATGGTGGCGGGAACGGCGGCGCTGGCGCGGCGGTTCTGGCCGGGGCAGCGGCGGGATGTGACGGCGGCGATGATCCTTGCCGGGTTTCCGGTGTTTCTGATCTATGGCTCGGCCACCATGTTCGATGCGCTGCTGGGGCTCGGCGTGCTGGGCGGCGTGGCGGCTCTTTGGCGCATCGGGCAGGGTGAAGGCTCGCTGCTGCCGTGGGTTGCATTCGGGCTGGCGCTGGCCTTTGGCACCTATGCCAAGGGGCCGGTCATTCTGGTGCATCTGTTGCCGCTGGCGCTGACGCTGCCTTTCTGGGCAGCAGCACCGCCAAAACCCGCCGCCATCGCCAGGGGGCTGGCATTGGCGGTTCTGGTAGCGCTTGGCCTTGTGGCGGTCTGGCTGGTGCCGACCCTTGCCACCGCAACCCCCGAGTTCCGCGCCGAACTGCTGTGGACCCAATCGGCGGGCCGGGTCGCCGGTGGCATGGCGCATGACCGCCCCATCTGGTTTCTGGTGGCACTGCTGCCGGTGCTGCTGTTCCCGTTCGGCTGGTCCTGGGGCCTGTGGCGCGGCTTGCGGGGCGGCTGGCGCAGCGATCCGGCGATACGGCTTTGCGTGATCTGGGCACTGACGTCACTCTTGCTGTTTTCGCTGATTTCCGGCAAGCAGGTGCATTATCTGCTGCCGACCTTTCCGGCGGTGGCGCTGCTGTTCGCTGCGTCAACGGCAAAGCGTGGCTCTCTGGCGTGGCTACCGCTGGTGGCGATTGCGGTGGTGGCGGCTGCGGTCGGGCTGAATGTCGTGCCTGCCACAGGCGATCTGGCGCTGTTGGCACCCTTTTGGCCGCTGCTGATGTTTGCAGCCTTGTGCCTGTTGTGGGCGCTGGCCAGCCTGCGCCTGCCGCTGATTGCGGGCCATGCGGCGGCAGGCACAGTGCTGGCGTTGGGGCTGCATCTGGTGGTCGCCGCCACCGCGCTTTACCCAACCTATGACGGGTCAGGGATCGCTGCAGCGCTGGCATCATATGAGGCCGGCGGGCTGGCCGTCACCGATCACAACTACCAGGCCGAATTCAACTTTCTGGCGCGGCTGACGGCACCGATTGCCCAACCGGCCAACCCAGCGGAATTGGCAGCATGGGCCAAGGCTCACCCGCAAGGGCTGGGGTTCGGCAGGATGGATGGTGGCGCAACCCCTGGCGCCGAACCAGTCAAGACCTTCCGCAACAGGGGCCACAGCATCGGCCTGTGGCCCGCCGCCGCTATTTCTCGGGAATGAGCCCGCGCGGGCTGAACCGCAGCACCAAAAGCAGCACCACCCCCATCACCAGCAGCCGCATATGGGCCGCCGAATCCACCAGCCGGGTTTTCACCGCGCCGTCCGCCATGGTGTCGGTAAGGGTCGACATCAGCCACAGCCCGACCGGCTCGACCTGGTTCCACAGGAACCAGATGAGGAATGCCCCCAGCACTGAGCCCCAGTTGCTGCCCGACCCCCCGGCGATGACCATGACCCAGACCAGAAAGGTATAGCGCAGCGGTGAATAGGTGCCCGGCGTCAACTGGCCATCCAGCGTCGACATCATCGCCCCCGCCAGCCCGATCACCGCCGACCCGAGGATGAAGATCTGCAGATGCCGCCGGGTGACATTCTTGCCCATCGCCGACGCAGCAACCTCATTATCCCGGATCGCCCGCATCATCCGGCCCCAGGGCGAACGCAGCGCCAGTTCCGACAGCCAGATCAGCGCCAGCAGCACCACGATGAAGGTTCCGGCATAACACAGCTTGACCACGATGGAGGAAGCGGTCGCCGGCTCCCAGCCATGGTTTTGCACCCACGACAGGAAGCCGGGGCTCTGCTGCAGGTCAACCTCGAACGGGACGGGGCGGGGGATGCCAGTGACGTTTTTCGGCCCGCGCGACAGCCAGTCCTCGTTGCGCATCACCGCCACGATGATCTCGGCAATGCCCAGCGTGGCAATCGCCAGATAGTCGGACCGCAGGCCGAGCGCGATCTTGCCGATCACCCAGGCCATCCCCGCCGCAACCACCCCGGCCAGCGGCCAAGCCAGCAATATCGGCAGGCCCAGCCCGCCCAGATAGCCGGTGGCCGCCGGTGTCACCGCCTCGATGGCGACAACGGCTGGGTCGAACACATGGCGATAGAGGAAAAACCCGGCCACCAGCCAGGCCACCATCGCCAGCAACCGCAGCCGCCCCGCGGCCATCCGGCGGTAAATCACCGCAGCACCGACAATCGCGGCCAGTCCGATCGCCAGCGCCGCCATCACCTGCGGTCCGCCGGCGGCCCAGGCGTCACGCTCGGGCGGCATGGCAAAGATCACCGCCGACAGCCCGCCCAGCGCCACAAACCCCATGACGCCGGTGTTGAACAGCCCGGCAAAGCCCCATTGCATGTTCACCCCCAGCGCCATCACCGCCGAGATCAGCCCCATGTTGAATATCTGCAGCGCCAGGTTCCAGCTTTGAAACTGCCCGGTGATGACAAACAGCAGCGCCACCGCTGCAAACAGCCCGATGTTACGCCAGTTCATATGGTTTTCCCCCGGAACAGGCCGGTCGGCCGGAACAGCAGCACGATCACCAGAATGACGAACGACACCGCCAGCTTGTAGTCGGTGGACAGCAGCTGCACCAACCCCTCGGGCTGCCAGCCGTCCGGTGCCAGATAGCCCACCACCTTCTTGAAGGCATAGGTCACCGTCACCTCGGAAAAGGCGATCAGAAAGCCACCGGCAATCGCACCCACCGGATTGCCGACCCCGCCGACGATGGCGGCGGCAAAGATCGGCAGCAAAAGCTGGTAATAGGTGAAGGGCTTGAAGCTTTTATCGAGGCCGTAGAGCACCCCGGCAATCGTCGCCAACCCGGCGGCGATGATCCAGGTGATCGCCACCACCCGCTCGGGATTGATGCCCGACAGCAGCGCCAGATCCTCGTTGTCGGAGAATGCCCGCATGCTTTTGCCTGACCGGGTGCGGTTCAGGAACCAGAACAGCCAGGCCATCACGCCAAATGCGGTCACCAGCGTGATCAGGGTGGTGGTGCGGATCGCCAGCCCCTCGGCCAGACCGGTGGCCGCCTTGAAGGCCCTGGGCTCCACCACAAACCGCGTGCCATCGAGAAAATCCTGATCGTTGACGCCGATGATCAGCCGCACCAGCGCGTTCATGATGAACATCACCCCGATGGAGACGATCACCAGAATGACCGGCGCCGCCTTTTGCCGCCGGTAAAAGCGATAGACCATACGGCCGGTCGCCAGCACCAGCACAGCGGTTCCGGCTATCGCGAACGGCAGGGCCAGCAGCGCGGTCGGCAGCGGGCCAAGGCTGATGCCGATGGATTGCAGCCACCATGTCATCAGGATGGTCAGCATGGTGCCGAATGCCATGGTATCGCCATGGGCAAAGTTGGAAAACCGCAGGATGCCATAGATCAGGGTAACGCCAAGCGCCCCCAGCGCCAATTGCGCACCGTAAGAGGCCCCGGGGATCACAACGTAGTTGAGGAAAGCCACGATGGCGTTGAGGATATCCATCGCCTCAGCCCCCCAGAAACGATTTGCGCACATCGGGGTCGGCCAGCAATGCCGCGCCGGTGTCGGTATAGCGGTTGACGCCCTGCACCAGCACATAGCCCTTGTCGGCTATCGCCAAAGCCTGCCGGGCGTTCTGTTCCACCATCAGGATGGTGATCCCGGCCCGCGCCACCTCGATGATGCGGTCAAACAATTCATCCATCACGATGGGCGATACGCCCGCCGTCGGCTCATCCAGCATCAGCACTTTGGGCTCGGTCATCAGCGCGCGGCCCACCGCGACCTGCTGGCGCTGGCCGCCGCTCAGCTCGCCAGCGGACTGGTAGCGCTTGTCCTTGAGCACCGGGAACAGGTGATAAACCTGCTCCATCGTCCGCCCGATATCGTCGCGGCGCAGAAACGCCCCCATTTCCAGATTTTCCTCAACGGTCATCGAGGTAAAGATGTTCTGGGTCTGCGGCACAAAGGCCATGCCCTTGGCCACCCGGTCCTGCGGGCTTAGCCCGGTGATGTCCTCGCCTTCCAGCCGAACCGCGCCGCCGCGCAGGCGCAGCATGCCGAACACCGCCTTCATCGCCGTCGATTTGCCCGCGCCATTGGGGCCGACGATCACCGCGATCTGGCCCTTTTCCACCGCCACCGTGCAGCCGTGCAGGATGTCGGTCGGGCCATAGCCGCCGGTCATGGTGTCACCGATCAGGAAGGGGTCAGCCATCAAAGCCCCGATCCGGCAGACTGAAACTCCTGCACATTATCTGTTTCCAAATATCCCCACCGAAGGCTCCGGTGCCGGGGCAGGGGACCAGCCTTATCCATGCCCCACCACCTTGTTCTTCAGCCCGGTCCCCAGATAAGCCTCGATCACCCGCTCATCGGCGCGCACTTCGGCGGCGGTGCCCTGCGCCAGCACCTTGCCCTCGGCCATCACGATCACCGGGTCGCACAGGCGGGCGATGAAATCCATGTCATGCTCGATAACGCAGAAGGTGTAACCGCGCTCCTGGTTCAGCCGCACGATGGCGTCGCCGATGGTGTTGAGCAGGGTGCGGTTCACCCCGGCCCCCACCTCATCCAGAAAGACGATCCTGGCATCGACCATCATGGTGCGGCCCAGTTCCAAAAGCTTCTTCTGCCCGCCCGACAGGTTGCCCGCCTTTTCACCGGCCAGATGGCTGATGGTCAGAAAGTCCAGCACTTCATCGGCTTTTGCTGCCAGTGCCCGTTCTTCGGCGGCAATGCGGCCCCGGCCAAACCAGGCGTTCCACAGGGTTTCCCCGGCCTGCCCGCCCGGCACCATCATCAGATTTTCGCGCACCGTCATCGACGAAAACTCATGGGCGATCTGAAAGGTCCGCAGCACGCCCTTGGCAAATAGCTCATGCGGGGCCAGGCCGGTAATGTCTTCGCCGCCCATCAGCACCCGGCCAGAGGTCGGCGGCAACCGCCCGGCGATCACGTTGAACAGCGTGGTTTTTCCGGCACCATTGGGGCCGATCAGCCCGGTGATCGAGCCCGGTGCGATCTCCAGCGACACGCCGTCCACGGCGTGGGAGCCGCCGAAATGCTTGTGCAGGTTATCGACTGTGATCATCCGCGCCCTCGGACATCCAAGTATGAGAACAGCCCGGGGGGTGCCCCGGGCCGTTCGGTGTTTCAGGTCTGTACCGGTTGTTTACCGGAACCCGACGGTTTCGTTCTTGCCGTCCCTGACCTCGATCTCGCGATAGTTCCCGGCAGACTCGCCCGGTCCGATCAGTTCCACATTGCTGGCGCCGGCATAATCGATGTCACCGCCGTCCTTGAGGATCTGCAGAGCCTTGGCAAGCTCTCCCGGCTGGATCACTTCGCCAGGCGCGTTCGCCACATCCATCACATGGTTCTTCAGATCGGCCGAGGCCGAAGAGCCTGCTGCCTGCATCGCGAGCATGATCAGCGCGGCCGCGTCATAGCTTTCGGGCGTGTAGGCCGATGTCGCGTCGAATCCCAAAGCCTTGAGTGTCTCGGTCAGGATCGCCATGCCCGGCGCGTCGCTTCCCGGCACCTGACCGAACGAGCCGTTCAGACCCTCGCCGACATTCTCGGGCAGGCTGTCGCCAACCATGCCGCCCGGCAGTTCAAATGTGTCGAACGCCCCAAGATCGAGCGCGGTCTTGATGATCCCGAGCCCGCCCTGGTCGATGTAACCGGCCACCACCAGAATATCGCCGCCGGCAGCCGCCAGCGCGCCGACTTCGGCGGAGTAATCGCCCTTGCCGTCTTCGTGAGCCGCCACGATGGTCACCGTGCCGCCCGCCGCCTCGAACGAGGTCTTGATCGCGTCCGACAGGCCCTTGCCGTAGTCGTTGTTGGTATAGGTGATGGCGATCGACTTGATGCCGCGTTCCATCATGATTTCAGTGGCCACTTCGCCTTCGCGCGCATCCGATGGCGCAGTGCGGAAGAACAGCCCGTCATCCTCGGCAGTCGACAGCCCCGGCGAGGTTGCAGAGGGCGAGATCATCACGATGCCGTTCGGCCGCGCAACGTTCTGCAGGATCGCGCCGGTGACGCCCGAGCAGTCGCCGCCAATGATGGCATTGACCTTGTCAGAGGTGACCAGCCGCTCGGCAGCAGCGGTTCCAACCGCAGCGTCGCCGCAGGTGCTGTCGGCCCGGATCGCGGTCACGGTCGAACCGTCGAGCAACAGTCCCGAGGCGTTGACCTCGGCTATCGCGGCTTCGGCACCGGCCGCCATTGCCGGCGTGATGGTTTCCAGCGGCCCGGTAAAGCCGATGATGATGCCCAGCTTGATTTCTTCGGCAAACGCCACGCCTGACATCAGGGTCAGTGCACTCGTCGCCAGCAGCAGTTTTTTCATATTCATCTCCCATGTTGGATCGAAACCCGGCGTCAGCCTAAAGGGGGGCGGTTCAAAAGAAAAGCCGTTACCGGGGCTTGCAACCCTGCGTCAGATCGAATTTGGCGCGGTTGGCGGGGAATGAGCGTGGCAGGTTCAACCTTTGGCAGAGCCGGTCGGGTGGCGCGGTCAGCCGGAGTCAGGCCGGATTGTCTGGCGGTTACAGGCGGAACCGGTAGCGGAGGTTGCCGTCGCTTGCGGTGAAGCTCTCATAAAGCCTGCGGGCCCGGTGGTTGTCTTGTCCGGTCATCCAGTACAGCCGCTCCCAGCCATTGGCGCGGGCGATCGCCACCAGATCCTCGATCAGCGCCCGGCCAAGGCCAAGGCCCCGCGCGCTTTCGGCCACGAACAGATCCTCCAGATAGCAATCGGGCTGGATCGACCAGGTCGAGACATGGGGATGGTGAATGGCAAAGCCGCAGACCCTGCCGCCCACCAGCGCCAGCCTGGCGCGAAAGCGGCGTGCCGGTTCCATGATGCCCTGCCAGACATTGGCGGTCACTTCGGGGGCCAGCCTTTCCCCCAGAAAATCCAGATAGCCCAGCCACAGCACCAGCCAGTCGGCGTGGTCGCCGGGCTCCGCATCACGGATCAGCATATCTGGCCGCGCTTCACCCGGCATCGGTCAGCCGGTGCAGGATGCGCGCCCAGCTGCGGATGCCCTTGTGAAAGCTCGACACATCATATTTTTCATTGGGCGAATGGATCTGGTCGTCATCCTTGCCGAAACCGATCAGCATGGCATCCATCCCCAGCACCGATTTGAAATAGCCCGCAATCGGGATCGAGCCGCCGCAGCCAACATAGGCCGCCGGCTTGGGCCATTCATCCGACAACGCGGCGCGGGCTTTTTCAAAGGCCGGGTCGCTGATCGTCATCTGCGAAGCGGGCGAGCCGGAGCGGTCGATGTAGGTCACCTGGCAATCGGCGGGCAGCATGGACTGCACCATGGCGCGGAAGCTGTCGCGGATCGTCACCGGGTCCTGGCTGCCAACCAGACGAAAGCTGATCTTGGCGGACGCCCTGGCGGGCAAAACCGTCTTGAACCCCTCGCCCTCATAGCCGCCCGAGATGCCGTTGACCTCGCAGGTGGGGCGCGACCAGATCATTTCCAGCGGCGTGCGGTCCTGTTCGCCTGCCGGGATCGACAGGCCGACATCACCCAGCATCGCGGCATGGTCGAACGCCAGATTTTGCCACTGTGCCCGCATGGCATCGGAAAGCTCGGTCACCCCGTCATAAAAGCTCGGAACCGTCACCCGCCCGTGGTCATCATGCAGGCTGGCGATGATCCGCGCCAGCACCCGCACCGGGTTCATCGCCAGCCCGCCATACATGCCCGAATGCAGATCCTTGTTGGCGGCGTGAATGGTGATCTCTTCAGCCAACAGCCCGCGCAGCATGGTGGCTATGGCAGGGGTTTCAGGGTCATAAAGGGAGGTGTCGCAGATCATCGCCAGATCGGCGGTCAACTCCGCTGCATTGGCGTGCATGAAGGGCACCAGGCTCGGTGAGCCGCTTTCCTCCTCGCCCTCCAGAAACACCGTGATGCGGGCGGGCAGGGTGCCATGAACGGCTTTCCAGGCCCGGAACGCCTCGACAAAGGTCATAAGCTGGCCCTTGTCATCGGCAGAGCCCCGGGCGCGGATCACCCTGCCCTTGGGCGTATCCTGAATTTCGGGGTCAAACGGGTCGCGGTCCCACAGCGCCAGCGGATCGACCGGCTGCACGTCATAGTGGCCATAGAACAGCAGATGCGGGCCGCTGTCACCGGCATGGGCCACCACCATCGGGTGACCTGGCGTGTCGCGCAACGATGCCGAAAAACCGATGGTGGCAAGGTCGGCCGCCAGCCATTCCGCCGCTTGGCGGCAGGCGGGTTTGAACGCCGGGTCGGTGGAAATCGAGGGAATGCGCAACAGCGCCAGCAGCCGGTCCAGCGCTGCGGGCAGGTTCTGGTCGATCTGGCCGAGAACGGCGGCAAGGGCAGGCGATGGCATGGCGGCTCCGATCTGGTTTGGCGCGATCCTAGCAGGTGGCGGGGGCTTGTCCAGTGCGTGGACCGGCAGGGATGACGGGACAGAAAAAACCGAAACCGGCGCGGGTTCAAGGGGTTAAGACCGTCGCACCGGCCCTTTTCCATTGCGGCAGTCGGCTGTTGGCACCCTTTGGGCTGCCTGATCCCGCTTCACCCTGTCGTGACATTGCGCCGAAGCGCGAACTGCCCCCTTTTCGTCGCGGCATTTGCGCTTTACGATGCAACCCACACCAACGGAGTTTGCCATGCGCGCCGTCCGCTGCCTGACCCTTGCCCTGATCTGCGCCGCAACCGGTGCAGGCGCAGACCCTGTAACGGGTGCAGTCGCCAAGGCGCTGCTGTTTCCCGAAAGGGGCGTGTCGGTCGAACTGGTGGCCAACGACAAACTGTCGAAAGATCTCATGAAGGTCATCAAGGCGGTGGCCGAACAGCAACCCTGGTATGCCGCCGTCGCCCTGTCGCCGGACGAGGATCTGATGACCAGCGAAGCCACGGTTGCCGGGGCGCAGTTTCACGATACCGATGCGGCGCAGGCCTTTGCCCTTGCCGGATGCGAGGCCAAGCGCAGCGGGGAAGCCCCCTGTGCGGTTGTAGCGTTGGTGCGACCAAAAGAATGGAAAACCAGGGACTTGCAACTTAGTCTTAATGCAACCACCTTCTTCAGCGCAACCTATGAACCGGCCCCGGCCCCCAAGGCGCTCGCCACTTCTGGGTCAACTGGCGCTTTCGGTTTTGGCACCGGAACCGACGCGGCGCTGGCGGACTGCCAGACCAAAAGCGGTGCCGATGATTGTCTGGTGGTGATCGCCGATTGATCCGACCAAGGTCGGGTGCGGCCCGCAGCGGCAATTTGTGCGTTGCCGTGGCCGGGCTTGACATTTATCAAGGCGGGCGATTGGTTCTGCCACCAGACCGGTCACGGGGATGTGGCCCCCGGAGGAACGACATGGACTATCAGACCGCCCTTGGCGTGGCATTGCAGCGCCTGCATGACGAAGGGCGCTATCGCACCTTCATCGACATCGAGCGGCAGCGCGGGGCCTATCCCCATGCCGTCTGGCGCCGCCCTGACGGGGTGGATCAGCCGGTGACGGTATGGTGCGGCAATGACTATCTGGGGATGGGGCAGCACCCGGCGGTGCTGGCGGCAATGCACAGCGCACTGGATGCCACCGGGGCAGGGTCCGGCGGCACCCGCAACATTTCCGGCACCACGCCCTATCACAAGGCGCTGGAGGCCGAACTGGCCGACCTGCATGGCAAGGAGGCGGCGCTGGTCTTTACCTCGGCCTATAGTGCCAACGACGCCAGCCTGGCGGTGATGGCGCGGCTGTTTCCCGGGCTGGTGATCCTGTCGGATGCGCTCAACCATGCCTCGATGATCGAAGGCATCCGCCATGCCGGGTGCGAACGCCACATCTTTCGCCACAACGATCTGGCGCATCTGCGGGCGCTGCTGGAAGCGGTGGAACCGGGGCGGCCGGTGCTGATCGCGTTTGAGTCGATCTATTCGATGGATGGCGATTTCAGCCCGATTGCAGCGATCTGCGATCTGGCCGAAGAATTCGGCGCGCTGACCTATCTCGACGAGGTTCATGCCGTCGGCATGTATGGCCCGCGCGGCGGCGGGGTGGCGGAGCGTGACCGTCAGATGCACCGGATCGACGTGATCAACGGCACCCTGGCCAAGGCGTTCGGGGTGTTTGGCGGCTATGTTGCCGGGTCGGCGCGGATGATGGATGCGATCCGGTCCTATGCGCCGGGATTCATCTTTACCACCTCGCTGCCGCCGGCAGTGGCGGCAGGGGCGGCGGCAGCGGTGGTGCATCTGAAAACCGATACCGCGCGGCGGGTGCTGCATCAGGAACGGGCGGGCGCGCTGAAGCTGCGGCTCAAGGGGCTGGGGCTGCCGATCATCGACCATGGCAGCCATATCGTGCCGCTGCATGTCGGCGACCCGGTGCATTGCAAGATGCTGTCTGACCATCTGCTGCGCGACTATGGCATCTATGTGCAGCCGATCAACTTTCCCACCGTGCCGCGCGGCACCGAGCGGCTGCGGTTCACCCCGTCGCCGCTGCATGACGGCGCGATGACCGACCATCTGGTGCGCGCGCTGGATGTGCTTTGGGGCCATTGTGCGCTGAATCGCGCCCAACTTTCAGCCTGAGCGAAGCTTTCCGTGGCGAATCGCTTGCACCATGGTAACGAATTCCACAATAGGTCGTTACCCGGCGAGTCGTTTCATCGACCACTGGGGCGAAACGGGGCACACGGGGCATACGGGGAAACGCTGAATGATCGGGCGGAGGTCGGTTCCTTCGACGGGCGAGGTCGACAAACCGAAGGGGTTTGACGATTTCGAGTTGCGTCTGGGTGACCTGATGCGCGGGGAGCGCGCGACGCTGGGCAAAAGCCTGCTGGATGTGCAGCGCGAACTGAAGATCAAGGCCACCTATATCGCCGCCATCGAAAACTGCGACATCGCCGCGTTTGAAACCCCCGGGTTCATTGCCGGTTACGTGCGGTCTTATGCCCGCTATCTCGGGATGGAGCCCGACGCCGCCTTTGCCCAGTTCTGCGCCGAGGCCAAGTTTACCGTGGCCCATGGCATGTCGGCGCTGGCGTCGAACCCGCGGATGGTGGCGGCCAAGCAGCGCAAGGCGGCGGAATATGCCGACCCGCTGGCCAATCCCAACGCCAGTTTCGTGCCGCGCGGCGAAGCGCTGTTTGCCCGGGTCGAACCCGGGGCCATCGGCTCTTTGCTGGTGCTGGTGGCGCTGATCGGGGTGATCGGTTACGGCGGCTGGTCGGTGCTGCGCGAAGTGCAGCAGGTGCAACTGACGCCGGTCGATCAGGCCCCGGGCGTGGTGGCGGAACTGGATCCGCTGTCAGGTGCCGAAGCGGTGATCACCCATGATGGCGGCAAGATTGCTGCCGCCGAACCGGCAGCCGGGACCGAAGCGCTGGACCGCCTGTATCGCCCCCGCACCCAGCCGCTGGATGTGCCTGTAATGGTGGCGCGCGACGGGCCGATTGCCGCGATCGATCCGCGGGGTGCTGCAGGTGCAGTGGCACCGGGCGCGATCGCCGTTGGGGTCGATGCCACCATGGCGGCGCTGCAGGCTGAAGCTGCCGTACCGGGTGAAAATGCAGTTCAGGTGGTGGCAGAGGCTGCCCCCGGGGTTGAAATATTCGCCGTCCGCCCCGCCTGGGTGCGGGTTCAGGCCGCCGATGGCACCGTGCTGTTCGAAAAGATCCTTGATCCCGGCGAACGCTACAGCGTGCCGCAGACCGAAGCCCCGGCCACGCTGCGCGCCGGCAATTCCGGGTCGGTCTATTTCACCGTCAATGGCCAGACCTACGGCCCCTCTGCCCCCGGTGCCTCGGTCGCCAAGAACGTGACCCTGTCGCCCGAGGCTCTCACAGGGAAATATGCGCTGGCTGATCTGGGTGTTGATCCCGATCTGGCGCGGTTTGTCGCTGTCGCGGCGGCCGAGCCGCAGGTTGACACCCCGCTGAGCGGCACTACTGCGCCATAGGTCCGTTTTGTATGTGCATTCTTGTGGTTTGACCCTACCTGTACCATCCCGGATGATCACATGGACCCTCGGCGCTCTGATTTCTTGATGGCAATATCCGTTCCAAGAGCCTGATTTGAAACTGATTGAGTGAGTTCAGCAGGTTGCGATTCAGTTCGGTTGCGAAACTGGGCGCAGATCCCGATGGCCTTGACCGAACTCACCCGACGCCAACATGACCGGGCAGGCGACAAATACG
>Ga0105049_10005130_pt1 | contig 15293 bp, 15 predicted proteins | sample MAT06_FD_78087 | JGI IMG/M metagenome (GOLD analysis project Ga0105049, IMG submission 78087) | Freshwater microbial communities from Lake Fryxell liftoff mats and glacier meltwater in Antarctica - MAT-06 | ecosystem: Environmental > Aquatic > Freshwater > Ice > Liftoff microbial mat | place... | reverse complement strand
TTTACTGTGGTTAATAGCGACGAGGTGCTGGTTCTGGATGGGTACGCTTTTGACAACCAATATCAGTTAATCTGTCGGGATGTGGCCCGCGCCCTGGTTTACATTGACGATTTGGTAACGGGCCATCAGGTAGCCGATGTGGTTATAAATCATGCGGGTGGACTTACTCCCAATGATTTTCAGGCCGAACCGTACACTCAGTTTTTTTTAGGGCCTCTTTATGCCATGCTTCGGCCTGCTTTTTTCGCTCCCAAAACCCCCATTCCACTGGAAGGGCCAATTTTTGTTAGCCTCGGCGGTGCCGATCCCAGCAACACAACGCTCCAGGTATTGGAGGGACTATTGGTTTGTTTCGGACTGCTGAAGCAGGAGTGGCGGGTTCACGTTGTGGTTGGCCCTATGCAACAGAACCGCCCGGCTATTGAGGCTTTGCAACCTCAATTTAAACATCTTCATCTTCTGTCGAATCTGACGGGCGAACAGATGGTAGCCGAATTAACTAAATGCCAACTAGCCATAACGGCCTGTAGCACGGTGGCCTACGAAGTTTGCAGCATTGGCCGTCCGCTAATCGCTATTCAAACCGCCGATAACCAGACTGGTCTGGCTACATTTTTGACCGAAAAAAGCCTTGCCGAAGTTTTGCCAGCTAGCGCTTCGGTTCACGACATGGCCCATGCGTTTCACCAGGGGCTATGTCGTGATATTCTGGGATACTGGTCACTACTTGTGAAAAACCAACGCCGTTTCTTCGATGGTCAATCTCCCGAACGGTTTCGGGCGTTATTTAACCGCCTGACGGTCTGAACCAATTGGGCAGATTTTTGTATATTTGTTAGGGACTACTCCTGTACGACTATGGCAGCAACTGAAAATCTGGTAACGCAAGACCCGCTTGGGCTACAAACGTTTGCTCTAACGGAGTCAGCGTATGATTTAATGACAAGCCTTATCGGTATTTACGAACGACTACTGCATTTGGAGAGCGAACGTCGAACCCCTAATAATGAGCAGATCAGTACGTGGGAAGGGCGTCTTCAACAAATACATGAACTGTATTACCGATCCGATTGGGCCACTTTAACAACATTGCCGGAACATATCTCAACGTTGACCCAGGAGTATAAGCAAATGTCCCAGCAGGAAAACGAGTATGTGAATGCAGCCCACCCCCGCGCAAAAGCCGTATTGCCTTATTGATGAAAAAAATCAGACTATTTTTGCCACTCGCATCTGGAGCAAGGTTAGTTTATTTTCAGTCCCCGTTTCATCGCCGAGAGCCATTTTTTTAGGTGGCCAGTCGGGGGGAGGCAAGTCAAGCATTGCCAAACACCACCTGACTGAGTTTAGATCGGTGAGCGGAGCCGTTGTGGTCAACTCCGATGCCCTTCGGGAATATCACCCTCAGTTTTCGCAGCTACAGCGAACGAACCCCAATCAGGCCTCTTTCCTCGTTAATCCCGACACCATCAAGTGGCAACAGCAACTGATTGCGGCCACTGTGGATAGCAGTCGTAATCTGATTCTGGACGGCACTCTTGGTGGTGACCCTGACCGTATCTTGCAGACCATAAAGGACTTGTTCGATAAAGGGTACTCCATTCAGCTTGGTATTCTGGCTGTGCCTGCCTTACTGAGCCGATTGGGCATCTACGAACGGTATGAGACCCAAATTGTCTTAAAGGGTATTGGTTGTTGGGTGGGTATGGAAACGCACGACCGGCTGTACGAGGAGATTCCGCGAACGATAACCTTGCTGGAAGCCTCAGCTTGTGTTGATCGCATCCATATATATGGTAGATCAACCAGTTCAAACGGCCCTCCCTTACTCTACGAAAATTGGGTTGAGGCCGGGCACTGGCACACGACCCCACGGGCAGCTAACATACTCACCGAATGCCGCAATCGCCCGTGGTCGCTGGTGGAACAAAAGGCTTATCAAACCGCTTTATCCTGGCTAAAAACAAGACTGGAAGCCCGTCAGGCTGACGAAGCGCATCAAGCCGGTTTAGCCCGCGAAACACCATTTCCCCTCATTTACCGCCCTGCCCAACCCTCCGACGTTCAGCTTTACTTCGATTGGGCCAACGATCCCGTCACCCGGCAGCAGTCGTTTAATACCGAGCCTATCCCGTGGGAAAATCACAGCGTCTGGTTCTCGTTCAAACTGGCCGACTTAACCGCTCGTTTGCTGGTTTTTGAAACCCAACAAGGCGAACCCGTGGGGCAAATCCGGTTTGAGCGACGAGCGGATGAGGTAGTCATCGGTATCTCGCTCGATGCGGCTATTCGGGGGCGGGGGCTGGCTCCGGTCATGATTTGGGCTGCGGTTGCATACTATCAAACGCAATTTCCCGGCGATAATTTACCCATTCATGCCTACATCCGGCCCGACAACCGGGCTTCCATCCGGTCGTTTGAGAAGGCCGGGTTCTCATTCTCGCACGAAAGCGGTAAATTTGGAGTTCAAAGTGTAGTTTATGTCTATTCAAATAGCCCATCATCCCCTTCGCCCCAACCATCGGCCCTTCGTGATTGCCGAGATGTCGGGGAATCATAACCAATCGCTCGACCGGGCATTGGAAATTGTCGATGCCGTAGCCGATGCCGGTGCACAGGCGCTCAAACTCCAGACCTACACGCCCGATACGATCACATTTAATGGTTCGTCGGAGGAGTTTTTTATTCGGGATAACCAGTCGCTGTGGGCCGATAAGAACCTGTATAAACTCTACAAAGAAGCTTATACGCCCTGGGAATGGCACAAACCAATTTTCGACCATGCCCGCAAGCGGGGAATGATTGCCTTTAGTTCGCCCTTTGATACTACGGCAGTCGATTTTCTGGAATCGCTCAATGTGCCGCTTTACAAGATTGCTTCGTTTGAAAATACCGACCATATTTTGCTCAAGCGGGTGGCTCAAACCGGCAAACCCGTCATTATGAGCACTGGTGTTGCCTCCGTTGCCGACCTCGACGAATCCGTGAAAGTGCTACGGGCCAACGGTTGCCGCGACCTTGTATTACTCAAATGCACCAGCACTTACCCGGCCACACCCGAAAGCACCAACCTACGTACCATTCCGCATATGCGCGAGTTGTTTAATGTACCGGTCGGCCTTTCCGACCATACTATGGGCATTGGCGCGGCTGTTGCAGCTGTTGCTTTGGGCGCCGTCGTCCTCGAAAAACACGTCACCCTTCGCCGAGCCGATGGGGGCGTTGATTCCGCCTTTTCGCTCGAACCCGACGAACTCAAAAACCTCGTTGTCGAGTCAGAACGGGCATTTCTGGCCATGGGCCAGGTGAATTATACGCTCACGGCTAAAGAACAAAACAGCCTGCAATTCAAGCGGTCGCTCTATGTGGTAAACGACGTCAAAGCGGGCGAGCCATTCACACCGGCCAATGTGCGGAGCATTCGCCCAGCTAACGGCCTGCACACCCGCTACTACGAGCAGATATTGGGACAAGCCGCGGCCCAGAATATAAAAGCGGGTACAGCCTTGAGTTGGGACTTAATCAATTGAGTGAATGAGCGAATGAGCGATTGAGCGAATTACTCCATTTCGGATGTTCACTCAATTACTCAATCACTCATTCGCTCATTTCAAAAATGGGCATCATAAAACGCCAAACCATTCTTAGTTCTGTTTTTGCGTATGCGGGAACCGGGGTCGGCTTCGTGACGCAAGGGTTACTGTTTCCGAAATTGCTAACGCCTGCTCAGGTCGGCCTGACGGGATTATTATTGTCATGGGCGGTGGTATTGGCGCAGTTTTCTAACCTTGGTCTGAACGGGGCGGGGAATCGTTACTTTCCGTATTTCCGCGACCATGAGCGTCAACATAACGGCTACCTGTTGCTGAGTATGTTCACTACGTTTGTTGGCGTGTTGTTTTGTGCGGCTTTACTGGTGGGGTTTCGCCCGTGGATGGTGGAGCGGAACCTCGAAAAGTCGGCCCTTTTTGTCGATTATTATTACTGGCTCATTCCGCTGACGCTGTTTATGGTGGCGTTCAACGTGTTCGACAACTATGCCAAACTGCTTTACGACACCGTTTCGGGAACACTCTACCAACAATTTATTAATCGATTAGTTATTCTGGCGGCCGTTATTGCTTACGGGTTAGGCTGGCTCAACTTTCACCAATTTATGCTGGGCTGGATGGCCGCTTTTCTGACTCCTGCTGTACTGATGGGCATTCGGGTGGCGCGAAAACACGGTTTTTCGGTGAGTTCGCGCTACCTCTCGGTGAAACCCGAACTACGGAAACAGATAGTCCGGTATGCCACGCTGTCGCTGCTCACAGCCCTGTCGTCCAACGCCATTTTGAGTATTGGGAGCATCATGGTCAACGACACAGCGGGCCTGAAAAGCACTGGTATTTATACCATCATGGCGTATTTCGGGTCGGTGATCGCCTTGCCTGCGGCCTCACTCTATAAAGTGGCCGGGACCATTATTGCCGATGCCTGGAAACGCAACGACCCCGCCCATATTGCCGATGTGTATGCCAGAAGCTGCCTCAACCAACTCATTATCGGGTGTTTAGTATTCGTAGGAATCGCAGCCAATTTGCCCAACGTGTTTCAGTGGCTCCCGGCGGGTTACGAAGCCGGGTATTACGTTGTATTGTGGATTGGATTGGGAAAACTCATCGACATGGCTACGGGCGTAAACGGCGTTATTTTGGCCACCTCCCGCTATTACGCCTACGATTCGGCCTTTTTCATTGGTCTGCTTGTCGTAACCATCAGTGCGAATGCCTGGCTTATTCCCCGTTACGGAATCAATGGCGCAGCTATGGGGGCGGCTTTTGTGACAGCTCTGTATAACTTTGTACGAACGGTCTTTGTCTGGTTTGCTTTCAGAATGCAACCGTTTTCGTGGCGGTTCGGGGTCGTGCTGCTGGTAGGCGGGGTGGTTTGGTGGCTATCAGTGCAGTTTCCTTACGGCAGCGGCACCGTTCGGGTAGTAACCGATGTAGCATTGCGATCTGCCTTCATCACTGCCCTGTTTGGCGGCTTAGTAATTGGCCTGAAACTCTCGCCCGACTTAAATCAGCTAGTAACGGGTGTTTGGAAGAAACTTAACGATTAACCGCAAAAGCGCAAAGTGCGCCAAGAGGGTGTGAAGAATATCTTAGCGCTCCTTGCGCCTATGCGGTTAATAAAATCAAATGCGACTACTTCGTTTTCTTTTTAAAGATCTTTTCCGATCGCTCGAAACAGCGGGTGGACGGCAGTTTCTGTGGCTTCTGCTGTGCTACGCCGACCGGCCACGAAACAAGCCTTTTCAGGCCTTGGTGGGGCCGTTTCGGTTTCAGGTAATCGATGGACTGTCGTTTGCATGGCAATACAAAGAAATCTTTACGGACGAATTTTATCGGTTCGAGACAAGCGAGGCTGCACCCGTCATTTACGATTGCGGGGCCAATATCGGCATGAGCATCGCCTACTTTCGGCAGCATTACCCAACAGCTCGTATTGTAGCCTTCGAAGCAGACCCCGTAATTGGTCAGGTATTAGCCGACAACCTGAAAATCAACGATGTCCACAATGTAGAACTTATCAACAAAGCCGTGTGGATAAATGCTGAAGGTGTTGATTTCGGGGCCGGCGAAGCAGATGCAGGGTCTATGTTCAGCACCGAAGGGCGGCAGCGGGTCCCCTCTGTCCGTCTCCGCGATTACCTCCTCCGCGAACCCCGTATCGACATGCTCAAGATGGACATCGAAGGCGCCGAAGCCGACGTGCTGGCCGACTGCCATGATGTTCTCGGTAACGTTCGGAATATGTTTATCGAGTACCATTCCTACGTGGGGCATCCGCAATCGCTGGCGGGCATCCTAACGCTCCTTGAAACCAATGGGTTCCGGTATTACGTCGATACGAATCAGCACCGAACGCGCCCGTTCATCACCCGCCAATACAAAGGCAACGACATCATGGACTTGCAGCTTAATATTTTTGCCTACCGAAACCTCACCCCCAGCCCCTCTCCTTCGTAAGGAGAGGGGTGGCATCAGATGAAAGTCACCCTCCTCAGCACCTATCACCTCAACGGTGGGGCAGGCATTGCCGCCACCCGACTACACCGCGCCTTACTCAAAACGGGTGTGGAAAGTTCGCTGCTGGTGGATCAGGCCACAAAGTCGGAACCGGGCGTTATTCCATTAGCTGACAGCTATTTAGACAGGAAATGGGAGACGGCCCGTTTTGCCCTCGACCGGCTATCGTTTGTACCGTATGAGAAAGACAAATCCGTTCGGTTTCACTTTTCGCCAGCCAGCATCGGGGCCAATCTGAGTTATCATCCTGCTGTGCGTGAGGCTGATGTCCTGCATATCCACTGGACTAATTTTGGGTTTTTATCGCTGTCGGGCTTAGAAAAACTCATTCGGTTGGGCAAGCCGATTGTCTGGACGTTGCATGACCAATGGGCTTTCACGGGTGGGTGCCACTACACACGCGGTTGCACCCGTTTCCTGACCCAATGCGGACAATGCCCGTATTTGCGCAAACCCGGCCCCAACGATTTATCGGCGCGGGTGTTTGCCCGAAAAGCGAGCATTTTGACTCCCGAGACGAACCTGCATATTGTGGCACCGAGTAAATGGATGGCCGACGAAGCAGGCAGTAGCCAGTTGTTGGAGTGGTTTCCGGTCAGTACGATTCCCAACACCCTCGACCAAACCGTGTTCCGACCCATTGATCGGCAAGCCGCCCTGAACCGATTTGGCCTGACCGACCCCGACCGGCCCCGGCTGTTGTTTGGCAGTTTCAACACCACCGACCCGCGCAAGGGATTCCAATACTTTGCCGATGCGCTGACCCTCTTGCATCAACAGCACCCCACGGCAGCGGCCAACCGCCTGAACCCCGAAATTCTGGTGTTCGGCAAGGGGCAAACCGACGCGACGGCCGCCCTGCCCTACCCGGTTCGGCAATTGGGCGTGTTAACCACCGATGATGAGTTGGTAGCGGCCTATAACCTGGCCGACGCGCTGGTGGTACCCTCACTGGAAGACAACCTGCCTAACACCGTGGTGGAGTCATTGTCGTGCGGAACCCCGGTGGTTGCTTTCCGAACGGGCGGCATCCCCGAAATGATTAGTCAATTCAAAAATGGGTATCTGGCCGATGTTAGCTCCACCCCCAAACTGGCCAACGGGCTTGCTTTTATTCTGAACTACCCCAACCCTGCCGACCTCCGCCAAAACGCCCGTCACTCAGCAGAAAGGCTATTTTCGGAGGAAGAGGTTGGGAGGAGGCATCTTGAATTGTACGATTCTTTATTGAATGCTTTTATTAAGTAATTGAGCGAATGAGTGCGGTTCGACGTGTCGATTAAGTGAACAAAGGCAACTTCCTAAGTTTAACTCAATCGACACGTCGAACCGCACTCATTCGCTCGTTCACTAATTGGAAAATGACTATCGTTAACCGTCACTACCCGCCCAATCCCGGCATCACAGGCGAATCGGCCTGGGATTTGGCTCGTTATCTGATTGATCAGCATGGTATTGAAGTGGTTGTGGTGCATATCGACCGAACCTACGACGGGGGTGGGGCCGTGCGGCAACCCGTTGGCGAAATGCACGCTGTTAAAACAATTTATGAAGGCAAAAACGGCCTAATTCGCTTGCTGGCTGGCCTTTTGGATGGCTTCTTCCTGATTCGACAAGCCCTGAAAGTCCGCAAAGGACCGCTACTGATTATGACAAGTCCGCCTATGCTGCCGTTCTGGGCTTCGTTGTTATTGCGAAAGACGCCCTATTGGCTTTGGGCAATGGATCTGTTCCCCGAAGGCTTTGCGGCTGGAGGAAAAGTTAGCCCCACAAACCCGGTTTATCAGTGGGTAATTCGGCAAACCTACCGTAACGCCCCCAAACGACTCATTGCCCTCGGTCCCCGGCAAGCCACGCATATTTTGGCCAAATACGGTCGCGACATACCGGTAACGGTGCTGCCATGTGGGGTGTTAATGCACCAAGAGCGAGACCCAAATTGGCCCTCGTGGCGCACCAAAAATGACGAATTCATTTACCTAGGCTATGCCGGAAACATTGGTCAGGCTCACTCAGCAACGTTTCTTGAAAGCATAGTACTGAATCTAGACCCTACTCGTTTCAGGCTTGTACTGGCCCTTTATGGCACCAAAGCTGATGAAATACTGGCGCTGGCCAAGAACCGCAACGGTATTATTTGCCTACCCAATATCCCGCGTAGCCAGTTGCATTACTTCGATATTCAGTTGGTGAGCCTGCTGCCCGAATGGACACACATTGCCGTGCCGTCAAAAGCCATGAGTGCGATTGGTTCCGGCTCTCCGATCCTGTTCTGTGGCAACTCCGATAGTGACAGTTACGGGCTACTAAGTGATGCATCCTTTTTTATTGATGCAGCAGGCAATATCGACGAGCAGGTTGTGAGTTTTTATAAGACCCTAAATAAAGCATTGGTTTTGCAGTACAAACAAAAGGCCGAACAGCTTTCAGAGCGTTTGCAAGATTATGTAAAACAGGGGTATGAAGAGATCGCTAGTTTATGTTAGCGTTAATTTTTCGTTCAAAACGGGGGATAAGTTTCCCTTTCATGCTTTTTACTGAAGAATGCCCATAAATTTGGGCTTGCAACGGTACAGTTATTGACTGAATTAGACCTTTTCTTTTAAAAAATTGGCTTAACCTATGAAACGAATCGCTGTATTTACCTCTGGTGGCGATGCTCCGGGAATGAACGCCTGTATCCGGGCAGTAGTCCGGGGGGCAGTTTACCACGGACTCGAAGTATTTGGCATCCGCCGGGGGTACAATGGTATGATAAACGGCGATATATTTCAGATGACATCCCACTCAGTAAGCAATATTGTGCAACGAGGAGGGACTATTTTGAAGTCGGCCAGGAGCAAGGAATTTATGACTGTCGAAGGCCGTAAAAAAGCCTTCGACCAGCTGCAAAAATTTGGAATCGAAGGGCTGGTGGCTATCGGCGGTAACGGAACATTTACGGGTGCTACTATTTTCTATGATGAATATGGTATTCCAACCGTGGGAGCACCCGGCACAATCGACAATGACCTCTATGGTACCGATCACACTATTGGCTTCGATACAGCGGTAAATACGGCTCTTGAAGCCATCGACAAAATCCGCGATACTGCCGACTCGCACGACCGCATCTTTTTTATTGAAGTAATGGGCCGCGATTCGGGCTACATTGCCATTCAGTCGGGTATTGCAGGCGGGGCCGAAATGGTAATGGTTCCCGAAGTACTAACACCCATCAGCGAAGTAGTTAATGTGCTAAAGCAGGGCTGGAGCCGCCAAAAATCATCGTCGATTATTGTAGTTGCCGAAGGCGAAGAAGAAGGCAACGCCGTTGAGGTAGCCGAAAAGATTCGCAAGCAAATCAACGACTCAGAAATTGATATGCGCGTGACCACATTGGGCCACATTCAACGGGGCGGTATTCCAACGGCTTACGACCGTATTCTGGCCAGTCGCCTGGGCCTTGGAGCGTTGGAGGGCCTTATGGACGGGCAAAAGAATGTAATGGCAGGTATAATTAATAACGAGTTGGTTTACACGCCTTTCCGCGATACCATTCGGCTTCCTAAACCGATCAACCAGGATTTGCTGCGGATGGTAAAAATATTGTCAGTTTAAATACCCGGCAAACCAGTATGTCGCATACCCCACCATTTCCCGAATCAGGGTATGTGCGTCGTGGAAGGCTTTTTCGTTGGGCAGCAAATAGGCTCCAGGAGCAATGGCCCGGCGTTCGCTCAACTGGGCAGCTGACCACGGAATTACCGATAAGCCCTGTTTCTGAAAGCAAGCTTCGGCTCGTCGCATGTGCAAGGCCGAAGTGACAAGCACACACGTATCCATTCGAAATTGCTGACGTAACACCCGGCTCGAAAACTGAGCGTTTTCGTAGGTGTTTTTTGACTCATTTTCCAGTACAATGTTGGTGGCAGGCACACCGCCCGTTTCCAGAAAAACCCGAATCATTTGTCCTTCATCAACTTCGTTGGGAGTATGAAACGACAGGTTGCCCTGCCGAGATGTCGGACCACCTCCGCTGATAATTATTTTTTGTACTCGCCCGGTTTTATAAAGCCATAGGGCCTGCCCCGCCCGGTCGGCTTCGTGGGACAGAACAGGCCTGACTGGCGTTGGCTTATAGAGGCTCTTAATCATACCACCCGTAAGCACAATAGCCACACGGGGCGATTCGGCAACGGATTTAGGTAGTAAACCAGCAGGTTCTATTTCCCAGAGCCGGATCGCTTCATTTTGTAACGGACCGTTTCCCAAGAACCAGAACAAAACCAGGGCAGCCATCATAAAGCGTCGTTTCCAACGGGTATTACGCAGAAATACAGCTCCCACTAGGGCAAAAAATACCCATCCGGCGGGCGTAAGTAGGTAAAAGAGCGTTTTTGAAAAGAAATAAAACATGGCGTGATTTTTGGTCGAAGGATCCAGGATACAAGAAGAATGACAATTTCACGTTTCATGGTAGCCAGAAGTCTTTCTTTTATTGTCTTTCTTCTTACATCCAGCAATACCGATTATATCCTAAATTTGTGGTTACCAACCGCTTCGGCTAGCCGATAAAACTGTATTACTCTGCATGAAAAAAGTATTCTGCATGGCGTTTCTGGTTATGTTGTCCGCAACAGCCCTGTTCGCCCAATCCACCGATAAACCATTCCGAATTAGTGGCCAGGTTAAGGGCCTGCGCGATTCGTCCATGGTACTGGCACACTGGTATCGCTCCGGTTCGCAATACATCCCGAAAGATACGGCCAAAATGGACGGTGAGGGCCGCTTTGTGTTTGAGGGCAAAAAAGCACTCCCCCAAGGCCTATACCTTGTTCTGACTCCCAAGCAGCGGTATATGGAGATTATTGTGGATGATAATCAATCGTTCTCATTCGTTACCGACACGGCTAGCTTTATTAAAGCAATGAAGATAACGGGCTCCAAAGAGAACGAGAAATTTTACGAATATCAGCAGTCGTTAGCTGCCCTCTACGACGAAGCACAAGCCATTGAAGTTCAAAAGAAAATGCGCAATGATGCTGTTTCGGCTGCTTTATTCAGAAAACAGCAAGCTGATTTATCCAAAAAAGCCAATGATTATCGGGTTAACTTCATCAAGGCTAACAAGAGTATGTTTGCGGCCAAATTGCTCGAAGCAGCTGCCGAACCGGATGTGCCCGAAGCCCCCAAAGCGGCTAACGGTCGCCCTGACTCAATTTGGACGTTCAATTATTACAAAGCCCATTACTGGGATGGTTTCGATTTGGCCGATGAGCGGTTTTTGCTGACGCCGATTTATCAGCGCAAACTGGAGCGGTACATAAAGGAGCTTACGGTACAACAATCAGATTCGTTGATTAAATCGGCCGATTTTCTGGCTGAACGAACGAAACCTAACAAGGAGATGAATCTGTACACGATTTACTGGATCACCAGCGAATACGAACGGCCCAAAGTATTGGGAACCGACGGCGTGTTTATCCACATGGCCGAAAAGTACTACCTGACTGGAATTATGCCTTTGTCGGACTCGGCGGCCCTGGCTAAAGTGAAAGAAAAAGTAACAACCATGAAGCCTTTGCTGATTGGGAAAGTGTTACCCCCGCTTTCAGTGAGTGATACGTTGCAACGGCCGATCAATTACGCGGGTATCAAAGCCGATTACCTGGTGGTATTTCTGTATGATATCGATTGTGGACACTGCCGGAAAGCCGTTCCAGAACTGAAAAAGTACACGGATACTGTAAAAAATAAAAGCGTGCAGGTACTCGCCGTGCCAGTAGGAAATACCAGCCCTGATAACTGGAAGAAATTTATCCGGGAGTTTAATATACAGAGCTGGGCTAACGGCTACGACTTTAATTTCCGCACTGATTTCCGTCATCAGTATGATGTATTCACAACGCCAACGGTATACGTGTTAGATAAGGATCGACGTATTATTGCCCGTCCCCCTCTTCCAGCCGAACAGGTCGGTGACTTCATCGAGTTTTACAAACGCCAACAAGCCGCCAACAAGCCAGCAACGGCTCAAAAAGAGCCAAAAACAGGGAAATAAATGAGTGGCAGTGAGCAGTAAAAACTAGGCAGTTGCTGCTCACTGCTCACTGCTACTTCATCTTAGTTCGCTTCACCAGATACGAGCTAAGAATCTGATCGAAGCCACGGGCAATGTCGGCTTCTATAAAGTCAATTTTGTATTGTCCGCACCGAAGTTTTAGTTCGGCAAAATACGATTTCACAGCCTCCTGATACGAGCTGCGAATTTGGCCCGGCTGTAGCTTTACTTTTTCCCCCGTTTCGAGGTCGATAAATTCATAGGGTCGCTCATCAAAAGCGAAGTCTTCCTCCGTTTTCTTATCGGTAACGTGAAATACCAGTACCTCATGCAGGTTGTGCCGCAAGTGTTGGAGGGCCGAAAAGAGCGCATCTGACTTCTCCGAATTTTCAAACATGTCGCTGAAAATAATGACCAGCGACCGTTTATTGATCTTCTCCGCAATCTGATGAATCACCTCTGCTGCCGACGTTTTGCGCGGCACTTTGGGTTGCTGCATCAGATCGTTGAGGTGCGCAAATAGCTTGTGAACGTGCGAAGGCGTAGACTTCACGGGCGTCTGCATATCAATAGCGTCCGCAAAAGTTGTCAGACTCACGGCATCTTTCTGGCGTTGAAGCATATAAGCCAGGCAACCTGCTGCCATCACGCTGAACGTCAGCTTGCCGTAATTTTTTTCGGGATAATACATTGACGACGACGTATCAACCAGCAAATGACAACGGAGGTTGGTTTCTTCTTCGTACCGTTTTACAAATAGTTTTTCGGTTTTGCCAAATACCTTCCAGTCGATGTGTCGGGTAGTTTCCCCGGTATTATACAGCCTATGCTCGGCAAACTCGACCGAAAACCCGTGAAAAGGTGATTTATGTAAGCCAGTAATGAATCCTTCGACCATTTGCCGGGCCAGAAATTCTACATTACCATATTCCCGAATCTGGGCTAAATTGAGTTGCTGCTTCATGATAAAGATTGATTTTGATCCAGCAACAGGCGAAATTGCTCACTATTAAGCACAGTTACTGTAGGAAATATTCTTGTTCTAAGAACGTTAAAATGCTGATCTTCTGTAACAATGCAAACCGCATTGGTAGCTACCGCACAATCCACAAATTTATCATCGTCAGGATCGTTCACGATAGCCAGCCAACGATAATACCTGGTAGCCAGAACTGTATTTTGTAAATTCTCTATCGTTCCCATTACTGCCTCAGCAGCCGCACCTCCTAACATCTCCCCAATTATTTCTTCATATTCCTCCAAGATGTCCGTAGTCACGCAAAGTGTTATTCGACCTTCGAGTAGAGATTTGAAAATAAAATAAGAAGTTGACCGGCGAGATATTGATACCCACAAGACATTGGTGTCCAGAACAACTTTCACGAAGATTTCGATTTCCGATTATGAATCTGTGCCAATCGCTGTGTATCAGAACTCGTCCAATTATTGGCATCCCAAGCTTGATCAGCCAGATTCATTGCTTTCTCGGCAAAATACCGAGCCATAAATTGTCGGATTGCCATAATATCTTCGTCGGATACATCTCGTGAATACGTCCGAAGAAGTTCCAGTTGAAGATTAGACAATGAATTGGTTTGCATATGAATCCGTGGTTTGTTTATCAAAACTACAAAAAAATAGTGCGCTCAGCTTATAACGAAAAAACCGTTCGGCTCGCGCCCACCGGAATTGCACAAACGGTTTCGGGGCGACACAGAGCCGAACGGTCTCGAAAAAAACGTGTAGCGTGAAGCTGATTCACCACCCGGATCGCGCATCAAAAAAAGCGAGCCACCGAAAAACTACACCGCAAACTCCCGCTTGCGTACTGAATTACCATCTACTTAAAAACGGGCAACAGGCTCCAGAATAGGTAGAAGTTGAGCCGTTGGTTCCGCAAGCACTGGGGCAAGTACAACAACACCGTTGCGACCTACTACCCGGATTTTAACATTGGCCACGCCCCGCTGGATCATGCCAAGTGCTTTTGCGGCCGCGTGGGTTACATCTAAGATGCGGCCTTTTGAAAATGGACCCCGGTCATTGATTCGTACAATAACAGACCGGTTGTTGGCGAGATTTGTAATCTCAACCATGGTATTGAATGGCAGCGTTCGGTGGGCACCTTCAAACGCGTTTGCATCAACACGTTCCCCACAAGCCGTCTTACGACCATTAAATTTTGAAGCGTAAAAAGATGCCTTACCCTTCTGTATGAAGCCTGTAGAGGCCTCTGTCGGTTTGATAGTGCTAAACAGCAGCATCAGGGACATTATCACATTCATACAGTGTATGGTTTGGTGAGAAAATAGAAGTGGCTATTTTGTAGAATCTACTCTACACCGCTTCTCCCTAAATTGTGCAATTCCGACCCCACAAAGGTAGTTGCAAAAAAGATACTATTCAACCACACTATTTGGTTAGCCAAACAGACCTCCCGGTTTTATCAATTGTGTGGCCTAAAAAGGTCTGAAAATTTAGTTGATAAGTTTCTTTTCTTCCTAATACTATTACGTTTACTTTGGCGTTTGCTGCGACTGCTTAAACCTCATTGATTGTGGACGAACGAGAAAAAGAAAAGATTTACTCCAAGCGAGTGCGAGCAGGCAAACGCACTTATTTTTTCGATGTAAAATCAACACGCGGTAACGACTTCTACTTAACCATTACCGAAAGCCGCCGACATCCCCAAGGTGAGGGATTTACCTACGAAAAGCATAAGATGTTCTTGTACAAAGAAGACTTTGACAAGTTCATCGAAGCTCTTCAGGAAACCATCGATTATGTTAAGAATGATCTGATGCCCGAAATTGATTTTTCTCAGTTTGTCCAACGTGACGAGCCAAATGAGGTCAGCACTGAACTCAAATGGGACTAGCTTCACAAGCTCAGCTTTCTAAGCTCAGCTTTCCAATCTGACCATTCCTAAACGCCAAAGCCTCGGCACTCTGCCAGAGGCTTTTTTGTGGTCCGCCGTTGAGGTTGTAGTTTTGCAAGAAACTAATTGAGTGATTGAGCAATTGAGTGATTGAGTGATTCGCCGTTTCTATGTTGGCATTGTCGCTCAATCACTCAATTGCTCAATCGCTCATTCACTTTATGGGTCTTCAATGTGGAATCGTGGGCTTGCCAAACGTAGGTAAGTCGACCTTATTTAATGCTATTTCGAGCGGTAA
>Ga0105049_10005128_pt1 | contig 15296 bp, 13 predicted proteins | sample MAT06_FD_78087 | JGI IMG/M metagenome (GOLD analysis project Ga0105049, IMG submission 78087) | Freshwater microbial communities from Lake Fryxell liftoff mats and glacier meltwater in Antarctica - MAT-06 | ecosystem: Environmental > Aquatic > Freshwater > Ice > Liftoff microbial mat | place... | reverse complement strand
GGGGACGATTCGGGGTGTCAGCAATGAAAGTTTAAGCGGTCCTTTTGCCCGGAAGAATCCCCGCTCAAACTCATTTCGTCGGTGCTCGGCAGCCCAAAAAATCGCCCGGCAATTCCGAAATACCAATGGCCGCCAAGTGCGTGGCGTCGGCATCCATCTGTTAAGCCCTCTACAGAATCGGACTCGACCCCGATCCCGTGCCGAAGTGCAAGCACCCCCTTTTGCCCGCGGCTACGGCAGCCGCCGACTGGCATCTCGTTTCTCCGCTCCGCCACTCGCCCAAAAATTTCGACGGCGCGCGCCTCCGGCTTCTCGTGTTGCGCACAATAAGCAGAATCGCAGAATCCTCGCTGGCGACATTGGCACGCATCGTCGGCCATTGGTGACGCTCACCTTCCGCTTCGGCGAAGTGCTCGCGGAATCCATAGCGCAATCAACTGCGGGGGCGCTTCGCGAGACGGCATGCAGTCGCCGGGCGGCCCGCCCCCTTGTGCTCGCGCTCGAAGGATTCGATGCGGCCTTCCTCTTTCCAAGCGGAGAGCAATCGCTCGGCAGACTTGGCGTCGCGACAGACACGGTGCCCCGTGTAGAGGTCGCGGGCGGTGATGGCGATGTGGGGTGCGCGGTCCTTCATCAAGTCCTCCGCCTTCTCCCAGGCCGAGTCCTCCGCGGCGACGCGCTGTGGGGCGGGGATGACGCGGCCCGCGACACGCTCACGGATTTCTATCAATCCCGGTTCTCCGGCGACACATCGGAGGGCATTCTCATCGTTCGTGCCGAGCAGATAGGCACCGTGCGCTGCCGTGAGCGCCAGCAAGACAGCTTCGCCGCCATGCACCTGCGCGCCATGTGCCGCGAAAAGTTCCATCATTGCGGCGTCCGGCTCCTCGTCGATCGCGGCGATCCGCGCGCAATCATCCGCCGCGCGGGCGAGAATCTCCTCGGAATATTTCGAGAGCGCCCGCGCCCGCTGGCGCAGCATGTGCGCCAGCGCGTCGAGGCGTCGCGCTTGTGCAAGCGTGAAACCGAGCGCCGCAATTGCGTCCTCCAAAAGGCCGGCCCCGGAAAGCAGCAGAAAAATGTCGTTGTCGAGCAACAGCCGCTTGCTCATCGCGTGCCACTCCTACTCCACCCCGATCACGGGAAGCACTTCGAGGACTTCCGCCGGCACGCCCGCGGCGGGGTCGAGTCCAGCTTCTCCGGCAAACAAGCGGCGGCGTGCGGCCTCAGCGATCATGCGCCGCGCTCCGGTGTCCATGCCCATTAACTTCAATGCCGCCGCAGCAACGGGCATCCGATCCTTGGTCTTGCCGTGAATCAGCGCCACCGTGCCGGCGTGGACTGGACTCCGCCGCTCGTAGTCACGCGCATACTTGGCAAGAGCAGGTGCGCGGAGCGAGCAGGCCGTCGAAAGTTTCGGAGTTCGTTCTGCCGTCAGGAGCTCCAAGGCATCGCCGTCGGCCATGCGTTCGTCGGCGTCTTCCGTGCTTCTTTCAAAGTCCCCATCCGCCAACATCCCGCCGCCCGGCGTCACGTGGCCGCGGAGGATGTGCGCGATCTCATGCGCTAGATGGAAGGCAACGCGCGGAGGTGCATCGTAGCCTGTGGCGAGGATGACCACGGGACACTTGCCCTCGTAGTAGGCCATCCCCGCAAATTTTTTTGCCGCCGACGGCAACGGTGGAAAATGGAAGACGGCAATGCCGTGCATCCACGCCGCGTTCAGCAGCGCGGGCAAATCCGCCACCCGATGCCGCGCGAGAATGTCAGCCAGCTGGCAGTCGCCCTTTGCTGAATTTTCGCGCGCCGAAAACCATTCGAGCGGACCCCGCCCCCCTCACATCATCGAGCCCCCTCGCCCCGCGCTCCATGAATGGTGCCGTTTCTACTTCGCCAAAGGGCGGAGCTTGGCCAGCGCCCGGCGCTTCGGGTCGAGGTCGAGGTGGGTGGAGCGCTCGTGGATCTTCTCGTCGCGGTGTCCGCTGACGCCCTGGACTGGCTTGTCGCCGGGCCTTCGGCAGTGAAGAGCAATGCGCGGTGAGTCGATCGATTTCAAGAGAGGGGATGAGCCGCTCCGGGCTCGCCGCAGAACGATCAGCAGGGTCGGGAGATGAAGATGCGAATTCCCCGATCGCCGCCGGCCCGCTCAGCGGCCTTTCAGATTGCGGCGCAGGTAGGTGGGCACGTCGAGATCTTCGCCGTTCACGATCGTCGGCTCGCTCTTTTCAAAACGCCCACGATTCGCCGACTCAAACTGCAGCACCGCCTGCTTGGCCTCGCGCGCCGCTTTCTCGGCCTCGGCCGATGATTTTCGCGCCGCCGCACCGGAGGCGATCGAGGGTTTCGCCACGGGGTGATCCCCGTCTCCGAGCGGATCGGGGAAGGCCACGATCTGGGCCGGCGGCTCCGGCTCCACGGTGGCGGGGCGCCCCGGCGCGACCCGGGCCACGGGCGCGGGCGGCTGGACGAAACGCGCGGGCGCGGCGGCGCCGAGCGCGCTCAGGATGGTGACGCGCAGCCGCCCGCGGAGCGCGGCATCGGTGGCGCAGCCAAAGAGCACATGGGTCTCCTCGCCGAGGTGGCGGTTGAGTTCCTCCATGAGGATTTGCACTTCGTTCAGCGTGAGATCGGGGCCGCCGGCGACGTGGACGATGACGTGCGCGGTGTCGTCGAGCAGGCGGCCGCGGTCGAGGAGCGGACTCTTGAGGGCGCGACCCAGGGCCTCATGGGCGCGATTGTCGCCCTCGGCTTCGCCGAAGCCGAAGACACAGCGGGCATTCTGGCCGCGCAGGGTGGTGGCGAGGGCATCGAGACCCAGGTGCAGGAGGCCGCGCTGGCCGACCAAAGCGGCGATGGCCCGCACGCTCTGGCTCAGGATCTGGTCGGCCGCGTCAAAGGGCTCCTCAATGCCGGCATGCGGATCGACCGCGTCGCTCATCCGGTCGTTTTCAAAGCAGACGACGACGTCGGCCTGCTGCTGGAGGGCGGCGAGGGCCTCGCTGGCCTGGTCCATGCGCCGCTTGCGTTCAAAGGTGAAGGGCAGGGTCGCAAAGACCACGACGAGCGCATTGGCCTGCCGCGCGTAATTTGCGATGAGCGGCGCGGCGCCGGAGCCGGTGCCGCCGCCGAGCCCGACGAGCAGGAAGACGAGCGACGCGCCCTCAAGCACGCTGCGCAGTTCCTCGGCGGATTCCTCCGCCGCGATGTAGCCCAGCTCGGGATCGCCGCCGGTGCCGAGCCCGCGCGTGGTTGCGCGGCCGATCTGCACTTTGTCGCCGGCCACGGAGGCGACGAGCGATTGCACGTCGGTATTCACCGCGACGAGATCGGTGGCCGGCACGCCATCGAGCAGCAGGCGGTCGAGGGCATTGACGCCCGCACCGCCGATGCCGAGGATTTTGACGACGGGTTCCGTGGCGGCGGAGGGTGAGGAGTGGCGTGGGAGTTCGATCATGGTGGAGTGCAGATTTTGGAGTTCAGGTGGCAGCAGAGCGGAAGGGTCACCAGAGCCACATGCCGGCGAGGGCCAGCTTGTCCTTGAGCCAGCCGAAGAGCCCGCGGGGCTGCTCCGGGGTCATGGCCTGCGCGTACTTGATGAGGCCGATGGCGGTGGAAAACTGCGGGTTTTCAAAGGCGGAGATATTGCCCGAGACGGTCGTCGCGTGGGTGAGGTGGGCCTGGAGGCCAAAGATCTCCTCGGCCAGTTCGCGGATGCCATCGAGCAGGCTGCAGCCACCGGTGAGCATGAGGCCGGCGCCGAGGTAGTCGAGGGCGACACCCCCCTCGTCGAGCTGGGTGCGGAGCAGCTCCAGGTTTTCCCGCACGCGGCAGTGGATGATCGAGTTCAGCATCTCGCGCTCGACCTCTTTGCCCGCAAAGCCGGTCTCGTCCTTGAGCACGATCATGTCGCCCGGCACGCTGGCCCCGATGGTCACGCTGCCCTCCTCGCGCTTGAGCTTTTCGGCGCGGTTGATCGGGATGCGCAGGCCGAGGGAGATGTCGTTGGTGATGTGATCGCCGCCGATCGGCACACAGCCGCTCATCTTCACCGCGCCATTCACATAGACGATGAAGTCGGTGGTGCCGCCGCCCATGTCGATGACGAGCGCGCCGAGGCCCTTCTGATTGATGTCGAGCACGACCTGCGCGGTGGCCAGCGGCGCAAAGACGACGTCGATCACTTCCGGCCCCACTTCCTTCACGCAGCGCACGCTGTTTTTCACCCGGTTTGCGATGCCATGGATGATGTGAAAGTCCGCCTCCAACCGGCGCCCGCACATGCCCACGGGGTTGAGCACGCCGTCCTGGCCATCGACGTAGTAGTGCTGGAGCAGCGAGTGGATGAAGACGTTCGGCGCCGGGATGCTGACCTCGCGGGCGCTGGCCTGCACTTCGTCAAAGTCCTCCTCGCAGATCTCGTCGCGCTCCTCGGGGATGGTGATCGCGCCGCGGTTGTTGAAGCACTGGATGTGGGCCCCAGTCACGGCGAGATAGACGGCGCCGATCGCCACGTCGCTCTTTTCCTCGGCAAAGGCGAGGGCCGAGCGAATGCATTTCCCGGCGGTTTCAAAATCGACGATCTCGCCTTTGCGCACGCCGCGCGAAGGCTCCTCGCCGACGCCGAGGATTTTTACGGTTCCGTCGGGCCGGCCTTCACCGACGGCGACGCAGATTTTGGAGGTGCCGATTTCGAGGCCGACGAAGAGGTTGCCTTTACCCATTGGAGTGGAACGGACGTTTGAGTTTATCGATTGAGGACGGAGTGCGCGCGGGAGTCGGGGTGGGTTTCGAAGGCGTCTTCGCCGCCGGGCTGCCGGACTTTTTCGGCGTGGGTGTGGCCTTCGGTGGCGGGAGTCCTTTCGCCGGAGGCGCGGGTTTGGCGGGAGCGCCGTGGGGATTGCTCGCCGGCATGATCTCCGAGGTCTCGGCTTCGGGGTCCGCGGGCGGCCGGAAGGTGGCGTAGGTATTGCGCTGGCCAAAGAGGTTCACCCGCTTCAGCTCCTTTTGCCGCTCGCTGCCGAGCAGGGTGAAGAGCTGGTGCAGGCGGTTCAATTGGCCCTCGAGATTATCCAGATGGAAGAGGATCTCGATGCGCCGGACATCCGTGGCGAGGAGCGAATAGCCGCTCTGGACGTCGATCGTGCGGATCAGCCAGCGGGTGTTGCCTTCGTTCATGCGGATGAGTTCCAGCGCGGCGGCGATCTCGTAGTGCATGACGCGCTGGCCATCGGCGAGATTCTCCACCGGAAAGCCGCAGATGATGGGCAGATGCATGAACTGGAGGAGCCGGCTCCGCGGCTTCATCGGGATGCCGCGCGCGTCGATGAGGCAGGCCTTGGCCGATTGCGTGGGATCTTCGTCCGGCCGCTGCATCACCCAGGCGATCGGCTTGCGTTCGGTGACGGTGACGGTCACGGAATTTGGCAGGTGGCGCTCGACGGTGGCGCTCTCGACCTGGGGCAGCCCCGCGATGCGCCGGCGCGCCGCCGCGAGATCGAGGAGGAAAATATTGCGGCCTTCGACGATGCCGGAGTGCCCGATGACGTCGTCGCGGAGCAGCGTGCCATCGGTGCGGAAGACCACTTCATGCACGAGGTAGTCGGGGTTTTCCCAGAGGACGCGCCGCAGGCCTTCCCGGCCGCCGAGGTAGCCGCCGGCGAGCACGCCGACCACGAGCAGGAAAAGGAAGACGCGGCGGAAGGCGGCGCGCGTCCGCCGGGCGCGCTCCTTGTGCTGGGTGAGCGTCACGTCGAGCACGTGCGGCCGCTGGTGCAGCTTGCGGTTGCTGGCGCGGGCGTTCTTCGGCTTCTTCATGGACGACGGGCGAGCGAGAGTTCGACGATGCGGCGGCAGAGCTCCGGGTAGGAGAGGCCGATGGCGGCGGCGGCCTCGGGCAGCAGGCTCGAGGGGGTCATGCCGGGGATGGTGTTCACTTCGAGGACGAAGGGCTGGCCCTGCGCGTCGAGCAGCACATCGACGCGGGAATAGACTTCGAGCTCGAGCGCGGCGTGGGCCGCGAGCGCGGCCTGCTGCACGAGTGCCGTCTCCGCGGGGGAGAGGTGGGCCGGGCAGAAGTGCTCCGCGCCGGGGGCGTTCGGATTCAGAAAGGGGTACTTGTTCTCGAAGTTGTAGAAGTCCTGCTTCGCCACGATCTCGATCACGGGCAGGACGGCGGGGCCGACGATGCCCACGGTCAATTCGCGTCCGGCGACATACTCCTCGACGAGCAGGGCGCGCGCGTAGCGGTGGGCTTCGGCGATCGACGTGTCGAGTTGCGCGGCTTCCTTCACGATGAACACACCGACACTCGACCCCTCCTTCGGGGCCTTGACCACGAGCGGGATCGGCATCTTCGGACGCGCGCCTTCGGGCACCACTTCAAAGGCCGCCGTCGGCACGCCGCGCTCGAGGAAGCGCTGCTTGCTCGCGATCTTGTCGATCGCCAGTTCGCTGCCGCGCACGCCTTCGCCGGTGTAGCGGATGCCGCGCGCCTCGAGGATGCGCTGCACCTGCCCATCCTCGCCAAAGGTGCCGTGGATCACATTGAAGGCGATGTCGATGCCCGGCGGCACGACGAAGTCCGGCCCATCGACGACGACCTCCGAGACCACGGCGCCGAGACTGCGCAGCGCCGCGACGACGCCGGCGCCCGAGGCGAGCGAGACTTTCCGTTCGGAACCCGGACCGCCCATGAGGACGGCGATTTTTTTGTCAGTGAGATCAATCGGCATGGTGATGAATGGCAGGGCCGCCCAGCCCGGCTGGAGCGGCGGATTTTTTCCGCGTCGCGCGCTGCTGCAGAGCCTGGTGGGCGAGCCGTGCGGCCCAACCGGGCAGCGTGGGCAGGGCGTCGGCCAGCACCTCGCGCGAGGCGGGGCCGGGTTCGCGGCGGAGGCGCGCGGCGAGCGCCTCGCGGGCGGAACGGGGGGCGCGGCTCATGCGAAGAGCCCCCTTTCCTCGCCGACGATCTGCACTTCGGTCTCGAGCCGGATGCCCCGCTCGGCGAGCGCGCGCGCCTGGACCTGCGCGATGAGCGCGAGCACGTCGGCGGCCGTGGCCTGCTGGTCATTGACCAGGAAATTGCCGTGGACTTCGGAGACCTTGGCCCCGCCGACCCGGGTGCCCTTGAGCCCGAGTTCGTCCACGAGTTTGCCCGCCGGGCACTGCTCCGGGTTTTTGAAAATGCACCCGGCGCTCGATTCGCGCGGCTGGCTGGTCCGGCGCTTTTGGGTGGAGGCTTCGAGCTTCTGCTCGATCTCCTCCGGGGTGCTCGGAAAGCCGCGGAAGGTCGCGGAGACCGCGTAGTTTTTCTCCAGCAGGCCACAGTGCCGGTAGTGGACGTCCATCTCCCCGGGCGTCTGCATGTGGAAGTCGCCCTGGGGATCGACGTAGCGGACGCTCACCACCTGCCGGAAAGTCTCGCCCCCCATGGCCCCGGCATTCATGCGCAGCGCGCCGCCGACATTGCCCGGGATGCCCTCAAACCACTCGAAGCCGCCGATCCGGGCGTCGCGCGCGGCGTAGGCGAGTTCCTTCTGTTTCACGCCCACGCCGGCGTGGAGCTTGCCTTCGCGCACTTCGAGCCGCTTGAACTCCCCACGCGCGAGGTGCGCCACCACCCCGCGGATGCCGCCATCGCGCACCAGGAGATTCGAGCCACGGCCGAGCACGAAGAGCGGGATCGCGTGGTCCGTCGTGAATTTCACCAGCCGCGCAAAACCGTCCTCGGTCTCGGGCTCGACCCAAAATTGCGCCGGGCCGCCGACCCGCATGGTGGTGTGCCGGGCGAGCGGCTCATAGAGCCTGGCGAGGCCGGGGCCCATCACGTTTTGCAGTTCGTCGAGCCGCGCGATGTCGCGGGCGAGCAGCGTGGCCGCTTCGTGAATATTCCCCGCGCCGAGGCTGATCACGCAATCGCCCGGCTCGATCATCCGCCCCAGCTCCAGGGTGAGCCGGGCGCGGTCGGGCTGGTACTGCGCGGCCTCGTGGCCTTCGCGGATCATCTCGTCCACGATGGTCTGCCCGGTGACGCCCGGGATCGGCACTTCGCTCGCCGGATAGACGTCGGCGATGAAGGCGACATCGGCGTCGGGAAAGGCGCGGCCAAACTCCTCCTTGAGCTTCTGCGTGCGCGAAAAGCGGTGCGGCTGGAACATGCAGAGCACGCGCTTGCGCCCGGTGTTTTTCGCCGTGGCCAGGGTCGCGCGGATTTCGCTCGGGTGGTGGCCGTAGTCGTCCACGAGCATGTAGCGCTCGCTGCGATACTTGATTTCAAACCGGCGCCGCGCGCCGCGGAAGGTCTCGAGCGCCGCGGCGATTTTGGCAAAGGGCACGCCGAGTTCCGTGGCCAGCGCGATCACGCCCACGGCGTTGCTGATGTTGTGCCGGCCGGGGACATTCAGGGTCACGGCGCCGAGCGGCTGGCCGGCGTGGACCACGCGGAAGTGCGACTGGAACTCCTTGGCATGCACGTCGTCAAAGCGATAGACGGCGCTCCGCGATTCGCCAAAGGAGACCGCGCCGGGATGGGGGCTGCAGACCCGGGTGGCGTGCGGATCGTCGGCGCAGAAGATCACCTTGCCCCGGGTCTGGGCGAGGAGTTGCCGGAAGACGACTTCGATCGCCGCGAGGTCGGCGTAGTAGTCGAGGTGCTCCTCCTCGATGTTCAGCACGATGGCGTGCTCCGGGTGGTAAAAGGCGAGCGTGCCATCGCTCTCGTCGCCCTCGGCGACGAAGAACTCGCCCGCCGCATCCCACGCCGCATTCGTGCCGAGGATGGGGATCTCCGCGCCGACGTAATGCGAGGGATGCAGGCCGCCGCCCCGGAGCACATGGGCGGTCATCGAGGACGTCGTGGTCTTGCCATGCATGCCGCAGATCACGATGCCCTTTTTGCAATTCATGATCGCGGCCAGGGCGTCGGCGCGCCGCACGAGGTTGCGCGAGGTGCGCAGCGCTTCGTCGTACTCGGGATTCCCGGGGCGGATCGCCGAGGAGTAGATCACCAGATCGGCCTCGGCGACATGCTCCGCGGCGTGGTGCTGGGCAAAGCGCAGCCCGAGCGTTTGCAGGCGCGCGACCTCGACGGTGGTCGCCTTGTCCGAGCCGCTCACCTGGTGCCCGAGCGCGATCAGCAGGCCGGCGATGCCGCTCATGCCGGAGCCGGCCACGCCGATGAGGTGAATCTTCAATTCCCCTCCGACGAGGATCTCCGCGAGGATCTGGCCAGTGTCTCTATCGGGCATGGCTGCGGGATTGGGAATGGGTGCGCCGGGGAGCGCGCCCGGGACGGGCGCGCTCCCCGGATGCTCCGAGCACTGGCGCTCTTCGAGATTGGAAATGGGATCAGGCACAGGCTTTGAGAATGGTATCCGCCACCCGTTCGGCAGCGTCCTTCGTGGCGAGGCTCGCGGCTTTGGTGGACATCTCGGTGAGGCGTGCGGGTTCGAGGAGCCAGCGGAGTTTGCCCACGAGATGCCCGGCGGTGATCTCCCGCTGGGGCAGGAGCACGGCCGCGCCGGCGCGCTCGAAGATCCGGGCGTTCAAAGTCTGGTGATCCTCCGCCGCGGTCGGGAGCGGGATGAGCACGCTCGGCAGGCCAAAGTGCGAAAGCTCCGTGAGACTCGCCGCGCCGCTGCGCGCGATGGCGAGGTCCGCGGCGCTGTAGGCGTCCTCCATCCGATGATAAAAGGCGGCCACGAAGGCGGGCACACCCGCCTGCGCATAGCTCTCGCGCATCATCGTCTCGTCGTCGCGGCCCGTGAGATGGATGACTTGCACCGCCGCATCGCGGAGCTGCGGGAGCGCGTCGGCGAGGGCCTGATTGATCCCGTGCGCGCCCTGGCTGCCGCCCATCACGAGGAGCGTGCGACGCTCCGGCGAGAGCGCAAACTTCGCGAGCGCCGCGCTTTTTTCCACCCGCACGGCGAGCGACTGGCGGACGGGCGTGCCGGTGACGGTACACTTCCCGGTCGGGAAATGGGGCGCGCATTCCGCAAAGCCGGTGAGCACCCGGGTGGCGAGCCGGCCGTTGAGCTTATTGGCTTTGCCGGGGATGGCATTCGACTCGTGGATGAAGGTGGGCACGCCGCGCTGGCGACCGGCGAGGATCGGCCCGGTGGAAGTGAAGCCCCCCATGCCGAGCACGGCGGCGGGCGCGAAATCCGCGTAGAGGCGGCGGCAGAGGGCCAGCCCGGCGCGGAATTTTGCGAGGAACTGGAACAGGGCGAGCGGCGATTTTCCCTGCAAGCCGACGCCCGGCACCTTCTCGATGCGGAAGCCGCTGCGGCCTTGCGTGGCCACGGCATCGATCTCCTTTTCGGAGACGATGAGCATCACGCCGTGGCCGCGACCGAGGAAGATTTCGCCGACGGCGAGGCCGGGAAAGAGGTGCCCGCCGGTGCCGCCGGCCGCGATCGCCAGATTCATCGGGTGCGCCTCCCTGGCTGGAGCGGGGATGAGGATGGAGCGTGCATCGTTCAGATCCGGGTCGGCCTCCGGTGCACGCGCGCGGCGAGGCGCACGTTGGCTTTCTCTTCCTTCTCGCCGATGCCATGCCGCCAGATCGAGATGAGGATGCCGACGCAGAGCAGGCAGAAGACGAGGTTCGACCCGCCGTAGCTCAGGAAGGGCAGCGGCATGCCTTTGTTGGGCATCAAGCCGGTGGTCACGCCGATATTGATCGCCGCCTGGAGGGCGATGAGGAGCACCACGCCAAAGCCGAGCAGGAGCCCAAAGCGATCGCGCGAGCGCACGGCGATCACCGTGCCACTGAGCAGGATGACGAGGAAGGCGAGGACCACGAAGAGGGTGGCCGGGAGGCCGAGTTCCTCGCCGAGCACGGGCAGAATGAAATCGGTGTGCGCAAAGGGGAGGAAGTTCATCTTTTGCCGCCCAAAGCCGAGCCCAAAGCCGCTCACCCCGCCGGAGCCGAGCGCGATGAGCCCCTGCTCCTGCTGGTACCAATCCGCCTTGTACTCCTGGGGCCAGAGGAAGGCGAGAAACCGGCCGCGATGCTCGGGCGAGTGCGAGAGAAAGAGGGCCAGCAGCCCGACGCCGAGGAGCGCGATGGGGAGGAGAAAACGCAACCGCACGCCGGCGACGAACATCATCGTAAAAATCGTCACCCCGAGGAGCACGGTGGTGCCCATGTCCACTTCCCCCGCGATGAGCGCGACGATCACGCCGACCACCAGCGCGGGATAGAAAAAGCCCCGGAGGAAGGTGTGCTCCGGCGGGATCGCCGGGGTCTCGTCGCCGCGCTGCGCGCCGCCGGAAAACCACCAGGCGAGCGTGATGACCACGGCGAGCTTGCCGAGTTCCGAGGGCTGGAGCGAGATCGTGCCGAGCCGCAACCAGCGCGCGGAGCCATTGACCTCCCGACCGATCACCGGCGCGTAGCAGAGCGCGAGCAACACCGTCGCGAGCGCAAACCAGACCCACCACGTCTGCCGCAGGCGGGTGTAGTGGATCATCGACGCCGCGACGCAAAAGATCGTGCCGATGAAGAGCCAGACGATCTGCTTGTGGAGCAGCGTGGCCGGATCGCCCCCGCTCTCGCGCGCGTAGCCGGCCGTGCTCGAGAGCATGACCAGGCCGAGGCCGAGCAGGCTGATGACGGCGAGCACGAGCAGAAAAACGCTGTTGCGATGGATGTTGAGCATGGAGGACGCGCGCCGCGTCGCGGTCAGTCTTTGGCCGGGATCTTCAACTTGCGACCGGGCTGCAGTTTCTTCGGATCGCTGATGCCGTTGAGCTTCTGGATCTCGTCGGTGGTCACGTCGAAGCGTTTGGCGATGTAGGTGATGGTGTCGCCGCGATCGACGGTGTAGGCCCGCGGCTCCGCCTTCTTCGTCACGCTGGGCTTGGGCGCCGACGCGGCGGGTTTGGTCGCGACGAGCGCCTTGGGGGCGGCGGTGGGCAGGGGCTTCGGCGGCTCGACCCGGGCCACGACCGCCGCTGGCTGGCGGGTCGCGTTGGGGATCGCGGGGATGTTCAGGATCTGGCCGATCTGGAGCGGACTCTTGGGGTCGATTTTGTTCGCCCCCTCGAGATCCGCCACGGTCATCTGGTACCGCGTCGCGATCTTCGTGAGATTCTCGCCCGACTGGACGTGGTGGATGCGCACGCCCGAGGGCGTGACCCTGGCCACCGACTCGCGGCGCGGCTCGGGCGCGGCCTCGGCGCGCGCTGCCACCGCCGCCTTTTCCGACGCGGAGGCGGACTTCACCGGCGCCTTCGCCGGGGCGCTGGCCGTGGTCTTCGCCGGGAGCGCCGGGCGCGTGGATTTGATGTGATTGAAGATGAAGATGCCGACGACGGCGACGACGTGGAGCACGAAGACGATGATGAAGGCGACGGAGAGACTGGTGGTCGGTTCCGCCGAATCGTAGTCGTCGAAGTCGCCGCGGCGGGCCGTGGCCGTGGCCGCTTTGAGGGTCGTCTGGACGGGCCGCTTCTGCGGGGCGCGATTGCGGCGGAAGGGACGGGTGAGGATGGCGGGTAGTTTCATAGGTTGGGCAGAGCTTGGACGAGGCGGCGGAACTGTTCCCCGCGGTCGCCGTAGTTTTTGAACATGTCGAAAGAAGAGGTGCCGGGACTGAGCAGCACTTGATCGCCGGGCTGCGCCTCCCGCCGCGCGAGGGCGACGGCGTCGGGCAGCGAACGACCCGCGTGGAGGCAGCGCACGCGACCGCCCCACTGCGCGGCGATGCGGTCGGCCATCTCGCCGATGAGGACCACACAGCGGCACTTCGCGGCGACGAGTTCGGTGAGGCCGTCGAACTCGTAGCCCTTGTCCTTGCCGCCGGCGATGAGCACCACGGGATGGGTCTCGCCGGCGAGCGCCTTTTCCACCGAGTCGAGATTCGTGGCTTTCGAATCGTTCACCCAGGCCACGCCGTCGAGGGTGCGCACGAGTTCGCAGCGGTGCGGCAGCGCGCGGTAGGCGCTGAGCGGGGCGCGCATCGCCTCCCAAGCCAGCCCGCGCGCGAGGCCGACGCCGAGTGCCGCCATGAGGTTCTCGGCATTGTGCGAGCCGCGCAGTTGCGTCCCGGCCAGGCGCAGCACGGGCTGCCCGCGATGGGCGATGACGCCGTCGTGCAGGGCAAAGTCGCCGCCGGTCTCGTAGGCGCTGAAGGTGATCGCCTGCGCGCGCAGCGCTGGCAGCGCGTAGGGCGGGCGCAGGTTGCGGAGATTGACCACCGCCCAATCCGCGGCGGTCTGGTTTTCGAAGATGCGGATCTTGGCCTGAAAGTAGGCGTCCATCGACGGGTAGCGGTCGAGGTGATCGGGCGCGAAGCCGAGCCACACGGCGATCTGCGGGCGGAAGGTGCGGATGGTCTCAAGCTGAAAGGAGCTGACCTCGAGGGTCATCACGTCGAGCGCCGCGCTCTCGCGGACCTTCGCGGAAAAGGCGGGCCCGAGGTTCCCGGCGGCGACCGTTTTCACTCCGCACGCGCGGAGCATCTGCTCCACGAGCTGGGTGGTAGTTGTCTTTCCATTCGTGCCGGTGACGCCGATCACGGGGCACTGGCAGCGCTCCCAGGCGAGTTCGAGTTCACCGATGATCTCGATGCCGCGCTCGACAAAGCGGCGCACCAGCGGCACCGCGGGATCGATCCCCGGACTGAGGATCGCCGCAGCGAAGCTCCCGGAATCGGCCTCTGTGAGCGCGGCGGCCCCGGCCACGGCGCGGATGCCCTGGGCCGCGAGCGCGTCGATTTTTGCGCGCAGCGTTTCGGGCGCACCGGAGTCGAGCACGGTCACGCGCGCACCTTCCGCGTGGAGGAGCACGGCGGCCGCGACGCCGCTTTCGCCAGCGCCGAGCACCGCTACCGCCTGGTCTTTGAGCGCGTCTTTCATCGCAGTTTCAGCGTGGCGAGCCCGAGGAAGGCAAACATGATCGAGAGGATCCAGAAGCGGACGATCACGGTGTTTTCCTTCCACCCCTTGAGCTCAAAGTGGTGATGAATGGGGCTCATCAAAAAGACCCGCCGGCCTTCGCCATAACGCCTTTTTGTAATCTTGAACCAAGTGCGCTGGATGAGCACCGAGAGCGCTTCCATGACGAAGACGCCCCCGACGAGGACGAGCAGCATCTCCTGCTTGCAGCAGATGGCGACGACGCCAAGCCCGCCGCCGATGGCCAGCGAGCCGGTGTCGCCCATGAAGACTTTCGCCGGGTGGGCATTCCACCAGAGGAAGCCAAACGACGCGCCGACCAGGGCCATGCAGACGACCGCGAGCTCGCCCGCGAAGGGATAAAACGGGAGCTGGAGATACTGCGCGATCTTCCAGTTGCCGGCGACGTAGGTGAGGATGCCGTAGGTGAAGGCGACGGTGGTCGTGCAGCCGGCGGCGAGCCCGTCGAGACCGTCGGTGAGATTCACGGCATTCGACGCGCCGACGATCACGAGGGCAAAGAAGACGAAGGTCAGCGCGCCGAGATTCCAGAGGAGCGGCTCCTTGGAAAAAGGCACGAAGAGCATGCGCGCCTGGACCTCGATCGCGGGATTGAAGAGGAAGTAGCCGGTGACGATGCCGGCGAGGATGAGCTGCGCGACGATCTTCACGCCTTCGCTCAAGCCCTTGGAATTTTTCTTTGAGACCTTGAGGTAATCGTCCCACCAACCCAGCAGCCCGCAGTAGAGCATGGCGAAGAGGACGAGCCAGACGGCGGTATTGTCCGGGCGCGCCCAGAGGAGCGAAGAGACGAGGACCGCGCCGAGCAGGAGCACGCCGCCCATGGTCGGGGTGCCGGCTTTCTGGCCGTGCAATTCAAAGAGGCGATTGACTTCCTCCTTGGTGCGGATGGGCTGGCCGACCTTCAGGGAGATGAGCTTGCGGATGACGCGGTTGCCAAAGATCAGGGAGAGCAGGAACGCGGTGACGGCGGCGGCCACGCTCCGAAAGGTGATGTACTGAAAGACGTTGAAGGCATTCCAGATCTCCTCGGGCCGGTCGCTCAGCAGGTGCAGATAGTACATCATGCGGCGAATCCCGGAACGGGTGGGGCGAAAAACCTCCAGACTTCGGTGGGCAGTGCCGGCGGCGTGGCCCGCACCGCAGGCGGGGCAGGCCGTCGGGCGGAGCGACCGGCGGGAGCGCGGCGGCGACCGGCGCGGGTGGAAAAGTCGCGGGCCGCGCTCATCTCGCGAGACCCTCCACGATGCGCTCCATGCGGGCGGAGCGGCTGCCCTTCACGAGCACCAGGTCGCCGGGCCGCGCCGACTCCCGCAGCGCCGCCGTCGCTTCGTCGGTGTCGCGCACTTTCACGACTTGCGCCACCCCACCCT
>Ga0105049_10005125_pt1 | contig 15297 bp, 14 predicted proteins | sample MAT06_FD_78087 | JGI IMG/M metagenome (GOLD analysis project Ga0105049, IMG submission 78087) | Freshwater microbial communities from Lake Fryxell liftoff mats and glacier meltwater in Antarctica - MAT-06 | ecosystem: Environmental > Aquatic > Freshwater > Ice > Liftoff microbial mat | place... | reverse complement strand
TACATCAATCCCTTCATCGAGGCGGTGACCCACACCTTCACGACCATGGCGTCGATGACGCCAACGCGTGACCGGGTGTTCCTCAAAGGTGATGGCGAGGAGACCTATGGCGTCAGCGGCATCATCGGGCTGGGCGGCGAAGCCACCGGCGCGGTGGTGCTGAACTTCCCGGAGCAGGTTGCCATCCGCGTGGTCAGCAAGTTCGTCGGTGAGGAGTTCACCAGTATCACCGCCGGCGTGGTCGACGGTGTGGGTGAACTGACCAACATCATCGCTGGCGATGCCAAGAACCGGCTGGTGCAGAAGGGCTACAAGTTCGAGATCGGTCTGCCCAAGATCGTCACTGGCCGCAGCTACATCACCGCACAAAATAAATCCGTGCCGTGCCTGGTGGTGTCGTTCGCCTCCGAAATCGGCAAGTTCTGCCTGGAAGTCAGCCTCAAGAAGATGATGTGAATCCGGTGCCGGACACGTCAGCAGCTAGTTCCGCCGCTAGTTCAGCAGACAATCAAAGGGCCGCGGCAACGCGGCCCGCAGTGTTGGATACCGCCGCCATCCATCGCGAGCGCATGGCTGGTCTGGGTGAACTGACCGCCGGCATCGCCCACGAACTCAACAACCCCATCGGCTACATCGGCAGCAACCTCAACACCCTGCGGCGTTACGTCGAGGTGGTGTCGGCGCTCATGGCGCAGGCGGACTCGTTCATGGAGCCGGAGCGTCGTGCTGCTTGGCAGCAAGCGCTCGAAGCCGCCCGCTGGTCGGTGATTCGCGAAGACCTGCTGGCGGTGGTCGACGAAACCCGTGAGGGGGCCGAGCACGTGAAGAACGTCGTCGGTGATCTCAAGCTGCTGGCGCGGACCTCCGCCACGCCGGAGCAGGGTTGTGTCGACCAGTGCGTCGCCTCCGCACTCACGGTCTTGACGCATCAGCTCAAAAACCGCTGCCGGGTCGAGCGCGCGCTGTCCTGTCAGGAAGGGCTGCTGCTGGTGCGTTCGCAGATCATCCAATTGGTGATCAATCTGGTGCACAATGCCACCCAGGCGGTCGCTCCAGGGGGACAGGTGCGGGTAAGCACCCGCAGTCAGGAAGGATTGGCGATCGTCACTGTAGAAGATGACGGCCCCGGTGTGCCACCACACCTGCGGCAGGAGATCTTCCAACCGTTTTATACCAGCAAGACCGGCGGCACCGGCCTGGGCTTGGCGATCGTTGCCCGCATCGCGCGCAACCATGGTGGAGACGTACGACTCGACAGCAGTCCGGATCTGGGCGGCGCGCGTTTCATCGTCGAACTGCGGCACTGGCAGGGTACGGCGGCTCTGTGAGCGATTCCGTCATCCGCATTCTGCTGGTGGATGACGAGCAACCGATCCTGCGTTCGCTGACGCGGCTGTTCGCCTTCGAGCCGTACGAACTGGCCAGTGCCAGCAACGCTGCCGATGCGCTGGCGCTCCTGCGCGGTAGTGAAAGCGCGGTGATCCTTAGCGACTATGACCTGGGTGGCGTCGGTGGTGTCGAACTGCTGCGCGAAGCGCGCCAGATCACGCCGGACACCAGCCGCATCCTCTTCAGCGGCCACATCGATATCGATCTGCTGCGCCAAGCGGTCAACGGTGGCGAGGTCTATCGCTTCGTGACCAAGCCGTGGAACGACGACGAACTGCTGCAGGCAGTGCGTCAGGGTGTGGAGCGTTGGCAGCTGCTGCGCCACAACCGCCTGCTCGCGGAACGCGCCGAGGAACAGAACCGCCAGCTCAAACGCTTCAACGCTGAGCTGGAACACATGGTCAGCGAACGCACCGCTGCGCTCGAACTGCGCAACCGCGCGCTCAGCCTAAGCCAGGACGTGCTCGATGGTCTGCCAGTGGCGGTGGTTGGTATCGCACCGGATGGCCAAGTGGCGCTCGCGAACGACCTCGCTCGTCGACTGTTCCCCGATCTGCTGCCCGGCGAAGCGCCGCCGCCCAGCGCCGTCGCGCCGTTGTGGGAATGGTCGCGTGAAGCGCTGGTCAGTGGCACCGGTCTGGTGGTTAACGGTTCACTCGGGCCGATGCGCATCGAGGTCATGGCGCTTGGTGAACGCGGCGTGGTGATGACGGTGATTCCGCTCGGCACGACTCTCGGCACGACTCTCGGCACGACTCTCGGCACGACTCTCGGCACCACCATCGCACCGCACGGAAGCGCCACGTGAATCTGCCCCTCGGTATCGTTCTGGTGGTCGACGACGACCCCAATGTGCTCAAGGCCCTTGCTCGTCTGGACCTGGGTCCGCAGTTCTCACTGCGCCTGTGCGCCACCGCCGAAGAGGCCGATAAGGTCATTGGCAAGGAAGAGATCGAAGTCGCGCTGGTCGACCAGCACCTCGGCGTCAATGCTCCCACCGGCCTCGACCTGCTGGCGCATCTGCGTGAACGCGACGCCGATTGTTTCCGCATCATTTTCACCGGTGCGGCCGATCTCGATTTCGCGGTATCGGCGATCAATCAGGGCCTCATCGACGCGTTCCTGGTCAAGCCATGGACCGCCGAGCACCTCATTTCGCTGCTCAATCAAGGCTGCGAAACGGCCCTGCTACGCCGGCACAACCGTCAGCTCGCGCGCGAAATCGCTGGCCGCAACGCCGCGCTTGAACACCTCAACCAACAGCTCGAACGCCGGGTCGAGGAACGTACCGCCAGCCTCCGCGAAACGCTCGATCAGATGCGTCTGCAGCAGGTCGAAATGGTACGCCTCGAAACCCAGGCGACGGTGTCGCAGATCGCGCGCGGACTGGCGCACGAATTGAACAATCCTCTCGCCGCGATCCTCGGTTACAGCCAGCGGCTCAAGCGTCGCCTCGGCAGCGACATGGACACCGTCCTGCGGCTTGATGTCATCCTCAAGGAAGTCGAACGCTGCCGCGGTCTGGTCGAGCAGTTGCGCAATCTGGCGGCGCCGCTCGATGAATCGCCACGTCCGTGCGATCCGCTGGCGATCATGGAGAACGCGTCGGTGCGCCTGCAAAGCACGGGTGTGGCGGTGCCGGAACTACGTGTGGATGGCGTGCTGCCGCAGGTGCTCGCCGGTCCCCGTTCGTTGGCGAAGGTGTTCGAACAGGTGCTCGACAACGCGCGCCTGGCGGGTGCCCGCGTCTGTAGCGTCTCGGCCACCACCAATGATGGACGCGTACGGCTGCTGATCGCCAACGATGGCACCACGCCGGACGAGGAGACCACGCACCACGCCACCCGTCCGTTCTTCACCACCCGGGCGGATCGCGGCCATCGCGGCCTTGGTCTGTCGATGGCCTCCGCCCTGCTGCGTGAACAGGAAGGCGCTATCAACCTCGATCGTCGTGATGACGGCCAGCCCGGCGCAGTGTGCATCGTGTCGTTGCCGCTCTCGGGTGCGCCGCCGGTCACGGTCACTGAGACCCAGGCACATCCCGCCATCGGTCAGGTGCTGGTGGTCGACGATGATCCGATGATCACCGAACTGCTGAGCGACTACCTGCGAGAGGACGGCATCAACGTGTTGGTGGTCTCGACTGCGGCCCAGGCCAAGGCCGCCATCATCAGCCAACCAATCCGTGCGGTGATCGCCGATTACCACCTGGAGCACACCACCGGCATCGATGTGCTGCGTGCGCTCATCGCGCGCCAACCTGGACTCGCCGGCCACGTGGCGGTATTCACCGGCGCGAACGACGCCACGACCCTGGAACGCATTCATCGCGACACTGGATTCCCGGTCCTGGCCAAGCCCTTCCGGCTGGAGCAGGTCCAGCGACTAGTGCGGGAAATTTCGTAGCCGATTTCTGCCGTGGTGGTTGCTCACACCGGATCAAGCACCTGCACCGCCACGCTGACCACCAAGCCCTGCACGCGTTCACGGTAGGCGGTCATGTGTGGTGCGACCTGATGCGCCTTGAGGCAGGCGATATCCTGCCACTGCTCGACAATCACCGCGATGTCGGCGCGTGCGGCGGTCGGGACCGCCAGGGCCGCGGCGCAATCGACGGTCGGCGCGTAAGCCATGCAGCCACGTTCCTGCAAGACCAAGGGCACAATCGTGCGGAACTCTGCGAGGAACGCTTGGCGTTTGCCCGGGGTGCAGGTGATGGTCGCGATGACGTGGATCATGGGGGTCCCTGGGGCAGGCTTGAGGCTTAAGACTTAAGTCGTGAGGGAAAGGCAGAACTGCGGAACCAGCGGAGTGATGGTCTACCTCAAGCCTTAAGCCTCACCCCTCAAGCCTTCACGGCTTCGATGCCATCAATCTTCCAACCGAAGCCACCGGGCAGGTCGGCGCGCAGTTTGTCATCGCCTAGCACCGTCAGCACCGCGGCGTGCGCACCGACGGCGAAGGCCACCGAAGAGATCTGGGTCACGCGCGCTTCGTCGCCGGTGGTTCCGCCCAGGGTCAGCAGGCGTACGGTGAAACCGATCTTGCCGAGCTGTTTGCGCGCCATCAGCACGCCGCCGACGATGTCCGACTTCAGCACCTTGGCCTCGCTGTCGTTCGGCGGGTGGAGGAAGCAGGTCGGATCGCTGCGCACGGCGAGCGCCGGGTCGATGTCGATCTGGACCTGGCGTGGGTCCTCAAGGCGCGACACGCGCAGGGTCAGCCACGCTCGCTGAGTAGCATCTTCACTGCGGTGCAGACGGACGGTGACGCTCTGATCGCTCATGGACGCGCTCCCTCATGCACCATGCGTGGCGTGGTGGGCCTGCCAAGGGCGGCTGCTGCGCAGCCGAGCGCCGGGCTGTCAACCGCTTACCACCCACTTCGTTTTGCCGTCGCCATGTCCTCGTCATGCACGGCGGCGCAGCAGGACTTTCCGGTGGCGCCTTTGGTGCTCGACCTACCATCCGGCGCATCAGCCCACCGCCCGGATGGATACGATGACCGCCCAGCAGTTGCGCGCCGATGATGAACGTTTCCATGGCACGGTGGCCGGCAAGGAACTGCTGGATCTGGTGAAGATGCTGCACCGCATCTGTGCCAGCGGCGTGCTGCGTGTGGAAGCCGATTCCAACCGCGCATCGCTCTGCCTTGATGGTGGCAGCATCCGTTCGGCATTCTTCAACGACCTCAGCGGCTCGCCTGCTCTCAGTCGCATCATTCTGGTCGGTCGTGCGGTGTTCCGTTTTGAACTGGCTACCGCCCACACCGTCGCGGGCTACGCGCGCAATATCGTCAAGGACACCGGGCTGATCCTCAGCACCATTGAGGCGATATTGGAGGACGCCGAACCGACGGCGGAGATCCCAGCGCCCGTGGCCGCCATGGCGCCTCTCGTCGCTCCTGCCATTTCCGCTGCAGTCCGGGCTGCGATTCCGGCTGCGATCCTGGCCGCTACCCCAGTCGCGAGCACCGAACCCGTCGGCTCGGTGTCGGGCATCTACACTGCCAGCGAGTTGCCGCAGACGACCCGCATTGCGACCGAATCCGGGCACGATGGCGCCAGCACCATCCGCGTCTCCTCGTTCCTGCCGCCGGAACCTGGCGCGGTGCTCGGCAAATGTGAACTGCTGTCCGAGATCGGTCGCGGCGCCAGCTCGATCGTCTACCGTGCGCAGCATCGCGCGCTCGGCCTGGAGGTCGTGCTCAAGGTGCTGATGCAGGAGCATGACGACGCCGACAGCCACCGGCAGCTGACCACCAACGAAGCGCGCCTGCTCGCTCGCCTCAACCATCCGAACATTCTGCGGGTCTTCGACTTCACCGACTACGGCCGTTGGCCGCACTTGGTGGTCGAACTGGTCGATGGTCAGCCGCTTGATCGCCTGATCCGCGACCGCCGCGTCCTGCCCACCGACGAGGCGCTGCCGCTCATCTGCCAGGCCGCGGAAGCACTCGGCTACGCCCACGCTACGCTCGGCGTGGTGCACTGCGATCTCAAGCCGGAGAACATCCTGCTGACGCGCGATCTGCAGGTGAAAATCGCGGACTTCGGTCTGGCCAAGTCGTCGCTGACCGCGAGCGAGACCAACCGTCTGTTCGCCAACGGCGCCGTCGCCGGCACGCCCAGTTACATCGCACCCGAGCAGGTCCAGGGTGGCCGCGCCGCCTGTGATCACCGCAGCGACATCTACTCGCTCGGTGCGACGCTCTACCACGCCGTCACTGGCCGCACGCCGTTCAACGATCCGGATCCGGTGCAGCTGATGGTCAAGCGCCTGAGCGAAGCGCCGATTCCGCCGCACCTGGTCAACCCCAAAGTCGAACGCCGCATCAGCCAGTTCATCATGTCGATGATGGCCCGCGATCCGCAGAACCGCATGCAGAGCTGGGACGAGGTCCTGGAACTGCTCGGCGATCTGCTCGAAACTCTGGCGCCCAGCACCGACCGTTACCGCGGTGCGACCGAGGGCGAGAACAAGGTCATCCGTCGGCGCACGTCGTTTTGGAATTATGTGCCGAACCGGTTGTTCCGTCGCGCGTCAACGGACGCGAAGGATGTGGGCTGACGTTCAGACTTCAGACTTCAGGCTACAGACCACAGGTTGTGGTGATGACGCCGGTACAGTGCCCTGTGGTCCGTAGCCTGTAGCCCGTAGTCTATTCCAACGTGAACCACTGCGCCTCGACGCGGCGGTTCTTTTCCGCGTCGGTGCCGCCCGGTTCTTCCCAACCACGCCCAACGGTTTCGATGCGTTTGGGATCGATCTTGGCGCGGTTGATCAGCGCCTGGCGTACTGACGCGGCACGGGCCTTCGATAGTTCAGCCGCTTTGAGCGCCATGCTGCGCACCAGTTGTTCGCCGCCTTGATCGCGGAACTGCGAGACCAGTGAATTGTCGACGTGGCCGCGCAGCAGCACCATCGAGCCTGGGCTGACCTGGAGGTAGCCCTTGATGGTGTCGAGGTACTTCTGGTTCTCCGGGCTATCGACGGCGAGTTCGGACGAGTTCGGCTGGAAGAGGAAGCGGATGTCCTTGCTCAGCAGTGGCGAGCCTTCGATGGCGCTGGCGGAACCGCTCTTGATCGGCGCGATGGCGATCTTCTGGGTCGCGAACAGACCGGTGGCTTCCGCGGCTTTGAGCGCGGCGACGTCAATGAAACGTTCGGCATCGACGGGGTTTTGTATGATTGAGCCGTAGGCCAGGAGTGACGATTGATAAATGCTGCCGAAGCTGCCGGCGGCATCTATGGTACCACTGAAGAACGCCAGGTTCTCAGGCAGGTTGCTGAAATGGACGCGCGTCAGTTCTTCCTTGGCCTTCGCCGCGGTCCACGGGCTGTCCTTGGTGCTGAACGCTTTGGCGATCAGTCCGAGGTGCGGAGTCGGATCGTCGCGCAGCAGTTGGTTGCCGGCGATGATGCCCGCGACCAGACCCTGCACCGCTTTGGGATTGGCCTCGGCGAACCCTTTGTTCACCACCAGGATGTCGGCGATCACCAGCAGGTTCTTGTTCGACACCAGCAGGCGCGCTTTGCCTTTTGAAGCTTCGATGACTTCGAAGGTCTTGGGTGCCCAGCCGACGTAACCGGCCAAACGCGGTTTCGCCTGCGTCAGTTCCATGGCGAACACGTCGCCGGCGACATCGCTGTCCTCACAGAACACCACGCCGATTTTGTCCTTGGGCGGCGGCACCGACAAGTCCGGCATGATCATGACATCGAGGCCAGCTTCCTGCGACAGGTAGCGCAGGAAGAACTCCGCCTCGGTGAACTGGCTGGTAACCAGCACTTTGCCACCGAGGTCGTTGATCTTCTTGATGTCGCTGGTCACGACGATGCCATCAGCACCACGGCTGAACGCGATCTGCACTGGCGCGGCGACGTTGAACTGGCGACCCATGACCGCGAGCACGTCGACGGTGGTGGCGGAAGCAGCCATTTTTCCGTTGTTGAGCTGCGACCAGTTCTCGCCCTCGCTGAGGGAGAGTTTCACCGAGATACCGAACTGCTTGGTGAAGATCGATTCGGGATTGGGCTCCAGGCCGCCGTTGGCGACGATCAGACCGGCGTAGCCAGCGTATTCGCTGATGTCGACCTCGATGATGTTGTTCTTCGGCGTATAGGTTGCCGCGGCCTCCAGGCGTGGAGGCGCGGAGAGTGGCTCCATCAACTCGGTGATCGCGGCGGTGCTCGCGCTACCGGTGGCGCCCGCAGCGTGTGGTTCGCTGGTCGTGCCGTTGCCGGCAGTCCCGCCGCCGTCCTTGGCCGGCTCCGGCTGCAGCAGGACATAGGCACCGATGGCGATCAGTCCGACCACCATCAGGAAGGAGATGAACAGGCCCAAACCGGTGAGTCCGGCGCCGCGGCGGGAGAGGGTGGTCATGGGAAGCTCCTTGGTGAATTCAGAAGGGAGAACTCAGAACGCAGAATGGCAAAACATCAACCGCGTTGTGCCGGTTTTTTGGCTGGGGCGGCAAACAGTGCGGCGGGTGGCGGCGCGGTGGTGAGGTCTTCGACTTCACCGAGCACCTGACGCTGGTCCGACAACCACCGGGTGGTTTCGCCGAGCGTCGCGCCGAGCGCATCGATGGTGCGGCTGGCACCGCTGGCGTCGGCGCTGAGCGCGGTCTGCTCACGCACCAGCTCGACCTGCTGGCGTAGACGTTCGAGTTCGGCATCGATCAGAGCGAGCTGATCGCGCACGCTGGTGTGGCTGGCCTGACGCGAGGTCAGGATATCTAGCTGGCTCGACAGACTATTTTTCAGTCCTTCGCTGGTGCTCGGATCGGCGATGCGTTTCTGCAGATCGCGGATGCGTTTGGCCACTTCAGCGGGCGGTTCAGCTTCTGACACCACGCGGTCGAGGCGATTGCGCGACAGCAGCAGGCGCAGGTGCACCCACGCGAGTTGCGCCAGGCTCTCGGCCTGTGCGCCGTCGAGTGCTGCCCCATCGCTGTTCCCATCGCCGTCCTGATTGTGCGTCAGCACCGCGCGGCAACGTTCTTCCAGCGTCTCCTGGCGTTTGCGTTCAGCAGCCGGCAGCCGTTCGATCAGCGCGGCGCGTTTGGACTCCCAGGTACCGCTGGCGGCTTGCAAGTGCTTGGCATCGACGGTGGCGCGGAAGCGCGCGTTTGAGACCAGCACCAGCAGGTAGCCGAGTTCCACGCCGGCACCAATCAGCCAGAATCCAGGATTCATCAGGCCGAGCAGACCCGCTGCCGCCAATCCCACCCAGTTCGGCGGGAGCGGCATGCCCAGTGGTCGCGCATTGAACGCTGCACCGAGGTAAGTGAGGAAGCCGGGTTTCATCGCGCGGGAATATGCCGCCCTGCATCCCGTGGCGCAATGTTAACCGCCGGCGTCGGCGCATCCGCACGTGGCCGTTTGGCAGAGCGCGTCAACGGGCCTTCAATGCCGACACAAACGCCAAGAACCCCTTCGCCTGCGCCTGTAAGCGTTCCACCAGCGCTACGTCGTTCAGTTTCTGATCCGGTCCGATGACCTTGTGTACGCCGCCGACGAACACGCGGTTGAAAAACATGTGCGCGTTACGGTAGCCGGCGACGCCCTGGAAGTGTTCGACCGCGCGCAGCGCCTGGAAATTACCTGCGGCGATGCCAATGAAGGCGCAGGGCCGCTGGTTGAAGCTGGTCTTGTCCGGCAGCATATCGACGAACAGCTTGAGCACGCCTGGGTAGCTGCCGTTGTATTCCGGGATGACGAATACCACGCCGTCGCTTTTCAGAAAACGGTCGACGCGACTGGTGATCGCCGCGGTGTGGTGTTGGTAGGCGGTGGGCGCAAGGAAGTCCGCCTCCAGGTGCAGCTCCAGCAGGTCGGTCGAACAGCCGAGCGCATCATAGTCGCTCTGCACCTGACGGGCGAGGTGGAGGGAGTTGGATCCGGCACGGTTGGTGCCTGGAACGATGACGATGTGGGGCATGGCGTAGAAGTAGAACGTGGTTCCCTGCGCTGGCCAGAAGCGAGCACTTGGATGCACTTGGATGCACCACTGTTCTTGGTTTGACTGATCAACGTTGGCTCTGAGCGTGCGCGCCGCGTGAGCACTCCTGAGCATCTGGTGACATCTCCTACGGCAGTCAGCTTCCGCGAAGCGCTCGCCGTGTGGTTCAAGATCGGTCTGCTCAGCTTCGGCGGCCCGGCCGCACAGATCGCGCTGATGCATCGCATCCTGGTCGAGGAGAAACGCTGGATCAGTGAGGAGCGTTTTCTCCACGCGCTCAACTACTGCATGCTGCTGCCAGGGCCGGAAGCGCAGCAGCTCTCCTGTTATGTCGGTTGGCTGCTGCACCGTACCTGGGGTGGCGTCGTCGCCGGCGCGTTGTTCGTTGCGCCTGGGTTCCTGGTGGTGCTGGCGCTCAGTTTTCTCTACGTCACCGCGCACGACACGCCGCTGGTGGCGGCGTTATTCTATGGCCTGAAACCGGCGGTGATCGCCATCGTGCTCGCGGCGCTGCTCAGGATCGGCCGGCGCGCGCTGACCAATCGCGTGATGCTGGTGCTGGCAGCGCTGGCGTTCCTTGCCATCGCATTGCTGCACGTGCCGTTCCCGCTCATCGTCGGTGGCGCGCTGGTGATCGGCTTCATCGGTGGTCGTCGGTGGCCGGCGGTGTTCGCGCTGAAATCACCGCACGGTTCTGCTGCTGGCGCAGTGGTGGGCCTTGCTGGCATCGTCGACCATGCGGCCCATCACCGCACCGCCGGTTGGTCGTATGTCATCGGGCAGATCGTGCTGTGGGGGACGTTGTGGCTGGCGCCGGTGGCGGGTCTGTGGTGGTTCCTCGGTGGTGACCACGTCCTAACCAAGCTCGCCACGTTCTTCAGCCAAGCGGCGGTGGTGACCTTTGGCGGCGCCTACGCCGTGCTCGCTTACATCGGTCAGGCGGCGGTCGGCACCTACGGCTGGCTGCAACCCGGCGAGATGCTCGACGGCCTGGGCATGGCCGAGACCGCACCCGGTCCGCTGATCAAGGTGGTACAGTTCGTCGGCTTCCTGGGCGCGCACCGCCAGCCGGGAGAAATCGATCCGCTGTTGATGGCGACGCTTGGCGCGGTGCTGGTGACGTGGGTGACGTTCATCCCGTCGTACCTCTACATCTTCGCCGGCGCGCCGTTCATCGAACGCCTGCGCGGCAATGCCGCGCTCACCACCGCCCTGGCTGCGGTCACGGCAGCGGTGGTGGGTGTGATCCTCAACCTCTCGCTGTGGTTCGCCCTGCACGTGGTGTTCCGTGAATTGCACGTCGTCACCTGGGGCGTGGTCCGCATCGACGTACCGGTATGGAGCACCATCGACTGGGCCGCGTTGGTGTTGTCGGTAGCAGCGAGCGTCGCGATGCTGCGCTACAAATGCGGCATGCTGACGGTGCTGGCCGCAAGCGTGCTGGTTGGCGGAGCGTGGCACCTCATCAGCGGATGAGGCCGTCCCCTGGGGGCGTGGGCGGCCCGCCCGCGCAGAACGTCCGGTCACCGGCGATCTTCATGAGATATGCGATCCTTGATGGTCTGAGGCGTCGCGCGGGCGGGCCGCCAATGCCCCCAGGAGTCACCGCGATGCGCGGGTCACCGCGCAACTCACACCCGGTATTCGAGGTACACCAGATCGAGCCAGCGGCCGAATTTGAAACCGACCTCGGTGAGGCGTCCGCGTTCGGTGAAGCCCATGGATTCGTGCAGCGCCATGCTGGGTTCCTGATCACCGGAGATCGCGGCGATGACGCGATGATGGCCCAGGTCCTTCGCTCGTTTCAGCAACTCGATGAGAATCGCCTTGCCGATACCACGACGGTGGAAGTCCTGGTGGATGTAGACCGATTCTTCGACCGTACGCGCGAACGCAGCGCGCGCATGGAATGGTGAGAGCGAGCCCCAACCGACCACGCGGCCGTCCAGTTCTGCCACGATCACCGGATGCTGCGGACCATGGGCAGCGAACCACGCGGCGCGTTCCGCGTCGGTGCTGGGTTCGGTCTGGTACGTCGCGGTCGAGTAGAGCACCGAGTGATTGTAGATCGCATTGATCGTGCCGAGGTCACTCCTCATCGCTAAACGCAGCATCGCCATCCCCTCAGGTCCGATAAGCATGACGACGATCAGCCACGCGTGCTGGTCTGGTTGCGGTGCGTCGCGGCTTGGTTTGGGGCGACGTGCTTTGGGGCACCAGGCACTCCAGGGGAATGCCCAGGCCGTGGTGCAGGCGCGAGATCTGCTCGATGCTCAGCCCACGCTTGCCATTGAGCACTTCCGACACGCGTGATCTGGTGCCGAGATAGGGCACCAGATCCTTTGGTTCCATTCCACGTTGATCCATCGCGAAGTTGATGGCTGCGATAGGGTCCGCAGGGCCAAGCGGGAAGTGCGCGCGATCATAGGCAGCGATGAGCGTGGCGAGGATGTCGAGTTCATCACCCGCAGCGGAGCCCTTGGCGGGTGACGCCAGCACCAGTTCGGCGGCGCGGGCCTGGGCGGCCTCATAGTTGGCTTTGGTATGGATGGGTTTGAGCGCGCGGATCATAGGAGCTTCTTTCTCCAGTTCTTCTGGCTCAGCAGGTGGTCGTAGTCGTCATGAGTGCCGAGGAAGCGCACCAGCACAACCTGGAACGTGTAGTCGACGATGGCGATGAGTCGGTAGTGGTTGTTGTGGATGTCGAAGCAGACCAGGCGGTCGCCCAACTGATCAGCGCTGGGCAGCGATTGTTTCACGTCGTGGGTGGAGGCCCACTGGCTGTGTTCAACCACCTTGGCCCACTCACGCAGGAAGCGTTCGCTGTCCGGCTGCTGCTGCCAGAAGGCACGGAGCGTTGACAGGCTGAGCAGGCGCACGGAGAAGATTATGCCAAGGTCTGCCTGTGGTCAATCTGTAAATTTCCCAAATTGGGAAAATAAAAAGTTGGCCGGATCCTTCGGGAATTTCTCTTGAGTGTGAAAGAAGACTGTGGTGCAGGTCAACGGTGTTGCGGGTCCAGGGGCGGCAGAGCCCTTGGCAGGCGTAGCGGACAGAGTCCGCGAACAACAATCCCCCGAGTGCGCCTGCGCGCGCGAGCGGGGACGGGGTTTGGTTTGGCGTAGCCAAACGCACCGACGTAGTCGGTGTCGCCCCAGCAGGCTGGGGCGCAAACCTCGCTAAACCACGCACTTCCCACCCGCACACGCCGGATCCAACTCCACGCGGCCGGTGTTGTCGATGGTCTCCAGCATCAGGGTGTAGTCGACCGGCACGTACTCGCGCTTGAGGTCTTCCCACAGCTTGCAGTTGTGCACGCGCTTGAGGCAGTAGGTCATGCGGCGCAGGTCGTTGCCGAAGTAGTTCTGGGCGAATTTGTGGGCGCGGCGGACCCAGTCCTTCTGCAGCAGCAGTTTCTTCACCTGTTCGTGCAGGGCTTCGAGATCATGTGAGCCGTCGGTTTTCAGTGCCGGCAGGTCGAGGGATTTTCCGGTGCCGAGTGCGCAGGCGCAGGCGCCCCACAGGTCGTCGTCGAAGGCGTGCAGGCCGTCGACGATCAGGCCCGAGGCGAACAGGCTGCCGACGCCGTATTCCTTGAGGACTTCTTCATGTGTCCACACCGCACAGAACGGCGCCTGCGGATAATCCAGGTCGCCGCCTTCTGGCAGCAGCGACACGCCGGCGAAGGCCTGGCGGTGGTCGAAGATGTAGTGCGTGACCTCATCCCATTCGCTGTCGCGCACGGTGATGGTGTTGCTGACGTTGTGGCGCAGCCACGGCGCGGCGCAGCGTTCCGGGCGACGGCCGGCATCGACCCAGTGCTCCTGCGTTGACTTCACGTGACCGAGCAGTTCGACGGCGCTGAGGTCGTTCTTGGTGCGCGCTTCTTCCGGCACCTCGATGCAGAAGGTAATGATCGCATCGGTGCCGTTGGGATTCCACACGCTGTTCTCGACCGCACGGGTGTTGTGCAGTTGGAAGTACTGGTACGGGATCTCGGCCTTGTTGGCTTGGACGCGGCGGAAGTAGCGCTTGGCGTGATGCGCGTGAATGCCGCTCGCCGTGCCCAGGATGCAACTGGTGGTGCCCGCGGGTTTGACGCAGGTGGCGCGCGCCGCCGGATTCAGTCCGAGCTTGGCGGCAAACGCCGCGTTCACGTCGAGGATCAGTTTCGCCATCTTGGTCTGCAGCACCGGATCGAAGGCGATGGCGGGGTTGTCCATCATGCCGGTCATCGAGCAGCCGAGCAGCGCTTCACGCCGCACGATCCGTTCGGTGGTGGTGCCGAGGTAATCGAACGAGGTGTAGCCGGCTTGCAGCGTGCCGAGGATCGCTGCGGCTTTGCAGGCGCGGGCGAAGATCTCGGGCGTGGTGCAGGCTTTGAGGTTCAGCTCGCAGAGATTGCAGAACGCCCAACCGCTCTCATTGGTTTCGATGTCGACCGGGTACATGCCGATCTCGACGCAGGGGTTGTACATGATCTCGGTGGAGTCGGCCCACACGAAGCCGGGTTCACCGAACTCCTTCACCGAGTGCATCAGCGCGGCGAATTCCGCATAGGTGGTCTTGTCGCGCAACAGCAGCGCCGAGTTGTTGGAACGCCCGCGTTGGGGATTCTTGACGAACCAGTCGCCGGTCTTGGCGGTGGCCATCTCCTGATCGTCGGGTGAAAACAGGCAGATGGTGGCGGAACGGCGCACGCCGCCGGCCAGCACCGCGTCGCTGGCGTGCATCAGGATGTCGTAGCTGTCGATCGACGGCAGCGTGCAGCGCTGGCCGATACCGGTCAGGCGGGCATCGATCAGCAGGCGGATCTGCTCCAGCGACCGTTTGAGCGGGTCGGGGCCAGGAGCTTTGCCGATGCCGCTCGACAGCGGCGCGCCAGCGGGGCGGATCTTGGAAAAGTCGAACTTCACCTGTTTACCGAAGAATTCCGGGAACGGCTGATCGCTGACGAAATAGGACGACACCAGCACGCCGAGCGCGTCCGACCAGCCCTCGATCGAGTCTTCGATGGTGTAGGTGACGCGGGTCTTGCCTGGGCGGGCGACTTCCGGCAGACGTGCGATGTGATGGCGTTGGACGGAGAAACCGACGCCGCAGCCGCACAGCAGCAGCCATAGCGCTTCCTGGAAGAAGCGCGGACGATCACAGTAGGACACCGTGCAGTTGTAGAGGCGCGCGTTCTTGTCGGTGATCGGCTTGCCGCCGAACTGCAGCGCGCGTTGGCTGCCGAGCACCAAGCGCTCTTTCATCGCCGCGGTGGCGAAGGCCATTTCCTCGGCAATGTCTTTGCCGGCATAGGTCGCGGCGTGCATGCCCATCACGCGGTCGACCGCTTCACTGAAACTCTCGCGCCGGCCGATGGCTTTGTTCCAGCGGGCGTACTTGGTGGTGAAGGTGTAGTCTTGGAGCTGGGCGAGGGTCATGGCATGTGGTCCT
>Ga0105049_10005124_pt1 | contig 15299 bp, 10 predicted proteins | sample MAT06_FD_78087 | JGI IMG/M metagenome (GOLD analysis project Ga0105049, IMG submission 78087) | Freshwater microbial communities from Lake Fryxell liftoff mats and glacier meltwater in Antarctica - MAT-06 | ecosystem: Environmental > Aquatic > Freshwater > Ice > Liftoff microbial mat | place... | reverse complement strand
GCGGAGCCACCCTCGCCGCGATCTCGCAGTCACTTCCAAGCATGAAGCCGGGCGCGAGGATCTTGGGCTTCTGCTACGACACCGGCGAGCGTTATCTCTCCATCGAGGGCTTCCTGCCAGTGTAACGAGACCCGATCAGCGCTACTTCAACGGCCTGGGGAGGGGCGGCTCCCACGGTGGCATCATCACAATGGAGAGATTCTGCCAGATTGCAGCACCGCCCTGGCGTGGGCGCATCTACGGGGGGGGCCAGCTTCGAGGTGCGAGACCGACCGGGAGCGACCCGCCACAGTATCGGAATGTTCCACGGCGACCCCGGTTCAGAAGGACTGCGATGTGAAGATCTCCAAGCGTGCGGCCTTGATGCTGGGCATTGGGGCTGGCTATGCCCTTCTGATCATCGTCTTCGCCGCCACCAAGACGATTGACAGGAGCGCCGTCGCCATTCTGGCCGCGTGCTTCGTGGGATGGATGGCGGCGATCGTGCCTCTTCTGAACGACAAGCGCGGGACTCACTGCGGGTGCCGTTGGAAGAGTCAAGCACCGCGCTGAGGCCATTGAGGCGTGGCTGGCGCAAGTGGCGAGCGAATTGGAATCGCCTAAGGGCGTTGGTGCGAACTTATGAAGGCCATGACGACGCCCGATTCATCCCTTCCGCCGCCCGATCCCGAATCTGCGGGGAGTCTGCCGCGCGACAACGAACCCCGGCACGCCGGCGGCGTCGTGCACTCCTACCAGCGCTACGACCCAAAGAACTTTCCCTCCCCCACCGCGCCGCCGCCGGACCTCGCGTCGGCCGCGATGGAGCACATGCTGGAGTTCGGCTCCACGCGCGACCTGACGCCCGAGGAGCTTGCGAAGGCCATTCGGCTCGATCCATCGATGTTCCCTCGGCTTGGGCCCAGCATCGAGAGTCTTCGCAAGATGCTCGAGGAGCGCAAGCGCAAGATCCTCTCAACCTATGAGACCGACGCGGCACGCAAGGAGGCCAAGCAAGCCTCCGACGCCGCGGCCCGTGAGGCACGCCCGCCGCGCGAGCAGCGAGAGGAGTTTCTAAAGGCCGCGAAGCGCGAGCAGATCGCCGACCTCGAGAATCTGTGGTACCGGCAGAAGAAGGAAAGCTCGGACTTCGCCAAGGACCTGCTCGCGCTGATGGAATCGCTTGGAAACAAGTACCAGATCGAGGAGATGGCGAGCAAGTACGCCTTCACGGGCCGCGAGGAAATGGGCGTTGAAGAAGCCCTCGCCACCAAAGAAGAGCTCGAGACAATCGACAAGCTGCTCGAGCAGCTCAAGCGTGCCGCGGAGACGGCCCAGCTAGCGATCATCGATATGGATGAGCTCTCTGAGTTCGCCGAATCGGAGCAGATCGAGCAGCTCAACGAGATCCAGCGGATGGTCGAGGAGTACGTGCGCGAGGAGGCCAAACGTCAGGGGATCGAGGAGTCTGGCAAGGGATATCGCCTGACGCCCGCGGCGATGCGCGTCTTCCAGCGCAAGGTGCTTCAGGAGATCTTCAGCGACCTGCAGGCGGCCCGGTCCGGACGCCACGCAGGCCCAATCGCTGGCGAGGGCGCCGTCGAGCTCCAGCGAACCAAGCAGTACGAGTTCGGCGATTCCGCGGCCCACATGGACATCATCGGCACGGTCGCCAACGCCGTCGCGCGCAGCGCGCTCCGCGACGGTCCGCGCCAGGGCACGTCGAAGCTTCGAGTCTCGATGGACGATCTTCAGACGCACCTGACCAAGAACAACCCCAAGTGCGCCAGCGTGCTGTGCATGGACATGTCCGGCTCAATGCGCTTCGGTGGGCAGTACGTGCAGTGCAAGCGCATGGCCCTCGCGCTCGACGGGCTGATCCGCACCGAGTATCCCGGCGACTTTGTCGGTTTCGTCGAGATGTTCTCCCTCGCCAAACGCCGCTCGCTCGCCGAGGTTCCAGCCCTGATGCCCAAGCCCGTCTCGATCAGGTCCAGCGTTGTCCGCCTGAAGGCTGACATGTCCGACCCGCGTGTCAGCGAGATGCAGATCCCGCAGCACTTCACAAACCTGCAGCACGGCCTCCAGATCGCGCGCCAGATCCTGCAGGTTCAGGACACGCCCAATCGCCAGGTGATGCTCATCACCGACGGCCTCCCCACCGCTCACTTTGAGGGCAAGGAACTCTTCCTCCTCTACCCACCCGACCCACGCACGGAAGAAGCAACAATGCGAGAGGCTCGCCTCTGCGTGCGCGAGGGGATCACCATCAACGTCTTCCTGCTTCCCAACTGGAACCAGACAAGCGAAGACGTTCAGTTCGCGCATCGCCTCGCGGAGACCACGCGCGGCCGCGTCTTCTTCACCGGCGGCCGCGACCTCGACCGCTTCGTCCTCTGGGACTACGTCTCACAGCGGCGGAAGATCATCGGGTAAGCCGTGGAGGAAGTGGTCGAGTGGTCGAGTGGAGAAGTGGTCGAGTGAAGAAAGCAGAACGATCGCCAGCTAAACAGCAGGCGATCATCCGAGGTCAAGCGACCACTCAACCACGTCCAGAGCCTTACCGGCGTTCGAGCACTTCTGACTCCGGATATCGCACCTTCTTCAACCCCGCCAGCCAGTCGTCCGACGCCCTGTAGCCCGCCGTCGCGACCACCAGCGCGCCGAAGCCACTCCCCTTGAGCCCCAGGATCTCGTCGTACTGGCTCGCTTCGATCCCCTCCATCGGGCAGGCGTCAACGCCAAGTTCGGCCGCCGCGAAAAGGAAGAAACCAAGCGCGATGTACACCTGCCGCGCGCTCCACGGCTTGGGGTCGCCGCCCTCCTCGAACTGCTTCAGCGTGCCGTGCATCATCTTGCGGTAGTCCTCGAGCATCGCGACAGGCGTGCCGCGAACTTCGACCATGCGGTCGATGAGACGATCCGCGTGCTTGCGGGACATCTCGGTGCGCTGGCAGAAGACCATGAGGTGCGAGGCGTCGGTGATCTGCGACTGATTCCACGACACCGGACGAAGCTTGGCCCGGATCGCCGGATCGTTCACCACGATGAACTTCCAGGGCTGGAGCCCATACGAACTCGGCGATGCGATCGTGGCCTGCTCGATCGCAGACCAGGTCGGGCCGGGGATCTTCTTCGTAGCGTCGAACTTCTTGACGGCGTACCGCCAGTTGAGATTCTCGATGATCGTGGCGGCTTCGACTGGCGTGCTAGTAGGCACTTCTCGGCTCCTTGGTTGCGTCGTGTTCCGGAAACCGACGGTAGCGTCGCGAATACACACCGGTTCGATGCCAGAACCGCCCGATGGTGCGGTGCCACAAGCCGCGGCAGAATCTGCTAGAGTGTAGTGATCGGGGCATCAATCGCCTGGCCCCAAGTTGAACACTCCCAGATCTTTCCGGACATCCTTGACCGCCGTGGAGACCGCACGATGAAGACCAATTGCAACACCAAGACCCTCGGAGCCTCCCTGACGATGACCATCGCGAGCATAGTCCTGAGTAGCGGCGCGGCACTCGCCCAGCCAGGAACATCTGCGCTCACGCCAACAGACGCGGCCTCGGGCTGGACCTCTCTTTCGCAGAGCACCGACGCCTGGCGCGGCTACAAGGCCCAGACATTTCCCGCCAAGGGCTGGTCACTCAAGGACGGCGTCCTGACCCACGCCGCGGGCGGCGGCGGCGGCGACATCCTCACGAAGGCGCAGTACAAGGACTTCGAGCTCGTCCTGGAGTACCAAGTCGCGCATAACGCCAACAGCGGCATCATGTTCCGCGTCACCGAGAAGCATGACGCGCCCTGGATGACCGGCCCGGAGATGCAGGTCTTCGACGACGCCGGCGCAGGGCAGGATCCCCTCGACTGGCACTCAGCCGGCGCGGTCTACGAACTCTACAAGCCCGCCAAGGAGAAGGTCAGCAAGCCCGCGGGCGAATGGAACCAGGCACGCGTCTACCTGCGCGATGGCCGCCTCCAGCAGTGGCTCAATGGCGTCAAGCTCGTCGACGCTCGCATCTTCGGTGCCGATGGCCAGCCCACCAAAGAGTGGTCAGACCGCATCGCCGCGAGCAAGTTCAAGGAGTATGAGGGCTTCGGCATCCAGCCGGCCGGCTCGCTCGCGCTGCAGGACCACGGAGACCAGGTCTCGTACCGCAACATCGCCGTCCGCGACCTCGCGGCCGCGCCAAAGGGCGAGATCGCGCTCTTCAACGGCAAGGACCTCACCGGCTGGATGCCCTTCGTGCCCGGTGCGGCGGAGGCGAAGATGCAGCCCGCCGACGTCTGGAGCGTCGTGGATGAGAAGGGCGAGAAGGTGCTGATCTGCAAGGGCCAGCCCGTTGGCTACCTTCGGACGCAGGCAGCGCACAAGAACTTCATCTTGAAGCTCCAGTGGCGCTTCCCAGAGGGCAAGGATCCCGGCAACTCCGGCGTGCTCCTGCGCCAGGTCGGTGAGGATAAGGTCTGGCCAAAGAGCGTCGAAGCCCAGCTCCAATCGGGCAGCGCTGGCGACTTCTGGAACATCGAAGAGTTCACGATGACCACCGACCCCCTCCGCACCACGGGCCGCAATACCAAGAAGACCCACCACGCCGAGCGGCCGCTGGGCGAGTGGAACGAGTACGAGATCATCGTGGACAAGGGCCTCGTGGCGGTCAAGGTCAACGGCGAAGAAGTCAATCGTGCGACAGGCGTCGAAGAGATCGCCGGCCACATCGCGCTCCAGAGCGAGGGCGCCGAGATCCACTTCAAGAACATCCGCCTGATCCCGCTCGCGGACTAATGAAAGCGAGCAGCACTAATGCACCACGACGTCGAACGCTTCCTCAAACCCTTCCGCGTCAACGACGGCAAGGGCTTCAAGCTCGCCGACCATGACCCGCGCTTCACGGCCGGAGTTAATGGCAAAGAAGAGGGTGCTGCGCTCCTCGAGCAGGGAGTGGCGTGGCTCGCCGAGACGCAGGAGAAGCTCTACGCGCAGGACCGCTGGGCACTGCTGCTGATCTTCCAGGCGATGGACGCCGCGGGCAAGGACGGCACGATCAAGCACGTCATGTCGGGCATCAACCCGCAAGGCTGCCAGATCTATTCCTTCAAGGCACCAAGCAGGGAGGAGCTCGACCACGACTTCATGTGGCGCTGCATGCGGCGCCTCCCCGAGCGCGGCCGCATTGGCATCTTCAACCGCTCCTACTACGAAGAAGTCCTCGTCGTCAAGGTCCATCAGGAACTGCTCAAGACCCAGAGGCTCGACCCCAGCCTCGTGACCAAGCAAATCTGGAACGAGCGCTACGAGGACATTCGCAACATCGAGCGCTACCTCACGCGCAACGGCGTCATCATCCGCAAGTTCTTCCTGAACGTCAGCAAGGACGAGCAGCGCGACCGCCTCCTCAGTCGCCTCGAAAATCCCACCAAGAACTGGAAGTTCTCGCGCACGGACGTGCACGAGCGCGAGCACTGGGACTCCTACATGGACGCCTACCAGGAGATGATCCGCCAGACCAGCACTCCCTGGGCGCCTTGGTACGTCATGCCCGCCGACAAGAAGTGGTTCACACGCGTCGCGGTCTCCTCCGCGATCGTCGACGCGCTCGACGATCTCGATCTCTCGTTCCCGGCTCCAGACCCCAGCAAGATCGAAGAATTCAAAGAGGTCGAGAAGCGCCTGCGGGCTCAGTAAAAGAAGCTGAGCACCACATCGCCCCGGCCACAGCCACCAAATCTCCAACACCAAAAGACGCGAGGCGGGCCACACGGCCCGCCTCGCTCGTTAGTGCTTGATTGCATTCGCTCAGATTCCGATCAGGCCGGCAAGCCGTCCGTCACAGAATCCCGGGGCCTCACCCGCCCTGACCCTCTTCCTTCTTCTCGCTCTTGGCCGGAACCGGGCGGTTGAACTTCGCCAGCAGCGCGTCGATCTTGTCCTCAAGGTCCTTGTCCCATGGCGACAGGTTGTTGAGGTAGACCTTCCCGTCGGGATCAATCAGCGCCATGTGAGGGATGCCGCCGACCGCAAAGTCGGGGTTGAAGCAGTTCTGCTTCGTCACCACGATCGGCCAGGTGACCTCCATCTCCTTGATCCACGGCGTCATCATCGCAAGCTCGGCCTCGGGCGTCGAAGCGTCCTTCTTGCGCGCCTTCGGGTCCGCGGCCTTGTGATCAATCACGAAGCCCTGCAGGCTCGTGACGCCAAGCAGCACGACGTCCTTGCCCTGGTAGCGAGCCTGCATCTCACGCATGTGCGGGAAGGCCGCGATGCACGGTCCGCACCACGTCGCCCAAAAGTCCACGACCACGACCTTGCCCTTGAACGAGTCAAAGCCAGTGATCGGCGACTCGGTGCCATGGCTCCACAGCACATTGACGGCAGGCGCAGCGTGCCCAACGAGCATGCCCCGCATCGCGGCCCCGTTGTAGAGCTCGACCTGCCCGGCGTAATAGCCCCGCTCGCGCTCGGAGAAGGTCTCCATCGTGCTCGCCTGCTTCGCCAGAGTTGCGACCGTGGTCCGCAGCGTCTCACGCTGCTCGGCCGGCATCGAGGCCGCATCGGCACCCAGCATCGCATCGGCAAACGGCAGCAGCTCACGCACGTTCGCGACCGGCCACGCCGGCGTCACCATCGGAACCATGCGCTGCATGATCGCCTCGCGGCCTTCGAGCGCCTCACCGACCATCACCACGTCCCGGAAGACGGGCGTTGCCCGACCGGCCTTGATGGCATCGCCCAGCGCGGGGTGGTCGGCGGCGGTCCGAATCGCGGCGGCACGATCGGCCATGAACTTCTCGCGGGCCTCGGGCGACGCCTGCCGCCCGGGATTCGCGACGGTGCCAGCGACGAGGGCCGCGGCCGCCGCGCCATCGACCGTGGACTCCGCCGCGACCCTCGTAAGCCGCTCGCGAATCGCGGCTCGGGTCTCGGGGCTGACCATGGCGAACATGTTGGCGCTGGACATCTGCTCAAGCTGGGAGACGCTCAGCTCCGGGATGGAAATGCCCTCCATGAACTCTGCCATCTTCGGGTCCGGCTTCCCATCCATCACCTTCTTGCCCTCGGCCTTAAACCGCTCGATCGCTTTGGCAACCTGTTCATCGCTCGGCGGCGCGGCGAGCACAGAAGAGGCCAGACCAGCGGACGCAAAGACGGCGGCGGCGAGGCCGATGGCACCCAGCTTGCGGATCCGGAGCAAATTCATGCGAGTCTCCTTTGGTTTGATGGACCTATCTCTCATTCTACACAACACCAGGCTTCCCCGGGTGGGGGGAGCCCCCGGTGCCAGAGGCACGGCCGCCCCGCCCCCTCGTCCCCGCCGCGGTACGCTCCCCGCGTGACGATCCGCAAACTCCCCGGCGACTTCCGCGTGGATGAACGCGTCAGCAGCGCGTGGCTCGCGTCGCTGGCCCCCGAGCCCACACCCGGCCGCGAGCACGCGGTCTTTCGCCTCATCAAGCAGTCTCTCACAACGCCCGAGGCGTGCGTCAAGCTCGCGCGCGCACTTGGCGTCGAACCATCTCGCCTCGAGTACGCGGGCCTGAAGGACAAGCACGCCCGCACGCGCCAGCATGTCTCCATCGCGCCTCCCTCGTCCGTGACCGCGAATCAACCGACCGCCGCCTCTCTCGCGAGAGACATTGACGATGGCTCCGGCGACGCCTGGTCCGCCGTGTTCATCGGCTTCGCGACAAGCCACGTCAACGCCTCCATCATCGAGGCCAACGCGTTCGAGATCGTCGTGCGCGACCTCTCGCCGCGTCAGGCCGACGACATGATCGCCCACGCCCGCCGCTTGCGCGATCCCTCCACCGATCGCGAACCATCACTCCTCTTCACCAACTACTTCGGCGACCAACGCTTCGGCTCCGCTCGCCACGGCGCTGGCTTCGCCGCAAAGAGCCTGATCGACGGCGATTTCGAGAGCGCACTGCGGCTCCTCATCGCCACGCCAGCGCGAAAGGACTCCGGCTCGCGCCGCGACACCACCCGCATCCTCGCCAACACCTGGGGACAATGGAAAGAGGCCCTCGCCACCCTCACCGGCGGCGTCGAGCGCCACGCCATCCAGATCCTCGCCCGCGGCGGCTCCTTCGTCGAAGCCTTCGCCGCACTCCCTCATGCGACGCAGTCTCTCTGCGTCGAGGCGTACCAGTCCTACCTCTGGAACGCCGCGGCACGAAACCTCACACGCCACATCGCCGGTGACAATGCCTTCGAAGCACAGGACGACTTCGGCCTTATGGTCTTTGCTCCCGGAAGCACCGTCGAGACAAACCTGCGCGAGTCCACGATGCCGATGCCAGCACGAGGCGTCGAGCCCGCGCCGTCATGGGCAGCTGCGATGCACGCGGCCCTCACATCAGAAGGAGTGCAGATGGATCAGCTCACGATCCCGCACGTCCGCAGGCCCGCGTTCCGCAGCGCCATCCGCCCCCTCTTCGCCGCCGCGCACGACGTTGACTTCGGACCCGTTCATCGCGACGAGCTCGCCAGCCCAACGTCCCCAAACCGCTCCAAGCGCGAGGTCGCCTTCACGCTCCCCCGCGGCTCATATGCAACGGTGCTCTTGCGCGCCATGGGTCAGTAGCGGGAGAAGTGGTCGAGTGGCCAAGTGGCGAACTGGCGAAGTGTTCCAGTGAAAAAGCCACGAGCCGCGGAATCCGAGCGTATCTCGACGTACCCAAGGCACTTGACCACTCAAATTCTTGGCCCCTCGACCACTTCCTCCCCGGCTGCCCCATCACACCCGCGCCGGCTCCGATGCTCCGATCACCGGCTCGATCAGCGTCCCGTCCGCGCGAGTCTGGCTCGCGAGCAGCGCCTTGTAGTCCTGCAGTGCCGCGACGCCCCAGTCGCGCTCGCGCAGTGCCTTGATCGCGTGCACGGCCGCGACCGCCGCGGTCGTGGTCGAGAACATCGGGATGTTCAGCCGAACCGCCGTCGAGCGGATGCGTCCTTCGTCCGTCTGCCAGCCCGTGCGCGTCGGCGTGTTGATGATGAGCCCGATCTGTCCGTTGTGCATCAGGTCCAGCACGTTGGGCCTCGCACCCGTTGCGATCTTCTGCAGGATCTCGGGCTCAAGCCCCTGGGACTTCATGTGTGCCGCGGTCCCGTCGGTCGCGTACACGCGCCAGCCCATCTGCAGCAGCATCCGAACAGCCTCGACAATCGGCTGGCGATCCTCCTCGCGCACGCTGACAAAGACGCCGCCCTTGGCGGGGTCCGTGGGCAGCTTCACGCCGCTCGCAAGCTGGCTCTTGGCAAAGGCAATCGGCAGGCTCGTGTCGATGCCCATGACCTCGCCCGTGCTCCGCATCTCGGGCCCGAGCACAAAGTCCACGCCCGGGAACTTGCTGAAGGGGAAGACCGACTCCTTGATGGCGTACATCCCGCGCAGCTTGACCTCTCGAGCCCCAAGCCCCGCGAGCGTCGCGCCCATCATGCACTTCGCGGCCAGCGCAGGCCACGGAACGTGCGTCGCCTTGCTCACAAACGGCACCGTTCGGCTCGCTCGCGGGTTCACCTCAAGAACAAAGATCTGATCGTCCTTGATCGCCAACTGGATGTTCATGAGCCCGCACACACGCAGCTCGCGCGCAATCTCGCGTCCAAGGTTCTCGATGCGCCCAATCAGCTCCGGCGCCAGCGAGGCCGGCGGCAGCGAGCACGCCGAATCGCCCGAGTGCACGCCCGCATGCTCGATCTGCTCCATCACGCCCGCCACCAGCGCGTGGCGCCCGCGGTTGATCGCGTGATCCACCGGCAGGGTCGGATCAAAGTCCCCCACCACATCCACATCAACCTCCGTCGCGCCAGCGAGGAACTTGTCAATCAGCACCGGAGCCTCGTCCATGCCGCTGGACTCCAGCGCGGTCGTGATGAACGACAGCAGCGCACGCTCATCAGGACAGATCTCCATGCCGCGCCCACCAAGCACGTAGCTCGGCCGCAGCAGCACGGGATATCCAAGCTCGCGCGCCACATCGACTGCCTGCGGGATCGATCGAGCAATCCCCGACGGCGGCCGCGAGAGCTTGAGCTTCTCAAGCAGCGCATCAAACCGGTTGCGATCCTCGGCAAGGTCGATCGAGTCCAGCGACGTGCCGATGATGGGCACTCCCGCCGAGACCAGCCCGTGTGCCAGGTTCAGCGGCGTCTGGCCACCAAACTGCACGATCGTCCCCTTCACAAGCCCGGCCTTCGCCGAAGCTGGCGCCCCGAGCGCCGTCAGCCCTGTTCCATTCAGTCGCTCGATCACATTCAGCGTGTCCTCGAGCGTCAGGGGCTCAAAGAAGAGCAGGTCGCTGGTGTCATAGTCCGTCGAGACCGTCTCGGGATTCGAGTTGATCATGACCGACTCAAAGCCCATGTCCCTCGCCGCGTACGCGGCGTGGCAACAGCAGTAATCAAACTCGATCCCCTGCCCAATGCGATTGGGACCCCCGCCCAGGATCACGACCTTCTGCCGATCCGTCAGCCGGATCTCATCCTCGCCCGTGAACAGCGCCGCGCTGCCGCTCGCCGCCGCCGCATGGCCCGCACCCGGCGTCACGTGGGTCGTGCCGCGCTCGTACGTCGAGTAGTAGTACGGTGTGATCGCCTCAAACTCAGCGGCGCACGTGTCCACCAGCTTGTAGACCGGCTGGATGCCCAGCCCCTTGCGATGCTCGCGCACTTTCAGGATCGTCTCGGCCTTCAGCTCGCCAAAGTAGAGGTTGGCAAGCTGCGCATCGCTGTACCCGTGCTGCTTGGCGCGAAACAGCACCTCGGCGGGAACGGCCTCGAGCTTGTTGTAGTTGCACAGCACGTCCTCGAACTTCACCAGTTCCTCGATCTGGGAGATGAAGAACGGGTCGATGCGGCTCAGCTCGTTGACCTTGTCGATGCTCCAGCCCATCTTGAGCGCGTACCGCACATAAAACAGCCGCCCCTGGCTCGGCACAGAGAGCTTGCGGCTCAGCTTCTCGATCGGGATCGGCCACTCAATCGGCTGACCATCCGCCGTGCGCAGGCCCCACGGCGATGAGCCCGTGCCCGGACGCGCCCCCGGCGAAACATCAAGGATCAGCTGATCATGCTCGACGGCCCTCATCGCCGCGAGCCACTTGTCGTTGCGATCAAGTCCAAGCCCGAACCGCTTGACATCCATCGAGCGGATGACCTTCTGCAGCGACTCTTTGAAAGAGCGGCCAATGGCCATCGCCTCGCCCACGCTCTTCATCTGCGTCGTCAGCGTCTCGTCGGCCTCGGGGAACTTCTCAAATGTCCATCGCGGCAGCTTCGTCACCACGTAGTCAATCGCAGGCTCGAAGCACGCGCTCGTGGTCCCCGTGATGTCGTTGCGCAGCTCATCAAGCGTGTACCCGATCGCCAGCTTCGCGGCGATCTTCGCAATCGGGAACCCCGTCGCCTTGCTCGCAAGAGCCGAGGAGCGCGACACACGCGGGTTCATCTCCACCACCACCATCTCGAACGGCTTGGTCCCATCCGCACCCCTCGCCGGAGCCGGATTCACTGCAAATTGCACGTTGGACCCGCCCGTCTCAACGCCAACAGCACGCATGATCGCGATGGCGGCGTCCCGCATCGCCTGATACTCCTTGTCCGAGAGCGTCAGGATCGGAGCGACCGTCACGGAATCACCCGTGTGCACGCCCATCGCATCGATGTTCTCGATGCCGCACACGATGATGCAGTTGTCCTTCTTGTCGCGTACGACCTCGAGCTCGAACTCCTTCCAGCCGATCACCGACTGATCGATCTGGACCTGCCCGATCATGGAGGCCGAGAGGCCGCGCTGCATGATGTCGCGGAACTCTTCCTTGTTGTACGCGATGCCGCCGCCAGTCCCGCCGAGCGTGAAGGCTGGCCGAATGATCGCGGGCAGACCGATCTCATCGAGGAACTCAACTCCCTCGTCCATCGTCGTCACGGTCTTGCTTCGCGGCATCTTGAGGCCCAGCCCCTCCACGATCTCCTTGAAGATCTGCCGATCCTCGGCGCGGTGGATAACCCGCCGGTTCGCGCCGATCATCTCGATCCCGTGCAGGTCCAGCGTGCCGTCGTCAAAGAGTCCGCACGCGCAATTCAGCGCCGTCTGACCGCCCAGCGTCGGCAGCACCGCATCGATCCGCTGGCCGCTGGCATTCTCGCGCTCGATGATCTTCCGCACCGCCTCGGGCGTGATGGGCTCGATATACGTCCGATCCGAGAACTGCGGATCGGTCATGATCGTCGCCGGGTTGCTGTTCACCAGCACGATCCGGTACCCCTCGGCCTTCAGCGCCTTGCAGGCCTGCGTGCCGGAATAGTCAAACTCGCAACCCTGCCCGATGACAATGGGGCCGGAGCCGATCACGAGGATGGTCTTGATGTCGGTTCGCTTGGGCATGTCGGCTCCGCCGTTGCAGCGGTGCCGGGGCCAGCATCCCGGTACACAGCGCAAACTGGGTCAGGATACACGCACGCCGCGAAGAATCCAGTACCCCAGCCCGCCAGCCCTCAGAGCCGACAGCCTTCCCGCACTCCCCGCCGATGCCCGGCTCGCACCACTTCCCCTCGCCCCACCTCCGACCTACCATTCCCCCTGACCCGTTTCAGGGCCACGGGGACACTCCCCAGCCCGTTTTTCAAGGAGCTTGCTCGGATGGCGCATGATCCACTCGATACCGTGATCGGCGTGGCGGAGATGGTTCGTCGCGATCCCGCGGCCGCCTCCCGCCACACGGATGCCGCTCGCAAGGCAGAAGCCGCCGGAAACCGCGATCTCGCGATCGCCGAGTTCCGAAAGGCCGCCAGCGCCGACTCTGAAAACGCCGACGTCCTCTTCCGCCTCGCCTACGCCCTCGATCTCGTCGGCGAGGAGGACGAAGCCCTCTCCGTCTACGAGCGCTGCATCACCAAGCAGCCCGCGCGTGTCAACGCACTTATCAACCTCGGGGTCCTCTACGAGGATCGCGGCGAGTACGCCGCGGCCGAACGCTGCCTCCGCCAGGTGCTGGACACCAACCCCAACCACCTCCGCGCCCGCCTCTTCATGAAGGACGTCATCGCCAGCAAGGAGATGGTCGTCCTCGAGGAGCAGGACCGCGACGTCTTCAAGCGCAAAGCGATGCTCGACACGCCCGTCACGGACTTCGAGCTCTCCGTCCGCGCCCGCACCTGCCTCAAGAAGATGAACATCCGCACGCTCGGCGATCTCCTCCGCATCACGGAGGCCGAGCTGCTCAGCTACAAGAACTTCGGCGAGTCGTCCCTCACCGAGATCAAGAAGATGCTCTCGGCCAAGGGCCTGCGCCTCGGCCAGGGCCTCGAAGACGCGCACCGCCAGGCCCGCAAGCAGCTCATGGAGCAGTACAAGGGCACCGGCCGCGAGACCACGCTCGCCAAGCTCGTCTCCGAGCTCGCCCTCTCCGTCCGCGCCCGCAAGGCTCTCCAGCTCCTTAACATCCAGACCCTGGGTGACCTCGCAAGCCACACCGAGGCCGAGCTCATGGGCATCAAGAACTTCGGCGCCACTTCCCTCAAGGAAGTCCGCGAGCGCCTCGATGAGCACAACCTCTCGCTCCGCAAGCTCGACGCCTGATCACGCCGCTCCAACAGACTTCCCACCAGAGCGGGCCACGAGGCCCGCTCTTTCGTTGCGCTCACACTCATCGTGAGAGCCGCGCCGCCATCTCCATGGCTCGCCGCATGCTCCCCGGATCCGCGAGGCCCTGCCCCGCAATATCAAACGCCGTCCCATGGTCCGGACTCGTCCGCACGATCGGCAGCCCCACTGTCATGTTCACCGCCGAGTCGAACGCAACCAGCTTCAGCGGCCCAAGCCCCTGGTCGTGGTACATCGCCACCACCAGATCAAACCGCGGCTCTCTCCCGTGCTGCCGCACTGCCTTCTGAAAGATCGTGTCGCCCGGGAACGGCCCGCTCGCATCGATCCCTTCCCGGCGCGCCGCCTCAATCGCCGGCGCAATCACCGCATCGTCCTCGCTGCCCATCAGGCCCTTCTCGCCCGCGTGCGGATTGAGCCCACACACCGCGATCCGCGCGGGCAGTCCATCGGGATGCAGCCCAAGCCTCTCGCACGCAGCGTGACCCATCCGAATGGTTGAAAGAACTCCCTCCGTCGTGATCAGCCGCGGCACGCTCGCCAGCGGCACATGGATCGTCGCAAGAATCACGCACACAACCGGACTCACGAACATCATCGCGTGCGCCGGGCAACCAAACGCATCCGCAAAGAGCTCCGTGTGCCCCGCAAACCTGCGCTCGCCCGCCAGCGACCACGCGTGCTTGCTGATCGGCCCGGTCACAACGCCGTGATACCTCCCCGAGCGCGCCCCCTCGATGGCCTCACGCACCCAAGCCAGCGATGCCGCCCCCTGCGCGGCCGAATCCGTGTGCAACAACTCACTCCCCGCCGCGAACTGCCCCGAGTCCACAACGCGAACTTGGCTCGTATCCGTCGGCCGCGACTGCCACGCCACAGCGTCGCCATCCTCCAGCAGCTCAAGACCGGGCGCCCAACGCGTGCACGCATCCTGAAAGACAACGCGCGACCCAACCACAACCCACCGCGCCAGCCGCCGCACCGACGGATCACCCAGCGCCTTGGCGATCACCTCAGGCCCGATGCCCCCCGGGTCTCCAAGCGTGATCGCAATAGAAGGAAGCACCAGATCCATGCAAGCTCTCCCACCCACACCACACAACAGATGCAGCACACGCACGCGCCCATCCTCACGAGCCAGCCGCGCCCGCCTTCCTCTTTCCCGTTCGCATCCAAACAAGATACGCCGGCACGCCCAGCACCATCAGCCCAAGGTACTGCGCACTTGCCACGGGCTGATCGCGAACCGCCAGCACCGTCATGAAGACCGCCGACGCCACGAACACCAGCGGCACGAACGGATACCCCCAGCACCGAAACGGCCGCGCCATCTCCGGCCGCCGCACACGCAGCACAAAGAGCGCCACGCCCGCCAGCCCGTAGAAGATCCACATGGAAAAGACATACCCCGCCGACAGCGCCTCAAAGCTGCCCACGAAGATCACCGCAAGAATCGACAGCATCAACTGCGTCCAGAGCGCCGTCGCGGGCGTCCCAAACCGCGGATGCACGCGCCCAAGGAACGAGAAGAGCAGCCCATCACGCGACTGCTGAAAACTCACGCGAGCCCCAGTCATGATCGACGCGTGCGTCGAGCCGAACGTCGATCCCACGACGATCGCCGCGGCGACAAGGCCCGCCCCACCACCAAACACGCCCGCCAACGCCGCCGGCGCGACCGTCTCCATCCCCGCCATCTCACGCAGCGGGATCAGGAAG
>Ga0105049_10005123_pt1 | contig 15300 bp, 10 predicted proteins | sample MAT06_FD_78087 | JGI IMG/M metagenome (GOLD analysis project Ga0105049, IMG submission 78087) | Freshwater microbial communities from Lake Fryxell liftoff mats and glacier meltwater in Antarctica - MAT-06 | ecosystem: Environmental > Aquatic > Freshwater > Ice > Liftoff microbial mat | place... | reverse complement strand
CTGGTTGGGCCTCTCCTCGAAGATGGCAACGATGCCCGGTTCGCCCTGCTTGATGCCCTCGGCAATGAACTGCGTGGCGATTATCGACTTGCCCGCGCCGGACGGCCCGGCCATCAGCATACTGTCGCCTTCGGGGATGCCGCCATGAAGGAGCTCATCAAACTTGGCGATGCCGGTGGACAAACGCCGTAGGCCTTTAGGCTTTTCACCTGTTCCGGTGAGGCCGAAGGTGCGCGGGAACGTTTGCAGCCCCTCCTCGGAAATGCGAACGGTATGCAAACCGGGCACGGAGCCTTGCCCACGTAGCTTCACGACCTGCAACTTCCGAACGACGGAGTTTCGCTCAATCTGCTGGGAGAGCCAGAGCAATCCGTCGGCCACGGTAAACACGGGGTTGTCGCGAATCTCGCCCTCGACGTATTCCCCGATCAGGAACGTGGTCGCTTGCCAACTTGCCAAGTGCAGGGCTAATCGCTGGATGAACCCTTGCAGTTCAATATCGCTTACAGCACCCTGTGCCTTCCGCATGACCGTGCGAAACGAGTCCACCAAAACGAGTGCAGGTTTGGCGGCCTCGACCTCGCGGACGATCTCGGCCAGGACCGTGTCGAGGTCTTTCTCCAGCACAACCTGGCTGAGGTTGATGAAGCGAATCGAAGTATTCAACTTAGTCTGGTCGAAGAAAGCATACTGCTGCTGGTAGCGCAGCATCTTGATCGCGGGTTCCCCCAGCACGGTGAAATAAATGGCGGGCCGTTCCGGGGTGGCATTGGCGAACATGATCTGATGAGCCAGAGTGGTTTTGCCGCTACCGGGAGCCCCGGCTATGATGTTGAATGAGTACTCCGGTAGCCCGCCCCCCAAAATCTCGTCGAGCCCAGGCACACCTGTCGGTAGCTGTTCAATAATCACTTTGTCCTGCATACTCATTGTTTTTCTATTTCTTTCGAATCCGTATTATCGATGGATGCGTCCGGCCATGCCTCGCACGCAAGTCGCCGCGTCAGAGATTCTCCAATGAAGGTCGCCAAGAGTCCCAACAAGTGGCCCACGAGAACCACACGGCCCTTCTCTAATTCTGATTCTCCCACGTCTTGATCATGTTTGATCTCATCGAATCCCGCCAATGAGCCATCTGGACGGACCTGCACCACCGAAAGAGATGGAACTTCTGACTTTGCGAGTACCAAAGCCCGTGATAAAAGAGACAAAAAGCCCGCGGGCCCCGTGAATTTCGACAGAGGAACCTGCAACTTCCCACATGCCCGAACCACTTCATCGACCGGAGCGCCGGTCGGTTCATCGCGCGCTGCTTCTAAAACCAGTATTCGCCGAGCTAAATCTCGTATCGCGGGAAAAACTACGGTCATCCACTACGCCCTGTTGGTTTTCTTGGAAGCAATTTCTTCGATGCAAAAGCTGATTCGGTGGGAAAATGAACCCACAGAACTGCGGATGAGGCGAAAGATATTGAGTGCAAGTTTCTTTGTGTGTGTTTTGAAGTCGCTTTAGACGCGATATTTCATTGTCTCAAATGGAAGTTCATTACCCTCGAAATTTCAATGTACCTCGTCCCATCAAAAAAAGCCATTTTATGTCCGCATCCGAGGACTAGACAACCAATCCAGGCGTGGAACAGGTACCTTGGTTGCCACAATGCCGCCAAGATGGTTCTGCGATTAATTCGAGATCTTACACACTGCTGAACAGTTGGGAAAGGGTGTTGTACTCTGTTGCATTCACTTGGTGGCGAATGAAATATTCTCTTCCGGCGGAGCCCAAGAAAGAGAATGAAATCTATCTCGGCAATGATAGCTCTGCCCGAATCTCGCCTAGCAATCGATCGATTTGGTCCAGCTTGGATTGAATGGACTGAGATACTACCCTCGGATTATTATCCTGGCTGGCAGGATTGAAGATTGCTTCGGCACGCTGGCCATTACGAAGATATACGATTGTTGTAGGCGAGTTGTTGGGCTGCATCATGTAGGTAGAAATATCCTCAACGCGGCTGACAGGATTGCCATTGATGCTGACAATCTGATCGCCTGCTCGCATTCCTGCTTGCGCAGCTATGCCGTTGGACACCAAGGAAGAGATGTAAACACCATTGTTTCTTTGGCCAAACGACCATCCTAGCTGACTCGTGCTTGATCTCGATGGCTGCATCAACTGTTGAAGCGTCACTATCTGTCCATTTCGCATTACACGAAGATTCTGGTTGGCCTGAAGGTATGAGTTCGCAGAATTCAGGTCTCGAATACTTTGACCATTCGCGTCAATTAATTGGTCATTGGGAAGAATCCCCATACCCCGTAACTGCGGATTAACGTCGTTGCGGAATCGAACAGTTCCATCTTGCCCAACCGCTGCATGATCGTTTAGGTTCGCCCGCAAAACACCAAGCAATTGCGAACCGATCGAAGGACCGACACCCACTTGATTGGTGATGTTTTGTTGTTGGGACAAAGTGTTTCCATCCAATCGAGAGCCACCTTGAAACGACGAACCACCAACTTGGCCGTTTAATTGCGATCCTCCTTGCGCTTGAACGTTTGGCGGAATAACTTGCCCTTCCAACGGTTTTGGCTGAATTGCATTCTGAATCTGTTCTCGTATCGCGCCTCGAAGACCTCCTGCTTGGTTTCCTGGCTGGACTCCGTTGTTTGAGCCCGTTCCCTGATTGCCGAGCAGTCCACCCGGGAAGTCTTGGCTCAACAACATGTTGGAAAAGGAGACTGAAATGGCAAGTATCGAGCAATAGACTATTTTCTTCATGACTTCACTTCATTCCTGATAAGTAATAATGTTGGATTCAAAGCTTCGACAAATGGGTGAGGCCGAATTGATAAACGAAAATTCTGTTCCATGAGTGCAGAATCCTTCTGGTACATTTTACAGCATCATTCGTGCCAGACCGCTTTTCGCCGCCCGCAAATTCGTAGATTTCGGTCCTCGAAGGTAAAAAGGTCCAAATTGTCTTGTTCAGTTGCTCGTAGGATTCACTTTGGCTGTTTTCGGTCCATGCGTCCGGCGAACACCACCCGTCAACTGGGTGTCGAGAAATGTCGCGATGGAAGAAAAAAATCTTCCGGGCCAACCGCAGGCCATTTCCGTCAACCACCACTACGTTCGCTTAGCAACGCCGGGATACTCAGAATGCCATAATCGACTTTGGACTCAGGAGGGCGTGTCCTGAGTGTTCAGATGATCGTGAAAGCGAGGCTCTAACTCGTGAAAATGGCGTGCGAGACATTGAAGCCGGAAACACGACAGTCGCAACGGAAATCGCAATCGATTGTAGGACGGAATTTCAAGTATGTTTCGATCACCGTACTCAGTGGTATGCCATTGCCATGGTTTTCCCCGTCGCAGTACACGGATGATGAGATTCCTTGGGCTTCAGTGACCAAACGTGTCGCGGTATCCTGAGCCGCCATGATTTCTTCGGCCCACATGCTACCCTTCTGGTCTAAGCGGATCCCTGTTAAGCTTTGGCTGGTGGGTGCGAAAAGTGGAGCGAGAGCGATTGAATTGGATCCGGGACTTTTCTGGGTTAAGGGAATCTGGTTAAGGGAATCTGGTTAAGGGAATCTGGTTAAGGGAATTGGAACAATGGGTTTAGCGCGTGCGACGGTCCATCTGCTAATGCGAGAAGCGCTGCGAAGACCTTTTGGTGGCACAGTTTTGACTTTGGGCAGACAGCATGTCTACATCACGGCGGGCGAGACGCAAGCGATGGCCGCAAAGGTTGGAATTCGACTTGTCGATTTGCCGATCGAACTGCATCGCGAGCCCGCCTTGGCGAAACAGAGTTTCGTATCCGACGACTGGTTACTTCGCAGTCTTGGATTCACCGATGTCGTTCGCATCGATTACTCGAACTACGAGACGTCCGATTTGATTTTCGACTTGAATTTTGCGGAGACTCCGCAATCGATGCTCGGGAGGTTTGAAGTCGTACTCGACAGTGGAACTCTGGAACACATCTTTGATATCGCCAATGGTTTTAGGCATTGTGTTCGCATGGTTCGGCCGGGGGGGCGTGTTATTCATGCCACACCCTCTTCGAACTGCGTGGAACATGGGTTCTTTAGCGTCTCACCGACCTTGTTCGCAGATTTCTACGCCGCCTCAAAGTTCGAAGTGAACAAGGTCTGGCTTTGCGAGATACCGCTCGATTTGCCCAGAGGGATTTGGAAAGTCTACGACTACTTCGGTTCGTCGCAGCGGTTCATCCCGCTTGGCTTACTTAACGACAAGATTTGGTTTACGCACGCGGTCGTGACGGCACCCCTCGATCCGCGGCCAGCCGTTCCACAACAGTGGATCTACACGCAGACATGGGATCAAGCAGAGCGGGAAGACCGAGATTCTGATGCCAAGGCTGAGGTTGCATTTGAAAAAGGTTCCAAAAGCGAACGGCTCTTAAACGCATTGGAAGCTTGGCCATGGATGCAGAAGCGGGTTATGTCCCTCATTGTGAAATGGCGGAAGTGGATCTACGGTCGGCGGCTGCGCCGAAAAGTACTGGACTATCCCTATCTAGGTGAGTTCTAAGTTGTCATGCGCATCGCGATCGTAGCCTTGAATGCAGAGTCGGCCCTGTTTCCAAACGCTGGCCGCAGAGTTGGAGGTATGGAAACGTTCGCATGGAGCTTGGCACGCGGTCTTGCGGAATGTCCGGAAGATCAGATTTCTATTGTCGTTCGCTATTCGACGCCCCGTCTCCCGCACGTCATGGCAGCGGTCCAGGTCGACGGATTTCATGAACCTATGCGTGAGGTTCGGCAAAGTGTTTCATCGTCCCTTGAGCTTGATGGATTTCGAAAGCTCCCCAGAGTAAAGCGATGGGATGGATCGCTCGCTTGGAAGCTTCCGGCATTGGCATTTGCCAAATTATGTATGCCTCGCTTTGCAGAGGAAAACGAATTGAGACGGACGATGGAGCGAGTTCGGCCCGACTTGGTCATTGCGTTGGGGGTGAATCCGACTTCCGCCATGTTGGTGCGAATAACCCGCGACCTAGCGATCAATATGCTCCTTAGTATTCAATCGAACGCAGATTTAGCGAGGCAATTTTTCGTGTCGGATGGATTCGTTGACAGTTACGGCGTCGCCAGCCACGAGGCGCGAACCTGTCTGCTGGAATGCCCGAACATTGTATGTCAAACTCAAACTCAATGGACCATGCTACAGGAGTTGGGCCGGCTGCCACAAATCAACAAGAATATAGCTGAACGGAGCGTAGTGATTCCAAACCCCATAGACCTTGGCCGTTTTTGGGCTGACGGTTCGCCTGATTCGGGGCAGTTAGCAACCAGGACGAACAGAACCGGAATCGTTTGGATCGGGCGAGCCGATCGCTTTCATAAACGTCCATTGCTGGCTTTAGAAATAGCGAGAGCTTGTCCGCAGATTCCATTTACGATGATTGTCAATCGAGGCGACGCCGAAGTGCACGCGTTGCTCGTTCGAAAACGACCGGACAACGTAACCTTAGTTGACTATCATCCAGCGGACCAAATGCCTGATCTACTTAGAAAGTCATGGCTCTTTCTGTCGACCAGTTCGGCGGAGTTTGAAGGGTTTCCCAACGTCTTATTGGAAGCTTCTGCAAGCGGGACGCCGATCGTTTCATTGGAGGATTTCGATGGTTTTTTGGCCCGCTCGCAGGCCGGCCTCGTGGCTGACGGAAACACCGCGACGGCCGCCAACTTGATTCAGTCTCTCGCCGATCGGCCCGAACTATGGAATGAACTGGCGGGTTCTGCGATGGCTTATGTACAGCTTCATCACGAACGAAAGATGGTGATTAGGAAGTTTCGCGATTGGATTTTGCGTTGCTGAGATCTTGCTTTGCATTGCAGACGGCTTGGTGTTCCAGCATCGTGGCAACCAGTGCCGTCCAACCGGTTTGGTGGCTCGCTCCTAAGCCTTTGCCATTGTCACCATGAAAATACTCGTGGAAGAGCATCAGATCCTTCCAATGCGGGTCGTTGATGTATCGCGCATCCTGACCATGGCATGGCTTTGCACCGTTCGAATCGTTTTTGAAGAGCAAGATCAGCCTGCGTTCGATTTCGTCGGCGACTTGTCTCAAGTTCATCATCACGCCCGAACCTGTAGGGCATTCCACTTGAAATGTCTCGCCGTAAAATTCATGATATTGCCTTAACGATTCAACGATCAAGTAATTCAGAGGGAACCAAACAGGCCCTCGCCAATTGCTGTTGCCACCGAACATCCCAGAGTTGCTTTCACCAGGAACGTAGCCTACAGACTCTTTACCGCCAGCATGTTCGAACACGAACGGTTTCTCTAGGTGAATCGCGGAGAGTGAACGAATGCCATACGGGGATAAAAACTCCTTTTCGTCCAGCATGTAAGTCAATAGCTTTCGGAAGCGATCGGTCGATGGAATCGCCAGTAGTCGCATTTCGGTGGTTGAGCCCGCTGGGCAGAACCGCTCCATGTAGGCCATATGTTTGGCGATGTGAGGTCTGTTCTTCAGAAACCAATTCATCCTCCGCTGAAAGCTTGGCAGTCGTTGGAGGGTTGACTCGTGGATGAGCACATTGGAGCATAGCGGGATGAGACCCACGAGTGATCGCACTCGCATGGCTGTGCTTTTGCCGTCACGAAACAAGTGATCGTAGTAGAAGCCGTCGTCTTCCTCCCAGAGCCCCGTGCCGTGCAGCGCATTCATAGCTTCTGCAATCGCAACGTAATGCTCAAAGAACTTGCTAGCCATGTCGGAGTAGGCTTGGTTTTCTTCAGCCAATTCGAGGGCCATTTGAAGCATGTTCCCACAGAAGAAAGCCATCCAAGCCGTCGCATCGGCTTGATCTAGCGTCCCGCCTCCCGGCAATGGTTTGCTTCGGTCGAATACCCCAATGTTGTCCAAACCTAAGAATCCACCGCTGAAGACATGTTGACCTCGGGTGTCTTTGCGATTGACCCACCAAGTGAAATTCAAAAGCAGCTTTTGAAAGGTGCGAGCCAAGAACTCACGATCGCCGCTCAGTTTGTAAACATGCCAGCATGCCCAAGCATGTACAGGCGGGTTCACATCGTTGAGAGCCCATTCGTAGGCTGGCATTTGGCCATTGGGATGCATATACCATTCTCGCAGGAACAGAATCAATTGGTTCTTGGCAAACTCGACGTCGATTCGGGCCATCGGAATCATGTGAAAGGCAACATCCCATGCGGCATACCACGGGTACTCCCACTTATCCGGCATCGAGATCACGTCGCGGTTGAACAAATGCTTCCAATCGCTGTTGCGGCCTACATCGCGGCCTGGCGGCAACGGTGGACTATTCGGATCCCCGTTTAACCAAGAATCCACGACGTAGTAATAGAACTGCTTCGTCCAGAGAAGCCCGGCGTAGGCCTGACGCGAAATGCTTCTTTCCTCCCGACTCAGTTGCGACGGAATGCACTCGCTATAGAATTCGTCGGCTTCAGATCTGCGAAGCGCAAAGATGTCGTCAAATGGCTTTCCGAATTGCAAGTCGCCGAACACGGGTGTCATAATCGGTTGAGGATTCAATTCTGGCTGCGATGCTTTGCCGCCGCTTTCGGTTCCCTCGGTGGCTACCTCTCCCTCCGGAATTCCCGTCAGTCGACAACGAATCACGAGCGGTACACCCGGTTTAATGACAGACAAGTGATGAGCCGCGCATTTGGTACCAAACGTACGCGCGTCAGAACCGTTGGCTGCTCCGTCGACCACATAAGCGTGAAACGCGTCTTTGAAAAACGTCCCGGACGTTGGCGCTCCAGGATGGCGATTGGGATTGGACTCGTTCTCAGTGAATAGCCATACCGGCTTTTCACCGTTCGGGCCGGTGTCGACGCGAAACTCGAAATGCCCCAACGAATCGTGGTCGCAGAGGACGACTCCATTAGGTTCCGATCGTGATTTATGGAGCCGCATCCGCGGCTTACTTTCGCAGCCATCGTGCTCGCAACCCCAGATCCAAGAATTGTGGAACCATAACTGAGGCAATACGTGCAATACCGCATCCGTAGAACCGCGATTATGCACTGTAAGTTGAATCAAGATGTCATCGGTACCCGCCTTGGAGTATTCGATTTGGCAATCGAAGTACGCATCATTATCGAAGAGAGCCGTGTCCTGCAGCTCTAACTCGTCTTCGGATCGCGAGCGGCGACGGTTTTGGTCGGTAATCGATTCGTAGGGGAATCGGGCATGCGGATACTTGTAGAGTCCCTTCATGTAAGAATGGGTAGGGGTCGAATCGAGATAGTAGTAACACTCTTTGACGTCCTCGCCGTGATTGCCTTCCGGACCGGAGAGTCCAAAAAGCCGTTCCTTGAGAATTGGATCTCGATTGTTCCAAAACGCAAATGCAAAACAAAGCCGACCTTGACGATCGCAGATGCCGAGCAACCCGTCTTCGCCCCAACGATACGCTCGCGACCGGGCGTGGTCATGCGGCAGGAAATACCAAGCTTCCTGGTTCTCCGAGTAGTCCTCCCGAACCGTGCCCCATTGGCGTTCTGAAAGATAGCCGCCCCAACGCTGCCAATTTGCCTTACGCAGACGTGCTTCTAGGAGCCTTTTGTGTTCAGGAGTCTCGCGCGACACATCTGGAACGGGGACACTCAGCGATGCGGGTAGTTTTTCAGGATTCGACATGGAGCGAGATGGCAAACGAGTTAGAAGTCTAGGCAGTAGCGTCGTATGAGCTTATCGTTTTTATGACGATTTGTCTTTACCTGAATGCGTGAGCGCGCCCAACCTGAGTTTCCGCCAAATTTCCCCCCGGTGGTTGCTAAGTGGGCACTCAATGTTCAAACTGCTGATTCCGATCGCAAGCCCTTCTCTCTACGGAGCCGCTATGACCTCAAAATCCTTAAGCTTGTTTCTATTAGCCACTTTGTTCACACCAGCGATCGCGATTGCGCAGGCTACCGAAGACGAAACCAAAGGATTGCCATTGGTCTTTACGGATGATTTTGAGAAGGGGCGGGATCGTTGGGAGACGACCGATGATCTGTCTTGGTTTCTAGAAGAGATCGATGGCAGAAAATCGTTTGGACTCAATAAACGTATTAGCGAGTACACCCCCAAATTCCGAAGCCCACACAACATCGCTCTCATCAAGGATATACGGTTGTCCGATTTCGTATTGATCTACAGGGTCAAGAGCACCAAGGATACCGGAAACCATCGCGATTGCTGCGCGTTCTTTTGCCACCAAGATCCCGAACATTTCTATTACGTTCACTTGGGAGCAAGACCAGACCCTCATAGCGGTCAAATCATGATCGTCAACGATGCCCCTCGTCTTGCGCTAACAGATAACAAGAAAGAGGTGCCTTGGGATGACCAATGGCACACGGTGAAGGTAATTCGGGATAACCAGTCTGGCTCCATTGATGTCTTTTTTGACGATATGAAAACGCCCCATCTATCGATCTTTGACAAGACCTTCGGCAAAGGGCGTATTGGAATTGGCTCGTTCGACGACATGAACACTTTCGACGACGTTCGGCTTTACGGCAAGTAGTCTGTCGGGCAGGCTCAGTCATTCTCGGCAGGTGTGACAATTATTCTAAGTCACACCCGGCAGGTGTGACCATTATGCTAAGTCACACCCGGCAGGTGTGACCCACCGTGGGTCACACCTGCCGGGTGTGACAGTAACTTCGCCTGAAGTACTAAGCAGTTGGTTTTTCAGCTGACGGGCTGATTGACCAACATGCCTGCGATCAGGAAACAAGCAATCAGAATGACCCAGACGATATCTAAAAAGTGCCAGTAAAGTGTACAGAAACGTAAACCGATTTCGCGTTCGTGATCGTACTTGTCTCGCTGCGCGTTAAACGCAACGCTAACCAAACTGACAATCCCACCGACAACGTGCAGCGCATGCAGGAACGCCAGTACAAAAGTTAAAGCGTAAGCGCTGGTTCGAAGCGAGCTACTGATCGCAGTCGCCGTGATCAATCGGTACATACCCTCGGATTGTACGATCATGAAGAGCATCCCCATGATCAGCGCCGCGAGACTCGCGCGGCGCACGGTATAGCATCGGTCCCGACGAGCCGCCCGCAATGCCCACTCGAGAGCCCCGGATACCCCGATCAACAGAATCGTCGATGGCAAAAAGCTCTTCGGTAAATGAAAGGATTGAGGTCGAGCACCAGATTCCGGCGAAAGACGAAGTGCGACGTAGATAACGTAGAGCAGAATGCTCGAAAAGAAAAAGATGCCAAGCATCAGCAAGAACAACCAAATCCCCTGCGCGGCCCTGGCGTCCTGGGGCAGATCTCTCGCTCGGGATAGTGTCGGTTGTCTACTCATTGTCGCCTTGTAGGTAATAGGTATACCTGAGCAAAACCGCATTCTAATCAGAAAACCTAACCGGCTAAAGTTCCCTCTCGCCAAAGATTCTAACTCAGCAAACCTGAAACCACTTGTCCGTGAACGTCGGTCAATCGATATCGGCGGCCTTGAAATTTGTAGGTCAGTCGCTCATGGTCGATCCCCAACAAGTGCAACACGGTCGCTTGGACGTCGTGGATGTGAACCGGGTCGCTAACGACGTTGTAGCCAAACTCGTCCGTTTCTCCGTGCACATGCCCCCCTTTGATTCCCCCCCCGGCGAACCACATCGTGAAGCAGCGAGGATGATGATCCCTGCCAAAGTTCTTCGAAATTTTTCCTTGGCAATAGTTTGTTCGACCGAATTCGCCACCCCAAATCACCAACGTATCCTCGAGCAGCCCCAGTCGTTTTAAATCCTTAATCAATGCCGCGCTAGGTTGGTCGGTTTCTTTGCACAACTTCGGCAATGCTCCTGGCAAACCACCGTGGTGGTCCCAATCTTGATGGTAAAGCTGAATGAACCGCACATCGCGTTCAGCCAGTCGCCTAGCCATCAAACAGTTTGCAGCGAAGGAACCCGGAGTGTTGACATCCGGTCCATAGCTCTCAAGCACTTCTTTTGGCTCGCTGGATAAGTCCGAAACCTCGGGAACACTGGATTGCATGGCAAAAGCCATCTCATAGTGCTCCATCCGACTTCGGATTTCGGCGTCCGGGGTCAGCTCTATCTGGTGTTGCTGGAGCTCACTCCATCGATTGAGCATCGCCCGCCGACTATCAGCGGAAATACCCTGCGGATTGCCTAGATAGAGAACAGGATCCTTGGCGGCTCGAAACAACACTCCTTGATGCTTGGTGGCCAGGAATCCGCTCCCCCACAAATGCGAACCCAGTGGCTGACCTCCTTTATCCTTGGTGACCAACACCACGAACGATGGCAAGTTTGCGTTCTCCTGCCCCAATCCATAGCTTAGCCACGCACCCATGCTGGGTCGGCCCGCGATTTGAGTCCCGGTTTGAAAAAAAGTCACTCCTGGTCCGTGATTGATCGCTTCCGAAAACGTCGAACGCAGAACACACAATTCATCAGCAATGCTCGCCGTATGCGGCAGCTGATCGCTGAACCAGGTTCCCGACGCTCCATGCTGTGCAAATGAGAAAGGTGAACCTACCAAAGGGAGAGAAGATTGGTTTCCCGACATCCCGGTCAGCCTCTGCGAACCGCGTACGGAGTCTGGGAGTTGTTCGCCATTGCGTTCGTTGAGCAACGGCTTGTAGTCATAAAGGTCTAGATGGGATGGCCCGCCCGACATAAACAAATAGATGACTCGCTTCGCCTTGGGCGCATGATGAAATAGGCTCATATCGCCCCCGCCGCCCCGGATTTCCAGGCCGTCGGCCCGAGACTCTTGAGCCATGAGACTTGCAAGTGCAATTCCACCGAGACCCATTCCGGTTTGTTGGAGGAATGCACGGCGCGCATTCAATCGGTTCAATCTCGATATCGTTTCATAGTCCATAGATTTCGACCTATCTCTTCACCACGCAAGCGTCATGATTCATGAGTGCTTGGCATAACACAGTAGTGCCGGCCAGCTTCGATATTGGGATCGATTCGTCGATCGGTACTCGACCAACGCTTAAAAATTCCTTGGCTCGGTCTGGATACTGGTCAAAGTAAGCGACTTGTTCCTCGAGCAGTTTCGTTGCTATTCTAATTTCAATTGCATCAGGTAAACGGCTCAGGCATCTGTCAAACGCACTTTCGATCATGGCGTTGGTATCGTCTGTGTGCTTGAGAAGTAGCTGGGTAGCAAAGCCACGAGCGGCGTCGACGTATTGGACTCCGTTTAGCAATATGAGCGCCTGCAGCGGCGAATCCGTCCGTTCCCGTTTGGCCGTGCACACCGCCCGTCTGGGAGCATCGAAAGCGACCATGGCTGGAGGCGGGCCAGTCCGACGCCAGTTGGTATAAAGACTGCGTCGATAGACTCCTTTGCCTGCCGACCATTGTGTGGGCTTAAACGATTCGTTCATCTCAAAGGGATGGACGGGGGGACCACCCATTGTCGTATCGAGTAGGCCCGCGATCGAGATCGCGTTATCGCGAATCATTTCGGCCGGCAAACGGAATCTTGGCCCACGGGCCAACCATTCGTTCTCCGGATCGTCTGCCATATTGGCTTCATCGGAAACGCTTCGTTGCTGATAGGTTTTGCTCAACATAATCGTCTTCATGAGTTCCTTCATGTTCCATCTGTGTTGAATAAATCGAATTGAAAGCGAGTCGAGGACTTGAGGGTACTTTGGCCTGCTTCCTTGGCTGCCAAAATCTTCGGAAGTCTTCACGAGTCCACGTCCAAACAGGCTTTGCCAAACGCGATTGACGGTCACTCTGGCGGTCAGGGGGTGATCTGGGGAGACCGTCCAGCGGGCCAACCCAAGCCGATTCCGGGGGAGACTGTCCGGAAATTGGCTCAGCGCAGCTGGCGTGCCTGCGGTAACTTCCGCTCCCCTCAATTGGTATTCACCGCGCGTAAGAATGTAGGCCGGTTTTGGGGTCGGTAACTCCCGCATAACCATGATCTCTTTGACTCCGTCCTGAGACGTATACCATTTCTCTCTTTCCTCTCGCAATTTTGCTAACGATTTTTGCACCGCTGGCGCTATCGCCATGGCATAGTGACTTTTCAAAATTTCGCGTTCGAAATCCGCCAGCGCTGCCGCACTTTTGTCTTGAAATCCTTTCGCTACCTGGGAGTCGAACTCTCGCAGGACCTCGAACGCCGTCAGTTCGCACGGAAAGACTTGGAACGAGTCTATCTTCCCACCTCTGAACCCGCGATCACGAAATCGTTCACCCAGATCGATAGAATCGTATCCGCCGCCGGTAATCTGTTTACTCAGGCCATCGCGGATTGTCTCGCACTCCGAGAGGGTACCATCGATATAAATCTGGAGACCGTCTGCTCTGCTGCTACCGTCGTACGATACGGAAACGTGGGTCCAACGGTTGGATTCGATCGGTTTCTTTGCACGGATCGAGATCGCATTGCCGGGCCAGAAATGGATCAGACTCCATTGCGGTTTGCCATCGATGAGCAGCAGTTCGTAGCCTCGACTAGCTGCATCCGTCCAAGCTCGCGAGCGATGGAATATGACAGCGCGTTCTTTCACCTCTGGGGTTTGAAGCCACAGGGAAACGCTAAAGGGATCCTGTCGGCCAAAGTTTCCTTGAGTGGTCTTTACCGGATCATCGCCTGTGAACTCGATCGCGAACCCAGACTTGCCGGTTACCAGTTTGTTCTCTCCCTCGACGGTGGCAGGTGCATCCGCTTTGGCGGCGTTGACTGTTTTTTTGTCCTCAATGGATTCAAACTCGAGCTGGATTAGGGCTTTGCGAGAATCCTGGACGTCAGAAAGTTTTTGCCTATCGCTGGAAGCCAGCCATTCGGTAGCCATTGTCGCAGTGGCTTGCTTTGCCTCGAACCATTCCTTTTCAGCTTGATCCGCGGCATCCGCTAACGCATTGATTTTCGACTCGGTCTGGAGATCCGCCAAGCCGAGTGCGGGGGTGGGGGGCGACTCGGTAAAATACGAATAAAGTCCAGCTTCATCGATGTTCTGGAACATCGCAAATAACTGGTAGTATTCGCTTTGCTTGAGGGGATCGAATTTGTGATCGTGACAGCGAGCGCACTCGAAGGTCAATCCGAGAAATGCGGTCGAGTACGTTTGCACGCGATCGGCTACATATTCGACTCGATACTCTTCTTCGACACTCCCCCCCTCGCTTTCTTGTTGATGTAATCGGTTGAAGGCAGTTGCCAAAATCTGGTCCTGGGACGGCGACGGTAGTAGATCGCCCGCAAGCTGTTCGACGATGAACTCGTCAAAGGGTTTATTCGTGTTAAACGCCTTGACCACCCAGTCACGCCATGGCCACATCTCCCGTTCTCTATCCACTTGAAAGCCGAAGCTATCTGCATAGCGAGCGATATCGAGCCAATCGGTTGCCATGCGTTCGCCGTAGTAGGGTGTCGCCAATAGGCGATCGAGATACGTTTCCCATGCCGTCGGAGATCTGTCCTCCAAGAAACTTTTGAGTTCAGTTTCGTCAGGTGGCAAACCGGTAACATCAAACGCGGCACGTCGAGCGAGTGTATTGCGATCTGCTGCGGGTTGCAAAGTGAGCCCGCGCTTTGCAAGTTCTGCGATGACGAAACTATCGATCGGATCCTTTTCCGCTTTGCTTCCTAGAGCTTTGAAATCCAAGGGCTCAAACGACCAGTGTTTCTCGAACTTGGCGCCTTCGGTGATCCATTGCTTGAGAACGCGAACTTCGGTATCAGTCGGGCTAGGCAGTTTCGAACTTGGCGGCGGCATTTGCAAATCAGGATCTTTGGATTCAATCCGCCGGATCATTTCGCTTGCATCGGGTTGGCCGGGTACGATCGCGCCGGCTCCAACAGCGACCTCGTAGACATCGAGTCGGAGATCAGCCTCGCGTTTGCCAGCATCCGGCCCATGACAAAAAAAGCACTTGTCCGAAAGGATGGGGCGGATTTGTTCGTTGAAACGAATCTGGGCGACTGCCGTTGGGATGCCCAAGCTGCAGAAAGCGGAGAGAATGATTGCGAGTTGCAGGAGTTGTCGAAGCATTATGGGGAAGTTAGATTGGGTGCCCAGAGCTCGGTCTTTATTTCGGGAATCTTGCCGGATGACGGGTAGGTTCCTTGCGCTGCTCTCTGGAGTTGTGTTGACAGTTCCATCACTGTCTTTGCGTGTTCAGGCAGTGTCGCTAGATTCGTCAGTTCCTGCGGATCATTGTGGTGGTCATACAATTCCCTCCCTTTATTCCCCTCGTCCCATTCGGTGTATCGCCAACGTGCAGTCCTGAGGCTGTAGCCGAAAAAGTTCTTTTTGTCTGTCGT
>Ga0105049_10005122_pt1 | contig 15300 bp, 7 predicted proteins | sample MAT06_FD_78087 | JGI IMG/M metagenome (GOLD analysis project Ga0105049, IMG submission 78087) | Freshwater microbial communities from Lake Fryxell liftoff mats and glacier meltwater in Antarctica - MAT-06 | ecosystem: Environmental > Aquatic > Freshwater > Ice > Liftoff microbial mat | place... | reverse complement strand
TTGCGCTCAGTAATATCGACCACGACGCCGATCATCCGTGGCGAGGTTGTGCCATCGGCTTGGTCTAACACTTTGCCATTGACGGCCACCCAGCGCAGTTCACCGTCTAACCGATAGATCCGATATTCGGCGATGTAGGGGGCTTGGGTAGCAAAGCTATGGGCTAAGGCGGCAAAGACCCGATCGTGATCCTCTGGATGCAGCAATTGGAGGAAGGCTGCGCGATCGCCCGGAAACGTACCGGCGGCATAACCAAAGATGGCTTCTGTCTGAGCCGACCAAAACCCGGTGTCTAAGTCTGATTCCCAGATGCCCATTTGGGCAGACTCTAGGGCGACCTGTAACCGAAACTGCTCAGATTGGAGTTGCTGCTCAGTGTGTTTGCGATCGGTGATGTCGTCGTAACATCCCAACACCCCAAGAACCTCCCCTTGGCTGTTGGTCAACGGAATTTTGCTAGCCCGAATCCAAATAGGCTCACCCGCTAGGTTCGTTGTGGGTTCTTCGGCATAGAGATTGGAGCATTGGGTCTCAATAACCCGTGCATCATCGGCGCGGTAGCCGTCACCCCGGCCTGAACACGGCAGCTCAAAATCGGTTTTGCCAATAATTTCTTCAGGGGTGAGGTCATAATCTTGGGCAAAGATGCGGTTGCAGCCTAAAAAGACCGATTGGCGATCTTTCCAAAAGACCCGCTGCGGGGTGGTGTCTAGCACCAATTCCAGCATATTGCGCGATTCTTGCAGGGCTTGTTCGGCTTGCTTGCGATCGCTAATATCCCTGGCTCCGGCGAGGATGACGGGGCGATCGCCCAGCATCACCTGTTGCAACGACACCTCTGAGTCAAAGCTAGAGCCATCGTTAAAGCGCCGATGACGCCATTCAAGCTGGAATTTTTCGCCTGCCCGCAGACGCTCTAAGAAATCAGGCAATTGCTCAATAAGGGCACCGGGCGCGGTAATCTCCGCGATGCTAGAAGCCAAAATCTGTTCCCGCGTACCCCCCAAGAACTCTAACGCGCGATCGTTCACATCCAAGATAGCGCCGTCTAAGTCATGGATAAAGATGGCATCGTAGACATGATTAAAAATGGTACGCAGATCAGTTTCTGAGCGTTGTAGGGCAATCTCTACCCGTTTGCGATCGGTGATATCCCGATCCAAACCCGCCATCCGCACCGGATGACCCGCTGCATCGGTGGCCACCACGTCACCATAGCTAGCCACCCAGCGCCAACTGCCATCCTTCGCACGGGCACGATACTCAAGCTGATAGGGAATCGTCGGATCGGCAAGGTGGGCATTGAGAATGGCGATCGCCCCAGCATAGTCATCGGGATGAATCACCTGTTTCCAAGTCTCTAACTGGCTCGGCAACTCCCCAACGTCATAGCCCAAAATACTCAACCAACGCGGGCTATAGTAACACTCTCCCGTTGCGATATCCCAATCCCAAAGGCCATCCCCAGAGCCATCTAGCGCCAATTGCAACTGCTCTTGGCTCCGGCGGATGACCTCTGTTGCTCTGCGGCGCTCGGTAATGTCAATGCTGACACCGCCCACCCAGTGTTGCCCGGCGGAGTCAGAAATGGGAAATTTATACACCAAAAAATCACCGAGGCTGCCATCGGGGCGAGGAGCGACTTCAATGGCTTCGAGGGCTTGCTGGGTGCTCTCCACGGTTTGGATATTGTCTAAAAATTGCTGGGCAATATCGGAGGGGTATAGCTCAAACAACGACTGCCCCACCACATCCGCAACCGGCACTTGATGGATCTGATAATAGGTGGGGTTGGCATAGGCCATGGTGCCTTGGGTATCGCTGATCCAAGCGGCGGCGGGGCTATTGTTCATAAAGCCTTGGAACCGCGTTTCGCTGTCTTTTAGCTGGGTATAGGCCTGTTGTAAGGCTTGGGTGCGTCGCCGAACCCGTTGATCTAGCTCATCATTGAGTTGTTGCAGCGCCAACTCGGCCTGCTTGCGATCGGTAATATCCATCATCACCCCCAGCATCCGCACTGCGTTTCCGGCAGCGTCATACACCCCCTGCCCCTTGGTTAACGCCCAGCGCACCGTACCATCAGGATGCACCACGCGATATTCCATCACGAGGGGCATTTGGGTGTCTAAAGACTGCTGGAAGGCTTGCTCTGTCTGCACCCGATCATCTGGATGAAAGCGATCGCGCCAGGTTTGGTAACAACTCACTTGGGACCCGGGATCTAACCCCATCAGCCGATAATGACTATCGCTCCAGATCGCTTCCCCGGTGGCCACGTCAAATTCCCAACTGCTGGTTTCGGTCAGATCTAGCGCCAAGCGTCGGCGTTCTTCACTTTGCAAAAGTGCTGCTTCGGCTTGTTTGCGATCTTGAATATCGAGCACTACCCCATACCAGGCGATTTCGCCATTGGCGCGGCGCTGGGGCTGAGAGTTGCCCTGCACCCACCGAACTTTGCCAGAGGCGGTGATGAGGCGCCACTCATATTTGAAAGGTTCGCAGGTTTCGATGCTGGCTTGCAAGGCGGCTTCATAGCCTGGGCGATCGTCAGGATGAATGGCATCGAGTAGAAGACTGGCATCTGCCAGAATCTCGTCTACGGTTAGCTCATGAATGGCCTCAATCGCCCGGCTAATATGCTCAAAATAAAAGGAGCCATCGGGGCGCATCACCAGAATATAAATATTGGCCGGGGAGACATCCGAAATCTCGCGAAATCTCGCGTCACTTTGCTGCAGGTCAATTTCAGCTTGTCTCCGCTTAGTGATATCTCGAATCATCACCAGCACATCATGGTCAGACATCGGCACTAGGCGCACCTCTTCATAGCGCGTCTGGTGGCCATGCTCAAAGGTCTGCTCATAGCCCTGCATTTGCTGGGTTTGGAGAGCTATCTGAATGTTGTGTAGGCGTTGCTCGACCATGGCATCGGGCAACACCCCTTGGATGTGCAGGGGAAGGGTGGGTGGGTCGGAGCGCAAAACCTGGATGGATTGCCCGAGGCTCAGTTCTTGGTAAGAGCCATCTGGCTGCATCCGCAGGAACAAGTCGGGGAGGGTCTGAATAATGGCAGCTTGCAAGGCTTCACTTGCTTGGAGAGCCAATTCTGCTTGTTTGCGATCGCTAATATCTACCCCAACCACCGTAACGAGCCAGCAGTGCTGATCATCTTCCCAGCGTGCCATGATGGTTTCAGCGACCCAGCGAATGGAGCTATCGCGGTGCCGGAAGCGATACTCGATGGTTTGCTCGGTGACTCCCGCATAGATGGCTTGAAACGCCGGGATGATCATAGCCTCAAAGTCTTCGGGTAAGACGCGCGATCGCCATAAATCCTGGTTTTCCATCAATTCTTGTGGCGAGTAGCCATAGAGCCGTTCGCAGCCCGCCGAATAGTAGTCATAGTCCCAAGAATCATCTGACAACAGCCGAAAGCTCACAATGCCAGCATTAGAACTATTGAGAATATCTGCAAACTTGGCTTCGGAGGCGCGCAGCTCTTGTTCTAGCTGTTTGCGTTCGGTTGTATCAATGGCAATGCCGACCGTCCCCAATAACTCGCCGGTGTTCCTGTAGATAGGCGCTTTAATGGTGTCAATCCAGCGGCTCGTGCCATCCGCCATCTGCAAGGGTGCTTCAACCCGCTGCATCTGCCCAGAAGCTATCACCGCAGCGTCATCGTTGCGGCAAGCTGTAGCCAGTTCGGCAGACCATATATCATCGTCGGTTTGACCCACCAAGGCCGGCACCGCCACCCCATAAAAAGCTCCAAAGGCCGCGTTGGCCAGCAGAAACCGCCCCTCGCAATCTTTGACCCAAGCAATATGAGGGATGTTATCTAAAATCGCCCGGAGGAGGTTGCACTGGGTTTCGAGCTGCTGTTCTCGTTGGCTAGGGTCGTGGGGTTGGGCTGGGCTGGGCGTGCCTTCAGCCTTGACCGCTACGCGCGCGACCTGGGCGTGCTCCAGTGCCATTTGACACTGTGCGAGTTGCTGATCTTGCTGATAGCTCCGCAGGGCGGTGGCAACCGTAAAGGTCAGATCCTCGGGTTGCCAAGGGTTGGGCAGAACGCGATAGACCCGATCTCCGTAGCCTTCCAAGCTCACCCTTGCGGGGCTAGCGGCGGCGGCAAGGAGCACTGTCAAAATGGCAGGATGGCGATCGGAGAGAGTTTGTAAAAAGACGGCCTCTTCGTGATCTAACAGGGCTTGATCGGCAATGACCACGGGCAACTCAGTGGTGGTTGCGAGACAATCCTCCACCCATGTTAGGGCTGCCGCAACGCTAGGGGCGATCTCCAATCGACAGTCTGGGAAATGCTGAGCCAGTTGGGTTTTCAATAGATTTAGAACAGTCGGCTCACTACCAAGACAAAGGAAGAACGGGTGGCGCATGGTCAAGTGGGCGGGGGGTTGCTAACTGTTTATCTCGCATAGGGATCTTATGATCTCTAATTACTTAATCTATCGGAGGATTCAAAATCCTGACGTTTTGCCGATCGATCACCCATCGGTTAGGAGCCTCGACGATCAGTCGGGGGGGGCATTGAGGAAGGGTTGGGTCAGCGTGCCAATTCAAGCATAAAGTGCAACAGTTGGGAAGCAAGATCTTCGGTGGCTTGCTGCCCGATCCGATGCGACAAATACCTTACCAGCACCACAGCTCCCACCGTTTGCGACACAAAGGGAACCACCAAAAACCACCGCAACGGAATCTTTGAAAGTCTCCTTAGACTCAACCCAGACAGGAACAGCATGAGCCTGTTGACCTTACTACACCCCTCAAAACGAGGCATGATCCTAGGATGCCCCTAACTTCTCCTTCAATAAACTTATTCAATAAACCCAGCTAGGCACAGCCGCAAAACCACCCAAGCGTTGAGCAGCGGAGGAAGGCGATCGCCCCCCTTCATAGACCCTCGATGAGCCAGGGACAATGGTTGGAGCCGCTTCCCCTTAGCTGACCCTAGCCGCTTTGGTAACGGTTTAGGCAGAAGCACCGTTCATTCATTGACACCTTTAGCTAGTACGGATAAACTATAAAACCAGCTAAGTCCTAAAATTCACCCCCTTCACAAAGTTTGTCTTTGCAGAAAATCGAGATGGTGGATCGTGCTGCTCAATAGGTTTTGAGGCTAGTCGCTAGTAGAACCCCAAACCTTTTGTAGCGTCCGTTAATGGTTATATGCTGAGATTTTAACGTCCATCAGAACAATCTGAAACCTGACAAAATACCGCTAGGGAGTGCGGTTTGACATGGCCACTATCTTTTATCTCCAAACGCCATAAACAACTTACCCAAGCGAGTCTTCTTGGTAAAGGGGAGTGGATTGCGTCAGAGGAGTGAGCGGGGGAGGGGCGATCGCCAATACTCGGCATTGATCGGCAGGGAACCAGAGTTGCACCAACTGCCCACTATGGTAATACTCCATTTGAGCGGTGGGCAAATCGACATTCAGATAAAACTCGCCCACCAAAATTGTGAGCCGCACCACAGCGCCCAAGAAACTGCGGCTAGTGACGAGGCCGCTGAGACCGTTATTGTGGGGCGGCACTGCCCCATCCATGGGTACTAGGGTAATGCTTTCAGGGCGCACTAGGCCTAAAACAGGGGTTCCCTCTGGCAAATCAACGGCTTGGGTTTGAATGTAGTCTTGGGAATAGTCTTGGGAGTAGTCTTGAGCGGTATGGGGGCGATGGGCGGGGGGTTGTGGCGGCTGGGTGGCGGAAGATCCCACCCGAATGCGGTGCGATTGGGCGTCCCAAAACCCAGGGATCTGGTTCATTGCCCCAATAAACGAGGCCGTAAAGGCGGTGTTGGGGGTGAGATAGATCTCTTCGGGGGTGCCTTGCTGGTCGATGCGACCCTGCGCCATGACGATGACCCGATCAGAAATAGAGAGTGCTTCTTCTTGGTCGTGGGTGACAAAGAGGGTGGTGATTTTCAGTTGTTGTTGAATCCGGCGGATTTCGTTGCGGAGTTGGAGGCGCACCTTGGCATCGAGCGCCGAGAGCGGTTCGTCTAGGAGGAGGACGCGGGGGGCGATCGCCAAGGCTCGTGCTAAGGCGACGCGCTGTTGTTGCCCACCCGAGAGCTGCTGGGGATAGCGATCGCCCATACCCGCCAAACCCACCAGCTCTAGCATTTCGACCACCCGATCCCGCTGTTGTAGTTTGCCCAAGCGCTTCAGCCGTAACCCAAAGGCGATATTTTGGGCTGCCGTCATGTGCGGAAAAAGGCTGTAAGACTGGAACACCATGCCCATATCTCGACGGTTGGCTGGCAGCCGGGTAATATCATCTCCGGCCAGTTGGATGCTGCCACCTGTGGGTGTTTCAAACCCAGCAATCATGCGCAGAATGGTGGTTTTGCCACAACCCGAAGGCCCCAGCAGGGAAATAAACGTTCCGGCCTCAATGTCCAAATTCACATCTTGCACCGCCACCACAGAACCGTAGGCTTTGAACAGATGGCTCAGTTGGAGGTAGGACATGGCACGACGAGGGGTAAAGGATCTGATGGATTTTTCAATGGATTTTGGGCTAGGCGCAGGACACTACCGAGGGTCTGCGAGCGGCTTGGGTTTGCCTCTTTGCACCTGATCCCCCAGCACTTGTACGATGCCAATCGCCCCCCAGGTGAGGGCAAAACTAATGAGGGCGATCGCCGCTGGTTCATACACTTTACTGCTACTGAGCAACGTCATGTAGGGGCCAAAGGCAGGCTGCGCTAATAGGGAAGCGATGGTAAATTCTCCCATGACGATGGCGAAGGTGAGGAAGGCTCCATTGAGCAAGGCCACCTTGAGGTTGGGAAAAATTACCCGAACCACAATCAGCGGCCAACTGGCCCCTAAGCTTTGAGCGGCTTCGGTGAGGGTACGCACATCGATCGCCCGCATTCCTGTATCAATCGCCCGATACATATAGGGAAAAGACAGCACCACATAGCCCGCCGTGAGCAGCACCCAACCGCCCTGGCGCGTATTCAGCAAGGTTGTGCTATAGGTTCGAATGAGGCCAAATACTAATACAACAGCCGGGATCACAAAGGGTAGGAGCGTCACCAGTTCCATCCAAGGGCGCAGCTTAGGCAGGCGTAATTGCACCCAGTAGGTCGTGGGAACAATGAGCAGCCAACTGAGGAAAATAGTGGCGATCGCCGCTCCTAATGAAAACGTGAAGCTACCCCAGAAATTGGGATCTTGAAACACGCTGGCATAAGCTTTGAACCCTAAAACATTTTTCTCGGCGCGCAAGGAAAAATCAAATGATGCGATCAGGGGAATGGTGAAATAAGCCGTTCCGCCCAAGAGCCAAACCCAACTCCAGAACTTTTTCCGGTCGGTCTCTTGTGAATTTTTCAGTGATTTTTTTTGAGCGGTTTTTAGTGGGTTTTTCGGCGAAGAATTCTGTTCCATAGCTGCGTCACCCGATCCATCGAGAGGTACGTTGTTGCAGCCAGGTATAGGCCGCGATCGACACAGCCATAACAGCCACCATTCCCAAGGCCAAGGCATTGCCCAACCCTGGATTTTGGAGAGCATCCCCACTGATCTGCGCCCCAATTAAAATCGAGACGAGGTTAATGCGTCCGCCCGTGAGCGCGTAGGCGGTGGCATAGGCACCAAAGGCATTGCCAAAGAGCAAAATCATGGTGCCCAGTAAAGACGGCATTAAAATCGGCAGCGCCACATAGCGCCAATATTCAAAGGTCGTTGCCCCTAGGCTTTCGGAGGCTTCTCGCCATTCTCGCTTCAGCCCATCCAACGCCGGGGTGATAATCAACACCATCAGCGGCATTTGGAAGTAGAGGTAGGTAAAACTCAAACCCCAGAAGGTATACAGGTTAAAGCCTTGGGCGTAAATATCCCAGCCCAATGCCTTGAGCCAACCCGAAACCATCCCCAGCCGCCCGAGGGTTGCGATAAACGCAAAGGCGAGGGGCACGCCTGCAAAGTTGGAGGCAACCCCTGAGAAGGTGAGGAGGAGCGATCGCACCCACTTGGGCGCATCCCCCACGGTAATGGCATAGGCCATCAAAAAACCAAACAGCCCACCTACGATTGCCGTCATCAAACTCAAGCGAATGCTAACGGAATAGGCCGCTAAGATACTTTGCTGCCGCAGATCCAAAATATTTTGGAAGGTGAAGCTGCCAGCATTGTCTTGGAAGCTGCGGATCACAATGGAAGTCGCGGGGATCAGCAAAAAGGCAACAGCAAAACCAAAGAAAGGCAGCACGCCCAACCAATCCCAGGAAAACCGGAAGGGCGATCGCCCTCCCGGTTCATTCGGTTTCACCATCAATGGCCGCGAATCAACAACAGTCACACGCAAAATCCCCATAAACCCTGGGCTGATCAGGTTTTCTGCCTGATCCCAACCCCTCAAAAACACCAGAGCTAACTTTCTTAGGCATCCTATCCCAAAAAGGACGCTCCCTCATTGCTAGCGGTTGGGTTCTGGTGAACCCAGCCGCCAGCCCTTCAAACTAGTCCTTCAAACTAGTCCTTCAAACTAGTCCTTCAAACTACTGCACATCCGCGCCGACAACACTGTCCCAAGTTTGGGTAATGGTATCGCTGGCAGCGGTGATTTGCTCCGCATTGGGGAACGCTGCATTTTCGTAGTTGGCCGCCGGCAATTTTGCCAGCAGATCCTGCGGAATGGCGTTGCTAGAGACCATGGCATCAAATCGCACCGGACGCGAATAGCCCTTCAGCCAGATCAGTTGCCCTTCGTCAGAGTAAAGGTGCTCCATCCACAACCGCGCCGCATGGGGGCGCGGCGCAAAGGCGTTGATCGCCTGGGCATATACCCCAGCTAACAAGCCGGTTTTGGGAATAATGACGGCAATTTCTGGGTTGCCAGCGGTGGCATCGCGATTGGCCAAGGCGTTGTAATCCCATCGGAGAGAAATGGGGGTTTCACCTTTGGCGATCGTGGCGGGCTTCGCAATCACCGGGATCAAGTTACCCGATTCACTTAACTGCTTGAAGAATTCCAGCCCTGCCGTCGCATCATCTAAAGAGCCACCACTTCCCAACGCCGCTGCCCACACCGCATTAATCGCTTGCCCAGACTTCCGAGGATCACCCGCCAGCGCAATTTGCCCCCGATATTCTTCCTTAAGCAAGTCAGCCCAATCTTGGGGCACGTTTTGCACCACTTGGGTGTTGACTTCAAAGGCCATGACTCCGTAGTAATCGCCGTACCAAAAGCCTTCTGGGTCTTTCAATGGCTCGGGGATCGAATCCCAAGTGGCAACTTTGTAGGGCTGCAATAGCCCTTCTGCCTTCGCCGATGCCCCAAACTGAAAGGCTACATCCAGCACATCTGGGTTTTGAGGTCCCATATTGCCCTTGTTCGCTTTGACGGCTTCGATTTCATCAGCAGACCCCGCATCGGGGTTCAAGTCATTGAGCTTGATGAACGGATACTTCTGCAAAAAGCTAGCCTTCATCTCCTTATAATTAGCCCAATCATCGGGCAAGGCGATGACCGAAAGCTCCCCCTCAGCCTTCGCTGCTTCGATCAAGGCTTCCATCCCACCCGCTTCGGCGGCAGAGGTAGGCAATGCCGCCCCAGGAGACGCACTAGCAGCAGAGGTTGTTGTTGACGCGGTCGGAGTCGGAGATTGCTGAGTACAAGATCCCAAAATAGCGGCTCCAAAACCCGTCGCACTGAGGCTTAGGAAGGTGCGGCGAGAAAGTCGCAGGGGCGAGGTCGAACGAGAATGATCAGAACGAGTCACAACAGTGTCCTTCCAGGCGAATAAGGTTAGGGAACAGAGCTTAAATCTTTGAGCCTTAAATCTTTGAGCTTTGAATGCCTGAACTTGAATCTCTGGCTCTGAATTTCTGGCCTTGCAGATTCGAGGTTGGACATTCAAAAGATTGAAAATAGCGCGATGCTATTCCATATTTCAGTAGAGCATTGCGAGTTAAACCACTGTTTACTATTGGATTAACGCTCTATTAAGGACTTTTCTTAAGGGCTGCTGCTCAAGAATGAAAAGAGCTGGCTGACCTCCCCTTGCCCGAATATCAGAGCTTATCGAAAAATTGGGTCTAAAACCCTGTCTTTTAAGACGGCTTTTGATTAAAATAGGGACGTCTATAGGCTCAAGACGCATTGAAACAGCCATGATGAGAGCGCACCTAGACAGTTCGGAGAGGCAATTGCTTAACTGCAACCTTAAAGACAACAAGTATTTTGCTTGTGCATAAAACAGAAAAGTCGCCATAGGGCATTGGGAGACTCTAAACGGACAGGGAGGGCAGGTAAGACTACTTCGGTAGCGCAGCCCGTTGAGCTGTCAAGAATCACCGCTGCTTCAGCACGGTGAGTATGTCAATCCTCTACGATAGACAAGAGCAGTGGTTGCCACCGAACCCTGCACCATCCTGACCTGCACCATCCTGAACGGATAGGATCTATGGGTGGTGCTGCAAAGATGATCTGCCGCCGTTGAGCTTCATCGTTAGGCGGAAGGGATATACCGGAACGGCTGCAGCGCGGCTTTTCCGGGGTGCTGGGTGAATGGCTGGGTCGTAGCTCGTTAGCCCTTCCTATCCCTGGGCAGGCTTTATTTTTTCAGAAGACTGGTAACCCTTGGGGGGATAGCTGGAGAGTCCGTCATGAAAAATCCGTGGCGCTATTGGCGGTTTGTGCGCCTGACGATGAAAGGAACTCGGCAGGTCGAGGAGGTGCCCCTCTGCCGCGCTTGCCTTGACGAGCACTTTCCGGGGTATGACGAAACAGCCCCTCCGGATGCAGTGGTACAGCGGCAGTTGTTGACTTGGGCGCAAGCGGCGCTGCCATCCACAGAATTTCTGGCCGGGTCGTCTGTCGGCTCGTCTAAGGCGTCCCGACCGACATTCTCCGATCCATCCCTCCAGCCCTCTTCTAGTACATCCTTTCAATCTCCTGAGCCCTCAGTATCCCTAGCACGACTGGCCGAGGGATGTTTGCGCTGCGTCATTTCCCAGGAAATCGATCGCACTTGCAAAGACTTGCTGGCAAGGTTTGGGCGCAATGCGGGTCTTTCTCGCCTCGAAGACCTCCTGCTGTTTGTATTGACCGATGCCGATCCGCTGCGGCAACGCCCGAGCACGCCATCGCTCCAACAGGATCCGACGCTGGCGGGTAAAGTTTTGCGCACCTTTAACCCTGACAAAGCCCAACTCAATACCTGGACGAAGCGCCTCGTTTTGTCGGATCGCGGCCTCAATCTATTTTTCCAAGAGCACGGTGTTTATTTTGACAGTGATTGGAGTTTGCTGAATAGTTTAACGGCATCGCGGCTGTGCCAACTCCTGACCGCTACCTATGCCCCTACCCCTGAGCAGTTGCACCAGGCGGTGGCGATTCTCCAAAGCTATCAGGCGGTGTATCGGCGCGATCGCTTAGCGTCTCGAACCGAGAATCGCTTAGCGTCTCGAACCGAGAATCGCTTCGCAGACCGGAGTAAGGCTGCTGGGCTCCCGACCTCTAGCACCTCTAGCAACCGCACCCGCTGCGAACCGCCGACCCCTGACCAACTGGTACGTATGGTTGAGCACCTCCGCACCAATGGGGTGTTGGCTGTGGATGCTGATAGCATTCTGGCGCAGTTAGACCAGTGGGCTGAGTTGATTCGCCAAGCCCGCCGACCCGCTACGGTTTCCCTCGATGTTCCTGGGAACGAAACCTTGGTGGATCGAGATCTGAGTGACCCCAGCCTGAGCTTAGAAGATCAGGAGTGGGAGGTGCACCAACGCGCTTTTTTGCAGAAGTATCGGGATGCGTTGCGGATGGCGTTGGATGGGGCGATCGCCCAAACCCTCAGCCACCGTGCAGCGCGGTTGGCCAAGCGCACCCCATCCCAAGCCGCCGCGTTTTTAGAAGGGTTGCACCGCTTCCATTGTGGTGGCGAATCGATGGGGGCGATCGCCCCCCACATTGGGCTAAGTGAGCAATACCAAGTCACCCGCCTGCTCAGTATCAAACAACTGCGGGCTGACATCCGCCGCCAGACCCTCTTAACCTTAAAGGAATGCATAGGTGATCTGGCGCAGGAATATGTCGAGGCAAATCGCCTCCAACGCCTTGATGCCAACCTAGAAGCGATCTTAGATGGCCAACTCGACCCTATCTTTGCAGCGGCTGAAGCAGAATCCTTTACCGCCCAGCCCTCCTCCAGAAGCCTCCTGACGCAACGCCTCTGTGACTACCTCACACACCCAACTGATCCGCTATGACGAATCCTTCCATTGAATTTGATCGGGCTGCTTTGGGAGAACGGTTTTTACGCCCGAGCGCTATCTCGCTGCCTCCCGATGCGATCGCCTGGGCCGCTGCTCTAAGTCAAACAGCAACCACCGCCTATGCCGATGCTTGGCCGCTATATCTGCAGTTATTAGCGGTGCTAGGCGTCGAAGATTGGTTGCAGGAACGTGCTCCCCAATGGCCTGTGCAATGGCAGCTTGGGTCTAGCGCTTGGCAACCGTTGCCCTCCGATGGGTCATTGCCTGCCCTGTCTGCCACGCCTGATCTGGCGCAGCCCGCACCCCTCTTGCGGATCCACAATGCTACGGTTCAACTCTTGACCTTAAGCTGCCTCGAAGATGGCTGGGTCAGTGTTCCAGCCGCTGCCATGAACCCAGACACTGCTCTTAATTCATCGGATCCCGCATCGAATATTCCCTTAGACATCCGAGCGGCAGATCTGGCAGACAAAACGCCTCAATATCATCTTCTTGTTGAGGTTTTAGAAGAGGTTGAGCAAGTTCAGATTCAAGGATTTTTACCCCATACAGAACTGGTTCAGGCGATTCAAACGCAGGCTCTTAGCATCGATGGGGATCAAGCGTACACCGTTCCAACGGCATGGTTTGATTTAGAACCCGATCGCTTTTTGCTGCAAGTTGCCTGTCTGTCACCAACGCCCGTAACGGCCTCTGTACCTGATCCCGTCGCGGCTAGTGGGTCTGCTGTCGATTTATCTAGCGCTCTTTTCGGCCTCAATCTTGACGTCAACCCAGATCAGGTGGCGGAGGTGTTTCGTCGGGCGGCGACCAATGTAGCGACTTGGTTTAATGATCGGCTGGATCAGGTGGCGCAAGATTTGGCATGGCAGTTGTTGCCCGCTTTTTCCTATAGCCCAGCGCTGCGATCGCTGCGATCGCCCATTGAGCAACTAGATGGCATTGTGTCGGATCTCACCCGCTATCAATCCGTCGTCATCCCAGCCGAGTCGCGGTCGATTTCCTACGACTTTGAGTTAGGGGGTGCGGCGCTACGGATTTACATCCTGGTATGGGAATTGCCCACTGCTGGGGATCAGTCAGATTGGATGTTGTTAGCGATCCTTAGCCCTCAGCCCCATGCCCTTTTGCCCTTGGGAATGAGTTTGCAAATTCGAGATGTGCAAACATTGTTGGCCGAAACGACCGTCCAATCGCCCAGTGATACCTTCCTCTATACCCAAGTGGTTGGGGTGCAGCATGAACGCTTTTTGATTACGGTGCGATCGCCCGATGCTCTCTTCCTATCCCTGCCCCCTGTCATTTTTTCCCCTAGCTAAAAACGCTAAAACACCCGGTGTCTCAAAGACACCGGGTGTTTTAGCGTTTTTAGCGTTTTTAGCGATTGGCTAGGGACGACGACTATAGCAGCGTGGGCTGAGTCGGAACATCCGTTGTGAACAGGGCTTGGTCATTCAAGCGCTGGGCAGAGGTATTGAGAACCCGCGCCAGGAGATCGCCGCCAACGCGGATGAGGGCATTGCTGCCCGCCTGTTGGAAGCTCAAGGCTCCAAAGCTCAGCCCTCCGGCTAGGCCAATCTTGTCACCGCTTGCCGCTGCAAGTCTGAAGTCGGTGATGATATCAAAGGCAGGGCCTCGTTGGATCACAAACGTATCAGATCCGGCTCCTCCGGTGTAAATATCGCGGCCAGCACCGCCGTTGAGGAGGTCGTTGCCCGTGCCTCCCAAGATGCGATCGTTGCCGCCCCCGCCCCACAGGGCATCGTTGCCAGCACCGCCGACAAGCAGGTCATTGCCCGCCTCACCTACCAAGAGATCCCCGGCAGCATCGCCCGTGATGACATCATTGCCCGTGCCCCCAAAGAGGCGATCGCGCCCCCCTAGGCCAATTAGGCGATCGCCCCCGCCAAAGCCGCGCAACTCGTCGTTGCCAAAGTCGCCACGCAGAACGTTGCGCCCACTGGAGCCATTGCGGATCAGATCAAACACCGCATCGCGTCGAACATCGAGGTTTTGGATGCGGCGATCGCGGTTAGCAGCGGTATCTGCCTCACCATAGGGGTCGCTCAACGAGGCAAGATACTCGGCAAAGGCATCTTGCTCGCTGCCCGTGGGGGCGAAGGTCGAGTTGCCAGTGGCGATCGCCACTGGGCCATCAATTTCGCCATTGCGGTTGAGGTCGAGGGCGGCTTCCCCCGTCAGGTCAATGCGGTTGGCCAAGGTGGGGTTTTCGCGCACATACCGGAACAGAGGATAGCCGTCGCCCCCAGTATCCAGGGAGGAGGTGCCCGCCAAGAAGTTGAGGGTCACCATCCGGAAGGCACGGTTGGGGTTGCCAATCACACGGCCATTGCGAACGATGGTCTGGGTAAAGTTACCGGCCTCATCAATCAACGACAGTGAACGAATGCGATCGCCCGCCGTTTGCACGGTTCCGTCAGCATTGAGAACTTGAGCCGTGCCACTCGCATCAAAGCTAAAGGCAAAGCCTCCCACCTGTGGAAAAGAGCCGGGGGTTCTCCCTGGGCCTACTCCAGCAACCGCATGTTCCATCACTTCTTTGAGCTGAGCAGCGGTGATGGTAATCAACGACAGCCCATTGTTAAACCGTAAGGAATTTTCGACATCTAACTGGGAAAGATCGCCCTCGGCCTTGCCCGCCGTAGGGTTCGCCGCCGTGGGTAGGCGCAAAATGTCGTTGGGGTTGGTGCTGCCGGGTGCCCCTGCAATTTGGCCGATGTTATCGCGAATGCCTCCACCATTTTTCAGCGAAATCACCACATCCGCATCGACTTGGCGACCCACAAACAGATTCGCGTCGGCGGTCAGGTTCCCTAGGTTGGTTTCCTCGGTACGCACGCTGTTCCTTGTACCGTTGAGAAATACAGAGCTGTTTCCAAAGATCTGACTGTCTTTGGTGTTGATGATCTGCTCCAAATCATCCAAAAGCGCCACAACTTCGGGGTCGGCCTCGCCGGGGTTGGTGGCCGTGAGCGCGGCTACACTGGCAGCATCGGTGGCATAGGCTCCATTAATCGATTCATCTAACC